>Ga0302135_10000175_pt1 | contig 39023 bp, 49 predicted proteins | sample CBN3_surface_MG_FD_203119 | JGI IMG/M metagenome (GOLD analysis project Ga0302135, IMG submission 203119) | Marine microbial communities from Western Arctic Ocean, Canada - CBN3_32.1 | ecosystem: Environmental > Aquatic > Marine > Oceanic | place: Canada: Western Arctic Ocean | collected...
TCAATGAGCCAAACCGGGCCAACCATCTTGAACCATCGCGGCTGATCGACAAACCGACGAGCCAGCACAGCTGAGTACATCAGGTGGCGAGCGTTGATGACTAAACCAACAATGATCGCTAGTCCAACCGTCCCACCAGCACCCAATAAGTCAGTCATCGCTACTTGGGAGGCTCCACCAAAGACGATCAGGCTGCTTGACCAGGCAACACCTTTTTGTACCACGGGCACTGCCGCATTAATCGTAAACCCGAACAGCAGAGCGAACGGGATCGTAGCCAACAGCAGGGGGAATCCATCACCTAATCCTCTAGCAATGGCTGACTTTGGTCGCCTCTCCATGCTCCTCCAGACCGAAAGAGGCTAACACCGCCTAGTGCCTCACGCGACCAGGACCCTACTCCTCCAGCCTCGCTGTTGCCCTGCGCATCCCTGCAAGCCAGGCATCTCGATCCTTGGCCTTGTACTGCTCGTAGCCCCGAACTTTTGGATGGGGCGTGATCAAGAACGCCTCTACTCGAAGGGCGTCGACCACCTCTTGGGCAACCTGCTCTGGCTCGAGGAATCCGTCGACCGCAGCTAGCTGAGAGAACGAATCATCCCGTGCCATGGGAGTATTCACCGCCTGCGGGCAAAGCACGCTTACAGAAACACCCTTATCCCCGTAGTTGACCGCGATCCATTCGGCGAGCGCCAACGCAGCGTGCTTCGTTACGGTATAAGGCGCTGATCTCGGCTCCATCAGCATGCCCGCAGCCGAGGCAGTGCTGGCGAGATACCCGCTACCTCTCTCCACCATGCGAGGCAACAGGTGCCGAGCCGCGTACACATGAGCCATGGTGTTGATCCCCCAAGACCGCTCCCATACCTCATCCGGTGCCTCGGGACCTTCGCCCGCAGCGATGCCGGCGTTCGAGAAGAACAGATCAACTGGTCCTACCTCGGCTTCTGTCTGATCGATAAGTGCGAGGACCGCTTCGCTCGAACTCACATCGGTGACGACCGCCAAACAGGAAAGCTCTTCCCCTACCACTGCAATGCCATCAGCATCGATATCTGAAACGACGACTCTTGCTCCCTCAGCCGAAAAGGCTCGAGCCAAAGCGAGGCCGATCCCAGAGGCTGCCCCGGTTACTACGCATACTTTGTTCTGTAGATCCATACGGAAACCTTATCGACCCTTTGTTGGGTGTGACGTCGTAAACCTAGGGGACCCGCACTTCATCCTCGGAAGACACCGCGGTTTTGGCCGAACGAATCAGCCGATTCCGGCTACGATCCGAGCGCAACCTCGGAGACAACCCATCACCCTCAATCCATCCACCACAGCATCTCAAAGCTAGGGGGTGGGGTCGATGACCACTTCGGTGAGGTCTTGGTCGACGATAGTTAGAGTCTCGGAACCATCGTCAGTCACGATAAGGACCCAGCCATTGACAGGGAACGCCGCGATCGTTCTCCCGCCGCTCGCGGCCACCACATGTCGGGTGGTTTTGGGAACGTGCACTGCCAGAGCCTCGCCGAACGCCGGGTCTCCCGTAGGGACGTTGAATACCGCCGGGACCTCTAATTGTTCACCTTCAAGGCACGTCGAACCAGAGAAGTCTCTTCCCAGTACGAGAGCACACAGACCGTCACCCTCGACAAACGCGACTAGGTCATGCTCTCCGCACGTATCGTCAGTGCGCAGCAAGTGAACAACCGAGGCTGGATCGTGACCACCCCGTGCCAACGGTTCACCGAGCTGCTCAACGATGTACTTCCCGGGACGGGCAATCTGGACAATTTCAGCTCCTGTAACGTCTGGAGTCGATCCAAAATCGAAGTCCGAATTGATACCAGGGCAGGCGCTGAAGTGCGTGATCGCCGACTCCTGCGGAGAACACGCACCCAGCAGCATTCCTGCGGCTACGACGAGGAGAAGGAGCCGCTTCATGCTTCCTCCCCTAAGCCCAATAGCCGCCGAGTCATCATTGCCGTGGCTCCCCACAAGACCTCGTCCTCGATGTCTCGGAACCAAATGTTCCGCTTTCCGTTCCACTCGCGGACGTACCAGGTCGAATCGTCAGCAAGATCTCGAATATTGGGAAGGAGGATCTTGTCCACTTCATTCGGATCTGGTTCGAGGGTCGGTGGATTCGAGAGCCGACCTACAACGGGAATCACCATCTTGTCGAACTCAACTGTATGGATTGCTGGCAGGTACCCCAGCACCTCCACCGCCTCTGGCAGGATCCCCACTTCTTCGTTCGCTTCTCGCAACGCGGTTCCCACCGGGCCACCGTCGCCCTCTTGGTATTTGCCTCCTGGGAACGCTAGGTCACCCTTATGAGTGGGCATATGCATGGGGCGTTTGGTCAGCACGGTTATCAGATTCCCCTGGAATTCATACAACGGAACTAACACGGCAGCGAGCTCCCCCCGGATCTCAGGTTGCTCTTCCACGACTCCTCGGATCAGCTGCCAATCAGACATCCGCTAAGTGTGGCCGACAACTGCAATTAGGCGCCCGGGCGCTTCGATGGGACGGTTCGAGTCCTGCCCCGGAACATTGCGACCAAGTCATGATCGAGCCCAGCCTCGACCCTGACATCGACCACCGTGGTTCGCCCTGCCTCGGCTGCGAACGTCGCCGTTGCTGTGAGCACCGTGTCACGGAGGACCGGCTTGAGAAAGTCGATTTCTGCATGAATAGCAAAAGCCGGATTCTCCCTCTGGTTGGTAGCGAAGGCCATCGCTGCATCGGCAAAGGCAAACAGCAAGCCGCCATGAGCTGTTTGCAGGCCGTTCAACATCTCATTGGTGACCTTCATCTCCAGTACAGCCTTTCCTGGCGCAAGCTCCATGATGCGAATACCTAGGCCTTGCGATGCTTTGTCTTTGTCGTACATGTCCCGAGCGATGTCAGGGCGATAGTCAGCGTCCATGGTAGAACCTTACTTGAGCTGCCAGCCCACACCCCGAGTACGCCATATGCCGCCACCGCACAGGTATCCTCTTCCTCCATGTCGGACACTCATATCGTTACCGCAGAATCTATTGGCGCTGGCGGCGCGGCTGTCGCTAGGGCCGAGGGCAAGACTCTCTTTATCCACGGACTAATGCCCGGAGAAACGGCCGAGGTAGCGGAGACCGGTGGGAAAAAGCGCTGGGCAAGAGCCTCGATCGTCAACCTCGTCGATACCTCCCCAGATCGGGTCGAGCCACCGTGTGAATTCTTCGGGTTTTGTGGAGGCTGTGACTGGCAGTTCGCGCCTATCGCAAACCAGCTCGATTGGAAGCACAGCATCGTCACCCAACAGCTCCAGAGAATCGGAGGCATGGAAGTAGACGTCCTGCCACCGCTCGCTCCGTCCGGGCCCTACAGCTATCGAAACCGGATCACGCTTCGGGTCATTGAGGGCGAAGCCGCCATGTATGAACGACGCAGCAAAGAGCTCACCCCGATCGACACTTGCCACATCCTGGAGCCGAATCTCAGAGCTTTGGTTGAACGACTCGGGAATCTAGATGGTGTTCATGAACTAACCGCTCGGGTCGGAGCAGCGACCGGCGACCGACTCGTCGTCATAAAGGGCAAGGTGCCATCCCACGCCGACACATGGCGCGCAAACGTTGCCACCAAAAAGGGACGCCATCTCCACTCAGCCATCGGAAAGTCGCACATCCACGAAGAGGTAGCCCTATCGCGGCTCCGGATAACGGGCGACGCATTCTTCCAAAACAACACGGCAGGAGCAGGCGTCTTGGTACAACAGGTCACCAAAGCCCTTGACGTGACCAACGCCGACCACCTGATCGATCTCTACGCCGGCGGCGGGCTCTTCAGTGCCACTGTGGGCAAGGCAGCGGGCAACATCACAGCAGTGGAAGCAGCCAACTCGGCCGCCGATGATCTCATGCACAACGTTGGTCGAACGGCACGCATTGCTCATCTTCCGGTTGAGAAGTGGAAGGGGCGGGGCGACGCTGTAGTCGCTGATCCTCCTCGGGCCGGACTTCAAGAAGCGGGGGTCAACGTGATCGCGGCTACCAAAGCCTCCCGACTTGCCTACGTCTCATGTGATCCAGGAACCTTCGCCCGAGACGCAAAATTGCTGCAGGAGGCGGGCTACCAGCTTGAGTGGGTACAACCCGTAGACATGTTCCCGCAGACCGCTCACATTGAACTCGTCAGCAGGTTCGCGCTCCGGTAGGGCGCTGACAGCTCGACCAGGCATCGGGTAGGCTCCACCCCAATGCTCTATGCCCCCTCATCCATCACCCGCGGCGACCTCGAGTTTCGTCAGTTCAAACGCCGGGATCTCGACTCCTTGGTGACAGCTGTACGCACTTCGCTACCTGAACTCATCAAGTGGCTGCCATGGGCTACGGACAGCTACAACCGGCTTGAAGGCATGCGCTTCCTACGCGACTCCTCAGCAGCGTGGAAGGATAGACGTGCCTATGACTACGCCGTACGTTCCACCAAGTATCCCGACGAGCATCTTGGCAACGTGTCCATCTGGGCGACTTCCAAGCAGTACGGAGTTGGTGAGATCGGTTACTGGATCCGTACCGACCAGGTCCACAAGGGAATAGGGACCGCTGCCACTAGAGCCATGGTGGAGTTGGGCTTCGGAGATCTTCGGATGCACCGGCTGACGCTCCGTATAGCCATTGGCAACAGGGGGTCAGAACGAATCGCCGAAAAGCTCGGGTTCACGAAGGAAGGCGTGCTTCGGGAAGTCCTTACGCTCAACGGGAAACGGGTCGACCACACCCTGTACAGCATTCTGAAACACGAGTATCAGAATACTGAAGGCCCCTGAAAGCCGCGCTCAGTCGGACTTTGGCTTTAGCCATGTTCCCTTCGCCAGTATGAGCACGAATTCTGAATACCCAAAGACAACCACAACTAAACCCAACCCCGGAGCGTGAACCCTGGGCCAAGCTTTGGCTTTCGTATTAGCGCTCTAGTCCGAAGGACTTACCTCGCGACCTGAGACGTCACCACTCCATTGACTACCGGCGATGAGGTGACGATGTTGGTAATAGTTGTTGAATGTCCGGCGCCCTCGACCAGCTTGCGAATCAACTCCTCCAGATGGAGAGTCGAGCCGACCACCGCTCGGACAACGTGACTCTCAGTTCCAGTCACACGATGACACGACAACACTTCGGGGAGGAGGGCAGCGTTGCTTGACACGTGGTCTACGAACCCTCCCACGGCGTTCACCCTGATAACGGCATGGATCGGCAATCCCAGCCGCTCGAAGTCGAGATTGACCGAGTACCCGGTGATCACCCCCGCTCGTTCGAGTCGACGCACGCGCCCAGCAACAGCTGGAGCCGAGAGGCCTACCTTCTCGCCTAAATCCCGAAAGCTGGCTCTGGCATTTCGTTGCAGCTCCTCCAGAAGAACCCAACCAATATCGTCGATGTGCATATGACACCTCCCGCTTTCTCGAAACCCCAACACTCGTCGTGCAAACACTTCGCAGCACTTCCGTAGCAGCATATTCAGAAGTAAAACCCAGCGTTTCTAACGAATTCTAACGCATATACGTGGACTTACATGATATTACTAAATCAAGGGGCTGTTCGCTTTGGTAAACTCTGGCCACCAAAGGAATCAGTTTTCGAAAGGAAAGCTCATATCATTTACGGTCGCTTTCAACACACTTATGGATGCGTGGAACCGCCATCAGGACCTCCACATTAAAAACGCAACTATCGCGGAACTCGTCGAGTCTCGCGTTCGTCTCGATGCAGCTCGATCCCTGATGAGTCACTCCCGCAACATATAGTCACGTTCCCTCCTTCACTAGGAACAAGAAAAGGGGCCCCTTGGGGCCCCTTTTCCAGCGCTATATCGAGCTTGGCAGGACTAGAAGTCCATGCCTCCCCCATGCTCGTGGCCGCCACCGCCACCGCCACCGGCAGCAGGCATCGGAGGCTGTGGGGTCTCACCGATCAAAGCCTCGGTCGTCAGCAAGAGCGCTGCAATGGACGCAGCGTTCTGGAGTGCCGAACGAGTGACCTTCGCTGGGTCAGGAATACCAGCAGCCAACATATCCTCGTACTTATCGGTCTGAGCGTTATATCCAACGTACCCGTCAAGGGCACGGACAGCGTCAACAACAACTCCTGGTTCTTGGCCTGAGTTGAAGGCAATCTGACGGAGCGGCTCTTCGAGGGCCCGACGGATGATGGAACGTCCGACCTTCTCGTCGTTGTTGCCGCCGCGGATCTTGTCAACAGCTTCCTGAGCACGAAGGAGAGCTGTTCCACCACCGGGAACTATTCCTTCTTCGATTGAAGCTCGGGTCGCTGAAACAGCATCCTCGATACGGAGCTTCTTTTCCTTGAGCTCAACTTCAGTCGCTGCTCCAACCTTGATGACTACCACACCGCCGGACAACTTGGCGAGACGCTCTTGGAGCTTCTCACGATCCCAGTCCGAGTCGGTGTTTTCGATGTCACGCTCGATCTGAGAGATCCGAGCAGCAACCTCAGCGGGGTCGCCAGCACCGTCAACGATGGTGGTGTTGTCCTTGGACACAATCACCCTTCGAGCGGTACCCATCAGGTCGAGTGTCGCGCCGTCGAGCTTGAGACCGACCTCTTCGGAAACCACGGTCGCACCGGAAAGCACTGCGATATCTTGGAGCATTGCCTTACGTCGCTCACCAAACCCAGGTGCCTTCACAGCAACCGAGGAGAAGGTCCCACGGATCTTGTTCACGACGAGCGTCGCGAGCGCTTCACCTTCGAGGTCCTCGGCGAGAAGGAGCAACGAGCGCCCTGACTGCATTACTTTCTCGAGGACTGGTAGCAGGTCGTTGACCGAGCCAATCTTCTGGTTAGCAATGAGGATGTACGGGTTCTCTAGGACCGCCTCTTGGCTGTCGGGATCTGAGACGAAGTACGGGGAGATATAGCCCTTATCGAACTGCATACCCTCGGTGAACTCCAGCTCAATACCGAACGTCTGGCCGTCTTCAACAGTGATGACACCGTCTTTGCCGACCTTGTCCATTGCCTCGGCAATCTTCTTGCCGATCTCCTGATCGCCAGCCGAAATTGCGGCAACGTTGGAGACCTCAAGGGAGGTTTCAACTTCCTTGGAGAAATCTGCGACGTGCTCGACAACCTTCGCTGTTGCTGCCTCAATGCCTCGCTTGAGATCCATTGGGTTTGCCCCAGCGGCAAGGTTACGCAGACCTTCGCGAACAATCGCCTGAGCGAGGACCGTAGCTGTAGTGGTCCCGTCACCGGCGACGTCGTTGGTCTTGGTCGCGACCTCCTTCACGAGCTGAGCGCCCATGTTCTCGAACGGATCCTCGAGCTCGACTTCCTTGGCGATGGTGACACCGTCGTTAGTGATTGTGGGTGCGCCCCACTTCTTCTCAAGAACGACGTTCCGACCCTTGGGTCCGAGCGTTACCTTTACGAGGTTCGCAAGCTTATTGACGCCTGCTTCTAGTGATCGACGAGCTGCGTCGTCGAACTGAATTTCTTTAGCTGCCATGTGCGGTTCCTTCCCTAACCGACAATGGCTAGAAGATCGCGGGCGGACACTATGAGGTAATCTGCCCCACCATGCTTGACTTCTGTGCCGCCGTACTTCGAGTACAGGACGACGTCACCAACTGTGACTTCGAGTGGGACGTGATTGCCGTCTTCGTCGAGAGCCCCTGGACCAACAGCGAGCACTTCACCAGTCTGGGGCTTTTCTTTGGCGGTATCTGGGATAACGAGACCCGACGCGGTGGTCGACTCTGCATCATCTGACGCCAAGATGACGACCCGGTCGCCAAGTGGCTTGAGATTCATGTTGTTCCTCCGTTAGAACAAGGTGCAAAATTGTCACCTCTGCAGAGAGCATCCATTGGCAGTCTGGAGAGGAGAGTGCTAACTCTAACACCAGCAGCAGTTAGCGGAAAGGGGGGTGCGGATACCTTGGCAGCTAGAGCTAGGACCTCAACCCATCGCTGTCTCACCCGCCTGCGGGTTGAGACAGGCGAGCGACTTACTCACCCAGCTTCATGTTTGGATCAACCCCGTTAGACCAGCTGCTGAATTGGCCCTGTTCTAGGAGGCGGGCGCCTACGACGCCGATCATGGCACCGTTGTCAGTGCACAGAGTTGGGGATGGCAAGCAAAGTTGGACGCCCCTGCGGTCCGCCTCTTCTCTCAATCGCTGACGCAGTCGAGTGTTCGCCATGACTCCACCACCGCCGCCTACCGTTTCCACCCCAGTGGCTTCCACCGCGTTGAACGTCTTGGTGACAATGACATCCACGATGGCCTCTTGCACCGACGCGGCGACATCTGCGAGCTCAGGAAGTGTGCCGGACGCAGCTGCTTTCTGGACAAACGTCATAGCGGAGGTCTTAAGCCCCGAGAACGAAAAGTCGTAGGGGCGATCAGCGAGGGCTCTCGGGAATCGGATGAGGGTTGGGTCGCCACCCTTCGCTACCCGATCAATCTGAGGACCGCCTGGGAACGGAAGACCAAAGAATCTCGCGATCTTGTCGAACGCCTCACCGGCGGCATCGTCGATGGTCTGGCCCATCACCAGGTACTCACCCCACTGCTTCATGTGTACGATCTGCGTGTGCCCGCCCGAGACCAGCACCACCACCGCAGGGGGCTCGAAATTCTCGAACTCGAGCAAAGGCGCCGAAAGGTGCCCTTCCATGTGATCGACGCCCACGAACGGCAACTGCCTCGCCCAGGCAGTGGCCTTCGCGAATGAGTGGCCAACCAAGAGCGACCCGACCAACCCTGGTCCCTGCGTCGCCGCTACTCCGTCTAGGTCGTCTGGATGGATCCCAGCCTCAGCAATCGCCTTGTGTGTGAGCGAACGAATAATCTCAGTGTGTGCTCTCGCAGCAATCTCAGGAACCACTCCCCCAAACCGAGCATGCAGCTCAATCTGCGAAGCGACAACGTTGGAGAGCATCTCAGATCCCCGAACAACAGCAACGGCTGTCTCGTCACAACTCGTTTCGAAAGCAAGGACGGTGGGGCCGCTCACGAAAGCCTCTCCAAATCTGCCCTGATACTGTCAAGACGCTCCTGGTACTCGAAGTCATTGATGTTGTTGACCCACATGATCAGCGCATCCTCGTCGATGTAATAGTTTTTGCGTACGCCCACCGGAGCCATCCCGAAACGGCCATACAGGCTCTGCGCCCTGCGGTTAGAAGAGCGCACCTCAAGAGTGAGATGTTGGGCCCGGTGCTTGAGCGCCGCTTCTACCAACTCCAGCATCAGCCTGGTGCCGAGTCGATGTCCGCGTGCCGACCCGTCCACTGCAATGGTGGTGATATGAGCATCTTCACCGAGCAGCAACACCCCGCCGTAGCCAACGACGTTCTGCTCATCGTCGACCGCAACAATGTACGACCGCTGCGGCTGTCCAAGCTCGTTCCGGAAGATCGCCTCTGACCACGGCTGCGAGTACACCCTCTGCTCTATCTCAAGAACGCTGGCGACATCGCCCTGCAACATCCGACGAATCCTCACGGCAGCAACTCCCCCCAAGGGCCGTGTCCCTGGAGATGCTTCGAGCTGATCTGCACGTCTGCCTCGCGAAGGTACATCGGTCGTATCTCTTCTGGAGCGGGCGCCTGATTCTGCTCGAAGCGGACAACGGCTAGGTCAACCAGGGCTTCAGCAGATGGGAATCGAGGTCGCCCAACCTTCACCCGGTGCAGTCCGTTAAAGAATCCACTTGGGAGCCCCTCGGTGTCTCCAACCACAAGGAGGTCGTCGGACGCGCTCTCTAGCATCCCCCTGAAGGCTTCGTAGGTGACGATCTCAGCACTCGCCTCCTTGACAACACCACCGGGTACCGGCTGATAGGAAGACACAGCTAACTCTCCGCGTCGGGCATTCACGACAGCCCAGATACGACGCCTTCCCGTCGCTGCTCGCAGCGCGAGCGCATCAAGGGACGAGACTGGAACGATCGGCACACCAATCATTGCTGCTAGGCCCTGCGCTGTTGCCAACCCCACTCGAATGCCGGTATACATCCCCGGTCCAATATCAACGATCACCCCTTCAATGTCCTCCGGTGTCCAACCGGCTTGATCGAAGCAGAAGTCCAGGGCTGACACCAAGAACTCCCCATGTCCCCGGCGGTCGACTCGAACCGAGGAGGCCACCAGTCGCCTGTCGTCGGTCAAGGCGACGCTGGAAGCATCAGTTGCCGTCTCAATAGCCACAAGCTTCACGAAGACACACCCACCAAATCTCGACTGGTCCATGACCCTCGCGGAAAGAAACTGAGGAGCCGATTGTCATCACCCTTGTGCTCAAATCGAATGGTCAGGCGATCTTCTGGAAGCGATGCCACTACCGAATCGCCCCACTCGATAACCAGAACACCCTCCTCCGCCTCTTCGACGGCGAACAGCTCATCGAACTCGCCGAGCGAACCAAGGCGGTACACATCGACGTGTACCAAGCGAATGAAACCTGAGTCGTATGACCTCATGAGGAGAAAGGTTGGACTGGTGATCGGCTCATCGACGCCCAGACCTTCGCCCAGCCCCGAAGCGAACGCTGTCTTTCCTGCTCCCAAACCGCCCTCGAGAACGACGACATCCCCCGGGCGGACCAGATTGGCGAGGCGCCGTCCTACGGCTTTGGTTTCGATGAATGACGAGGTGGGAACTTCCATAGAATCTGGCGCGAATGGTAGGCGATCAACCGGTGGGACGAGCGCCGGCGTTCAGGTAACGGCGAGGGACTCTTGCGCTCATACCGATCACTACCTCATAGTTGATGCTGCCCATCCACGTTGCCCATTCATCGGCTGTCACCTGTTCGTCGCCCTGGACCCCAAGCAACACAACCTCATCACCAACGGCGGGTTCGTCCGAGCAAACGAGCATGATGTGATCCATGGTGACCGTCCCACCAAGCTCGCATCGGGTTCCGTTGAGAAGTGCAACGCCGTCGTCGCCCAGTTGGCGTCTGTAACCGTCAGCGTACCCGATAGGAACTGTCGCGATCCACGCATCAGCACCGAGAGGTCTCACCCTTCCGTAGGAAAGACGCTCACCCCTAGGGAGCCGGGTAACCTTTGACACCGCAGATACCACCTTCATCGCCGGAGTGAGCGCCAGTCGATCAAGCTTCGGATCGGGGAGCAAACCGTACGTCCCAATACCAATCCGAACCATGTCCAGATGAGCTCCTGCGTACGCCAAAGCACCAGCAGTGTTCGAGGCATGGAGGATGCCCGGGTGGATACCTTCGGCTTCCAGCGACGCAACGAAGTCTGTGAAAGCCGTCATCTGGGTTTTGGTGAACTCGATATCCGATTCAGCAGAGGCGAAGTGCGTCCACACCCCGCCAAGAACCAGCCGATCGGATCGATCAATCTGGCGGGCAAGGTCCAGAGCTTCAATGGAGTCGGTACCAACTCGATGCATCCCCGTATCCAGCTTCAGGTGAGCTGCGATCGGAGTCTGCCTTGACTCCTCTAGAGCCCGAAGAAAGGTGGCGCTATAGATCGAAGGGGTCAGCGCCCATCGATTGATCCGCTCAATGCCAGCAAGCGGCGGTTCGCTGAGAAGCAGGATGGGCGCTTCAATCCCTGCCTCCCTTAAGCGGATGCCCTCCTCCACAAGGGCCACAGCCAGCACTGCTGCTCCTGCATCGAGAGCAGCTTGAGCCACGGGAACGTCGCCATGCCCGTACCCATCAGCCTTCACAACAGCGCACACTTCAGCCGGAGCAACGTCGGCAAGGAACGCCGAGACGTTCGATCGCACCGCTCCCAAATCAACTTCAATCCAAGTAGGCCGAGTCACGAGCTCAGGTTACAGGCTCGGCTGGTGATTGAGTCTGGATCTCGGTAGACAACCAGAGCCACAACCAGAACACCCCCGGGGAAACTATCGGCTGCCGGTTCTACTCAGCGCCCTATCTCGATGTCCTCAACCCTCAGTTGACGCCGGCCACCTCGCTGTACTGGTTGCTCACCCGGATGCCTACTCCCCCTCGAGTGTCGGCCGATCTCACCACAAGCAACCTCCTGAACTGTCTCGGGTCGGTGGCCTTCCAGTAGGCATCTGTTCTGCCTTCGCTGGGGCCGGATCCGGTGACATCGAATAGGGGTGCCCACGCGTCGCTGCGGCCAAAAGGCCTTTGGGTAGTCTGTGCACCGGCGAAGTACCAGGCCCCTCACCACCCCTACAGCGATACACCCGCTCTCGGTATTTCGGTCAGAGCCTCAACAGCGAACTCCTAGAGCCAGGCCTAGTGGGGTCGGAGCATCAAGAGTGCGGCGGCCGCACTCGGGTGCCAAAGCCGAAGGCTTCAGATACTACGTGGTCGCTCAGCCCGGGCCTACGGCGCATCGAACAGTTTTCGGCGAGCCGACCCGTCGAGACCGACCACGTAGTAGTCGCCGCGCACACCCGACTGGTATATAACCAGCATCCCGTCCGGGGACCACACCGGCTCGGTAGTCCAATCCTCGGTGGGGCCGTCGGTGAGCTGACGGCGGTCCGAACCGTCGACTCCCATCACCCAAATATCACGCTTCCCGCCACCCGGTTCGGCATACGAGAAGGCGATCATCGACCCATCCGGGGAGACGGCGCCGGGGCCTTCGCTTCCGGGCGTCGAAGTGACCGGTGTCAGGTTGGAGCCGTCGGGATGGACCCGGAAGATGTCTAACGCGCCGTCGTGCACCATCCACACCAACAGCCATTCGCCGTCCCCCGACCAGTCGACGGCGTTGGCGGGAACGACGCCGTCGGTGACGTCTCCCTCGTTGGTCCCGTCGGCGTCGATCACGTACACGATCGGGACGATGCCCGGCCCGGCGCGGTAGAAGGCGACGCGTGAGCCGTCGGGTGACCATACCGGTCCCCAGTCTTCGGCCGGATTGTTGGTCAAACGCGTCACCTCGCGAGAGTCGAGGTCCATGAGATAGAGGTTGGTGCTCCCGTCGCGGTCGGAGCCGAAGACCATGGTCTTGCCGTCGGGTGAGATCTCTCCTCGATGGTCGTCGGCAGGGTTGTTGGTCAGGTTCTCGCCGATGGTGCCATCCCAGAAGGCGAGGAAGATCTCATCCCCGCCTCCGGGAACCGACTTGCCGAACAGGAACGGCGGTCCGGCCGGAGGAGCTTCGGGCACTGTCGTCGACGCCGAAAGCACCGTCGTTGTCGGTGGCGTGACCGTCGTCGGTGTCGGCACGATTATGGAAGCCGGCTGGGTCGTCGGAGCCGTTCCCGTCGTTCCCGTGCAAGCCCAGCCGGCGAGTGCGAGAATGGTTGCAAGGAACAGAGAACGCCAGAATGGGCGGGGGGATCTCAAAGATATCAACGGGGCGGCCTTCCCGGGCCATCGCATACACCGATAGGCAGTCGATTCACCCGGTAGGTTTGCAGCCTCTTCTCAGATAGCTCGGCGTGATGCTTCATCCCCACTACAGCCTGAATGACGGCCTCCACACCTCTCCCTTCGACACCTCGACCCTACCCGATGACACCTGCAAACAGGCCGAAAAGGGTGTGGGACCTATACATGGGTGGGCACGTCACCAATCGGGGTTACCTGGCCGCCCCTTGCGATTCTTTCCATTCCCGACGGTCTTGTACACGAGATGTGCACAGGATCTGTCTCTCCAAGGAACTCCTATGAGGGGTAGACGTCTGGCTTATCCGACCTCGAAGGCAAAAGAAAAAGCACAGACCCCATTGCGTCACTGAAGCCTCAGCACCCCGATTGCGATATACCCGCCGTCAACATTGCTTTCAGTTCCTCGGCTTGAACTAGCACGGTGCTCATCAAGTTATCTAGTTCAGCAACATCGAACCTCGAGGGTTCCTTGTGAAGGTGGTCCCAGCGACGGTGGAATGCAGCGAAAGTCCCACTACCCACCAGGATCCCCTTTCCCGGTTATCTCTTACGCCGCTTCGCCCCCAGGGCTGCCGACGGTTGATTATGCTCGCGGTCGGGGGTTTTGGCGATTGATAGGAGATGCTCGTGTCTGACGAGACGCACCGCACGAGAACGTATGAGTGGAGTGACCCGGCTGAGCTTGCCCGAGTGGCACGCGAAATGTCTGGTCATGAGTACTTCGCGGCGTGGAGCAAAGGCGAGCTAGTTCCACCGATAGCCGCAACACTCGGGTTCGAACTCGCCAGCTATAGAGACGGTCACGTTGAGATCAGTAGCGTGCCCGAGGAGTTCCAATACAGCCCATACGGCATGCTCCATGGAGGCCTCGCGGCCACCTTGCTCGACACCGCTACCGGTTGTGCTATCCACACGCGGTTGCCAGCCGGTACCGGCTACGCCACTCTCAACCTGAATCTGAGTTATCTGAGGCCGATCACGATCGAGACGGGGCCGGTGCGCTGCCTCGGGCGGGTGTCTTCGATGGGTAGCCGCGTAGCCGTGGCCGAAGCTGAGTTGCTCGACGCTCGCGGCCAGAGCCTTGCCCAAGCCACATCGACGTGCCTCATCATCAGGCCCGACTAGACGACTGTCCGAATTGAGGGAAAGCAGAAATCGCGATCCATAAGACAAAGCAAATGACGCTCTGAGAGCCTCCCTCGTTGCGTCACTGAACCGTTAGCACCCCTAACCTACCCCAAAGACTGCGAGCGTCGATGCAGCTGGTAGTTCTGGTCTTGGCTGTGGTTGGGGTCAGGCGGTTGCGCCTACCTCAATAGGCAGCCTCGATGTCTTCGCGACGGGAAGACTCAAACGAAATATCGACTCTTGGCCGTCGTGATCGTATTCCAGGTCTCCTCCCATAGCCCGAGCGAGACTTCGACTAACCGGCAGCCCAAGGCCCACTGAATCAGTCACACCTGGACGATCATGGAGTCGTTCATACGCTTCGAACATCTTCTCCCGCTGGTCAGGAGGGACAGGGGCACCATCATCGCGGACCTCAACAAACCCAGTCGTACCGTTTGAACCGTAGACGACTCGCACTTCTGACCCTCCGTAGCGCCCAGCATTAGTCAGCATGTTCCGGACCACTTGCCTGAATCGCATTCGGTTCCCAACCACCGCAGACCCAGGCCTCCCGTCGACTTCTGCGCGCATGCCGAGAGCAGCGAGCACAGAATCTATTTCACTTCTCACAGGGACATCTTGTAGAACAATCTTCAGCGTTCCCATATTCAGCCGAGCACCAACGAGAAGATCCTCAACAATGCCGGCTAAATCCTGTCCGTCCCTGATCATGAGATCCAGTAGCTCAGACCGCTCGCCTGCGTCCATCTCAGGCGTTTCGAGAATCGACTGCGCGAGTCCGACGACCGTGGACAGAGGAGTCCTAATCTCGTGAGCGATGGACGCCACGAAACGCTCACGATTCACTATCTGGCGCGCGAGCTCAACACCCTGGTTCTTGTCCTTCGACACGTCAGACGCAATTACAGTGACTCGGCTTACGTCTCCCACGGGTAGTCCTCCGTAAGCCTGGAAACGATAGTGTTGAGCGGACGGTCCTTCTCCAACCGACACGGCAATCTCGTCGACGCGTCCTCCCGCCCAGAAGGCCTTCAGGAGAGCGATCATCAGTGCTCGACCAAGAGGGCTACTGATCGCCGACAGGGGGCTTGCGTCAGGTCCTGTGGCAGGGAGTAGCCGGTGACCTTCAGGATTCACCTCCAACACCACTAGTCGATTCCATGTTTCTTGCAACAGTTCCTCGTTATCTTGCATTCGTAAACAGAAGTCCGAAATGCCCTGCGACCGCAAGCTCACCACGAGTTCTCCTATCCCCCTCAGATCCACCTCCCACATGGGTAGCGGAGCTGAATCGATGAAGTTCCGATACTCCCGCAGACTCTCCCTCTCGGCCTTGATGGCCCCTCCGATAGCTACCAGCGTTGCTCCTACCAGTAACGAAACCAACAAAGCTACTCCCAAACACTCTATCGAGCAGTCGTGATGGTGATCCAATATCGTTCCGAATAAGAATCCAGAACCGACTATATAAGCGACACCCTTCTCGGAGCCTTTGAAACTGATCATGAAGGCGACACCTAGGGAACCAACCACAAGCTGAGCGGAGACCAAATCTAGCGGCCAATGGAAGAGTATCGCGTGACCGAGTATCAACGCAGAATACGCCGCAAACAGTAACAGCCGATTCCGGCTTTTCAGTCGCTTGAGAAGTGGCACAGCGGCAACGCCTGTAAGCACAAGAGCCAGCCAAGAACCGGACTCGATGCCCATCCCGGATCCCCAAACCCCAGCAAGACCCATCGACCCAAGTATCAAGAGCAGCACAAGGTGAAGCCAGCACGCCCTCAGCTTCACAAACCTCCGGTAGGAAGACGACTTGACCTCGGGAGCGACATGCGGCACCACAAATTCGACGCAATCGTGATGATCTGGATCTGATGTTGTATGTGCTGACTTCACGGCAACCTCTCATGGACTAGCTAAGAATCGGCACGTCCGACGTCGCCTTTAGCGATCTACCCCGACACCTATAGCCATCGCTATGACCATTGCCGTCTCGTCCGTGTGAGTGATCGAAACCCTGACTACGGAGACCCCCAACTGGGCAGCCCTTCGAGAAGCTGTCCCCCGGAGATTGACAGTGGGAGCACCTCCACCAGTAATCTCGACATCCTGCCACCTGATCCGCCGATACCCTGTTCCGAGGCTCTTCATGACCGCCTCCTTGCCAGCGAACCGCGCGGCAAACCTTCTTGCCGGTAACGCGAACTGATTGGCGTACTCACGTTCATGCTCGGTGAAGCAACGTTCCTGAAAGCGAGGGTACTTCTCCAGTAACCGGCCAACTCGAGCAATCTCACATAGATCCAGACCGACACCCAGCGTTTCCATGCGAAAACCTTAGCCAGAGAAACCCCGACTGGAGCGAGAGCCAGAGCTAACCCGACTGCGCGCTTGCCCCCCGCAAGCAATTGAGCAGGCGCCCTATAAGAATCTTTGGGTACACTGCCATCTACAACTGAGAACGCACCTTCCAGCGCCTGGCCCACGTCAGTGGGCGACGAGGAAGAGGATTATCGAAACATTCGGCGGATACCCTCTCGGCTTTCCAAAGTCGTAACGTGTCGGTGAAAACCCGAGAGCAATCTCGGAACAAACACCGACACGATTTGGAGCGGCACGATGCTCGTGCGGCTGCTACACCAGTGAGCGCGTTCTCCTAGGTAAGGAGAAAGAGCATGTGTGGAATTGTTGGCTACGTAGGACCGAAGAACGCCATCGAGGTGATCTTGCCGGGACTCGCCCACCTCGAATACCGGGGATATGACTCTGCCGGCATTGCCACGGTGGCTTCAGATGGCATCTCAAGGATTCGAAACGCTGGGCGGATCGCCGATCTTCATGACGCTTTCAACGGGGACTTCAGTTCCACGGGCGCCGGAATCGGCCACACAAGGTGGGCAACGCATGGGGCGCCGACCGAAGAGAACGCTCATCCTCACGTCGACTGCTCAGCAGGCGTTGCAGTAGTGCACAACGGGATCATCGAAAACTACGCCGGTATCAAAGATCGTTTGACCGCCGCCGGCCACGTCTTCACCTCTGACACAGACACCGAAGTACTCGCTCATCTCATCGAGAGTCACGGAGAACTCCCCTTAGCGGAAGCTGTCCGCAGGACAATGATGGAGTGCGAAGGGGCGTTGGCAATCGCTGTGATCAGAATCTCAGAACCGGATACGATCGTGGCGGCCCGCGACGGCAGCCCTCTCGTCGTCGGACTTGGAGACGGAGAAAACTTCCTTGCTTCTGATATCCCTGCGATTCTCGCCCACACGCGCAAGATGCTGGTGATCGACGACCATCGAATCGTCACTCTCCTTCCCGACAGCGTGGAGGTAACAGATCTGGATGGGACTGTTGTGACGCCTGAAGTACGAGAAGTCGACTGGGATATCGAAGCCGCCGAGAAGGGTGGATATGACGACTTCATGATCAAAGAGATCTACGAACAGCCACACGCCATGAGAGACACGCTCAGAGGGCGGATCGACGACCAAAGCAACGTTGTCCTTCCAGAAATCCCACTGTCGGGACAGGCCATAAGAGGCTTCGACAAGGTCTTCGTAATCGCCTGCGGCACCAGCTACCACGCTGCCATGATGACCAAGTACGCACTGGAGCGATGGACCAGGATGCCAGTTGAAATCGATATCGGATCAGAGTTCCGGTACAGAGCGCCAGTCCTCGACGACAAGACACTCGTCATAGGCATCTCCCAGTCCGGAGAGACCACAGACACATTGGCTGCGGTTCGATACGCAGCTCGACAGGGCGCCTATGTCGTTGCGGTCACCAACGTAGTGGACTCGTCGATGGCCCGGTACGCCAATGCGACGCTGTACACCCGATCCGGCCCGGAAATTGGAGTCGCCGCAACAAAGACCTTCATCTCCCAGTTGCTGCTGCTGCTTCTGTTCTCGGTATACCTCGCTCAGGAACGGGGGTCACTTGACGCTGGGCGACGTATAGCGTTGCTCGACCACATCAAGGCTTTGCCGGACCAAGTTGCTGGCATCCTCGAGCGTGCTGACTCGATCAAGGTGTTCGCCGACAAATGGACAGACGCCCGTGACTTCTTCTTCCTAGGCCGCGGGGTCTCATGCGCCACAGCAGCTGAAGGAGCGCTCAAACTCAAAGAGATCTCCTATGCGCGAGCCGAGTATTACCCGGCCGGCGAGATGAAGCACGGGCCCATCGCTCTGATCGACGATAGCGTGGTTGTTGTGGGCGTGGTCCCTCAAGGAGATCTTCACAGTAAGTCCTTGGCGAACATGGAGGAGATGAAGGCCAGAGGAGCCAACCTACTTCTCCTCTTGACCGAAGGCGACCAAGACGGCATGCGAGCCACCGACGATGTAATGACGATCCCGCCCACTGAGGAAATGCTCAGCCCTGTGCTTGGCGTGGTTCCGTTGCAATTGCTGTCGTACTGGATAGCGAAAAACCGTGGACTGGACGTCGACAAGCCCAGAAACCTTGCCAAGACAGTGACAGTCGAGTAGTCGGCAAGTAGCGACTAGCTCGGATGACGGACAACCGCTGACGCGATGTCTGCTCGAATCGCCGATTGTGCAGAAGCCAAGCGAGCGGTCGGGACCCTGAAAGGCGAACAGCTGATGTAGTCGACACCCACCTGGTCGAAGAACTCGATAGAGGCCGGGTCACCGCCGTGCTCACCGCACACACCAACCTTCAGATCGGGCTTGGCTGCACGTCCATCGGCTGTGGCAATCTCCACAAGGCGTCCGACACCGCTGACATCAATGGTCTGGAAAGGGTCGTGCTCGAGGAGCCCGGACGCTAGGTACTCCGGGAGGAAGGTACTCACATCATCACGGCTGAATCCAGACGTGAGTTGGGTGAGGTCGTTGGTGCCGAACGAGAAGAAGTCGGCTTCGAGCGCCACCGCTCCAGCGGTAAGGGCGGCCCGGGGTATCTCAATCATGGTCCCGACAGGGATCACTAGCTCCTCCTCAAAGCCCAATCGACTCCGCACCGAAGCGACTGTGGCCAGTGCCTCAGCCCGCAGACGAGCAAGCTCCTTGTCCGTTCCCACCAGCGGCACCATGATCTCTGGTTGCGCATCGACACCAGCCAGCCGACAGGCAATGGCAGCTTCGGTAATCGCCGTGACCTGCATGTGAAGGATCTCGGGGAAGGTGATGGCGAGTCGGCACCCGCGGTGGCCGAGCATGGGGTTGCTCTCATGCAGCGCTTCTACCCGCTCCCTAATGAACGTTCTGGAGACACCCATCTCCTCAGCTAGCTCCCGTTGAGACTGCTTATCGTTCGGAAGGAACTCATGGAGCGGAGGGTCCAACAGCCGAATCGTGACTGGCAAACCTTCCATGGCGGTGAGAATGCCCTCGAAGTCACGTCGTTGATACGGCAACAGCTTGGCCAAGGCTTCAACACGGCCCTCGGTCGTGTCGGCCAGGATCATCTGACGCATCGCAGATATACGCTGGCCATCGAAGAACATGTGCTCAGTGCGCGTGAGACCGATGCCGGTTGCCCCAAAGGTTCGAGCCCGCTCAGCATCGGAGGGCGAATCGGCGTTCGCACGCACCTCGAGTCGCCGTTCCTCGTCTGCCCATTTCATGATTGTCTCAAAGTCGGTCGACAATGGCGCCCTAGAACCGTCGACTCGCCCAACCAAGACCTCTCCAGTTGCGCCATCAATCGACAAGACGTCCTGCGGGCCAAATACTCGATCGCCAACGCTGACCGTTCTCCCGGCGGCGTTGATCTGGAGAGCCCCTGCTCCTGCAACGCAACACTTGCCCCATCCTCGGGCGACCACAGCCGCATGGGACGTCATCCCGCCAGTGGAGGTAAGCACACCTGAAGCATGGTGCATCCCCTCGATATCTTCAGGGGACGTCTCGTGTCGCACCAACAGAACTTGTTCCCCCGCGGCTGTCCGCTCCACCACTTCATCTGCCGTGAAGGCCAACTTGCCCCACGCCGCCCCCGGCGAGGCTGGAAGTCCGGTGGCAAGTAGTTCAGCATCGGCCTTGTCGTCCGCGGAGTAGCTGGGAAGGAGCAGCTGGGTGAGATCACCGGCTGGAACTCCCAGCAGGGCCCTGCGCCGACCAATCAGCCCCTCTTCGACCATGTCAACAGCAATTTTGACTGCAGCAGCGGCAGTGCGCTTGCCTGTTCTGGTCTGCAGCATCCAAAACGTGCCGCGTTCTACGGTGAACTCTATGTCCTGTACATCCTGATAGTGCTGCTCAAGCTGAGCCCGCACATCAAGCAGGCTCACGAAGGCGGCAGCGTCCCATGCGCCCATCTCAGAGACCGGTCGAGGTGTTCTAATACCCGCGACAACATCTTCACCCTGTGCGTTGATCAGGAACTCTCCAAACAACTCATTCTGGCCAGTGGACGGGTCGCGAGTGAACGCAACACCTGTTCCTGAGTCGTTGCCCATGTTCCCGAACACCATCGTCTGTACTGAAACGGCCGTCCCCGACAACCCCGAAATGTCATTAATCGCTCTATACGCGATCGCCGTCTTCGAGTTCCACGAACGAAAGACCGCCTCAATCGCCAACTGAAGTTGCACTTCCGGATCTTGGGGGAACTCCTCACCCACTTCTTCTTCGTACACCGCCTTGTACTTCTCACACAGTTCCTTAAGACCCTCGGACGAGAGATCGGTGTCCTCGGTCACTCCGTATCGGCTCTTGATGACGGTGAACGCCGTCTCAAAGTGTTGGTGGTCGACGTCCATCACAACACCAGCAAACATATTGATAAGCCGCCGATAGGCATCCCAAGCGAATCGCTCGTTGCCGGTCAGTTCTACAAGGCCTGCCACGGTCTCATCGGTCAGCCCAAGGTTCAGCACCGTATCCATCATTCCCGGCATTGACACCGCTGCGCCGCTACGAACCGAAACCAAAAGCGGCGCTTCAATCGCACCAAAGCCCTTGCCAGTGGCCCGTTCAATAACCCGGACGTTCTGTTCCACTTCGTCCAACAACCCCGCCGGCATCAGACCGCCGTTCTCAAGGTAGAGAGCGCAGGTATCAGTCGTGATGGTGAAGCCTGGAGGCACGGGGAGACCAATGGCGGTCATCTCGGCAAGGTTGGCCCCCTTGCCACCCAGTAGCGGGATCAGAGCTCCGCTTCCCTCGGTGCGCTCGGGGCCGAAGGCATACACCATCTTCGGACGAGGTCCGCTCCCGGCCAACTGCTCAGTGGCTCCCCAATCTACGTCTTGTTCTGCCACCTGGTGCGGTTTCCCTTCCTGCTTTGCAGGCGCTCCTAGTGAACGCCTGATAACACTAAAACTACCAGTCGGGCTGACGGACCGTGCTCAGGAAAACGCGAAAGAACGTTGATTTCTATCCGAACCTATCCACACCGAGGAACGGCGGCTCAGCCCATTGAAACTCGGACAACCTCACAGAGTTCCATAGCAAGCTCGGTAGCTTGATGGCCGCTGGATGCTTCGACCATTACCCGAACCAATGGCTCAGTTCCGGACGCCCGAACGAGGACTCGACCATCGTTACCCAACGCCGCTTCGGTCTTCTCCACAGCAGCCCACACTTGTCGGTTGTCCGACAACCCAGAGGCGTCGGCAACGGTTACGTTGCGAAGAACTTGCGGGTACTCGGTTATGACGTCATCGCGAAGCTCAGCCAACGTCTTTCCTGTTGCAGCGACTACTTCTAAGAGTCGGACTGCTGTCAGCAAGCCATCACCCGTTGGAGCGACCCTAGGGAAGATCACATGCCCGGACTGCTCTCCGCCAAGGCCTCCTCTGGTGTCTTCCAAGGCAGCGGAGACGTTCCTATCGCCAACCGCTACGTCGACATAGTCGATGCCTAGGTCACGCATCGCGTACCTGAAGCCGAGGTTGGACATGACGGTTCCGACAACCGTATTGTTACGGAGGGTGCCCGACTGTTTCATGAATCTGGAAAGCACTGCCATAACCACGTCGCCGTTTGCTTCTCTGCCGCGCTCATCGACAGCGATGAGCCGATCGGCGTCACCATCAAAAGCTAACCCGATCTTCCCGTCACACGCCTCCCGCAATGAAGCTATGTCTGTCGCCCCACATCTCAGATTGATGTTGTTGCCGTCGGGAGTGTCGTGGATGGTTTCTAAGTCTGTGTTGAGTCGAGCCATCAGTTCAGGGGCCGCCTGATAGGCCGCCCCGTTTGCTGTGTCCAGCACCACCGAAATACCGCGGAATCTGTACGAGACTCCAGAGGTCAGCATTTCAAGGTATTGATTGAAACCATCTGGGCTCGAGCGACGAGCGCCCACGCCGGATCCTTTTGGAACAACCCAGTTCGGGTTATCCAAGACTGACTCGATCACCGATTCACGTTCCCGTGATAACTTGGCTCCACGAGCATCAATAAGCTTGATCCCATTGTCCTGCGCCGGGTTGTGCGAAGCAGTGATGATGACACCCATCGTCGCATCAGAAGAGCCAGTGAGTCTCCCGATTCCCCCTGAAGGGAATACGCCAACATCTACAGTGTCGACGCCCACGGAATGCACGCCTGCTTGGAACGCAGCCGACAGCATGCTGCCTGACCGCCGAGTGTCGCTTCCAATGAGGACCGGCCCTACGGAGAGCTCACTAGCAGCGGCTCGACCGAGCTCGAGAGCGAAGTCGGCCGTGAGTTCGGTGTTTGCTACACCACGAACACCGTCGGTACCGAATGAGAGCTTGGCCAAGGCCGAAACTCCCTACCGCTTCGTGTACTGAGGGGCGCGTCGTGCTTTGCGGAGACCGTACTTCTTGCGCTCCACCTTGCGGGAATCACGAGTAAGTAGTCCGGCCTTCTTGAGGGTTGGCCGAATCTCTGGATCTAACTCAATCAACGCACGGGCGATACCCAAGCGCACTGAGTCAGCCTGTCCCGTAGTTCCGCCACCTTCAACCTTGGCGATGATGTCGTACTGGCCTTCAATCTGGGCTGTACGAAGTGGCTCAAGCACGCGAATGCGCTGTGCCATGTTTGGGAAGTAAGCGTCGAGGGGTTTTCCGTTCAGGATCACACGACCCGTGCCTTCGTATACGAGTACTCGAGCAACGGACGACTTGCGTCGGCCGGTAGCCTGGATGAGTGGCTTCGCCATTTACTGCACCTTCCGAATGTTGAGGGGGTACGCAACGGGCATCTGAGCCTCGTGCGGATGCTCTGGTCCGACAACCACCTTGAGCTTACGAAGCATCTGGCGGCCCAACCGGTTCTTGGGCAACATGCCGCGAACGGCACGTTCTACAATCTGACCCGGACGACGTTCCATCAGGTGCTCGAAGGTCTCTTCCCTCAAACCACCTGGGTACCCAGAGTGTCGGTAGTAAATCTTGCTACGGCTCTTTGCTGATGTGACGGCAACCTTCTCGGCGTTGACCACAATGACGTGATCACCCATGTCCATGTGGCGCGCGAAGGTTGGCTTGTGCTTACCACGCAGGAGCAAGGCAACCTCGGTTGCCATGCGACCAAGCGGGAGCCCTTCAGCATCGATGACCAGCCAGTTACGAGTGATCTCAGATGCCTTGGGCGAATATGTCTTTTGAAGCTTCAAGTTGGTTCCTTGAGTAGAAGAAAACCGGGACTGCGCACGGGCGTTACCCACGTGCATGTGCGGGAAAGCCCAGCCGAAACCGAGCGGACTAAATGATAGAGAAACCAAAAGAAAAGGTCAAAGTCGGGCCCACCTTCGGCCCACCTCCATCATCACCACAACAACAACGACCAACCCCAGGTGCGCGTATATGTGCTCCCCAACCCTAGGTTGGCAGACACATATACGCGCACCTGGGAACTGGAACCTACTCCGCTGGTGGATACCTCTGAGTTTGGTTGTCGTTGTCGTTACTCATAGTCAACCTTCCATAGGAACAGCCCCTGGGGAGGCGCGGAGCCGCGGCTTGCTCTTCGATCTCTTGCAGCCAGCACTGCTGGAGTATCTTGAGGCGTGATCTCGCCGCGACCAACGTCGACCATCCAGCGGACTATTGAGCGGATCATCTGTTGGCAGAATGAAGAAGCTTCCACCTCGAGGATCGTGTGTGTCTCGCTGCGTTCCCACTCGACACGTCTCACTGACCTCACAGGCGAGCGTCCGTCGGTTGCTTTGCAAAAACTAGAGAAATCGATGTCGCCGACGAAGTAGTTGGCAGTCTCGACCATCGGTGTGAAGTCGAGTCGCTCCTTGAGTATCCAATTGCGCCGTCGCTCAAAGGGGTCTGACCAACCGCCATCCTTTATGAAGTATCGGTAGGTCCTGCCCGTGGCACTGAATCGAGCAGAGAAGCCCTCAGCAACCGGGCTGACCGACCGCACGGAGATGTCTCCCTTCAACATCGTATTGAGTGCTTGCAATGCTCCCTTGCCATCAAGTTCCCTCTCGGTCTTGAGGTTCAAGACCTGGTGATGAGCGTGGACACCGGCATCAGTCCGGCCAGCCACCACTGTCTTGATCTCTCCAGCTATGCGACTCAGCGCCGCCTCGATCTCCCCCTGGACGGTGCGAAGCCCCGGCTGGATAGCGTATCCCCTGAAATCAGTGCCGTCGTACGAGAAATCCACGCGATAAGTGAACATCAGTACTCAGTTTCAAGGGCGATCAAAAGAGCAGGAGTCTGACAGCCCAAAGCCCGACGGCAGCAATCGCCGCGGAGTACACCGATTTGGGGCGTTCGACGCCAACGGCCACCTCAGCTACGAGGACCATCCCGAGTCCGGTCCAGAGAAGGGCGATCGGAACTAAGACCGCCCCGACGCTCACCCGAAGCGACCACGAGAGCAGTGAGAAGCCGAACGATGACATGAGTACCCACGGAAGAAAAGCAAACCCCGCAAGCGAGATCGTGTTTTGGATCCCTCCTAAGCCGTCGAACAGCTTGGTCGCAACCAGCCAGAGCAAAGCACCAGCCACGACCCACAACACGACCGAACTGAGAATCGAGGACAGCAGAGGCGACAGCGAGAACCTTCCGTCAAACAGAAGCCGCAGCCATCCGACAACGAGGAGCAGCGCCATAGCCACAACCGCGTCGCCAGCGGTTTCGCTGGAGAATTGGAGTTCTTGGTAAAGCGACCGATCAAGCCGGAGCGCTCGGAGTCCGTTACGTGCTACTCGAGCCAACATCCACAGAGCCTAGAGCAAGCCAGCCCAACCCGCCTTCCCATCCGCAAATTCACATCCGCCTTGACTGGGTGACCCGAACACTCCTCCGATGAAAGGCTTCGGGCGGAACTACAGGAAGCTTTGGTTGGCCAGTCTCATCTCCACCTTCGGGGACGGCCGGCATTGATGATGCTCGCTCAGCGGTGGTGTAGACGTTGGTCATCCGAGCTAGGCGGTTGGCCGCGCAGAACATGACATCGCAACCAGATCCCCTGTCGCTCGGGGAGTGCATCGATAACCGCAGAAATCGCTGAAACCACCGCTACCAGTCCGCCTACTCCCCATACCCACGACAAGCCCACCATCTGAGCCGACGGTGTCAACACTGCAACCCCAGCCAGAAGAAGGAACCCAACCGCGTGCCACCATCTGACACGCATGAAATCAAACCGCACCTGATGCGATAGGCCCCGCCGATCTATGGTCCTCAACAGAAGCAACAGTCCAGCCGAGTAGAAAGCCCAAGCCACCCAATATTGCTCTGGGCTGATCAGTATCTCGGTACGTTGCGTCTGGTACATCAAGGTAATGACCGCAACGATCAGAATATGCAACAGCCCAGACTGATTCCGCGTCGGTAGGACTTCCACCAAGTGTTCAATCGGCTCCTTAGGGGTCATCCATCTGGCCGCCGCGACCAGCGCTACGGCGGTATAGGGAAGGCCTATAGCAAGGGCCAGCGGGCAGCGGTGAACGCTCCAGTCGATAGTGCTGAGAGGACGACAAGGACGACCAACGTGAGGCGTTTCGGCGAACGGAACCAGATGGGAAGCAGACCCGCGATATGGGGCTGCCGCACCATCAAGCCCTCGCTGATGGCAAGCGGGAAGATGAAGGCCATGTACGCGTGCCAAAAGCCCGCCGTAACCACCAGGGTTCCTGGCTGGAAGAGTCCGCTGTGAACGACATCGTCGCAGGGCTGATCCCAAAGTACTTTCGTGAGATAGAACTCATAGAGGCCCAGGATGAATCCTGCCGCCCACAACGCTGACATGGCTGGCTTCGCGTTGCGCCGAAACACAAAAGAGCCAACACCAGGACTTGAGCGCCGTACACAACACCGAGAAGGACCACTTTTAGAGGGTGAAGCAACCCGAAGGGGGGCTTCCTACGACATCTGTTGAAGCTTGTGGAGGGGGCGGGAGACGCTATCGTCGAAGCCCGTTGCTTCTAGCTTCACCCAAGAGAAGTCGTCTGCACCATCACCCGCGTACGCATCCTCTGACCCCGCGACGAACGCGTAACGAACATCGAAATGGGCGTGGGCTGGTTCTCCTGGGCGCTCCGGGATGTCATGTACGTCGAGATCAAAAAGGCCAAGCAACGCGAGGTCGACAACACCAGTCTCCTCCCCAATCTCTCGCCGACACGCCGCTTCAGGGCCGGCATCCTCGGGCTCGATGTGGCCCCCGGGCTGCAGCCACAGTTGCAGCTTGCGATGGAAGATCAAGAGCGTCTTCGTACGATCAGGCGAAAGGACGAAACCGCTAGCGGTGAGATGACCGGGAAGGAACGTGCTACGTTCAAGGGCAGCTGTTCCCTGCTCATCTAGTAGGGCGTCAATGCTATCCAACGCCTCGCGATCCCCTTCAGGGCGATAGCGGGCAAGGTCGAGTCGCAGAGTGTCGACAAACTGTCGATCCCTCACCAGCGCCTCAACCAGACCTCTGACACCGCGTGATCCGGACCCTTGTGCATAATGAGATCGGCCCGTTCCTTGGTGGCGTCAATGTGGTCGCGGAGGTTTGGACCGTTGATAAGGTCCCAAATACCGCCAGCGGTGGATCTGGCTTCGTCATCATCAAGGCCGGCGAACCGATGGAAGTAGGCTGCCTCATCTTGAAACGCGGAGTCCCTAAGCGTGAGGAATCGCTCTACGTACCATCTCCGAACATCGGGTTCGGCCGCATCGACGAACACACCGAAATCAATGAAGTCCGAAGCCATCATGGTGGTACCACTCGTCTGTAAGACGTTGAGACCCTCAAGTACCAGGATATCGGGGGCTTCCACCTCGCTGTACTCCCCCGGCACCACATCATACGCATGGTGGGAGTACACCGGGGCTTTCGCAGCGTCGCCTGCCTTGATCCGTTCCAGAAACTCTAGGAGGGCACCCGTGTCGAAACTCTCCGGGAATCCCTTTCGATCCATGATGCCTCGTTCTTCGAGGACCGCGTTCGAGTGGAGGAATCCATCGGTAGCGACCAGTTCTACCTTCGGGTGATTGGGCCATCGAGCCAACAGGGCCTGGATAACCCGGGCGAAGGTCGACTTCCCTACGGCGACAGATCCAGCAACAGCAAGCACGTAGGTTTCAGCTGAGGTAGGCCTCTCGAGGAAGGTGTCCGTGACCTGATGGAGGCCTTGAGACGCTGCAACATTGAGGTTGAAGAGTCGCGACATGGGCAAGAACACCTCCTCAACATCAGCCGTCGATATCTGACTGTTGAGACCCCGCAGCGCCAACACCTCATCCTCGCCCAGCGTCATAGGCGTGGACGCCCGCAACGCCGACCACTCATCGCGACTGAATCGGAGGTAGCTACCTGAGTACATCGCCTAAGGATAACTTGGACTTGAACTCAAGAGGCCTTCACACCTCGAGACTGGTGGTTCACTCGGGTTGCCCATCCGCCGGCTCCGCCGACACCTTCCCCGTAACCGGGTAAGGAAGCACAAAACGGCTGCCCCTAGGGGCAGCCGTCCTTACTTCTATAAAAGCTCGGGGCTAGACGAGCTCGATAATAGCCATCTCGGTGTTGTCGCCTCGACGAGGGCCGATCCTTACTACTCGGGTATACCCGCCGTGGCGGTCCGAGTACTTGGGTCCGATCTCGTCGAAGAGATGGGTGATCACTTCATTGTCCTTCATCACCTTGAGAACCTGACGGCGGTCGTGAAGACCACCCTTCTTCGCCTTGGTGATGAGCTGCTCAGCGTACGGCTGAAGAGCCTTCGCTTTGTGATGTGTGGTCGTGATCCGGCCATGCTCGAACAGCGCCGTAGCGAGGTTCGAAAGCATCCGCTTCTGGTGGCTTGGGCTCCCGCCCAAACGCTTACCCTTGGTAGGTCGCATTAGATGTCGCTATCCGACCCAGCTGCCAATGACAGTCCGAGCTCATCCAGCTTACCGATAACCTCTTCAAGGCTCTTCTGGCCGAAGTTGGTGATGTTGAGCAACTCGTTGTCGTTCATCTTTACCAACTCACCGACTGTCTTGACCTGCGAACGGCGCAAGCAGTTGCGGGGGCGCTCGGAGAGGTCAAGAGCCTCAATCGGTAGATCGAGATCTGGAGAGGAGGGATCAGCGATCTCAACATCTCCCAGCTCAAGTCCGATACCATCGCCCATGTCAGCGAAGAGACCTAGCAATTCGCCCAGCGTCTTGCCGGAAGATGACAGTGCCTCAGATGGATTAATTGACCCATTGGTTTGAACGTCCAGTACTAAACGGTCGTAGTTGGTCATCATGCCAACCTGGGTTGGCTCAACGGTGTAGGACACCTGACTCACAGGGCCGAACAGAGCGTCAACGGGTATAACCCCGATCTGATCCGCAGCAGTCTTTGCTACTCGGTAGCCAACACCAGCCGAGATGTTGAGTTCCATCTCAAGACTTGCGCTCTTGGACATCGTCGCAATGACGTGATCCTTATTGACGACCTCGATACCAGCTGGCACGGTGATCTGACCCGCCTTGATGATTCCAGCTCCGCTAGCGGAGATGTAGGCAACAGCTTCTGCGTTGTCGTCTGAGGAGAACACAACCTCTTTGAGGTTGAGGATGATGTCAACGACATCATCAACAACACCAGGCACGGTTCCGAACTCGTGTGAGACTCCCTCAATGCGAACCGAGGAAATAGCAACACCAGGGATGCGGGACAAAAGCGTCCTGCGCAGGGTGTTACCGAGCGTGTAGCCAAAACCTGGCTCCAGCGGCTCGACGATGAACTTCGAGCGGGTGTCGGTGACAACCTGCTCTTCGATTTGTGGACGTTGAACAATGAGCACAGTCAGTTCCTTACTTCGAGTAGAGCTCGACGATGAGCTGTTCTTGAATCTGAGTATCAATCTGTTGGCGGCTAGGGATGTCCCTTACAACGATCTTGCGACCATCTCGTGTGACGTCAAGCCACTCGGGAACGACGATTTCTGCGGTGTCGAGCGAATGCTCAACAATGAGGAGCTCTAGGCTCCGCTCTTTGAGGGTGATCACATCACCAGCGGAGACGCGGTACGACGCAATGTCGACCTTCTTCCCGTTAACAAGCACGTGACCGTGGTTCACTAGCTGGCGTGCTTGGGGACGAGTGGACGCAAACGTGGCCCGGTAGATCACGTTGTCGAGTCGGGACTCGAGGATCGCCAGAAGATTCTCGCCAGTAATTCCTGTGGCACGAGCTGCAGTCCGGTAGTAAATGCGGAACTGCTTCTCAAGCACTCCATACATGTAACGAAGCTTCTGCTTCTCGCGAAGCTGAACGAGGTAATCACTCTCGCGAATTCGACCGCGCCCGTGCTCACCCGGTGGGTAAGGGCGGACGTCGGCTGCGCACTTCTTCGACTGGCAAAGCGGAGTACGAGCTCGGCGACACGCCTTATGTGTTGGACCTGTGTAACGAGCCATTAGTTAACCCCTCCGGCGCTTGTTCTGACGGCATCCATTGTGCGGGATAGGGGTGATGTCACGAATGCCACCCACCTCTAGGCCCATATTCTGCAAGGTTCGCACCGCAGTGTCTCGACCAGAGCCGGAGCCACTGACAATGACGTCAATCTTGCGAATCCCGTGCTCGCCTGCGCGACGAGCTGCTTCTTCAGCTGCCACCTGTGCAGCGTACGGGGTCGACTTGCGCGACCCCTTGAATCCAACGGATCCACCTGATGTCCAAACAATCGTGTTGCCCTGAACGTCGGAGATGGTGACGATGGTGTTATTGAAACTTGCTTTGATGTGTGCCACGCCGTGCGCAATGTTCTTGCGGTCGGCTGCTCGGACACGTCTTTGTGGTTCTGCCATGTTTACGTGCCCTTACTTCGTGACTTTTTTCTTGCCAGCAATAGCAACTCTCTTGCCTTTGCGGGTTCGAGCGTTGGTATGTGTGCGTTGTCCACGTACGGGAAGGCCTCGGCGATGGCGGAGTCCTTGATACGAGCCAACTTCGATCTTGCGGCGGATGTTCTGCGCGATCTCTCTGCGGAGGTCACCCTCGACTTCGTAGTTCTGATCGATGTAACGACGGATTCGAGAGACCTCGTCCTCCGTCAGATCACGAACTTTGGTGCCTGCATCGATCTGTAGATCTTTCAGCATTTCAGTGGATCGGGAGCGACCGATTCCAAAAATATAGGTGAGTGCGATCTCAAGCCGCTTCTCACGAGGAAGGTCTGTCCCAGCTATACGAGCCATTCAATTACCCCTGTCGCTGCTTATGTCGGGGGTTCTCGCAGATCACCCACACTCTTCCGCGGCGCCGGATGATCCGACACTTTTCGCACATTTTCTTGACTGAAGGCTTTACCTTCATGTCTTCACCTCTTATGTAATTGCTTCTTTGCATCCGGCCAAAGGGCGTCAAAGACCCCGGAGGCTCCGTCAAAGAAGGTGAAACTTGTAGTGTGTTGGCTAGTTTTTCAGCCACCTAGGCCCGAGTCACTGCGGGGTCTAGGACACACAACACGCGGCCAAAGGCCGAACCCATATTCTAGGCGCGCTGCAGCAACAGCGCCAAATCTGTATTGGCACCCGCGGGTACCGTGGTGACCACCATTCCATCAGGGGTCAGCGCAACGGTGTGTTCCCAGTGGCACGATCTCGAACCGTCTAGGGTGACCACGGTCCAGCCATCATCGAGTACGGCGGTTTCCTCCGCGCCTGCGTTGAACATGGGCTCCACACACAACGCCATTCCCTCACGAAGCTTGAGACCTTTATCGCCCTCCCCATAGTTGGGAATCTGAGGATCTTCATGCATGTTCTTGCCAATGCCGTGCCCGACGTACTCGCGAACAATCCCGAAACCGGCTTGATCTCCAACCGCCTGCACAGCAGCCGAAATATCCCCCACTCGGTTCCCCGGCCGAGCGGCGGCCAACCCGGCCCACATCGCTCGTTCCGTCACATCGATGAGGCGTCGATCTTCGTCAGAGATATCCCCTACTCCCAACGCAACGGCTGCATCGCCATGCCAACCTTGAAAGATAGCCCCCACGTCCACGGTTATCACGTCGCCATCGGCCAAGGCGTAGTCCCCTGGGATCCCGTGCACCACCACTGAGTTCGGTGAAGCACAAATGGAAGCCTCGTACCCAAGATATCCCAGAAACGACGGAGTGCAGCCTTGATCATGAATGATGTCGTACGCAGCCGCGTCCAGTTCTCGCGTGGTGGCTCCTGGCACTGCAAGCAACTTCATTGCTTCATGCACCGCACCAACGCAAGCGCCTGCGGTTCGCATCTTTTTGAACTCCGAAGAGCTTTTTAGGGTAATCATGAAACGACGAGCGTCTCAATGATGTCCTTGGTGATTTCGCTGATCTCTCCAGCTCCCACGATATGACTGACAATCCCACGGGGCTCGTAGAACCCGATCAACGGCTCGGTCTCAGCAGCGTAAATATCGAGCCGATTGGCAACGGACTCTTCGGTATCGTCGGCTCGTCCACGGCTTAGCAGCCTTTCAAGCAGATCTACGCGGGATACCTCTAGAACGACAATACGGTCTAGGCCGTCATCGCCGAGGTTCTCGTCAAGAGCTTTTGCCTGGGCCAACGTCCTTGGGAACCCATCCAGGATATATCCCTGAGCGGCGTCTGACTGCTCTAGGCGACCTTCCAACATCTCGATGGTGATCGAGTCGGGAATAAGATCCCCCGCCTCCATCATGGCCTTGACTCGCCCGCCAATGTCAGTCGAGGTATCGAGTGACCTGAACATGTCGCCGGTTGAGACGTGAGCGATCGACAAATGCCCAGCCACCTGTTCAGCTTGCGTGCCCTTACCGGCTCCTGGAGGACCTAAGAAAAGTACCCGCACTGTTTCACCTCTGTCTAGGTAAGAAAGCCCTCGTAGTTCCGCATCGTCAACTGGCTCTCAACCTGCTTCATGGTTTCGAGAGCAACCCCGACCACAATCAGAAGAGATACCCCGGAGAAGCCAATGGGAATGTTCCAGATATTCGAAAGGATGGACGGCAAGATCGAGACGAAACCTAGGAAGAGCGCACCCGGAAGGGTGATCCTATTGAGGATGTGCTCAAGGTGAGCAACCGTCGCTCGGCCGGGCCGAACACCGGGAATGAAACCACCTTGGCGCTGAATGCTGTCCGCCTGCTTATACGGATCGAACTGAATGGCCGTATAGAAGTAGGTGAAGAAGACAATCAGGAAGAACAGCGAAAAGATGTAGATCCAGGTAGAGCCAGCGGTGTAGCCATAGTTGGTGTCAACCCACACCCGCACAGTCTCGAGCCAAGTTGCGTTCGACGGAATCAACGTCACGACGAGGGCCGGGAAGATCAAGAAGGAGGTCGCAAAGATGACCGGAATCACGCCGGCAGTATTGACCTTAAGTGGGATGTACGTGCTGTTACCACCCAGCATCCGCCGGCCACGCACTCGCTTCGCGAACTGGATCGGAATCCGTCTCTGCCCCTGGTCCACGTAGAGGATCACAATGATGAGAAACAGGAAGGTCAACATGAATACTGCGAATCTTCCCCAGTTTCCTGCGGCAGCCGTCAGCTGGTAGATCGTGGTGAACTGGCCGGGCATCGCTGACACGATGCTCACGAAAATCAGGAGGGACATTCCGTTACCGATTCCCTTTTGCGTGATCAGCTCACCGATCCACATGACAAACGCTGTACCAGCCGTCATCGTGAGAACCGCCAACAGAGCAATACCGATCGGCAACTTGCCAGTGGTTGGCGAAGGCAGAATCAACTGCACTCCGTTGAGGATGGAGGAGCCCGAAAACGCAAGGTACACGAAGGTCGTTGACTGGATAAGCGCCAAGACGATGGTGAGGTACCGAGTCCACTGAGTGATCTGCTTCCGGCCGGCATCCTCCTCTTGAAGAGCCTGGATACGAGGGACAACGATTCCCATCAACTGCATCACGATGGAGGCAGTGATGTACGGGAGAATACCCAAACCGAGAACAGCGAAGTTCTCAAGACCGCCGCCGAAGAGTGACAGCAGACCCAGAATTCCGCTCTGCTCCGCTGCCTGACCCAATTGGTCTAAGCGAGCAAGGTTGATGCCCGGAGTTGGAACATTGGCACCCAGACGGTAGACCGCAAACATGCCAAGGGTGAAGAAGACCTTGCGCCGGAGATCCGGGATCGTGAACATATGTCGGTAGACAGAGAGCATGGCTCAGTTCCTTTTCGATTACGTTGCGAGCTTGAAAGGGTAGAGGTCTCTCGACCTCTACCCCGAAGCCTTGTTACTTACTAATGATGTCGAGGATCTCAACGGTACCGCCGGCGGCTTCCACCTTGGCAATCGCCGAGCCTGACGCTGCGTGTACTCTCACCGTCACGGCCACTGATACCTCGCCCTGTCCGAGGAGCTTGATGAAGCCCTTCTTCTTAGCAAGACCAGCAGCGCGCAGCGCTTCGGGGGTGACGACAGCACCCTTCTTGAACTGGTCAAGAACAGCGACGTTCACCGCTTTGTACTCAACACGGTTGATGTTGCGGAATCCACCTAGTTTCGGAATCTGGCGGTGCAACGGCGTGCGACCACCCTCAAACCATGCCGGAACGGTCCCACGAGCCTTCTGGCCCTTAGTTCCTCTTCCAGCGGTCTTTCCACGGCGTCCGCCTTCTCCGCGTCCTACGCGAATCTTGTTCTTCCGGGAGCCCTGTGCGGGCTTTAGGTCCTGAAGTTGTAGTTGATCCATTTGCTACTTCTCCGTCACAGTCACGAGGTGAGCAACAGCGTGAATCATGCCACGGATGGCAGGAGTGTCGTTGTGTTCAACCGTCTGTTGCATCCTGCGGAGGCCAAGACCGCGCACTGTGGCCCGGTTCTTTGGCTTCTCGCCGATCACACTCTTGGTCAGTTTGACCTCAAGCTTCTTTGCTTTGGCCATGGCTAGCCCTTCTTCTTCCCGTGTGATCGAGCGAGCTCAGTCGTCCGATAGGCTGCGAGCAACCCTGGAGGGAAGATATCATCTGGGCTCTTCCCGCGTAGCTTCGCTACCTCGTCGAGCCTACGCTGCGAGCGCAATCCGTTCATTGTGGCTCGTGCCACATTGATGTAGGTAGCGCTTCCGAGAGACTTGGCGAGAACATCCTTGATGCCTGCGGCTTCAAGAATCTGGCGGACTGCCCCACCAGCGATAACACCCGTACCCGGAGCGGCTGGCTTCAACATGATGCGAGCTGCATCATGCACACCAATTGTCTTGTGAATCAGAGTGGTGCCGGTCATGGGGATCAGTTCCATACGACCCTTGGCGATCTCCATCGCCTTCTGAATCGCTGATGGAACCTCGCTGGCCTTGGCGTATGCCAGCCCAACTCGTCCCTCACCGTCACCAACACATACCAAGGCGGTGAAGGCAAACCGGCGTCCACCCTTCACGACCTTACTCACGCGGTTGATCTGAATGACTCGCTCATCGAATGGCGAGACTTCCTTTTCTCTCTTCTGTCGCGGTCGTTGTTGTGCCATCGTCAGACTCCTAGAACTCGAGGCCAGCGTCACGAGCAGCGTCCGCCAAGGCCGCTACACGGCCGTGGTACGGATAGCCGCCGCGATCGAACACGACCGTAGCGATACCAGCTTCTTTGGCGCGGCCCGCAATGAGCGTGCCCACCTCACCGGCGGTCTCCTTGTTGAGGCGCTTCGCAGACAGGTCCTTCTCATTAGATGAGGCGGCTGCGAGGGTTGTGCCCGAGAGATCGTCGATGATCTGGCAATAGATGTACTTGTTGCTGCGGAACACAGCCAAACGAGGCCGGTCAGCGGTACCGGCCAGCTTCTTGCGAAGCGAGTAGTGCCGCCTTTTGCGAGCGACCGCACGAGACTTGTTCATCGGACACCTGCCTTTCCTGCCTTGCGGCGCACGTACTCATCGACGTAGCGAATGCCCTTGCCCTTGTAGGGCTCAGGCTTCTTGACCGCACGGATGTTTGCTGCGTGTTGTCCAACCAATTCCTTGTCGATGCCCGACACGATGATCTTGGTGGGCTCTGGAACCTCAACAGTGATACCGTCAGGAGTCTCGAGATTCACCACATGGGAAAAGCCCACCTGAAGTTCAAGGGTCTTGCCCTTGAGCGCAGCTCGGTAGCCAACGCCGAGGATGGCAAGTTCCTTACTGAATCCCTTTTCGACGCCGATCACCATGTTGTTAAGAAGCGCACGGAAGAGGCCGTGGAGCGCCTTATTCTGGCGGGCATCATCGAGGCGCTCAACAGTGAGCACTCCGTCGTCGACCTTTGCTGTGATGGGTTCATCCATCACGCGGGTCAACGCTCCCTTTGGACCCTTCACAGTCACCGATTGACCCTTGACTGTGACGTCGACACCCGTCGGGATATCAATTGGTGCTTTACCGATACGACTCATTACCAGACCTCACAAATGAGTTCGCCACCGAGCTTGCGGCGACGAGCCTCACGGTCGGGAAGGAGACCCTGGCTGGTGGACACGACGGAAACGCCGATTCCACCTTGGACCCGAGGGATATCATGAGACTTACGAAAGACGCGACGGCCGGGCGTTGACACACGGCGAATGCCCATGAGGGCCTTCGCCGAGTCATCTCCGTACCGAAGTGTGATGGTCAACGTGTTGCCCTGCTTTGCGGGCTCCACCTTGTAGTCATCAACAAATCCTTCGCTTACTAGAATTTTGGCAATGCCTTCCTTCATCTTGGAAGATGGCATTGCGAGCGATGCATGCCCGACCATATTCGCGTTGCGAATTCTGGTCAGCATGTCTGCAATTGGATCAGTGTTCATTGGTTACCACGATGCCTTTTTGACTCCAGGCAGTTCGCCCCGAAGTGCGAGTTCGCGAACGCAGATTCGACACATGCCGAAACGTCGCAGGTACGCACGCGGACGCCCACAACGCTCACAGCGGCTGTAACCGCGGACTGCGTACTTAGGCTTGCGCTTTGCCTTGGCGATTTGGGATTTCTTAGCCATGCAATTCCTTTTCGATTCTTATTTCTTGAACGGGAAGCCGAGCTTCTCAAGGAGAAGCTTTGCCTGCTCGTTTGTCTCAGCAGTCGTACAGATGGTGATGTCCATCCCACGAATTGCAGAAATCTTGTCGTAGTCGATCTCCGGGAAGATCAACTGCTCGGTGACGCCGAACGTGTAGTTACCGCGGCCGTCAAACGAGCTTGGCTTGAGGCCTCGGAAGTCACGGATACGAGGGATTGCGATAGCAACCAACCGGTCGTAGAACTCCCACATCCGGTCTCCGCGCATCGTCACTGAGGCGCCTACTGCCTGGCCTTCACGAAGCTTGAATGTCGCAATGGACTTCCGAGCTCTGTTCACCTTTGGCTTCTGGCCAGTGATGATCTGCAGATCCTCCATGACGTGTTCCACCACGCCACGGTTAGCCGCGGCTTCACCCATACCAACGTTGACCACGATCTTGTCAAGGCGGGGAACTTGCATCACGTTGCCAAGGCCTAGTTCGTCCTTGATCTCAGATCGCAGTTCTTCGTTGTACTTCACTTTTAGACGAGGCATGGTCATAGCGCCACTCCACACTTATTGCACGAACGGTGCTTCTTGCCATCAGCATCAAAGGTGTAACCGGTGCGAGTTGGTCCACAGTCCTTGCAGATGAGCATCAAGTTGGACACGTCAATAGGCATGTCTTTGTCGATGATCCCACCAGGCTGTCCTTCGCCCAGCGGGCTTTGGTGCTTCTTGGCTGTGTTGACGTTCTCAACAATGGCTTTGTTACGGGTAGGGAACATCTTAATGATGCGCGATTCCTTGCCCTTGTCTTTGCCTGCGATGACTTTGACTTTGTCGCCTTCACGCAACTTCATCTAGATCACCTCCGGGGCGAGCGAGACGATACGCATGAAACGCTTATCACGTAGTTCACGGGCAACAGGGCCGAAGATACGAGTACCACGGGGCTCCTTGTTGTCGGTGATTAACACGCATGCGTTATCGTCGAAGCGGATATAGGTACCGTCATCGCGACGGACCTCTTTAGCGGTACGGACAACCACGGCTTTAACCACGTCACCCTTTTTCACGCCGGCGGCGGGGATTGCGTGCTTCACCGAAGCCACAATCACGTCACCGACACGAGCGTACCGACGCTTGGAACCACCGAGAACACGGATACAAAGGACTTCCCTTGCACCAGAGTTGTCAGCGACCTTGAGTCGAGATTCCTGTTGGATCATCGAGCACGCTCCAGCACTTCTTCAAGACGCCACCGCTTAAGCTTGGAAATGGGACGCGTCTCAACAATGCGGACGGTATCGCCCAACTTGGCTGAGTTCTCTTCATCGTGTGCGTGCAGCTTGTTGCTCGTTCGCACGACCTTTCCATACTTGGGGTGAGGTCGTGACATATCTATACGAACGGCGATCGTCTTATCCCGAGTATCCGAGACGACGACGCCAACACGTGTCTTACGACGACTACGGTCGGTCATCGCGCACCTTCCTCTTTCTCGCGGATCACTGTAAGGATCCGGGCTACGGACCGGCGAACATCGCCAATCTGAGCCGTGTTCGTCAACTGGTTAGTTGCTATCTGGAATCGCAGGTTGAACAGCTCATCCTTGGCATCGGCCAGCGCTTCATCAAGTTCCTCAACGGAAAGGCTTCGTACTGATTCAATGTTCATTACTGGTCCTCCCGTCGAACGAATCGAGTTTTCATTGGCATCTTGTGGCCAGCTTTTCGCATCGCCTCGCGAGCAAGCTCTTCCGAGACACCGGCCACCTCAAACATGACGCGGCCAGGCTTCACGACGGCGATCCAGAACTCGGGGGCTCCCTTGCCTGAGCCCATTCGGGTCTCAGCTGGCTTTGCAGAAACTGGCTTGTCCGGAAACAAGTTGATCCAGACTTTTCCGCCACGCTTCAGCGTTCTTGTGATGGTTACACGGGTGGCTTCAATCTGACGAGCGGTCACCCACGCAGGCTCAATAGCCTGAATGCCATACTCCCCGAAGCTCACCTTGGTGCCACCCTTGGCAACACCCTGACGGCGCCCACGATGGACGCGACGCCACTTGACGCGTTTAGGCATCAGCATCTGTGTCGCCTCCTTCGTCGGCCGCGTCTGCTTCTGGTGCAGTATCAGTATCAGTATCAGTATCAGTA
>Ga0302135_10000176_pt1 | contig 38908 bp, 44 predicted proteins | sample CBN3_surface_MG_FD_203119 | JGI IMG/M metagenome (GOLD analysis project Ga0302135, IMG submission 203119) | Marine microbial communities from Western Arctic Ocean, Canada - CBN3_32.1 | ecosystem: Environmental > Aquatic > Marine > Oceanic | place: Canada: Western Arctic Ocean | collected...
ATCGAGCGCCTACTAGGTCTACGGTATGTAGAGCTAGTGAACTCACCCTTGCGAGTAAGGACCTGCCTGATCACCTTTGTCCATGGCGCGTTAGTTCTAGTGGATCGTTCGATGGTGGCGTTCCCACTATAACTATCCTGCTGCCCTGATTCGATCTGATGCGTCTGCCCTCGGATGATCTCTTCTGCAAGGTTGCCTAACGCATCGGCTTGTTGTTCTTCAGTGAGTGGGGTGCCGTCTTCGTTCGTCGCATCCCATACCTCCCCCCATGGAGTAGGCTCTTTCGTTTCATCAGACTCAGTGTCGTCATCACCGGAACCATCACTGCTATCAGTGCCACTGTCAGGAAGATCGTCATCACTAGCATTAGGAACATTAGGTTTGTTTCCATCTTCATCCTGATCACCTGAGCCCTGCGCCTGACTCTCTCGATCAGTCGCATCACCCGGCTCACCTTGCTCATCCGGTTCACCTTGCTCACCTTGCTCACCTTGCTCACCTTGCTCACCTTGCTCACCTTGCTCACCTTGCTCACCTTGCTCACCTTGCTCACCTTGCTCACCCGGTTCACCCGGTTCATCCGGTTCATCCTCTGGTGGATCTTCATGCCCATACAGATCTTCATAGATCCTCTCGAAGCTCCAGTTCTTGTACTTGATGTCGCACACCCTGTCCTGGGGGAGCGTTGCACCTGCCTCAAGACAGATGTTATTCACCTCATGATCCTGTGCGATGTTCACCTTGAGATTGTCATAGCCAATGCCACGCCATGGGTGACCGCCTGCGACATGCCATACCTCATGAAGGCACACGCCTTTGATCTCAGCCAATGTAAGAGTGGCAGCAAAGTCAGGGTTGAACAGTAGGTATGTTCCGTTAGTCGCTGCTGTCCCTACTTCCCTGCCTTGGTACTCGCGGCATGCGTGTACTTCAAGGCTCATGATTATCCCTGCAAGGAAACCGTGAGAGTCACAGAGTCCCGCCATGATTCCGATTAGTTTGTTTGTAGTCAGTGGTTCATTCATTTCATTCTCCAAGTTGGTGATGCAAAAGGGAGAGGGCATAACTGCTGCCCTCTCCCTTGGTTACGCCTAACGACTGTCGCTAGTACTTGCTCGACTTGAGGTTGGCAAGATCTGCCACAAGCTTAGACGCTGCTTGCTTAGTCGAAGCCCGCTGCCCTTCGTCCGACCGAAGGTCTGATGCATCGATGTTATTGAATCTAAGTATTGCGTCCGTCGCAATCTGTTCAACAGCAGGATCGTTATAGATGTTCACGTCACGCATAACCGTGGCGATCTGTACAAGGTTAGGAAGGAGACTGTCATTGAAAGACCCTTCCTTCTTACCGTTATACTTCTCCATCCTGTCGATCACCCTGAGCAGTTGCTCTTCGACACGCTTAACAAGTGTCAAGTGTGCCTCCTGAGCAATACTATCCTGCTGGTTCATCAACTCTCGCCTGAACCTTTCCACCTGCTCGGTGCTCGACCCCACCCTAACATCCTGTGATGGGTGAGGGATCACGCCCAACTTGAACTCGAAGGTGTACTTATCCCTCAACGCTGCCTCTGATGGGTAGAGTTTAGCGTCGTACACACTGCCATCCTCGCCCTCACTCAACTCGATACGATCTCTCTCCTTCTGCTCTAGGATCGACTCGATTGCAATGTTGAAGAGACCCTGGTTCTCGGCTGTCACTGAGTCAGCCCAGTCCCAGTGAATGTCGATCTTGTTCTTGGAGACCATCCTCATGCCGCCATCCCATGAAGGGTTGAGAAGGTCGAACTCATTTCGACATCTCTTTGCATGGTTCTTCGATTCCTCCAACTCTGGAGTGCAGAAGATGTTAACGGATCCCCTCGTCCGCCTTCCGTTCTTAATCCTGTGATGGTTGGCGATGGTCGCACCTACCTGCTTGAAGGTCTTCCAACCACTAGGGAAGGTTGACTCCAACTTGCACAGAAAAACTCTGGACTCAAGGCCCGATGCTTCGATCTTTACTTTGTCGTTAGACATGATGTGTACTCCACGTTGGTACTGCGTTAGGTTTGATGAACTACTTACTGGTTGTGCGTACTACCTGTATCGGTTGATGATGTCAGACTTGTTCTCCAAGAAGAGAGGGTTCAACTTCCCGCACTGCTTGATCGCATAGATCTGGTGCGCCTCGTTGTGCAGTCGCTCGATGTACTCAACGATTGCATCGACAACGAAGGTCTTGATCGCATCCTTGTCACGGGCACGGTCACCCTTGCTTGCAACGTACTGAACAATCATTGCCACCACTGCGAACACGGTGGCTGGATCGTTAGGCACCACTGCAGTACTGGGGTTCTCGATGATGTCATCCAATGAGGGAGGCGGATCACTCATGTAGATCCGCTTGAAGGCTAAGAACTGTGCAGCAAACGCCTTGCCTACTGTGCCCTCGATCCCTTCCTTGATGAGTTGGTCACTCATGTAGGGAGAGTTCAGTATCACTGATGCCTTAGCCCATGCACGAGGCGATGGCCTAGCACCTACCTCATCGTCCGGGTTGAAGTACGAGAAGACATTGGATCCGACTGGCAGGTCTGAACCTCGACTAGCAGACGCACTCCTGTGATTGCTCACGCACTGCCAATGGATGAAGCCAATGATCGAAGGGTCGATGCCATTAGCAATGGCATAGTCAATCCAAGCTTCAGCATCAGCATCACATTGGTACTCGGTCATCCGCTCATGCAGTGGCTGTATTAGTTCACTGCCCCCACAACCTGATGGGTTCATGGCTGCAACAAACACCAGCCTTGGGTCCACAGGGATGCCGTCGAAGTGACGGTCTTGGATGAGCGTAAGCAGTGCCCCCTGAATGTCATGGGGATACTTGTCCACCTCATCGATGAGCAACACGATGAGATCGGTTTCATCAGTGACCCCTTCAACCTTACCGATCAGCTTGCCACGGGTGAGAAGCTCCAGCGTACCGTTAGTCAAGTCCGGTACTGCTACGCCGAAGTCTTCAGTGCCTGACGATGTCGCAAGCAATGAAGAGAAGACCACGTTCCCGGCGCATAGCATTGCTGCCTGCTTACTGATGGAAGTCTTACCCAGACCGGGGTTACCTATAAGGTTAGGGATGAGGGACTCCACTTCATTCGGGTCCATCTGGGATGCAAAGGAAGTCTTAAAGATTGCTACCAAGTTATCGATGTTCAGTTTCATTTGTTTTCTCCACGTTGGTGCTGCGTTAGGTGTATAAACAATTGAGTGCATAAGGAAGGATTGCTTAGTGGGAGTTGCCAGAGATGCCATACTTGATGGAACACTCTGTTTTGCTCTTGTTCAGCGAGTTGCCGGAGATGCCATACTTGATGGCGTCTCCGGCGTCTCCCTTATGCACTCAATTATTGATACGGGATGCATCAACAATAAAAGGCACACGCCTAATGGAGTGTGACTTCTATGTTGAAACATCTAGCTACTACTAACTGGGTTCGACGTACACCCCAGCCTTGTTGAGATCATGGGCCACGATGTTCGCGGCACCCTCTCTCAACTCTTCGGTCATCTCAACGCCTGCCGCCTTGGCATACGCATCGACGAAGTTGAAGATGTCAGTGACTCTGATGTCAGGCATCTGCTTCTCCACGTTGGTACTGCGTTAGTTACTCTTCCATTCGTGGCAAGCGTGCAACGTATGCCATCACTTCGGCAAGCTCATTGCTAGTCACGCCACGAGTAACATCATCTCCGATGTCACGGTTATAGAGATTCTCGTACACCCAACGAGTTTCTAAGTCCTCGTTGTTATCAAAGACTGCAACCTCTACTGAGTGACGCTCAGGGTTGAGTCCTTGGTGACCTCTAGGAGATGAGTAACTCCCATTCCCTAGTGCAACGGATACCGTCCACCCGTTATTGAACGTGAAAATTTGGTTCACTACTTCGTCGCGTCGAGTAATCACTTTGATCATTAGATGATCTCCTAGTTGGTACTTCGTTAGTTGAAAAATTCATGGGATCCGCACTTGCCAATGCGAATCCTAGAATCAATCAAAGCAAACATCCTTTCTCTTGTAGGAGCAGTGCCGTCGCTCCGTAGGGTGGCCTAGCGTCAGCTAGCCCGTTAGTTAGTCAGTCACGGTGACAGCAACGAGTACATCCCACCCGTCATCACCAGGGATGATTGGATCCTGACAACCTGGGAGGATCCTTGTCACTGTCGGATGGATCCCGACATGCTTTGCTAGTCGCTCTCTCAACTCATGAGCTTCAGTCTGAGTCATGTTCAAACGCCTCCGTTGCAGACACTTCAACTGCAACGATCAAGCCTGATGCTAGTCGAGGGATGACATAGTCATCGAGTGTCCAGCCAGCGATGTCGTAGCCTCGAATAACAATACGGAGTGACCTTCGGCTTTCGTGAAGTTCCTTACCGACATACTCGATCTTCGCGTTGTACCCTTGCGGCAAGTAGTTCTGCACATGCTCTTCAGAGATGGCGTCATCAAGAACTACTGCGACACGCTCACGCTGCAAAGATCCGGGCGATGAATCCTTGATCATGTTAGTTCTCCACGTTGGCGATGATGTTGGCGATGATGACAAGAACTTCCTGGCTAACATTCTCGACAACATTCTCACTGTCAGTTTGCTCGTATTGTTCCTCCCCGAAGTGCAGGGAGAATATGCTTTTGGATTTCCATTCACCCTCTGGGTCGAAGGCTGCGATCTCGGTTGAGTTAAGCACTGAAAGCACCCATCCATTCTCGAATGTTATGTGGGTATTCTCAACTCCCAGGGAGTCTTTCCCCATCCATTTCGTTTCTACAGTATGAATGTTCTTGATGCCCTTGATGTTCATGTTAGTTCTCCAAGTTGATGTTGATTTAGAATGTGATCAATGACTTGAGACGTGGGCTTAACTCTGAAGAGACGCTGCCCCTTTCGTACCCTTTAATCTTGATCCGAAACGCGGCAGTCATAATTGCTATGCCGAATTCTTTGGGTACATCTTGGATGCCTCCCCTTGGTCCGACGAGATCCCATTCATCATGCTCCCCGAATGCGGTTGCTAGTTCGAGTGCTTGCCACTTGTGTTTGAAATCCTGTCGGACAGCGATGCCACTACGGACATGAGTGACAGCCCACCCTCCATTCAATCCTCTGTGGACTGCGAGCTTGCTAGTCGAGTGGGGAAGCCATGCATCTACGTTGCTTTCCTTCTCGGAGTCTTCCCTGAGCTTCAGGATTAGATTGATCTTCTTCATGTTAGTTCTCCTAGTTGGTGGTGCTTTAGGTGTATCAACAACAAAAGGCACATGCCTAATGACATGTGCCTTCTATGTTGGGACAGTCAGTTCACCAGGGCCGATCCCAACAGGCGGTGTACCCGAAGAGTTTCTCAATTCGATTACGCTGAACGTCAAGATCCTGAAACAACAGTTCCTTCTCGCCCGCGTCGAGATTGTCATCATCTGCGATGTTGTAGTAGGCAGAAGATAGTGCTTCGAGTAGTGAGTCCTGCGCGGCTTGTTTCCGTAGCTTCTTCGTAGTGAGTGGCATGTTCATTCTCCAAGTTGGTGGTGCGTTAGTTGGCTGAGCAGAAGTCGATCTCGTCTTCGATCCGCAAGCAGTCGATCCCATCTGCATGGTCAGTCGAGTACTGGCTGATCAAGGCGAGTGCCACTTGCCAATCGAAAGCTTGGTACTGCTCGTCTTCTTGGCTAACAAGAAGTTCCAGGGTTTCGCAGTCGAGGGTCAGTGCTTCTTCTGCAGTGATCGTATTGATGATGCTCATGATGGTTCTCCAAGTTGGTTTGAGTTGATACCTAATGCATCAACAACAAAAGGCGCATGCCTAATGGCATGCGCCTTCTATGTTGTCACATCGATGTATTGTTATGCAGACTTGACGCAGTGGGCTTGCCCGCTCTTCCAATGAACCATGCCATCTTCGTCGATCATGATCCGACTGTCGTCTCCCCATGCAAACGTCCCGGCTTGCGTTGTTACGTACCACTCATGCTTCGACTGGTACACGTTGAACCCGCACTGGTTCATGCGCCGCTTAGTAGTGGCGTTTCGGTAACCGTGATGATCAAGCTCGGCAGTGCCATCGCTGTTCCACGTCACCACGTCCGCCCCATGATAGGCGCATTGGATTTTCGTATCGTCATAGTCCGAGAATGTCACCATCATCTGAGTGTTATGTGACACTTTTCTTGAGACAGACCGTTTGTGTCCATCGGAAAGTTTTTTTAGCTTCCCGTTAAAGTGGACGAAAAGATCCATCGCTTCGTAGAAGTTGTTCGGGTATTCAAAAGACATACTGTTAGTTCCTCACGTTGGTTTGAGTTTGATTGGGTTGCCTATGCAATCCAATGTACCCACATGTTATGCATGTGGGTACATTGAAACCCATAGACTGGGTTTGTTTGTGTCAGTGGTCATCGCCGTTTCCTGATGCTCTCGCATTATGCATTCGCATGGCTCCCCATGTTCCTATAGGCATGGTTAGCTTGAATGCTCAGGTGCGTTAGTCGAACGCTGGCTACGGTACTCAGGCTAGATGGCTTTGCTAGAACCCTTCACCCTTTCCCCACTGCTGACACTAGCTAGGCACACTGCAACGACATCGCAGTGGACTGCACACCAACAGACTACATAGAGAGAGAACCTCAGAGGCTGACTGTGTCCCTTCGACAGACTGAAGCGCGATGCTCAGTGGATAGGACTAACAAGGCTCATGCAAAGTGGAGGGCCAGGGGCGCTGCGTATGCATGGGCAGTCAGCGAACGATCACGGCAAGGACTAATGAAGAGCGACGGGAAACCCAGCATGGCTGGTCCATAACGTCGATACATCGGTGCAGTGCTACCGGTGAAGTTCTCTGTTTATGTATTGGATGTGCGGTGATGACAACTGACAGATACATACGGGTGGTTCGAGGGTGGTCTGGTTTAAGAAGTTCATCCCCTCTACTGCCTTTCGGTGCCACGCCCTCTCGGGTGCCTAAGCAACGTGGTCGCGCCTCACTCAGTATCGCTTTCTATCAGTTGGCTATCGCCTAAGCCCGACCCGCTTGCATGTAGCGCAGCGAAGGATCCCGAAGTGCTTTGGTCAATCGGGGGACCAGCGTGAACCGCTGATACGCTGCAAGCGTTTGGCTGCTATCACCTAACACGCATTCGGTAGGGATAGCCTGGGGGCGCAGGGGTTGGCTGTCTGTCCAACGTGCGTCCGCCGCGTTGCGGCCGTCATCGGCGGCAACAGACGAATGGTCGGTCACCCTGTGCCATCAGTAAAGCGACACCCTGTTACATCTCGTCACCTCTGAGACTTGAATTAGCCGTATATAGAAAGAAGACTTTGACTTAAGTGGTTGAATCCATTCGTCTTTCAGACGAGCCATTATCTCAGCGCCAGCTATTGACAAACCAGAATCACTCTTAAGTAGTTGATTCAATTGAGCTTTCTCGTTGAAGCCAGATTCCCTTTGTAGATCAGGCACTTACGGGCGTGAACTTTATTGTGACTCTGGTTCTGGTTTTGCAGGGTTTATGCCCTATAGCTATCTGAGATTCAGGCTTAGCTGGCTCCTAGGGCACTTAGAGCATTCGTTAGGCGTAAAGAAAGCGAAAGTGGAATATTTAGTGTTGTCACATAACAACTACACACATCAATGTGTAGTCATGTACTATGATGCATAAGACTAATAATGTTAGTTGATTGCATAATACTAACACTAACTAGTACACTGTATTGTTACACCTAATAAACTCGTCTGAGCATTGCGACTGCGCTTGTCAGTGCGCCATAATGCACCTGAACTAACCAGGGTGGATTGAGTGAAGGTAGGGGCGATGGGTAATGATGATGGACAAGGGTCGATATCGAAGGGTAGAAGCCTTACTGCAAGGCAAATGAAATTCGCGACTAAGGTGCTAGATGGCTCTAGCCCTACTCTCGTGCATGCATACCGTGCTGTATACGACTGCAAGGGCGACACTGTTAAGCAGAAGAAGGCGCAGGCGAATGAGGCTAGTAGATTATGGAAGCACCCTGGCATTGTTAGGTATGGGGAAGTATTCCGTAAGAAGGCGGAAGCACAGAGAGTTCGCCGTGAGATTGGGGAGCGCACTCGCATAACAGAGCGGCTATGGCAGGAAGCCAATGACTCAGACAGAGCAAGCGACAGGATCAGCGCCCTAAGATTGTTAGGTCTAGAAGCAGGGATGTTCACTGAACGTATTGAGGTAAAAGAGTCCGGTGATGAACTAACAGATGCCGAGGTGTTGGCAGAGATTGAGATTGCATTGCGTGATGTCATTGATATTAGTTCGACTAGCACTAACACAGTTGAACTCGTTGGCATTAGTGAGGCCATTAGTATTAGTCCGACTAGCAATGACGATGACACTGACCATGATGATGACAATGCATTAGGCTCAACTAACAATGGTGACACATGAGTGTGTATTAGTTTGTTAGTCTGTTAGGTGAGAGAAAGTGGCCCGGAGGTTGAAACTTTTCTGTGTGCTAGGCATGGACTCCCCCCACCCCCCTGGAGCCAGGGCGACGCCGCTCGCGCTAATACACCATTTTGCTCAAACGATTACCGATTTCCACAAGTTAACTACCCAACAAGACAATACCCAGTACATTCTATCAACACCCCCACCCCTATATTATGTTCAAATCATAATATCGATAATCTCCGTATAATATTTTCAATTTTCAAACAGATTTTGCCCCCGGGGCAATCATTATGTTGTGGTGACATCATGAAAATTATAATTTAGATAACGGGTAGTGCAGGTGTAGAGCGCCCCAAGAAACTGGATAAGGCAGGGAAGACATGGCGATCAAGACTAAGGACGGTGTAAAGATCAACGGTCTAAAGCCTGAGATGATTATGGGACTGGTTATTACTGAAGGGTATTTCAACAGTAATGGCATACCAGACATTGTTGTTACATCAGCAGTAGATGGCGCCCATGGGTTTGGTTCACTCCACTATGTAGGGTATGCGGCTGATATAAGAATCTGGGAGATAGTGAATGATTTCCTTCCTCAGTTCACTGAGGGATTGAGTGAATCTCTTGGTGAAGAGTTTGACGTTGTTTTGGAGAGTGACCATATCCATATTGAGTTCCAGCCCAAGGTTAAGATATAGCGCCCACATATTTATTTCAGATATTTTCAATACCGCCCTTGCACGTCAAGGGGGGGTATTTGTTATACTACCCATACCATAAGGGACACCCGGTACTAAGTACTTGTTATATATAGGGTTTACCATATGACCATAGTAAGTTTGGCGATCACTAGTTTGTATCCACTGGTTCCCTGAAAGGGAATTGGATTCACCAGATCAGTAAGTCCTAGTCTGTAGTCCAGTGCAACCTAGTCATATCCCACTTAGCTATTGGAGTTCTGGTCACAGGCTCGCTCTAAACTCAGTGGTCTAGCTTTCCCCTAGACAGTCCCTCACAGAGCTAGGGCGGGCCTTTTTATTGGGCGCAAAGAGTTGTGTGAGGTGGGTGGTTGTCTTCTAGCGTGAGTCCAGAGCTAGCTCGGATAGAGCCGTTGCTCGACAATCTAGATAAGCTGAGCCCTGACCATGCCAGGAAGCTCCACGCTCTAGTCCAGAAGTATCAGGGTTTGCAGTTACAGAAGGATGGGCAGGAGCAGTACTTAAAGTTTGTGGAGACAGTGTGGCCCTCTTTTATTGAGGGGAAGCACCACAAGCTGATGGCTAACGCTTTCGAGCGGGTAGCCAAAGGTGAGTTGAAGCGGTTGATTATCAACATGCCTCCTCGCCATACGAAATCAGAATTTGCGTCGTATGTTCTTCCCTCGTGGTTTTTGGGGCGCTTCCCAGAGAAGAAGGTTATCCAGACTGCACATACTGCAGAGCTTGCTGTGGGGTTTGGGCGTAAGGTTAGAAACCTAGTAGGTAGTGAAGACTACCAGAAGGTGTTTCCTGGGGTTACGTTGAGGCAGGACTCCAAGGCAGCGGGACGTTGGAACACCAGTGCAGGAGGTGAGTATTTTGCAATTGGGGTGGGGGGCGCTGTAACTGGTAAGGGTGCTGATCTACTTATTATTGATGATCCTCATTCAGAACAAGAGGGTCAGAGTGGAGATGCCAGCGTGTTCGACCGAGTGTATGAGTGGTACACGTCAGGTCCGCGCCAGCGCCTGCAGCCGGGTGGCGCGATTGTCATAGTGATGACACGGTGGCATAAGCGAGATCTGACTGGTCAGATCCTTAAGTCGTCGGTGCAAAGATCGGGCTCGGACGAGTGGGAAGTGATAGAGCTTCCTGCAATCCTTCCTTCCGGCAGCGCCCTCTGGCCCGAATTCTGGAAGCTAGAAGAACTCAATAAGCTGAAGGCTGAACTTCCCACAGCCAAGTGGCAAGCTCAGTACCAACAGGATCCCACCTCTGAAGAGGGGGCGATTGTTAAGCGTGAATGGTGGAAGATCTGGGAACATGACGATCCACCTGAGTGTGAGTTCATTATACAATCTTGGGATACAGCGTTCCTTAAGACACAGAGAGCGGATTACTCTGCTTGTACAACATGGGGTATATTTTACAAAGACAGCGACGATGGGCGTTCTCAGCCTAACTTGATCTTGCTATCGGCAATCAAGGACAGGATGGAGTTCCCTGAGCTTAAGAAGTTCGCGCTCAACCACTATAAGAAGTGGGAGCCGGATGCGTTGATTGTGGAAGGGAAGGCGGCAGGGATGCCACTCATCTTTGAACTCAGAGCAGTGGGAGTCCCTGTACAGGAGTACACTCCGTCTAGAGGAAATGATAAGATCGCCAGAGTGAATGCTGTGGCGGATCTGTTTGCGTCAGGGATTGTGTGGCGTCCTCAGAAGAAGTATGCCGAGGAAGTGGTGGAGGAGTTTGCCTCCTTTCCCTCCGGTGAACATGATGACCTTGTGGACTCCTCGACTCAAGCACTGATCCGTTTCCGCCAAGGGGGGTTTGTTTCTCTGGCATCGGATGACAGAGATGATCAAGACTTTGCACCCATTAAGGCAGACTATTATTAGAATGCTAGTTCTAATCGGTGAAAGTAAGTACGACTAACAATTTCAGGAGTTCAAGTTGGCAATAGAGAAATCACTTTCAGAGATGCCGGTAACACTTTCCGACTTGCTCCCCCCAGAGGCGGAGCCGGAAGTAGAGTTTGTTATCGAAGAGGACTCTGATCTTGTCGGCGAGATTGAAGATGATGAGGGAGGAATTCTCATTGACTTTGATCCTGATGCCTCTGCTATGGAAGAAGTTGAGTTTGGCGAGAATCTCGCAGAGCATATGGAAGATGACGAGCTAGGGAAGATCTCGTCTGAACTAGTGTCGCAGTACAATAGTGATAAGGAGAGTCGTAAGGATTGGGAAGAGAGCTACGTCAAAGGGCTTGATCAACTAGGGATGAAGATCGATGATCGTACTTCTCCCTGGGAAGGTGCTTGTGGCGTCACCCACCCCATCCTGTCGGAAGCAGTCGTCCGCTTCCAGAGCCAAGCGATTGGTGAGATCTTTCCATCCGGTGGACCAGTAAAGACTCGTATCGTCGGGAAGATGACGCCCGAAAAAGAGCAACAGGCGAATCGTGTAGAGAACTACATGAACTACCTCACGACTGAGGTTATGTCTGAGTACAGACCTGAGACAGAGAAGCTTCTCTTCAGTCTCCCTCTTGCAGGTTCTGCTTTCCGCAAGGTGTATTGGGATCCCAGCATGGATCGCCCTTGCGCCATGTTTATCCCTTCTGAAGACCTAGTCGTTTCGTATGGCGCTTCTTCTCTTATTACTTGCGAACGGATCACTCATGTCTTGAAGCGGAATTCCAATGACATTCGTAAGCTTCAAGTTAACGGGTTTTACCGAGACATTGATCTGCAGGATGATGGTACGACTACGAGTCGTATCAAAGAGAAGTATGACCAATTAACAGGTGAGAGCCCCAGCTATGATTCTGATAGCAGGTACACAATCCTTGAGATGCATGTAGATCTTGACCTAGCAGGGTTTGAAGATACGGACGAGGATTGTGAATGTACAGGGATCGCTCTCCCGTATGTAGTTACGATTGACCAGGGTTCTCGCTCGGTGCTGTCTATCCGTCGTAACTGGATGGAGGATGATGAGAACCGAATGCGACGTGAACACTTTGTTCACTATGAATATGTTCCGGGTCTGGGCTTCTATGGGTTTGGCTTAGTTCATATGATTGGCGGGATTGCTAAGTCAGCCACTTCGATCCTTCGGCAGTTGGTGGATGCAGGCACACTTAGCAACCTACCCGGTGGTCTTAAGTCTCGTGGACTCCGCATCCGTGGAGATGACACTCCGATCTCTCCCGGTGAGTTCCGTGATGTAGATGTCCCTAGTGGGTCCATCGCAGAGAACATAAGCTTCCTTCCCTACAAGGAACCCTCCACTGTACTGGCAAATCTTCTTGGCAACATCGTAGAAGAAGGTCGTCGCTTCGCTTCGCTTACTGATCTTAACGTGAGCGACATGAATCAAGAAGCTCCGGTAGGTACGACACTGGCTCTCATGGAAAGATCCATGAAGGTTATGTCTGCAGTTCAGGCTCGACTTCATGCTGCAATGAAGCATGAGTTTAAGATCCTTGAGCAAATTGTCAGAGATCATTCCCCTCATTCATACCCGTATGACCTAGACGGTGATGAAGTGATGAAGCCAGAAGACTTCGATGATCGTATCGATGTTATTCCGGTCAGTGATCCTAACTCTTCTACGATGGCCCAGAGGATCATGCAGTACCAAGCAGCACTCCAGCTAGCAGGTACGGCCCCTCAGTTGTATGACTTACCTAAGCTTCATCGACAGATGCTTGAAGTTCTGGGCATCCAAGACGCAGATCAACTTGTTCCTCTAGAAGACGAGATCCCCGCTAGAGATCCTGTCTCTGAGAATATGAACTTGATCCTGGGTGATCCAGTGAAAGCTTTCATGTGGCAAGACCATGAAGCTCACATCACTGCCCATATGTCTGCGGCGCAAGAGCCTAGGATGGCAGAGCTGTTAGCAATGGCTCCTGATGCTAGTATTAAGCAGGCCGCTCTCTCTGCTCATGTGGGAGAGCATTTAGCATTCCAATATCGTAAAGAGATTGAGAATCAGATCGGTGTGCCGCTACCGCCGCCCGACGAGCCTCTTCCCGATGATGTAGAAGTGCAGCTTTCTAAGCTAGTCGCTGAAGCCTCTGAACGTATCCTTCAGCAGGGTATGGCAGAGCAGCAGCAGCAGCAGCAACAAGAGCAAGCTCAAGACCCAATCCTTCAGATGAGATCGCGTGAACTGGATATTAAGGAACAGGACGTTTCTTCTCGCGCCCAAGAGCGTGAAGCTAGACTTCAGCTTGATGTGGAGAAGGCTAAGTCTCGTGATGGGATTGAACGTGAGCGGATTGAAACCAATGCCATTAAGGCAGAGGACAGAATTGAAGCTGACATATTCACTGAAGTACTTAAAGCTGATACGGCTGAGAATGAAATTGAATCCAGGGGTGTTTTGGAAGGGACAAGAATGGCTCTTGACTTAATCAAGGCAGATAAAAAGGAACAATAGTTTTGCCTACGTTTGACAACGTGTTCTTAGCCGCAATAGACCAGATCCGACAAAGCCACAGAGAAGCTTTGATCGGTGGATCGATTAAGACCATGGAAGACTATAAGAAGATTTGTGGGTATCTGATGGGTCTCGATGCTGCGGAAACGGAGTACAAGAGACTTACATCTGCAGTAGAGGAAAATGATTCGCTCTAGTGAGCGCATATGGTTTACGGGGATGCCATTAAAATCCTTGCATTGGAAGGTTGAATAGAATGGCTGAAATGATTCAGTACAGTGATGAGAAGCCGGATTTACCCGAGGACAGTGTTGCCTCGCAACTACCATCACCATCCGGCTTTCGTTTGTTAGTTGCTTTACCCAGTGTGGAGGAAACGACTGAAGGTGGTTTGTACATCCCTGATGAACGACGAGACGCTGAGTCTGTCGCAAGCATTGTCGGGTGTGTGCTGACTAAAGGGCCTGATGCCTATTCAGATGAAAGTCGATTCCCGAATGGTGCTTGGTGTGAAGAGGGTGATTGGATTGTGATGCGCGCGTACTCCGGTACTCGTCTTCGCATTCACGGAAAAGAGTTCCGTATCATTAACGATGATTCTGTTGAAGCGGTGGTCCAAGATCCGCGAGGGATTGTGAGAGCATGAGTGAACTAGGACTTGATGACCTCATGGGCAACGCGCTCACTGAGCCTATTGTAGATGTTCAATCAGATGAAGAGTTTGATCTAGAGATTATCGATGACCGACCTGAAGAAGATCGGGTAGCTGCACGCTCTGACTCGGACGAGGGCTTTGCAGAAAGCTCTGTTGATGAAGTTGAAGAGTACAGTGGTCGCGCTGGCAAACGCATTAACAAGCTCAAATATGAATACCATGAGGAACGTCGCCAGCGAGAATCTTCTGAACGGATGCGTGAAGAGGCTGTTCGTTATGCCGAGAACATGCACCGCCAGAACGAAGAGCTTCGCAACGTATTGGGTCAAGGTGAGAATCTGCTTCTAGAGCAGATGAAGACTTCGACCAACGCTGAGATGGCTTTAGTTAGGGATCAGTACAAGGCAGCATATGAAGAGGGCAATACGGATAATCTCCTTAATGCCCAAGAAGCGTTGAACCGGATTCAGAGAGAGAAGGAATTTGCTGAATCCAATCAGGGTGTTGTGCCTGACCATCTGCGTCAACCTGCTCCAGCACCACCGGCTGCTAAAGATCCTAAGCTGGAAAGTTGGATGTCTAAGAACCAGTGGTTTGGCAAGGACGATGAGATGACATCGCTTGCATATGGTGTTCACTCTAACCTTGTTAAGGCGGGTATTGATCCTCATAGTGACGAGTACTACAATAAGATTGATGAGAGGGTACGTCAGGTATTCAGTGATCGGTTTGAGAATGGAGTGGCTAGAGAAGAGCCTGTTGCGAGTTCTCGAACATCCACCGTGGTCGCGTCCGCAGGGCGCGCAACAAACAAGCCACGCAAAGTGCAACTAACTTCCACTGCAGTCGCCCTCGCGAAGCGCCTGGGGTTAACAAATCAACAGTACGCCAAACAGCTCCTGAAGGAGACAAGGTAATGACTGAATCGCGCAGCAAAAGAGAACAAGCTCCTCGTACACGAGAAGTTGAAACGCGAGAAAAGACACAGCGATCGGCACCGTGGAAACCTGCGGCACTTACACCGTCACCTAATCCTCGCGAGGGATTGGACTTTCGGTATGTAAGAGCGTCTATGCGAGGAGAGGCAGATAACATCAATGTCTCGCAAGCTTTGCGAGAAGGATGGGAACCTGTTCTTTCCACTGATTACCCTGAACTGATGATCGTTTCAGATCGAGGTAGTCAGTACCCAGACAATGTCCTTATTGGTGGACTTCTTCTCTGCTCCCGCCCTTCTGAGATCGGCGCGCAGATTCAAGAACATGCGAATAATGAGGTTGCTGAGCAGATGGATGCAGTCGATCGCAATTACTTCAGAGAGCAAGATTCGCGTATGCCCATGCTCCAACCGGAGCGTCGGTCGCGAATCACGTTTGGCGATGACTGATGATGGATTTCCCATTGTCGGCTATCGCTAGATTTATTTAGGAGATAGTCCAATGGCTGGATTTGGCCTTCGGAACGCAAGCAATGCGTTTGCAGGGTACAACAGCGGTGGTCTTCTTGAGTTTAAGATGGTGGATAGTTATGCCACGCCAACTTTTGCGGGAGACCCCATTATTCTTAATGACACCACAGGCAATGCTGAAAGAGGTGCAGTTGCACCTGTTGACACAGACGGCAATGTTGTTGGTTTTGCAGTTGGCTTTCGTTATGTGAGTACTACGGATACGCCGACATGGGATCAGTACTACCCTGCTTCGGGTGGTACTGAGGTTTATGTATTTGTAACACCTGCATCAAAGTCGAACCTCCTTGAAGTTCAAGGTAATGCTACCTGGGCACAGAATCAGCTTGGTGTCCAGTGTTCTCTGGTCACGGGTGCTGGTTCTACTAGCACGGGCAACTCTGGTTATGTAGTCGCTAACCATACGACTACTGTTGTTACGGGTGCGGTACTTATTCGTGGCGTGAAGATGGATGGCGTTAACGAGAACAGTGCTACGCCGATTCTCTATGCCCAACTAGTCAACGGTGTTTCTGCCTTTGAGACAGGAGTCTAATCATGGCGATTTCAAGAGCGCAAATGATGAAGGAACTCCTCCCTGGGCTTAACGCCCTTTTCGGGTTGGAGTATCAGCAGTATGAAGATGAGGCTGGTGAGGTTTATGAGACGGAATCTTCGGATCGAGCATTCGAGGAAGAAGTCAAACTCGCTGGGTTTGGTGCAGCACCTGTGAAGTCTGAAGGCTCCGCTATCAGTTATGATACGGCGCAGGAAAACTTCACGGCCCGGTACACCCACGAAACGGTGGCAATGGGATTCGCGATCACTGAAGAGGCTGTAGAAGACAATCTCTACGACTCGGTCTCAGCCCGTTACACTAAGGCACTTGCTCGTGCAATGGCGCACACCAAGCAAGTTAAGGGTGCCTTCCCACTGAACAACGCTTATGTCTCTGCCAACTTCACTGCTGGTGATGGTGTTCAGCTTTGTTCTAAAGATGGTCACTTGACGGTTGGTGGTGTGGCAATTCCCAATGCACTGGTTACTGCTTCGGATCTCAATGAGACTTCGTTGGAGCAGGCAGTCATTGATATTGCTGCATTCACGGATGCCCGTGGTCTGCTGATTGCGGCTCGTCCGCGTAAGCTGATTGTGGCTCCTTACAACCAGTTCGTTGCTACCCGCATTCTCGATACGGAACTCCGACCGGGAACGGCTGACAACGACATCAATGCCATGCGAACGAATGGCACGATCCCTGATGGGTACCGTGTCAATCACTTCCTCACGACAACCAATAAGAAGCACTGGTTTGTCATGACGGATGTTCCGAATGGCATGAAGCACTTCACCCGTACCGCTCTTCAGACAGGTATGGACGGTGACTTCGATACCGGTAATGTTCGGTACAAGGCACGGGAGCGATACAGCTTCGGTGTCTCCGACTACCTGGGTATCTTCGGTGGTGGAAACGTTACCTGATATGCCTTGATTAGGGCGGGGCTTCGGTCCCGCCCTTTTCTTTGGGGTACCTTCTCTCTATGACAGCGATAAGTGACAGAGAGATTGGGGCTATCGAGCAAAAGATTCATAGCCTTGAACATCGCCAGAGAAATGATCGTATGATCATTAATGGCCTTTCTGACCAGATAGATGAAGTCCGGTTAGAACTAACTCAGTTCAAGTACAAAGCGTATGGAATCTCTTCCGCTATCCTAGTATTGCTAGGCGGGCTCTCTTTGATAATTGATTTCTTGAAGGGTGTGTAGGGCGAAACGTAGATAGCGTTTCTGAAACCAAAGCCTGACCGACATAAACGACAGCACGCGGACTGTCAGGCAAATTGCGTGCAATGAGGTGATACAAAATGGGTAAAACAACTTTTAGTGGACCAGTAGTCTCTCTCGCAGGATTCAACCCCAGTGGGTACGCGAATGTCGTTAACCTCCCAGAGGATGGTTCGTATGACCTCACGTCGGAATTGCACGGTGGGCGTATTGTTACTCTGACGGGTGCGGCGACTACAGTCCTCACTCTTCCAGCTATCAACGGTACGGATCCGGTAGACGAAACGACTCCGGGGCAGGTTTCAAACCTTGGCTTGACGTTTAGAGTTTTGCTGAGTGATAGCGTCACTAGCCTTACTGTGGGTACGACCGGTACGGATGAGTTCTTCGGGGGTCTGACGATTGCCACTGAGTCTGTAGCTACTCTCGCTGCCAGTGGTAATACATTCTTCGCTCAGGACGGAGCAGGACTCGACACGATTACGATCACAAGCGCACTCAATGGTTGGGAGCCGGGAGGGATCCTAGAGTTCGTGGCTATTAACAAGGATGTTAGTGGCGCTGATGTTTTCCGTTGGTGCCTCACTGGATCCAAGCTTCTGGGCATTGGTACTGTAACTAATCCGCTCTCAGCATCTTAAAGAGGTATACATAAATGCGACCGACTAAATTTAGCGGCCCACTACTCTATAGCGGGCAAGTTACTAATTCTGGATCCTTCACGGATATGCCTATTGGGTTTAATCCAGATTATGTTCAGATTATGGATGATTTCACAGGTCTTGCTGTGGATACAACAAATGATTTTAACTTCGCTGCGGCTACCGGAGGGACAGTATCTTCGTATGACGCTGACACGAGTACTGCTCAGCCAGATTCAAATTTTAGCAATGGCTGGGCTGTTGTTCAGAGTGACCCTACGGACCCTGCTGCGGTAGCTAGTGGAGGATCTTTTCAAACTACTGAACAGTTTAATATGCTCTCTGGCCGGATGCCTCTCTTGTTAGAATCTAGAGTTGGGTTGACTAACCCTAAAAACTGTGACTTCTTTTTTGGAGCTACTGAAGCTCCCAATATTGCCACTCCTAATACTGGCTATAGAGTAGGCTTTGGTATTAGTGCATCGTCCGGTACGGGTGAACTGCAAATCGTTGTTAAAAATTCAACCTCGGAAGTTGTTACGGACACAGGTTACATAATGCCTGCTATGTGCACTGCTTCTAGTGGGCTTGTTGATACAATACCTCAAGGTTCAAACACGCGCAGAAACACTGCTCCGGTTTTATCAATGAGGCAAGTCAATGTGGCTGATCATCCTAATTTGTTTGATACAGGACAATGCAGAGCTTACTTCTATGTTGATCGGACTCTTATAGGGACCATTTCACAGCAGTCCTATAATGAGCCTTGGCCCAACTTCCATTCAGCGAACAGTGTTTTGTATCGGAAGGCGAGCGAGCTAGGGAATACAATTACACTTGCTACGGAGATGCCCGCGAACACGGACAATATTAATATTCAGATAAACGGAGTGGAGACTACTTCAACGAGTGGTTCAGGTTTATGGACAAGCCAGATCCTTACAATAGGAACTGAAGATGTCGAGATCTTGAGAGATTTTCCCGCTTGGGGTGCTAGTGGCGGGTTTACTGGTGCGTATTACACAGTAAAGCGAGGGGTGAACGGCACCACTGCTGCTGAACATCTTGTGGGAGCTGAATTCACGTCTGCCACTGCTGGCTGTCTTATGGATTATATTTCGACAACTAAGCAGAGGTTCCCGTCTAGCCCTCAATTTGGTTGGAACATGACTAACCCGGACATGAAGGGTTCGGGGTGAGCGACCCTGAGTGGTACAAAAGGCTTTACCCGGATACGCAAGAAGCTGTGGACCAGACAGCACATCTGCTCCTCGGCTTCGGCCTTTCCGCTATCGGTGGAGCCTACCTATCCATGGTGGCTTTGTATATCAGAGAGTTCTGGATCCAGTGGCCTGTTGAGCGAGTAGCGGACACGAGGAAAGATATGGCGTTCTGGATGGGCGGTTCAGGCATCTGGGAAGTAGTGAGGTTGCTTAGTTGATTTATCCTACAGGCTTAACAAACTATTTCCACTCAGCAGAGATCGCTGCGAGCGCAACAGTTACTCCTCTCGTATATGGACCATTGGCTCTTAAATCTTTTGCTTGTGGCATCTCAGGCCCCGATGGACCGGGCACCACATCGGGTGGTTTTACTTATAAGCTGTACGATGGTGAAGTTGAGGTTTTCAGGATTTTTGATACTGAAGAAAATGCATTGCTTGTTTACGCAGCTACATCTAATAGGTTTAGTTTTTCTTTGCCATTGAATGGGTTACGTGTAAAAAACTCTATTGGCATTACTATCGAAGCGACTGGGACGTTTACTGATCTTGTCGCTTCTGGTATTTCTATTTTGTATCAAAGGTAATATATGTTATCTGGATATGTTCAAAGCGCATATGTTGAATGGGATTTAGGTGACTCATTCCCGGCTGTCGCGAAGTCTATAGTGAGTGCTTCGGCGGGATCTAGGTTCAGGCTTTTCGGGATTCAGTTCATCCCATCTAGTAATCCGGCTGCATCTGATAAAGCTATTACACGAGTACAGCTATTCGATGGTGACCCAGACGATGGAGGTGAGTCTTTCTTTGAAGACCAACTAAGTCAAGCCAATTACACGACTACAGGTTTCCAGAACATAGCTATGTTGAAAATTCTTCCGCATGGTGTATTGGCGACACTTAATGGAGATGTCTACGCGAGGGTATCTCCGTCTTCACCGTCTGATCTAAACCTTAGTTTCGTCTCATTAACTTATCAGTTGGGTTAGACATGAGTTCATCCCCTTCCTACGTGAGTACCAAAGTAATTACTATAGGCGAACTCGTCGATGGCGGAGACATTGACTTAACGGATGTGTCCTATGGGTTACCTAAGAATATGCATCTGTTTGGGATTGTGGGAGGTTCAACTCTATCATCGACTTTAAAATGGGGCCGTTTGAATTTACGTGACGGATCTTCTTCCAGTATCGACATCTTTTCTTTCGATATTTCTAGTGGTACTTTTAGTTCTACAAGTTCGTATTCTTCATTCCTTGAAGAAGATTCGTATGTGCGAATTTCGGATGGCTTGATAATGAATTTTGTCCTAGAAGCAAGTACGGATTTAACAGGTGGATGGGCCACGGTGATTTATCAATGATTAAGAATTGCTCATCCGTTGGTTATTTCTACAACTCGGAGACTGGCTCCGCGTTGGATGAGACTGAGAATATAGTTCCATCTTCCACACGGTCTATCCTGTCTTCATTCTCGTTTACTGCGGCTCCTTCTCCTCAACAGGAATACTGGAAGGGAACAACTTATGGAGATTTGCCGAGGATTGAGTTTACGGATAGCTCTGGCAATGTAGTTTTTGGGACACTTGTGTCATTGGGGGGAGGGATTGTCAACGCGAATCCCAATATCTCAGGTGGCTTGCCATCTGTAAACATCCCTGGTCTGGGTATTCTCTTTGATAGTGGTCTGTCTTTTAGGGTACAGATACCAAGTGTGGATGACATTGCCGGTTCCTCTTTTACTTGCTCAGTCAATGTAGTTTACGAGTCTTAAGTATGGATATTAAAAATCGTTGCAAAGTGTTTTTCGACAATGACCCGCAAAGCGCCCCTATATCTCCAGTTGCACCTGCCCTTGTTATATCTGGGAGAGTTGCTGTGCATAGTGTTATTGGCTCATCATGGGGCGGTGTATTAGGCCCTTCTGGGACTGTAAAAATAATGAACATGAGGCCGTATTACCTATGTGCTAGTGCAGATCATTCTGATGTATCGTTCAAGTTCGTACCATTGTTAGAGTGCGGCGTATACTCTGGTGGTTCATTCCAATTCAACATGGGTGGTAACGGTATACTTTTTGAGAACGGTGTCTACTTGGGGTGTTCGGATACTGCCGCAAATGGAGAGACTCCGTTCGATGTAACTCACGCAATAACGATTATTTACACAGGTGGGGCTAACGCATAATGCCTGCAATCGGGACAACCACTTACTGGGCTTCTCTTGGTATTGTCGCTTCTGCCATCGGGGGCCTTTTCGCTATGCAAAGTTCACATGCTGGAGAGAATGGGCATAGCTCATTAGCTGGTCAGTCTGAGGTTTCAGAAATAAGAGTTAGGTTAGAAAGAGTTTCTACTGAAGTGGGCCATAACGCTGCGATATTAAGTGAGTTAAAGGAGGACTTAAAAAGTCTTCAGCTTAGGCAATCTGATTCTAGTAGAGAGATATTGGAGGCTATCCGTGGCGACTAGTGGAACTTATGGGTTTAATCCTGACATCTCTGAGCTTGTAGAAGAAGCATACGAACGCGCTGGTCTTGAGATGCGTACAGGGTATGACTTACGCACTGCTAGGCGAAGCCTGAACTTCTTGATGTTGGAGTGGCAGAACAGAGGGATTAACCTTTGGACTGTTGACCTGTTCGATACTCCGATTGAGTTGCTGAAGGGTGTAGCTACATACAACATTGACATTGACACTATTGCTTTGCTTGACCTAATGCTTCGTACTAATGATGGGAACGTCAACACTCAGACTGATTTCCATATGAGTCGTATTTCTCAGCCGTCTTATTCAAACATACCGACTAAGTTAAATGAAGGTCAGCCTCTTCAGTATGTGTACAACCGTATAGGTGTGCAGGACTACACCCCGGTTACAGGTGCTGATCTAAACTCCACAATCACTGTTTGGCCTACGCCAGACATAAGTTCCAAGTATAAGATCTACTACTACCGGGTTCGTAGAATTGCGGATGTAGGTGCTGATGCTTCCAACACGATGGATGTACCGGACAGATTCCTTCCGTGCTTAGTCGCTGGGCTTGCTTATCAACTAGCAACTAAGAAGCCGGAGGCTTTCCCCCGTATCCCTATGCTCAAGTCTATGTATGAAGAGTTATTTAAGGAGGCAGCGGATGAAGATAGAGTCAAGGTTTCGGCTCGGTTCGTCCCTGACATGTTGAACTACTAATGTCTAGACCTTTCGCTTCAGGTAAACATGCATTCGGATTCTGCGACATATGCGGATTCCGTTATCCATTGCATGAGCTTAAGACGGAAGTAATCAATCTAGAGCAGACTAACACTAGGGCTTGCCCGGAGTGTTGGAGTCCAGATAATCCTCAGACTCAGCTAGGCCGCTATAGCTTCGATGATCCTCAAGCTCTGCGTAATCCTCGCCCTGTTGGGGCCACATCAGGTAGAGATCTCCCGGCTGCTAACCGATGGACATTCGAGTCAGCCGTAATTGAAACTGGAGCATATCCAAGGATTAACGGTTGGTGGGCGAGCAATGGGGTTCTGACTTGGAACGAGTCTTCAGCATCCATGAATCTTGTTTCTGTTCCCTACGCCCCAGATCCTGTCAACCCTGGCGATCCCTACATATGGCAAGGTATGGGAGAATATCTAGGGAAAGATCCAGACTACCTAACGATAGACAGTTCTATCTATAAGTACGTTGTGGCTCAGTTTACGGTTAATCGTTTTCCAAACATAGAGTCGGACGATAGATACCAGTCTGATTTCCAGGGTGAGCTGTACTGGTTCCCAAGCCCTTATTCCAATCCGTCCACTGGGCAACAGAGAGCAATCCCTCAGCCTTATTTCCCACTATCTCAAGCCTCAGATGGGTTCGAGCAAAAAAATAGGGACATGGCGAGTACGTTCAAGATTGTTTTTGATATGACGGATAACGCTGATTGGACTGGGACGATACCGATCATCAGGCTTGATTTCTTTGATGCCCGAAACGAAGCGGGCACAGGCCCAGACTACGACGCTGGCGATATTGACATCGACTACATTGAAGTAGTTGCATTCCACAACCCAGATCTATAGGAGAACATTATGCCCAAGGTAGGCAAGAAGCATTTCTCATACACACCTGCTGGTCTTAAAGAAGCAGAGGCTTATGCTGCTGAGACTGGTGAAGAAGTAGAGAACATGCAGCGTTATCAGGTTGGTGGGCTTGTTAATAAGTCTGGTGGCCGACCGAAGCGAGTTAAGACTCGTGGCACTGGAGCAGCCACTCGTGGCTTGGATCATTACACCGTGCCAGGAAGCAAGATTGACTAATGGCGCTCAAGACGTATGCCGAGATGACTGCGGCTATACAGGCTTACACTCAGAATAGTGAGTCTAGTTTTGTAGCCAACATACCTAACTTTATCATTGCTACTGAAGACAAGATCTTTGGGGCTATCGATATGCCTTCTAAATGGAAGGGTCAAGCATCGAAGATGACAGTTATCGGGGGGTCTGAGTATGAGCTAGACCCTGGAGTGATCGACATTCTGTCTGTTCGCATTACAGAGACTGTTGTTACTCCTGCCCAAGCGGAGCCGGGAGTTGAGTTTGGGCCTGTGAGGTATCTGCTGCAGAAGGACTATGATTTCCTTCTAGAAGCATACCCTGGTACTAGCACAGTTAAGACTCTTGGTGTGCCGAAGTATTACGCGATCTCAGATGCAAAGGTTGCTGATGGGTCTTCTCCGGTAGAGCCAACGCTAGATATTCGGTTAGGCCCCATCCCTGCCTTGGCAGACCATCAGATGACTATTACCTATTACGGTAAGACATCTTCTGATTCTCTAGTCACTAGCACTGCTGGCACTTGGCTGACCTCTTCATTCCCCGATGTACTGTTGTACGGTTCTCTTGTTCAGGCATACACATACATGAAGGGCTCTGCTGACATGCTTCAGCTTTACGAAAAACAGTTCATGGAAGGTGTTGCCCTCCTGAATAACATCACTCAGAACAGACTAAATCAAGACGATTACAGGCCCAGGCCGATGGCTTCACCTCCGGCCCCTCAAGGATAAACAATGGCTACATTTACATCTGGTTATCAAATTAAGTTAATTGCTGACGGCGGCGAGTCTGGGACTTGGGGTCAGTCTACTAATGAAAACTTGGAGAGAATCGAGCAGGCGTTAGGCGAATCAGTTTTGATCAATGTGGAGTTTGGGTCAGAGAACTCTACGTGGGATGTGGGTACGCATACCTTAACTTGGCTTACAAACAATTCAGGGGATGCTGCGGACCCCAATGGGAATGGAAAGGGGAGGGCAAGGTATGTTGAGTTCATCTCAACTGATCAATTTAATACGCCTGTCACTGTTAAGATCAGGGGTAATACGGATTTAATTTATCCAGATAGAGTTTATCTTGTAAAAAACAGTATCAACACGGATGCTCCACCTGCTAATGCCCTAAGTGATTTGATTTTGGATGTTGGAGCGAATGGTAATTACACTGTTAGGCCCGGTGCATTTGCTCTAGTAGTGGCTAATGCTTCCACGGCTATCACAGGCACTGATCGTGATGCTGGCTCGGTATTCAATGCTCTCTCTGATTTGCAGATTGAGAACTTGATATTTGGTAATGCTGCTGACATTACACTTAGGGATGACCTAGCTGCTGCTCTAGAGATTAAGTCCACAATTGCTAATACGGAATTTCTGCGTTTCGACACGTTAAATAATCATCTAGAGATTGCGCCTGGGTCTGCCGTTAACAATATCGAGTTGAGATCGAATACTATTACTACTTCGGCTCAGGCTACTGCACTCCAGATCAATACGAGTAATGTTGCTGCGCTCGATATTAAAAGTAATGCTAGCAGCTTGCTTAAGTTCGACACCTCAGTCACTGGTGACATGATTGTTGTTGGTGCTGAGAATATTGATGCGACTTCAACTAGCAAAGACCTTGATCTTAAGGATGCTGAAACTTCGGCTCTTTCTATACTCCACGGTGGTACAGAATTTGTTAGGCTGAATACTAATGTGGGTTCTAACACTGGAGTTAACACAGTCCAGCTTCTCGCAGATCAGTGCGATTTAGAGATACAGTCAGATAACACTTTGGTAGTTAACTCCGGGGCTGTTCTTGATGTGAATGGTCTTTCTCAACTTAGTATAGTCGATATCGACGGCGGCAGTGTTGATGCTGGCAATATCAGGAACACCTCAATCGGTGCTCTGATCGGTGGCGGGGCGTCAACTGTACGTGGAGCTAGGTTTACGCAAGATCCTAGTTATTACGGCAGCACTAACGGATATACCTTTGGCGACGGCACGGTCCCGGCTGGATTGTTTATGCCCTCTGCAGGGTCAGTGGTTAAGTTGAAGCAGTCCGATGCGAAGGGATTAGGGTTTGTCAGAACATCAGTGATGGATTCTGCCACAGATGGAAGTACTGGATACTTCATTGGTGACTGGACAATGCCAACGGGAGCCGTCCCCGTCGGTCAGCTCAGGGAAGGGCGGTGGCAGGTATCGTTCAATCATGGATTTGCTAGCACTCCGAAGACTGTGAATTGGTATTGGGAACGTGTAACAGCGCCTTCTCCTTTGGAATCGTATGACTATCCTGTAGGTAGTATCGTGTCGGCGCACTCCGGCGGGTCCATGGCGAATGCCGAGTACATCGGTTCACTACCACCCCTTTTGGCATTCTATAAGGATTCGTCTGAAATCACATTAAACATGTTAATGAATCAACAAGTATCGACCACATTAGAGCAACATGTGTGGAGGATTCCTTTAAATGATCCCAACCCCTCCGGTTCGTATCCTCTTTCCATAATTATAAACAGTGGAAATAGTCAAGACTATCTTGAGAGCAGAGACTGGAAGCTGGTAGTGGAGGCTTGGGAATAGCATGGCTTTCCGCAAAGTTCAGATAGCTCCCGGTATCAAACGTGATTCTACGAGTTATGCGGCAGGCAACAGTTGGTATGACTGTAACAATATACGGTTCAGGGGAGGAGTGGCTGAGTCGATTAGTGGCTGGGAGCCTGACTCTTTATATGAGCTTAATGGTGTGGGTAGGAGTTGCTTTAGCTCCCGTGATTATTCCGGCAACTTGTACCAGTTCGTAGGGACTAACTGGAAGTTCTATGTGATCGTTGGGTCAAAGGCATTTGACATTACAGGTTTATCTGCAGACGATAACTTTACTGACAAATTTTCGATAGTTTCAGGTAGCCCGTTTGTCAAAGTTAATATCTTAGAACATGGTTTAAAGGTTAACGATTGGATTAACTTTGTGTCTGTAGCATCTGCTCCTCTAGATGGTGTAACTGGTTTGTTAACAGCAGCTTTGATGACCCAAGTAAGGGGATTTCAGGTAACTGAAGTCGATGGTCTTGATAATTTTTACATATATATTGAAGATGAAGTAACAGGACTAGCCGTAAATTCTTCGGCCACTGCTAATCTAGTGGGTGGTCTAGTGCATTTCAGAAGTCGAACACCAACAGGCGTTAATGCTGAGGTGACGGGTGCGGGGTGGGGATCAGGCGAATGGGGAGGATTGGATCCCCTCCGAGGTTGGGGAAGTCCTGTTACGGATTTAGTGGACGAGGTAGTTGTGGATTCATTCAGGCGTGTCTACATAGACAACTATGGTGAAGATGTCCTGTTTGCGAATTCAGGCGGGCCTATCTATTACTGGGATACAAGTGTCAATACTATTAATGGTGTCCCTGGTTCTTCGGGAACATTTTCTTTAGCAGATGTAGCAATCCCAATTAACTCTACGGAAGTATCAGGATCTTCCAATCCTCCAACTATCGTAGATAGTTTTTTGATTAGTAAGAGGGATGGTAGTTGCATTGCATTTGGTTGTAATGACCTAGGCGGGACATCTCAAAACTCTTTGTTAGTACGATGGTCTGATCAGAATAATCCATTTGATTGGACACCAACTCCGACTAATACTTCTGGAGGCCAAGTACTCCGAATGGGAAGTAAGATCATGGGTGGTGTTTCTACTAAGGATGAGGTTGTTGTATTTACGGATGCTGCTCTTTATTCAATGAGGTTCGTTGGTCCTCCTAACATATTTTCGTTCTCGTTGATTTCTAAAAATGTTAAAATCCTATCTCACAAATCTGCTGTTGATGCAGCTAGTTCTGTTTATTTCATGGGCAACGATGGCTTCTATGTGTATAGCGGTGGTGGCATACGTGATGTTCATTGTCCTATTTCTAAGTATATTTTTGATGACATAAATATGGGTCAAGCAGAAAAAACGTTTGCAGCAGTGAACGCTAAATTTTCTGAGATCATGTGGTTTTATCCGTCTAGTTCAGGAATTAGTTTAAGTTCATTTGAACCCGACAGGTTCGTTTGTTTTAACTATGAGGATAAAGTTTGGTCTTTCGGCACTCTTGATATGTCTCCAATCAGTTATACTGGATCTCTCCAGACGGATAAAAACAACAGGACTGCTTGGATAGATTCTGTTAACACTCAATATCCAATGTCTTCATACATATACAAGTTTGATCAAAACCCAGGGGAGTTTGGTGGGACAGGTTCTGATGCCATCCGGAGTATGCCTATCGTTGAGAAGACTAGGGTTATGATGCACGATTTCGGTACTACTGCTCAAGGAGCGGATATAGAATCTTATGTAGAGAGTGGATATGTAGAACTTTCAGAAGGTGATGAGTTGTCATTTTATAGTCAGATAATTCCTGATGTGATGATGTTTAATTCGTCAGGAGAAAGCGCAGTTACGTTTACAATTAAGGGTAAATACTATCCAGGGGACGCTGTCTCTGCCTCCGAAGGATCGGTCACTGCTAACTTCGCAGGCCCTGCTAGTAGTAGTGCTATCACTGTAGTCAATGAGTACACGGTAGGGTCAGGATCGGGCAATGATGATTATGTTCGTGCGATGCATGTCAGAGGTAGGGCTAGATCTGCTTCTATCAGAGTTGATAGCTCTAATTCTAGAGCCCAGTGGAGACTGGGCGATGTCCGTATAGCTGTAAGACCCGATGGGAGTCGCTAGTGGCTACTCAATTTAGACCTATTGGTATTCCGAGTGATTCTTATTCAGTTGAAGAAGAGTCTCAGTTTCGCCGAAACTTAGAAACTTATCTTGTTGATATCTCATCGGCTGTTAATGATTCAGAAAGCGCCACTAACGGATTGGCCTCTTCTGCTTCCAAGAGAGAATCACTGATACCCGTTCCCTCCTCTGTGAGGTATCCGTTCAGTCCGTCTGGCATAGGGGAATCCCCTGTAGCTTTGATCTCTTCTGACTCTATCCACTACACAGGTAATCCAATACTCAGGATTCCAGACACAGTCTCAAACCTAGACTACATCTATGGTGGGTCTGAAGGGGCGAAGCTAACTCTCGTAAAGGTTGGCTCAACTAACACTGTGACTGTGCGTGAGTCAGGTACAGGCAATGGGAGTATCAAGTTAGTATCGACTACTGCTTGGCTTCGTGAAGATACGGACATCATCACGTTCGTATGCACAGGTGGTGTTTGGGTAGAGCTTGCAAAATCTATTAGCGGTCAATTTTCTAATAGGACATCTGCTTCGGTATTAGATTTCGGGGCTCTTGAATTGTATGGACCCGATGGTCAGGTGTTGACTGATCAATCCGTAAAGATCCAAGCTGCGATTGACTTTTGCCAGTTACACCATCTGGTGTTGGAATTCCCAGTCAGCAGCATATTTGTGTGCAATAACACTTTGAATATCTTTATGGGTGCGCCCATTACTTTTTCATCAGTTGTTACTAGCTTGTCCGCTGGGTTCAACCCAGCGGATGGCACAGCGTTGACTTTTTCTGGAGGGAGCAGCGGGACGGTATTTAGTTGGGACTCAACCACATCTACTCTTGTGTGGAGGAAGAATATTGGAGCCTCTACTCCCACAGCTACTGAGACCGTAACGTCATCCACAGGGACTGCGACTCTGGGCACTGTAGTTGACGATCTCATTGCTCGATTTCAGTATGATCAAAGAAACATGGTCATACGTGGTAATGGTTCTATTCTTAGGCCTCTTGCGGATACTAATGGTCCAGTACTGAATGTTGTTGGTTACAACACCGTTGCTCAGATGGAAGACCGTGGGCCTAACGGTTCAGCGGACGGTCTTTTTCTTCTCGAAGATCTAACTGTAGAACTTGCTAATGCTAGTTCTTTTCCCAATGTATACGCTATTCAGATTGGAAGTAGTGAAGGCATTTTCAGACCAAGTAAATTCTGCAGGCTTAGGGGTTTTAGAGTTCAAAACCGGGGACGAGGAGTTTTCTCTAAGAACGCTATTGAAGTGGAAGAAGCTAGGCTTATTAGTTTTGAAGAATGTCTTGTAACTCCTTACGGTGGTGTGACTCTTTCAAATAACAGCACTCTTGCATTAGGTTTTACTGGTGACATCTTTTTTTCAAGATGTGATTTCAGGAGCGGCTTCTACCCAACCGATGGTGCTGAAGGAGATGAGAGTTCAGACAGAGCAGTTCAGTTGCTGGCGCTTGGTACAATCTGGACTCCTGGCTTGAGTGAGCCGTATACTACAAACATTGAAGCTGTTCACTTTAGCGACTGTCAGATATACGGCACTCAATCAGTTCTTTTCAAAGCTCAAGAAACTGCTGCTCTTAGGAATATCACAGTAGAGAACTGTCAATTCGATCCTGTGAATAACTTGAACTCAAATATAATTACGTTCATGACTCAGTCTGGTTCAGTAACTACTTCTAGTTACCAGCCTATTATGGAGAGGATGAAGATCACTAGCTCTACTTTTGCAACTCAAACAACCGTTGCGATAAGAACGGCTGCTATTCGCTTTATGGGCAATGCGGGCAGGTCTGGCTTCACAAGAGAAGGGGGAGTGTGGAGTTCTATTATCGAGGGATGTTTCTTTACTAATGCTACAGGTGGGACGACAGTGGCTGGAGCGCAAGGCGTTATAGGCTCGGTTGATCAGGTCCATAGTTTGATAGCTGCTAACAATACATTTACAAACATGCAATCAGGTACTTACGTAGTGGATGGAGGAGAAACTTTTAACTTGATTGTTACTGGTAACTCTTTGAACAGTGCAGACATAGCTACGCCAACTGTTACAGGTGTTTATGCAGACTTGGCTGTTGCGAAGTATGTAGTTGTGACAGGGAATATATTTGAAGGGAACACAGCCACTTCCTTAAGCGCAGGAAGTGGCGCAAGTGCGGTAGCTAACAATGTCTGATAGATACAAAGTGTTAGGCCAAGTAGACATCACTTCAGCCGATGAGGTGGCTATCTACTCTGTGCCTGTACCCTCTGCTACGAGCTACACGGTCACCCCTGTAGGAGGGGCCGGATCTTCTCCGGTGGAAGTTTCCCCGAAAGCTGTTTCTATGAACACTCAGACTTTGCTTACTTCCTTGGTATTCTCGTTTAATGGCGCAGGGGTTTCTATCTCAGGTGACATTAAACTTAATGATGGGGTGGCAGGTAGTTCTGCATTGTACGTTATGCGTAACCTAGTCTTCTATGACAAGAGCAACTCTATACTCGATATAAAGATGCCATTACCTCCGGGTGCAATTCTTTCTTTCGACCCTACTGATTATGACAGCGGAAATCTGTACATAACAGCCTTTGGCATTGAACTTGAAACAGGTTATGGACCTTCTTAAGGATCTACTATGAATAAAAAGTACAACAAGATGGCATCAGACTTAGCGAAGGCTGGTCGGTATGGGGATGATCAGGTTATCCATGTTAGTAGTTCTGAGGTTGAAGGACTGGGGTCTTTGCTTCCGTCTGGGAAACTGCCTACTAATCCTGAAACAGGTCAACCTGAAGCATTCGTGATTACACTTCCCCTGCTCCTCACTGGTTTGGCAGCAGGTGCAGCGACAGGAGGTATTGCTGGTGGTGTCACTGCTAAGTCTAGGGGCATCCCTCTATGGGAAGGAATTCTTACAGGAGCAGGTAAGGGTGCGGCTACGGGCTTAGTGACAGCAGGCATCGGTGGGGCACTAACTCCAGGAGCAGATGTAGCCGCGACCGGTTTAGAAACAGCGGCTCTCGATGCTGCTACGCAAGGGACCATTGTTGACCAAGCTATTACTGCTGGTATTGATCCAGTATTAGAACAAGGTTTAGCTACCGCAGCAAATCCAGCTATGTCGTCGGTGGAAAGTGCCCTGAGCTTTGTGCCGGAAGTGCCAGTGGGAGGGGCAGTGGAAGGCCCGGTTAGTTTTGTTGATCCGTCAGTAGGTCTTACTCAGCCGTTAGTAACGCCAGGACCTGGACCTCTCGCCCCCTCCGAAATGGTGAATCCTTTGGAACAATTTACGAGTCTAGACCTTCCCCCAGTCGATGTGGCAGGGAATGAGGTGGCACGTGAGGTGGCAGGTAATGAGGCATGGAATCATCTTGGCGAAGCCGCAGATGTGATAGAACTTGGCGAAGCCGCAGATGTGATAGAACTTGGCGAAGTTGTTGGTACCGAGGCTCCAGGGATGGTGCAAGGAGTACTTGGAGAGAACAATACAGAGTATCTGAATTGGCTCTTGGACAACCCTCAATTGGCTATGGCCCCAGGCATGGTAGAACTTGCCACAGGTAGGTCAGAGTGGGATGAGGAGACCTACCCAGAATACGATGGTCCTGATCCTAGTTGGACTACTGGTCCAGGGACTGCGGAAAGTCCTAGCTGGAGTTCTAGTATTAGTTCTGGATCTGCCAGCAGTCCAAGTTGGGCAGCTAAGGATGGTGGACCAGTCGTAAAACGTGAATCAGATTCTAAGTATGATTCTAATGCTCTTGGCAGGATGAAATCGCTTATTAGGATGTTGGATAGAGTTGGAAACCCCACTATCCCAGGTAGATACAACCCATTGAGTGATGAAGATATCAGAATGAAGATAAGACCTAATATGCCGGGAGGTATGCAGAGGGTTGGGGTTACACTACCATTCAGGCAGGGAGGCTTAGCCTCTAACAATCCAAGATCAGGGGGCCTGGGCTCTCTTAGGAGACCGTAATGGGTGGACAACGTAAGGATGGCGGCAGTGGCGGATTCGGTGGTCAGCAGGGTGTTCAGCCTAAATGGTTCCAAAATAATTCACAATTCCAGAATATGATGGGAAATACTCAGGGCTACGGCGGTGGATACGGATCTGGCTATCAAGGTAATTATGGCACACAGCCAAACCACTTCAGAGACAGGTATAACCGAGGGGGTCAGCAGCAGGGATTTGATAATAGATTCCAAAACTACAACCAGCAATATAACTATCCGCAGCAGCAGATGGGGTGGTTGAATCAGCAGTTGGGCGGTCAGTCTCAGCCCATGGCGAAACAGATCGGCACGGCTGCGCCGGTTGCCAACACGGGTAACTCATTCGTACAGGGTTCATTAGGCAGTAAAAAGGGTGATGCTAATTATGATGCCTTTTCTGATTTTAATAATGATGGCACCGTCTCAACACTAGATTTTGGACAGTACCAATCGGCTCAAAAAAAACTTGGTGGATCGGGGAGTATGGTTGAGAGCCAGCAATCCAAAGATAACAATATGAAACAGATGGAATCCTTGCGAGGATTGATGAATCAATTGCAAACCCAGATGGGAGGATCCAACCAAGGTATTGGTGGATACGGCGGTGGATCCAACCAAGGAAATGGATACGGCGGTGGATACAACCAAGGTATTGGTGGATACGGCGGATACTACAAAGATGGTGGTCTGATTCGTGGTTACCAAGATGGTGGAGCTATGGGTGGTGAGATCATTGATGAGTCTATGTCGATGATGCCCGGTCCTATGGGTGGTGAGATGGTGGATGAGTCAATGACTATGATGTCTGACCCAATGGCTCCTAGTCCGGGTATGGGAGGGGGCAACGATGCAATGCTCACTATCGTACTAGAGGCAAAGTCTGCTCTGGAAGGAACTCATCCTGACCCTATGAGCGCCATCCAAACATTTGTTGAAGTGTTCGGAGAGGATGAATTCATGAGCCTCAAGGAGCATGTTCTCCAGTCAATTGAAACTGGGGAGGATAAGTTCGCTAGCGATGGGATGAGTGACTCTATTCCGGGGAACATTGATGGTATGGAAGAGGTTGCGTTATCGGAAGGCGAGTATGTAGTTCCTGCTGATGTGGTCTCTGGCATGGGGAACGGGGATACTGATTCGGGCGCTCAACGCATGCGAGAGATGATAGAGATGGTTAGGTCTGCAAGGACAGGTGGTGTAGAGCAACCACCGGCTGTTGATCCTTCGATGTATTCTCCCGTGTAGGAGTTAGTTTGATTTCAAAAGTTTTTCCACATGAGTTGGTGGATAAAGATCTTTCATTGTTTTACAAGGCTGTTGAAACAGATGAGGATGCTGGATCCATTGATCAGGTAGTTAGTGACATATACGACAGTAGGTTAGAAATCTTCCATTGGAAGAAAGATGATCACAACTCTTTATTTGTGACACAAGTAATTGAGAAGAGGAATGGGTCCAGGGAACTGTTCATAGTAATGGCTGCTGGTGCAGGTTTCTTTGAAAACCAATCAGAGATACTGGAAGCTGCCAAGCCGTTTGCAAAAGAGCGTGGATGTTCTCATATAAGTGCTTACGTGAAGCCAGAAATTGCTTATGGAAATTTTAATCTTATCGGTGAAGTTAAGGATAAGAAAGAAAGAGAAAACAACGGGGCTCATTCCATTGATGTCACTTACGTTGTTATCTCTGTGAGGGTTTAGATATGGGTGGTAGTTCATCTAAAAATTTGACGACAGCTTCTCCTTATGCTCCTTGGCTAGGATCGCACTTAAATGACTTAGTGAGAAATGCAAGCGATTACGCCTATGGTGGTAGGGGTGGTGAATCATTTGACTTCCATGATCTTGATCGGCGTGGTCGCCGGAATTCAGATGGGAGTAGACGCACGAATGCCGATAAATTCGCTGAGCGTGTGGCTCCTAGGTTTGCTGATTTAGATCCGTACCAAACTGCAGCACATCAAGCTGCTAAGGGTTTGTATGACCGTGGAGACCAGTATGGTCAGCAAGCGTTAGGTGCTGCTGATCAAGCTATGGGTGGTCTTGCAAACATGCAAACTATCCAATCAAACTATAACCCGACTGATTTCCAAGGAGGTCAGTTTGATCAAGCTGCTGTAGACCAATACATGAACCCATATATGCAAACTGTGGTGGATTCTCAAAAGCGTGCTGCTCGTGAGGAATTTTCAAAGCAACAAAACAAGACCATGGCTGGTAAGGTTTCTCATGGTGCTATGGGAGGATATCGGGATACGGTAGGCCAGATGGTTGCTCAAGCTGAGAACGCTAAGGTTATGTCTGATATCCAGGGTGAGGGTTCATCGGCAGCATATCAAGATGCTCGGAAAGCGTTTGATCTAGACAGGAATGCCCGACTCGAAGCAGAGGGTATGTCTGACATGTCTAGATTTAGGGGATCTGAGCATCAGCTTAATGTAGGCAAGGAGAATATGGCTAACATTCTTAGGCAAGCTCAAGCCAGATCTGATATGAGTTCTCGCTACTCTGACTTGGATAGGGATACGCAAGATAGAGCTTATAAGCGTATGGATAAGATGTCTGCTGCGGGTGCTGAGCGTTACCGCTTGGAGCAGGCAAAGAAAGATCTTGCCTTTGATGAGTACATGCGAGAGTTCAATTATCCGCAGGAGCAGATGTCATGGCTCAGTGGGATCATGTCTGGTGTGCCCACACAAGCTAATGCATATGTCCGCACTCCCGGTCCTAGCGGACTTCAGTCAGGGATTGGTGCTGCGACTGCGCTCGGCGGTGCTGCACTTGCAGCAAGGAGATAACGATGAGTATCGTTCAGCAAGAAGATGAGCTTAAGGGTGTGCCTGATGACCGTCTTGTTTCGGAGATGCAAAACCCTACGGGCATGTTCCCGCCATACCTAGTCTTCACTGAGATTAATCGAAGAGAAGAATTGCGTGGTCGCTTTGCTGAAGAGCAATCTCAGATGCCTACTACTTCAATGGCAGAAGAAGCTGTGGCCCAGATGATGAATGGTGGCCTGCCCATGGAGCAGCCTATGGAACAAGGGCTAGGCCAAGGTATGCCTCAAGACATGCAGGGTATGCAGGGTATGCCCCCAGGCATGGACCAGGGAATGCCACCCGGTATGCCACCCGGCATGGACCAAGGCATGCCGCCTATGTCTCCCGGTATGGACCAGGGAATTGCTTCGGGTCCGCCTATGCAGATGATGTCTAATGGGGGAATGGTTAGAGGGTTTGCTAATGGGAGTGATGGTGCTGTCATGAATTTGGGCACGCCTATTACGAACACAGTTCGCGGTAGCGGAGCTTTGGGATTGGGCCAGATGGTTAGGCCGGGGAGTGCAGAGGAAGAAGATGTTTTCAAAAGGCTCAAGATGATACAGGACGCACAGGATGCCGGATTGTTTAAACCGGAGATGGCTGAACAGAGACAGGAACTTCAATCCTTGATTGCTCCGGGTACTCAACCTAGAAAAGAAGAAGGCTTCTACAGTTCAGGCGCTCAATTTCTTAACCTTGGGCCTACATTAGGGAGACTGCTCGATAGCTCGAAAGGTAGTGCCGAAGAGGGCAGGAGAAAACAAAGGGATTTGCAAAGAGAACTTGGCCTCGATGTTGAGGAACCCCTTAGCCCAAATCCCAAAGAAGTTGTTATTCCTTTGGGAGTTTCTACTGCACCTACATCTACTTTGGATGCTAAATCTGTAATCAAAGGCACAGGCCAACCGAGTACAACTACCGGGACTTCCGGTCCTGTGGTTTCAGACGCAGATAGGCTAAGAGCTTTAAAATACGTCAGTTCGGATACAAACTATCCTGAACAAGCACCCTTTGAGGCGGGACCAGCTTTTGTTCCAGGACCAGCCCCTAGTTTGGAGCCAGCTAATAAAGACTTTGCATCCGGCATGGAAGATCTGAAAAATCTTTTTGATACTTCAGTGATGACAGATGAACAACTTGAAGAAAACCTTTCAAAACGTATGGACAAATACCGCGAGTCAAACACTGGACCTGACAAGAACAGCATGCTTGCACAGTCGTTAATGCAGATTGGATCTGGGCTACTGGGTAAGGCAACTTTTTCAGAAGGCTTGAGCCAAGGCTTCTCGGATATGGCTAAAACAACTGGTGCCTATAATCAGGATGTTAATGCTTACAACAAAGACATGGGTGTTGCGGAGCAGGCGATTTATGAAACTTCATTAGCAAGACAACAGAAGATGAGCGACAGGCAATTCCAAGGCAGGTCGGCGTTAGTGGATATGTCACAACGCATTAATCAAGGTGCTATGGATAGAAATGCAAGGATGCAAAGTGATTATCTATCTTCTGAAAATGCTAACCGAAGGGCAGCGGAAGCTAATGAAAGTGCTAACAGAAGAGCTTATGACTTGACTCTCGCTAATGATCAGCGCGCTGCACGGAATGTTAGTTCCCAAGAGCAAATAGCAGAAAATCAATTCAACTTGTCGAAACAGAGGAGTTTGCTCGCGGCAGCTACTAGGAGTGGTGATGTTAGGATGCGTGAAGACTACGATAGGTTGGAATCTATCCGTGAGGCTTTAATAGATCCTTTGAAGAATATGGACCCTGAAGAGAAGAAGGAATTGAAACGGCAGTTCGCGATTATCTCAAGGCGTTTGGCTGGCGAAGACAGGCTTAACCGTGGTAGCGTCACAGGTCGGGCAGAGTAAGCATAAACTAATGGCAACTGATCTCTCTGCGTTGACTGAAGAAGAACTCTTGGCACTAGAGAAGGAGGAGGATCTTGCCTCTGAGTCTCAGCCTGCTCCCACCCCTGAGCCTGAGCTATTCGCTAGGCCGTTAGTTGGATTGCCTGAACCATCACAGGAAGTAGTAGAGGAAGCCCCTGCTCCTCAGCAGTACTACGAACTAGAACTGCCTGACTTCAGCTTTGTAAATGTGCCAGTGGGCACTAGCGAAGAAGACGCACTTAGAGGGGCTCGCGCTAGTTTTCCTGAAGCATTTGCATCTGAATCTATCGAAGAAGAAAAAGAGGGTGGGTTCTTTAGCTCTCTATATGGTGGGCTCATTGGTTCTATCGAGTCGATACCGGGAGGCGCTCAGGCTGTATACGGTGGTGTCACTGGTGACTCGGAAGTATTCGAGGGTGCTAAGGCTCGTGTAGCTAGAGCCGAGGAAGCTGCCCGTCAAGCCACTGGCAAAGTCATCACTCTGGATGATGTCTCTCAAACCTATGATGATGAAGGACTGATATCAGCCACTGCTAAATGGTTGGGACTAGCTGCGGAGACTACAGGGCAGAGCATCGGATACATGGCACCGTCTATGCTTGGCGGATTCATGCTTGGGCGCATGGGCACTGTAGCTGGCGCTATGTTGGGTGGTCCGTTAGGCGCAGCAGTAGGCGCTGGAGCAGGAACATTACTTGGTCGTGGTCTTGGAGCCCTGAACACTAGTGCTAAGGCATATAAGGCAGCATCCATTGGGCTTAGTGTAGGCAGAACCATAGGCTACACGGGTACTCAGGTATCCAACTTCCTTGCATCAAACTTGTCTAGGTCAGTCGAAGCTGCTGAGGCTCGTGGTGAGGAACTCACTGAGAACGACTACAACGTATTAGGTGAACTCAGCATTGCGGGTGGTCAGACTGCCCTCGAATCAATGATGGTGTTGCTTGCTGGTGGATCTCTTGTTCTAGGTGCAGGTGCTAAGGCTGCAGTAGGAAAGGCTGCTCTAACTCCCCCAGGCAAAAGAGTGCTGATGGAGTCTTTGGCTAATCAGATCAACAAGATCGATAACCTTAGTCCCCTCAAAAGATTCGTTGCGACGATGGTCGAGGAAACGGTAGCTGAGGTAGGTCAGCAGGCACTCGAAAGACTATCTGCAGGGGAGAGCATTAGTCCTACTGAGGAAGACGCTCTTCAGGAGTACATCCAGACTGCACTGATGGCTATTGGCCCATCGATGTTCTTCGGTGGCGTTGGTGCAGTGAACGCCAAGGTCCAGCAGTCTAAGCAGATCAAGCATGACGAGTCCATTGAACAGGCTCGTGATGACATGCTGCTGGTACAGAAGGGACTAGCTAAGCAAGCGGAAGAAGAGCAAGCGTCCCAGCTTGAAGAAGCGGCTGTCGCTAAGAGGGATAGCTTCCTGCAGCGTGTCCTTCCTACAGTGCTTGGTGGGCGCGATGAATCAGATCCGGGTGGTCGCACCACTGAAGATGTCCATAACGCAGCCCGGTCTAGGAACATCAACTCTGAAGATGCTGGCTTCCATGCGTTTACTAGAAGACTGGTAGGTAAGTCTAAGCTAGATGAACTAACACCATCTGAGCTTGAAGAAGTTTACCAAGTACTTGAACTCATGCCGGTTCAGAAGCTTCCGATCAGCTTCCCGGTTGCATCGAAGGATGATGCAGTCAATATTGCCATCGCTCTTGAGAAGCCCACGCTAACCGACGAGAACTTACTAGACGCACTGGACAGCGCAGGCCTGCTAGGTGTAGACCGTAGGT
>Ga0302135_10000178_pt1 | contig 38593 bp, 45 predicted proteins | sample CBN3_surface_MG_FD_203119 | JGI IMG/M metagenome (GOLD analysis project Ga0302135, IMG submission 203119) | Marine microbial communities from Western Arctic Ocean, Canada - CBN3_32.1 | ecosystem: Environmental > Aquatic > Marine > Oceanic | place: Canada: Western Arctic Ocean | collected...
AGGATCGGCACCACCCAGCCGGTCGCGCGCCGGGTGAATTCCAGTGCCAGCAGAATCGCGACCGCCGCCGCCGCCCAGTCCGCCCAGATGAATTCGACGCCCCGCGCATAGAGCGCGTCTTCCGCCGCGATGAGGTAGCCCACGGCGGCCCCGCCCGCGGCCGCGAGCAAAACGTCGAGGCCCAGAATAAAACGGCGTAGGCCCGCGCGGCCTGTCCGCCAGGCAGGCGTCAGCAGGGCGCAGAGCGCGCCGAAACAGGCGAAGTGGAACGCCGAGGTCCAGAGCTCGGGCCAGGTCGCCAAGGTATTGAGATAAAGATGCGCCGCCGCGATCGCCGCACCCAGCCAATAGACGACGAGGCGCACCACCGGTTGGGCGTCGCGCGCCGGGAGTTCAGAGGGGATAGGGTCCGCCGGTTGCATTCAGCCCACCGTCCGCCGACATCACCGTGCCAACGCAATAGCTCGACGCGTCCGAGGCCAAGAACAGCACCGCTTTAGCTACCTCGTCGGGCCGGGCGAGGCGCTTGATGGGCAGGCCCCGGGTGACCTCGGCCTTGGCCTCCTCGATCGAACCGGGCTTGGCCGCGAACCAGTCCTCGACCATCTGGGTGTGGGTCTCGCCGGGGCAGAGCGCGTTGATCCGCACCCCGTCGCGGATATGGTCGAGCGCCATCGACTTCGTGAGCTGGATCACCGCGCCCTTGGTCGCGCAATAGGCCCCCAGCGCCGGCTCGCCGTTGAGCCCGGATTCCGAGGCCAGGTTGACGATCACGCCGCTCTTGGCCGCCAGCATGTGGCGCAAAGCCGCCCGGCTGGTCCGAAACAGCGCGGTGACGTTGACCGCGAACATCTCATCCCACTCCGCATCGGCAAGCTCGAGCGCGGTGCCGTTGTAGAGCACCGCCGCGTTGTTCACGAGAATGTCGAGCCGGCCAAGGCGCGCTACGGTCTCGTCGACTAGCGCATCGCACGCACCCGACTCGCTCTGATCGACCCGAATGAAATTTGCATCCCCACCCGCAGCCTTGATGGCATCGACCGCAACGGCACCGCGCGCCTCGTTGCGCCCCGAGACCATGACCCGCGCGCCCTCGGCCGCGAACAGCCGGGCCGTCGCCTCGCCGATCCCGGTGGTCGAGCCTGTAATTAATGCTGTCTTATTATCAAGCCTCATGGCCGTCATTGACGCATATCGCCGGACGGCGAACAAGAGCCGCGGGGATCAGAACCCGGCGCGGATCTCTTCGAAGAGTAGCGTGGTCTCGTTGTGATCCTCGTAGTCGTCCCAGAAATGGTTGTTAGCGAATAGGGTCTCGGGGTCCGATGGCAGGTCAAGCTCGGCGATACGCGCCGCGCCGACGCGCTCGAACGAGATCCGGTTGGAATGCGGCACGCCGCAATCGTTGATCAGGAATTCGCCGGCGCGCGGGCCAAGCATAGAATCTATCAGCTCGTAGGCCATGGCCTCCTTCGGCGCGTCCTTGAGCAAGACGCGACCGCAGGCCCAGGTCATCACCCCCTCGACCGGATTCATGAAGCGAACCGGGATGTCGAATTTCCGCATGTAGGGTACCAGGCCGTCCCATGTCACCGCCGCCACAATCTCGCCCGACTCGAGAGAGTCCCACATCGTCATGTAGTCGCTGGAAAAGAAGCGAACATTCGATCACCAGCTGCCAGGCGTCGTCCGGCCACACGTCCGCGGTCGGGTCGAGACCTTCGCACGCGCCGACATAGATCATCGCCGCGGGGAACATATCCGGCCAGTTCGACAGCCGCAAAGTATCGATCGCCTGGGTCAGGCCCGCGTCGCGCCACTGCTTGGCAAGATAGCTGCAGGGGGGCGGCACGAGGTCGCAATCGAATCCGGCGATCAGCCGGGCATCGGCCTCCTCTTCCGCGGCAGAATAGGCCGGCGGCGGACCGAACCCGCACTTCTCGAAAAATTCCGGATGAAGCTCGGGGGTTTCATAGCCCGAGTAGATGAAATAAACCGGCTTGTCCGCCGCCCGTGCGGCGCGCGGCAGCGCCATTCCGCCTGCCAGCGCCATATCCCTGGGGCCCGGGCCCCGCCCGCCACACCCCACGGCAGCCAGTCCTTATTTTCTGGTGTTGTTTTTTATGCAGTTTATTCGTTGTCCGCCCGTTATTTACTATCGTTATTCCGAAGCCGCACGCGGGCCGCCCAACCGATCGGACACCGCGCCCTGAAAGAAGGTGAGAGGCGCCTCCGCCCCTGCGCCTTCCGCCAGGGCGCCGACCTCGAAGGCGGGCGAATGCAGGTTTTTTCGGATCGCCTCGCAGATCCATATGTCCTCGGCAAAGAAGTCTTCGGTCTTGAGCGGATGGACCGTCCAGTTCTCCGACCGGCTGACCCCGGTTGCCGGATCGTAACCGGGATTCTCTTCCGGATCTCCGCGCCAGGAATCGTTGGGTGACCAGTTTCATACCATAAGCCGGGTAGTTTCCAGGCCTGTCGGAATTACGCGCGTGACCGAGGTTGAATAGGGGTTTACTTCGACGATGGTCGAGGGAAACATCATGTAGACGCCGGCACAGTCGTTGCCTTCCGCGCCTTCGATCACCGCGAGGTTGTGGCCGGCGGCGTAGTCTTCGATAGCCTTGGGCAGCGACGAGCGGCGCGCGCCGTCTGCGGTCGCGTACCACAAAAGATGTCGACCGTGGGGCTCCCAGGTATTCCACCCCGGGGCCGGACCGCCCAGGGTCTTCTGGTGCAGGTGGCTTAAGTGGTAGCCGTCGATGGAGTTCTCGTAGAACACCCTCCAATTGCACTTCATGTCGAAGATATAGCCCGACTCGTGCGCGGTGTGGTCGTGAGGCTAGGCCACCGCGTCAAGATCCGCGATCCAGCTCACGAAATCCTCGTCAGGCTCGGGATCGGGATGGACGAAGACCAGGTCCCGAAAGACGTGGAGCGACGCCGGGCGCAGGCCCATTTCACCCTTCTTCAGCCCGGGAAAGCATTCCGATTCCTCGGGCACGCCGCGCAACGAGCCGTCCAGGCCGTAGGACCAGCGATGGTAGGGACAGATGAGGGCGGAGCCCGCATTGCCCTCGCCTTCCAGCACGCTCGCGCCGCGGTGACGGCAGAGGTTGTAGAAGGCGCGCAAGGTCCCCGTCTTGTCGCGTAAGACCGCTAGAGGGAAGCGCACGGCGTCCAGCGTCCGGTAATCGCCCGGCTACGCGAAATCTCAGGTCAGGCCGGCCAGCGTCCAACAGTTCAAGAACAGGCGGTCCTACTCCTGCTGGAACCAGTCGTCCGAAAAATAGGCGTCCTTGGGCAGAGTCTGACAGGCATGTGCCGGCAAAGCGGTCATCGGTTTTTCCCCAATGTTGCGATAAGCCGCCGGGCAGCCCGCTTCGAAGCGGCGCGGTATTTTCCCATACGGCCCAACAGGGAGAGCGATTCGACGGTAAAGGTTATGCCCACGATTCCGGCGGCAACGTCGGCGCAGGCTCCCGGCTCGGCGCCCGGGTGGTTGCGCTCGAACTCGGCGGCAAGCGCCCAGCGGTAGCCTTCGGTCCAGCGACGCAGCCGTGTTGCCAACGCTGCGTCGTCCACAGCCGCTGCAGTCAACGCCTCGGCGATCAGCTCGGACCGGGCGTCGGAATAGGTCGCGTCGAACAGCCAGTCGAGCAGCGTCTCGGCCCGGTTTTGTGCGGGCAGGTCGGCGAACACCTGCATGATATCGGCGTTCGAGCGTTCGAGAAAACGATCAACCAACGCCCCAAACAGAGCATCGCGGTTGCCGACATGATGGCGCAACAAGCCGCGCGCGAGGCCGGCCTCGTTTGCGATGCGGTCGAGCGTCGAGCCCTCGGCCCCGTAGCGCACGATACAACGCTCGAAGGCATCGAGGATCTCGTCGGTTCGTTCACCCTTAACCTGGGGACGGGGCATGGGCGCTCACAATTGATTATCAAGATTGGATTCGCCCGCATGCCGAGTCAAAAATAGATAATCAAATTTGATTATCTATTATCGTCTTGAGCAACCGGCCGTGCGCCGGGCTACGGCGCCTCCAGGCGCTTGGGGATAGCGAGGCCCTGCTCGCGGTAGTAACGCTCCGCGCCCGGATGGAGCGGCAAGGGCAGGCCGTCGATCGCGCTCTCCAGCGCCATCGCGCGGGTCGCCTTATGTACGCTTTGCAGGAACCCCAGATTCTCGTAAATAGTCTTTGTGATGGCGTAGACCGTCGCCTCGTCGATGGCGGCGTTGACCACGAGAAGATTGGGCTGCGCGATGGTGTTCACGTCCGTGTCCTGGTCCGGATAGGTACCGGCGGCAATGACATAAGGCGTCCACAGCCCCATGCCGCCGTCCGCCCGGGCCGCCTGCTCCGGTGTGAAACCGAGCAGGCGAATCCCGTCCCCTAGAATCGCCGCCGCCCGGGTCACCGCGCCCACGGGCGGGCCGGCGGGCGCGTTCATCCCCACGATTGTGCCGTTGCGCAACGCGTCCGAGCTTGCCCCATAGCCCAGATAGGCGAGGTTCAGCGCGTCCGGATCATGGCCCAGGTTGGCCAGGATGGTACGGCCCGAATGCTCGGTGCCCGAATTGCGGCTGCCGATGGAAAATCGCGCATCCCCCAGCGCGGCCAGGTCGGCGACGGTGCCGCTCGCGGCAAGATCGGCGCTTAGCACGAAATGCTCGACGTTGGGCCACAGCAGGGTGATGGCGCGCAGGTTTTCTTGGCGCCCGGCGCGCGCCACCGCACCCTCGCCGCGCCACGCCCAGGCGCCGAACAGGCCCTGGAGCAGCGCGAACTGGACCTCGTTCGTGCGCAGAAGTTTAAGGTTTTCGACCGAGCCCGCCGAGCTAATCGCCGAGAGCCGCACGCCCGCCTCGGGCTCGAGTTTGAGCGTGACCAGGGTCGCCAGCGCGACGCCGACGGGATAGTAGGTGCCGCCCGTCGTGGCCGTGGCGAGAATGTAGGAGCCGCCCTCGGCTCGGGCCGGGGCGCTCGCGCCCAGAAGCAAAAGCGCTGCCAGCAGCGCTGCCGCGAGGCGGGGCGCCTGCAGGACCCGGCCGGCCGGCCTAGACCGGATAGGGGCCGCCGGTCGCGTTCTCGCCACCATCGACGGAGAAGTTCGTGCCCGTCACGTAGGACGCCGCGTCGGAGGCCAGGAACAGGATGCACTGGGCAACCTCGTCGGTCGCCGCGAGGCGCTTCATGGGCACGCCGTTGGCCAACACCTTCATATTGTCCTCGAACTCGCCCGGCCCCTCACGGATCAGACCCTCGAGGATCTCGGTCAAAATCTCGCCGGGGCACACCGAGTTCACCCGGATGTTATCGGTCGCGTGATCGAGCGCCATGCTCCGGGTGAGCTGGATAATTGCCCCCTTGCTTGTGGTATAGGCGACGTGGCCAGGCTCGCCCTTCAGACCCCATTCCGAGGCGTTGTTCACGATCGCGCCGCCGCCCTGCTTGAGCATCTGGCGAACGCCCGCGCGGCTCATATAGAACACCGCGTCGACATTGACCGTCATGATCAGCCGCCAGCTCTCATCGCTGGTCTCGATCGCGTTGCCCGCCCCGAACACGCCGGCGTTGTTGACCAGCACGTCGAGCGCACCGAAGCGCGCGACGGTCTGCTCGATCAGCGCATCGCACACGCCCGCGTCGCACAGGTCCGCTTGGACGTAATCGGCCTCGCCGCCCGCGGCCGCAATCGCGGCCTGCACCGCAGCGCCCTTCTCGGCGTTGCGCCCGGTCAGCATGACCTTGGCCCCGGCCTGAGCGAACGCGAGAGCGGTCGCCTCGCCGATGCCCTGGGTCGAGCCCGTGACCAGGACCGCTTTGCCGGCAAAATCGAACCCCATGATTGCCTCCTAAACCGGATAGGGGCCGCCGGTGGCGTCATTGCCCCCGTCGACCGAAAGCCGTGTGCCGGTAACGTAACTCGACGCATCCGAGGCGAGGAACAGCACACAGGCCGCGACCTCCTCGGGCTGAGCGACCCGGCGCATGGGAATACCGCCCGCCAGTTCCGCGAGGCTTTCCGCAGGATCACCACCTTTAGAGGCGAGCCACTCGTCGACCATCTGGGTATGGATTTCGCCAGGGCAGACCGCGTTGACGCGAATCCCCTGGGCCGCATGGTCGAGCGCCATGCAACGAGTCATCTGCATCACCGCGCCCTTGCTCGTACAATAGGCGACGAAGCCCTGCTCGCCGTTCAGCCCCCATTCCGACGAGAGGTTGACGATCGCACCGCCGCCGGATTTCACCATCGGCGCCACAGCCGCGCGGCTGAGGAAGAACACCGCGTTGACGTTGACCTGCATGCAGCTCATCCAGGTCTCATCGCTGGTGTCGGGCGCGTTGCCTTCAGGCAGGGTACCGGCGTTGTTGACCAGCACGTCGAGGCGGCCGAAGCGTTCCACGGTTTGATCGACCAGGCTCTGGCAGAACGCTGGGTCGGCGACGTCGCCGATCACCAGGTCGGCCGCAGCACCCGTCTTCTCGATTTCCGCAAGCACCGCCCGGCCGCGCTCCTCGTTGCGCCCGTGCAGCATAACTGTGGCTCCCGCGTCGGCGAACGCGCGCGCGCTGGCCTCGCCGATGCCCGTGGTCGAGCCTGTTACCAGGCTCACTTTACCCGTCAAATCCATGACGCAATCTCCCGGTTTTTAGGTCGCGTTTTCCGCATTTTCGCGCGTCCCGGCGGGCGGGGCAAGGGGCGCGCCTCGAACAGCATTAACCACCTCGAGCACGGCGGCGGCGGCGCGTTCGCTCGGCGGCGCCCCGTCGGGCGAAATCATGCCCCGGATTTCGGCGAACCCCGCCCGCTGCGCGGCGCGCAAGGCTTCGTCGGAGAGCAGCGCGTCGAGCGCTTCCGCCAACTCGCTCGCGGTGCAATCTGCCTGAATCTTTTCAGGTACCAGCTCGCGCCCAAGCAGAATATTGGGCAGTGACGCATAAGGCACGCGGACCACGCGGCGAACAATCGCCGCCGTCAGCGCGCCGGCCCGGTAGGCGACCACCATGGGCAGGTCGGCCAGCGCCAGCTCCAGCGTGCCCGTACCCGACTTGGCAAGCGCCGCGTCGCAGGCCGCGAAGGCGTCCGCCTTCTCGTCACCGCCCTCGAGCAGGATCACCGGCACCGGCCATTCCAATGCCGCGGCACGCACCGCGGGTGCAACCGCCGGGGCGATCGGGACCACGGCGGCCAACCCCGCATGACTCCGCGCAAGCCGGCCCAGCGCGCGGCCGAAAACGGAGAGGTGCTTGGCCACTTCCGTGTGGCGGCTGCCCGGCAGGACGCAGACGAGCGGCGTCTCGGCGCCGACGCCATGGCGGGCGCGAAAGCCGGGCCCGTCGCCGCCCGTGAGGCCCGCCTCGATCACCGGGTGGCCGACATAGCGGCACGGCACGCCGAAATCCTTGAAGAAATCGGGCTCGAAGGGTAGCAGCACGAGCAGCCGATCGATCAGCGGTGCCATGTGGCGCGCGCGGCCCGGCCGCCAGGCCCAGAGCTGGGGGGCGACGTAATGAACGATGGGCACGCTGCTGCTGCGGATACGCCGCGCCAGGCGAAAGGCGAAGCCCGGACTGTCGACGGTGACCACCACGTCCGGACGTAGCCGGCGCACGGCGCGGGCGGACTGGCGCAGGCGGCGGAGCAGGCGCGGGATTCGCGGCACCACTTCGGTGAAGCCCATGATCGACAGCTCGGCCATGGGAAATTCGCTGACCAGCCCCTGCGTCGCCATGCGCGTCCCGCCGATCCCGGCAAACCGCACCCGCCCCCCCGTGGCGGTTTTGAGCGCCGCCATCAGGCGCGCGGCGAGCGCGTCGCCCGATGCCTCGCCGGCAACCACGAAAATCAGCGGTCCCTCCAGAGTACTCTCAGCAGCGGCCGGGGTCGATGTCGTGCTCGGCAAGGCGCTCTCTCCTTTTCGGCTGTGGTGTGGCAGGCAACTATCGGGGTCAAGGAAAAATTGTGCGCTCCCAAGTGAAACATGCTAGGCAGGAATCGTCATGCCAAGCGTTCGTCCCGCCCGCCCCGCCGACGCGCAAGCCATCGCCCGGGTCTATATCGAGACTTGGCGGGCTGCCTATGCGGGGCTGTTGCCCGACCAGGTTTTGCTCGACCTCTCGCTCGAGCGCCAGGCGATTAGCTGGTCGCGCGCCATCGACGCTGCCGGGCCTGGGCGGAGCGTTCTCGTCGCCGAAGACGAAACCGCCGGCGTGGTCGGCGTCAGCAGCTGCGGCCGTCCCTACCGCGGCGCTCCGCTCACCTTCGAGGGCGAGGTCTTCACGCTTTATGTCGATCCTGACCATCAGGAACGCGGCCTGGGCCGGGACCTGCTCGACGGCCTGTTCGGGGCGCTGCGCGAGTGAGATTTCGGCTCGGCGCTGATCTGGGTGTTGGCCGATAACCCAGCGCGTTTCTTCTACAAGGCGATGGGCGGCTCGCGCGCCGCCGAGCGCACCGAGCTGCTGTGGGGCGAGCGACTGGGCGAGATTGCCTGTGGCTGGCCCGACCTCGCCCGCATGCCCGCCCCCACCACCCCGACACGGCGCCTTAGAAGAAGTCTGTAATTTCGTTAAGCCGTGCCGGCCGCGAACGCGGCCCTTCAACAGATTTCGCGACGCGCCGCCGGCCGGCGGCGCGATTGGGCGCATCGAAAGTTGCAAACCGGCGGACCGTTTGATCCGCTGCCGTGAGCGAAATAGGAATTTTGACTCGGCGGCACGGTTTGAGGGATCATCGAGCCGGGGCAATGCCCGGACGCTTGCAGAGGATCCCATGACAGAAATGTCACACAGCCTGTCCCGTCACCGCATGGTCGAGGAAATCGCCGAGAACACGATCGCCTGCCAGGCCGAGACCGGACGCGCCCGGCTTGCGTGGAACGTTATAGGCACGCTCGCGGGGCACGTCTACAGCGTCGAGATCATCGCGGAGCTTGAAGCCCCGGCCTCGGAACGCCTCGCGCGGCTAGGCTTCGTCAATGTCGAGACCCGCTGCGCCGACGGCAATCTCGGCTGACCCTAATTCGACCCCTTCGACGGCATAACCGTGACCGCCGCGCCTGACCTGATCCCGCCGGCGCTGCTCACCCAACTCAAACCCGGCGGGCGTCTGGTCATCCCGGTCGGCGCCTCGCTCGAAACCCAGGCCCTGCTGCTGGTCGAATAAAACGCCGAGGGCCGCATCTTCGCGCACCAGGCAGACCGCGCTCGCCGGGCATAGATTAGCGAATTTTTCCGTTGCCGCGACTGCCGCCGGCACGTCCTCGCGCGGAAATTCACGAAAGCCGCAGGCGGCGAAAAAGTCCGGCGCGCTGAAGGTCGGCGGACAAAGCTCGCGCGCACCCGCGTTTGCGGCATGCGCTGCCAGCCACTCGACGATCGCGCGGCCTCGCCGCAAAGCTCCAACCCGCCGACGTCGACCGGATCGTCCCCGGAATCGGTGAACTCGAATAACACGCGGCGGGACGCGCCTTCAGCCTCATGGCCGCAGCCTGATTCACGCCGTCCTATCCCCCGGCTTTTCGATGAACTCGACGGTCACGCCGTCGAAATCCCGGCTGTAGACGAGCCGGCCGCCGGCGTTGGGGCCGTGCTCGAGGGTTTGGGGCGGGTTGAGCGCGACCAGCCCGGCGGGCTCGGCCGCGGCCAGCGTCGCATCCAGATCATCGACGTCGAAGGCGATATGAGCGAAGCCGACGTCGCAGGGGCGCACCGCAAAGCGTTCGCGCTCGGCCGGGCCGTGATACTGGATCAGCTCAAGGCGATGATCGGGTGCCTGGAGATAGGCGACTTCGATATCGGCTCCGGGCACGCCGACGACAGTCTCGATCAGGGCACGATCACGCCGGCCGCGGTGGACCAACTCGAAGCCAAGCACGCCCGCATAGAGCGCGATCGAGCGATCGAGATCACTCACCGTGAAGCTCGTATGGTTGGTCCGCAAAATTCGAAAGCCGCCCATTTCGGACCCTCCTCCTCGGCCGTTCCCTCCCCGTCGGCTGTTGCCGTCGCCCCGAAGCCGATCACTGCCGCCCACACCAGCGATCAACGGCTGCCACGTCTCCAGCGCTTTGCCGATCACGGACCCGTGGATCGCGGTCAACGGCCCGGCCACCAACGCGGTGAGAAAGGCGGTCGCGGTTACCATGGCCCAGTTGCGGCTATTCATTTCCCCAGTGTGGCCGGACTCGCCCGCGCCGCGCAAGCAGAGGCTGCGCGATGAACCGACCGGGACAGGGCAATGGCTAGGCCGCCCGAGGTCGCGGCGGCGGGCCAGCGCGGTGGTCCCCTTAGCGGAAACAAATGGATCGTCTCGCGGAGCTCTTTACGGCCGTCCTCACGCCGGGCGGTGCTCGCGCCTCTATCGTCTAACCCATTGAAAAAATTGGTGCCCCTGGCCGGACTCGAACCAGCACGTTCTTGCGAACAACAGATTTTGAGTCTGCCGCGTCTACCAATTCCGCCACAGGGGCTCCCGAGATCGCGTGCGAAGCTTCAGGAATTCGCGGACGCGAAGCGGGTTGGCGCGATCATAGCGCTGCGCCGCGCCGGGTCAATCGCCGCGCAGCGCACCGCGCATCCGAGTCGACGCCACGCGCCATGGCGCGCGAGCGTGCCTGCGGAAAATGCGATTGTTTTACACAGCTCTAAGGAAGCCCACGGTTTCGACGGGCCCGCGGTTCCCGGCCCGCGCGGGGACGCGGCCGAACTCATAATCGAGAGAGACAGACAATGAATTCACAAAGATTCATCGACGGCGTGAAGCGAGGCAAGCTCAGCCGTCGCGATTTTCATAAGGAGCTCGCCGCCTTCGGCATCGGCGTCGCTTCGATCCCCCTGGTCCCGCGCATGGCCGCCGCGGCCGACGACCCCACGGTCTTCGCTTGGAGCGGTTACGAGGATCCCGGCTTCCACAGCCAGTACGAGGCCCAGCACGGCAGCCTGCCCAATTTCCTGCAGTTTGGCGACGAAGATGAAGCCTTCGCTAAGATGCGCGCCGGCTTTCAGCCCGCCTTCACCATGGCCTGCTCCTACAAGGCGCCGCACTGGTACGACGCAGGCATCATCAAGCCGATCGACGTCAGCCGGCTACCCAACTTCGACGATTTTGTCGAACTCCTCAAGGACGTGCCAGGCACCCAGTTCGACGGCCAGCGCGCCTGGGTCTGCATGGATTAGGGCCTGACCACGCCGTGTTACCGCCATGACCTCGTCGACATCCCGCCCGAGGACGTCGACTGGGGCCTGCTCTGGGACGAGCGCTATTCGGGCCGTCTCGCCATGATCGACGGCGTAATGGTCGCGGCCATCTACGGCGGGGCCGCGAACCCCTTCGACATGACCGCGGCGGGGGTCGAGACCACCCGCGCCCTGCTCAAGAAGCAGCTTCCCCTGCTGCGCTACTACTCGAACTCCATGGCCAACCTGCAGACCTCGCTCGCCTCGGGCGATCTGGTCGCCGCCGCGGTCTGGAACGAGGCCTATGTCGGCCTGATCGACGAGGGCCATCCCGTGACCTTCGCCACCGACATGCCGGGTCTGGTGACCTGGACCTACGGCCTCACGCTCAATGCCTGGACCGAAAACGAGGCCACGGCCTACGACGTCATGAATTCCATGCTCTCGCCCGACGCGAGCGTCTACGAGATCATGGAGTGGGGCTACGGCCACGCCAACACGAAGCCCTGCGAGTCGATCAGCGACGAGAATTTGTCCGCTCGCGGCCTCTCCCGCACGCCCAACGAGATCATCGCGGCGGGCATCTTCCAGGCGCCGATCGTCAACGAACCCGAGCTCCAGTCCATCTTCGAGGAGGTCAAGGCGGGCTTCTAGCCCTTCTTCGCCCCTCGAAGTGCTCAGCCGCCGGCGCCCTCAGAGTGCCGGCTGTTTTTTTCTTGCCCGGACCGCTTAAGCCGTACGCAAGCCGGCGCGGCCGCCCCTAGCCCCGCTTGAACTGCTTGGCCAGCGCCAACTCCTGGGTCTGGTAGTGCGAGCCGATGTCGCGGCCGTAGATCCGTTCGGGCACGTCGGTGAGGCGCTCATAGACGAGACGGCCCACGACTTGGCCGTCCTCGAGCAGGAACGGCACCTCGTGGGAGCGCACCTCGAGCACCGCGCGGGTGCCCGTGCTCGCCTCCCCGCCATAGCCGAAGCCGGGGTCGAAGAAGCCCGCGTAATGGATGCGGAACTCGCCCACTGAGGTGTCGTAGGCGACCATCTCGGCGGCGAAGTCCGGCGGTACGCTGATCTTCTCCTTCGAGACCAGGATATAGAAGTCGTCCGGATTGAGAATTAGGTCTTGCGCCGCGCTCGGCACGATCGGCTCCCAGAATTCGAGCGGGTCGTAATGGCCGATCCGGGCCAGATCGATCAGCCCGCTATGGCGTTTTGCGCGGTAGCCGGCCAGCCCCCCGTCGCCCACGCCCTTGAGGTCGATGGAAATCCACAAGCCCTTGTCGATCCGGGGCGTCCCCGGCGCCGCATCCTCACCAAACACCACCGAATCGCGCTTGTGCAGCTTTGCGATGTCGAGGTCGGCGGGCGGCGGCTGGCCGCGGCGAAAGCGGATCTGGTTGAGCCGCGCGCCTTCGCGCACCAGCACGGAAAACGAGCGCGGCGAGATCTCGAGGAACAGCTCGCCCTTGTACTTTTCCCCCACCCGATCGTAGACCGTGGCGTAGTCGGCAATCAGCCGGGTGAAGATATCGAGCCGCCCGGTGCTGCTCTTCGGACTGGCCGAAGCCGAGAGCCCCGCGGGCAGGCTGAGCCGTTCCTTGAGCGGCACGATATAGACGCAGCCGCGCTCCAACACAGCGCCCTCGCTCAGGTCGACCTCGTGCATGCCGAGCGACTTTATCTTACGCCGCACCGGCTGGTCGCCACCGGGCAGGAAGCTCGCGCGCACCCGGTAGGCAATCGCACCAAGCCGCAAATCGAGGCTCGCGGGCTGAATCTGGTCTGGATCGATCCCGCCGTCCGCCGCGATCGTGCCCGCAGCGACCAGCCCGTCCAGCACCTGGCAGGGCAGCACGCCCGTGCCATGAGCCGGGCGTGCCACGCCCTCGATCTCCGGAAACAGGTTTCCGCTATCGACCGCCATCTGCCTCGGATCTCCCGCCCAAATTTTTTGCGCGCAACCCAGCGCAACCTCGTAGGCGGCATCTTAGAGCGAAATCCGTTGAGGTAAAATCATACGGATTTCGCCAGCCCGCGCGGCGCATGAGCGGCTTGCCCGGCCGCGCATGCGGCAATTGCATAAATCATGCGGGCCGCGTGGCCGGGGTTGGCCGGCCCCAACTACGAACGGGCCGGTCAGGAATTGCGCGGCGCACTAGCGGTGCGCCTGACGTCCGTACCCGGTGGGGATGAAAAATTTGTAGTTCGTTCAGCCCTTTATCGCTACACTTTCGCGGGTCGTTTTTTGCAGCCCCGAAATCTTCCCCGTAACCGGCCACAGGCCCATACCCCGCATCATGCTTCGGCGCTCCTACGAATGGCTGATTTGCAACGCGGACACGAAGCACGCCTTCTGGATCATCGGTGCGGTCTCGTTCCTCGAGAGCTGCATCTTGCCGGTGCCGCCCGACATCATGCTCGTGCCCATGATCATGGCCAAACGCTCGCGTGCCTGGCTGCTCGCGGGCTGGTGCACGATCACCTCCGTCGCGGGCGGCATCGTCAGCTACGGCATCGGCTACTACTTCTACGAGGGCTTCGGTCGCGGCTTGCTCGAGTTCTACGGCTACATGGAAAAGTTCGACAGCTTCCGCGAGAACTACCAGGAGCTGGGCCCCTGGATCGTCGGCATCGGGGGCGCAACGCCCTTTCCCTACAAGGTCATCACGATCGCGAGCGGCATGACCTCGCTCGACATCGGCGTCTTCATCGGTGCCTCGATCCTCTCGCGCGGCGTGCGCTTCCTCGCGGTGTGCGCCCTGCTGTGGTACTTCGGCGAGCGCCTGCGCGGCTTCATCGACCGCCACCTCGGCAAGGTCACGCTCGCCTCCTTCGCCGTCATCATCGGCGGCTTTTATTGTATCAAGTTTCTGTTCTAGCTCCCCCGCGCGCCACGGGTCGGCTATAACCGGGCCATGATCGCAGCCCTCTTCTCACCCCGCATCTTTCCCCTCGTCCTGCTCGCCGTCTCGGGCGCGACGCTGGGCGCGGCACTGCTGTTTCAATACGCCGGGGGTTATGCTCCTTGCGTGCTCTGCCATTACCAGCGCTGGCCCCATATCGCGGTGATAGCACTTGCCGCCCTGGCGTTCCTCATCTGGCGGCGGCGAGCCACCGGGCAGCCCGCCGGCTTCGTGTTCGTCTGCGCGGCCACCCTGCTCGCCGGGCTCGGCGTCTCGCTCTATCACGTCGGCGTCGAGCAAGGCGTCTTTGCGGGCCCGACCTCGTGTTCAAACGTCGTGGCCGGCGCGCTCAGCGTCGAGGAGCTGCGAGAACGCCTGACCGCCGCGCCCATCGTGCGCTGCGACGAGATCGTCTGGTCGCTCCTCGGCCTCTCCATGGCCGCGTGGAACGCCTTGATCTGTTTTGCGCTTGCGGGTTACGCGATTATCATGGCTTTGCGCAAAATCTTGGGAGCCAACCGCCATGCCGCCTGAAGAACCCAAAGCGATAGCCACGCACCGCCTGCCCGGCGACCCCTCTCCCGGCGAGACCGTGCGCCGGATGATCCGGGTCGATCACGCGGGCGAGTTCGGCGCCGCACGCATCTATGACGGCCAGCTCGCCGTGCTCCGGCCCGGCCCGGGCCGCGACGCGGTGACGAAGATGGCAGAGCAGGAGCGTGAGCATCTCGCGCGCTTCGACGACCTCATGCTCGAGCGTCGGGTCCGCCCGACCCTGCTCTCGCCGGTCTGGCACGCGGCCGGTTTCGCGCTGGGTGCCGCCACCGCGATGATGGGCGAGCGGGCCGCGATGGCGTGCACCGTCGCGGTCGAGGGCGTCATCGCCGAGCATTACGCTAGACAGTCGGAGGAGCTGGGCGAGGACGAAACAGATTTGCGCGCCACTGTCGACGAGTTCCGCGCCGACGAGATCGAGCACCACGACACCGGCCTTGCCTTCGGGGCCGAAAAGGCGCCGGGCTTTGAGCTGATGAGCGGCGCCATCCGGGCCGGCACCAAGCTCGCCATCTGGCTCTCGACCCGGGCCTGACGCGCGCGCGCGGGACCGCCGATGGGGCCGAGCGAACGCCAGATTGCCAGCTATCGCGACGACGGCTTCCTCATCGTCGAAGAGTTCATCGAGCCCGATCTCGCCGCCCGCGCCGCCGCGCGCTTCGAGCCCTTGTTCGACGGCGAGTTCGACACCGGCATTGCGCCCGACATCCTGGGCTGGAGCCGGGCGGAGATCAATCCCCTGAACCGCCACATAGACAACGCCTGAAAGGCGGGCCACGCCATCTCCGCCCTCGTGCTACGCGAGGAACCCGGGGGTTGGTGCGCGCAGCTCGCCGGCTGGTCCGGCGCCCGGCTCAATCCGAGCAACTTGCGTCTGGGTGCCACCCGGCGCCGAGGCCGTAGCGATGCACCAGGACCAGAACTACAACCCGTGGTACCGGCCCCAGGCGATGATCAACTGCTGGGTCGCGCTGACCCCCGAGACCGTCTCCATCGAAGTGCCCGTTGGGGGTACTGCGTTCCACCACAGCCTGACCTGGCACGGCTCGGACGCCAACCTCGATCGGCTGCGCGAGCAGCGCGCCGTCACCTCCGTGTGCTGCCCGGCGAAGTCCCGCTTCAAGCCCGACCATCTGAACGAGGAGCTCGGCGCGGTCTTCGCCCGCCATCGCCAGCCCGACGACGCGATGGACGAGAACCAATTCCCCATCCTGTGGTCCGACGACGGCACCCGCACGCCCGGCCTCGCCGGGTAAAGCGCCGCGCCCCTAATCGAGATCGAATTTGGAATCCCAGTAGAGCAAAGTCACTCCAGCTTTCATGCAGGTAGCGCGGGATGACATAATCGAAGGTCAGGCCCTCGGCGACGAAGCGGCGCGAGCAGTACTGGCAGGAAAACCCGTCGCGCAGGAAAACGTTGAACTGGGTAAAGGCTGGGCGGCGCGCCATGGGGACGTGGGATTTAAGCACGACCACGCTGGGCAGGCGCAACGCGATGCTCGGCGAGTGGACCTCCTCATCATATTCCGAGAGGGTCTGCACGCGGTCGAGAAAGACTGTCTTGATCGCGTCCTGTCACGAGCTGAAAGTAGCTCAGCGGGCGGTAGTCGGCGTTGAGCACGAGCGCCGGGAGGCGTTGGGGGTTAGCGACACGACGTAACCTATCCCCCTTTGCGGCGCCCGGGAGCCAACGGAGAATTACAGCCCAAGGGCACCGTCGCCTTCGATGGTACGAAAATCGCGGAGAAAATAGGGCCTCGATCTCGGCGCGGCACGGTTTCGGCTGGCCCACACGATCGGCGCGAACCCCGCAGGCATATCAGCTGGCGGGGTTCGAGAGCCCGCTACGGCGAGCTGCCGCTTATGCGGCGCCAACCTGCGTGGCGATTGAGCGCGACCGAGCCTCCGTGGCGACTGAACGCGGTTTCGCTTTGTTGTGTAAAGCCAAACCGCGTTCATACTATCGTTTGCACGGTATCAGTCGCGGGGCGGGGGCGCGGGCCAGAATGAAAAACGCAAGCACCGGTCACGAACCGGGGGGCTTAGGCCTCGGGCGCAAAGCGCGCTGCCAGGAAATCGCCGGCGTGGGCCAGCGCGTCGGGATCGATGCCGTGACCCAGCCCGGGCACGACGTGCCACTCCACAGCAAGCCCCGCGCCGCCCAGGGGGTCGAGGGCAGCGAACAGCGCGTCGAGGGGCACGACCTCGTCCGCCGCGCCGTGAAAGAGCAGGCAAGGGGGATACGAAAGCACTTCGTCCCCAAGCCGCTCGGGCGCGATCAGCGCGCCGGAGAAGCCGACGATCCCGGCGCAGGCCGCTGCCCGCCGGGGCGCGGCATGGAGCGCGGTCATGGTGCCTTGCGAAAATCCCACCAGCGCGAGGTCGGCGTCGGTCAGGCCGAGGCGTGCAAGCTCGGCGTCGAGGTAGGCATCGAGCGTCGCACGCGCCCGCTCGACGCCCTCGACCATCTGTTCGGGGCTGCGCTCGCGGAGCGAGAACCACTGATAACCCATGGGTGCCATGTCACAGGCTTCGGGCCCGTTGGGCGCAACAAAATGCGCGTCGGGCAGGCGCCGCGTCCAGTGCCCGGCGAGCTCGATCAAATCGCCGCCGTCAGCGCCCAGCCCGTGGAGGAAGACGACGAGCTGGCGCGCCGGCCCGCCGCTCGCGGGTGGGCGTTCGGGGCCGGTCAGGACGGGGTTCTCGTCGGACATGGCGGGTGGTCTCTCCTAGCTGGGCGGATCGGGCTCGTCGATGATGGCCTCGCGGGCGTGCCTGGGCAAGGGAGCGTTTCGCCATGAACGCAACCGCAGAGCGCGGGGTCGTCACCCGCTTCGCGCCCAGCCCGACGGGCTACATGCATCTGGGCCACGCCTACTCAGCGCTCAAGAGCTACCGCGAGGCGCAGGCCGCGGGCGGACGTTTCATTTTACGTATTGAGGACATCGACCGGAGCCGCGCGCGCGACGAGTTCGAGGCCGCGATCTTCGAAGACCTCGCCTGGCTCGGCATCGAGTGGGAGGGCGCAGTGCGCCGCCAATCGGAGCATTACGACGACTATGCCGCAGCACTCGGCGAGCTGGCCCGACACGACCTGCTCTATCCCTGTTTTTGCACGCGAAAAGCGATCCGCGACGAGGTCGAACAAGCTGACGCCGCACCCCACGGCCCCGACGGCCCGGTCTATCCCGGACTGTGCCGCGAACTAACGCGCGACGAGCAGAACCGGCGAACCCGAGCGGGCGAGGCCTTCGCGCTGCGCCTCAACGTGGCGCGCGCCGCGGAACAGGCAGGGCCGCTGTTCTGGACCGACCGCAAGCGGGGCCGCGTCGAGGCGACGCCCGAAGCCGCGGGCGACGTCGTGCTCGCACGCAAGGACGTGCCGACCAGCTACCACCTCGCGGTCACGCTCGACGATCATCTGCAGGGCCTGAGCCTGGTTACCCGTGGCGAGGATCTGTTCGAAGCGACCCACATCCACCGCCTGCTCCAGGCCCTGCTCGGGCTGAACACGCCGGACTACCACCACCACGGGCTGATCACCGACGACGAGGGCCGCAGGCTAGCCAAGCGTAACCGGGCGGTGACGCTGCGTACGCTGCGCAAGGCGGGCAAGACGCCCGAACAGATCCTCGCCATGATCGGCCTCTAGCAACAATCCTCGCCCCGGATTCGTCACAGGGGCTCCTACCCACTATAAGCTAGAGGGCTGGACACACCCTGTCCGAGCCAAGCATCACCAGAAGAGGGAGAGAGCGTTATGAGCAGCAACGCAAACGCACAGATTACCGAGCGGTTCTTCGGCCATTTCTTGGCCGACGAAATCGACCAGATGATGGACATGCAGACCGACGACGTGGTGTGGGACATCTGCGACGGCGCGGCCGCCGACACGGTGCCCTATTTCGGGACCTGGAAGGGGCGCGAGGGCTGCCTCGCCTGCCTCGAAGCCTACGACGGCGCCGCTGACCCGCAAGTCTTTGAGATCGAACGATATCTTGGAGACGGCGACAAGGGCTTCGCGCTCGGCCACGAGACCGTGCGGGCCAAGCCGACCGACAAGACCTTCACCACCGACTTCAACTTCATGCTCACGATTCGCGACGGCAAGGTCGCCGGCTTAAAGTGCTACATCGACAGCGCGGCCCTGATCACCGCCTTCGCGCCTAGGTCGGGCCGGCGATGAGCGGGCAGAACAAGCGCCAAGCGGACGTCAACCGCCAGGTCGTCGAGGACTTCTTCCGCCTCTTCCTCGAGGGCGACATGGCGGGCGTCATGGCGTGCCAGACCGATGATTTTGTCTGGGATATCGCGAGCGGAGCGGCAAGCGGTACGGTGCCCTGGTTCTTTGTTTGCCAGGGCGCGGACGCCGGGAACGCGCTGGTCGAGGCCTACGTGCAGGCCGCCGACCCGGTGGTCTTCGAGGTCGACGAATACTATGCCGACGGCAACAAGGTGTTTGCGCTGGGCCGGGAAAAGGTTGTCTCGAAGACCACGGGCAAGACGTTCGAGACCAAGCTATTTTACGCCTGCACCATGCGTGAGGGTAAAATTGCCAAGCTCGATCTCGCCTGCGACACAGCCGCGGCGCAAGCCGCGTTCACCCACGACTGAGCGCGCATAAGCAGGAGACGAGAGAAATCATGGCGGAACGGGACGGGGCTCTTGCGGGCTTCAAGGTGGTCGATCTCACGCGGGTCCTGGCGGGACCATCCTGCGTCCAGGCGCTGGGCGACCATGGCGCGGAGATCGTCAAAGTCGAGCCACCCGCGGGCGACGATACGCGCAGCTGGGGGCCGCCCTTTGCCGAAGGCGAGGCGGCTTATTTTTTGGGCATCAACCGCAACAAGCGGAGCATCGGCCTCGACCTCTCGCGCGCGGAAGGCCAAGGCGTGCTGTTCCGCATGCTCGACGACGCCGACCTGCTGATCGAGAACTTCAAGACCGGCACGCTGGAAAAATGGGGCCTGGGCTACGAGGCAGTGCTCAAGGAACGCTATCCCCGGCTGATCCATTGCCGCATCACGGGCTTCGGCGCAGACGGGCTGCTAGGCGGCATTCCGGGCTACGACGCAGTGGCCCAGGCGCTTTCGGGCATGATGAGCATCAACGGAACGCCGGAGGGCGGGCCGACGCGGGTCGGCATGCCCATGGCCGATCTGGGCGCCGGGCTGATCGCGCTCTACGCGATCATGATGGCGGCCTATGAGCGCGAGAAATCGGGCAAGGGCCAATCGATCGAGGTGGCGCTTTACGATGCGGCGTTCAGCCTGCTCCACCCGTTCATCTCCAACTTCTTCGTCTCGGGCGACCGGCCCAAGCGGGTCGGCAACCAGCATCCCAACATCTGCCCTTACGACACCTTTGAGACCACGACCTGCGATGTTTTCCTCGCCGTTGGCAACGACCGCCAGTTCCGCCGCATGTGCGGGGAGATGGGCAAGCCCGAACTGGCCGACGATCCGCGCTTCGCCTCGAACGCGGAACGCTCGGTCAACCGGGACGCGCTGACGCCCAAACTCGACGCGCTGTTCGCGGGCACCGACGGCCAGGAAGCCGCGGCCCGGCTCGCGACGGCGGGCGTGCCCTGCGGCGCGGTGCTGGAAATTCCCGAGGTCTGCGAGCATCCCCACACGGCGCACCGCGAGATGGTGATCGAAGAGGGCAGCTATCGCGGCGTCGGCATCCCGGCGAAGTTCAGCCGCACGCCGGGCCGCATGCACCGCCCGCCGCCCCACTTCGCGGAGCACAATCGGGAAGTCCTGGAGGGGCTGGGATATTCGGCCGCAGAAATCGAAGGGCTGATCAGGGCGGGCGTTTTGGCCGAACCGAAGCGGGCCGCGGAATAAACCCGGGCCGGGAGCGGTCTCGGGAAGGAATGAGCGATGGCATTGACCAAAGGCTACCGAGCGCTTCTCGAAGACGCCTACGCCGCGATCGAGACGATCTCGGTGGCCGACGCCATCGCGGCGCTCGGCGGTCCCGATATGGTCCTCGTGGATGTGCGAGACATTCGGGAACGCCAGCGCGACGGCTATATCCCGGGCTCTTTCCATGCCCCGCGCGGCATGCTGGAATTTTGGATCGACCCGGAGAGCCCGTATTACAAGGACGTCTTCGTGCCGGGTAAGCTGTTCATCTTCCATTGCGCCAGGGACTGGCGCGGCGCGCTCGCAACCAAGGCGGTGCTGGACATGGGGCTTCGCGAGGTCCGCAATCTCGACGGTGGTCTGGAATCCTGGAAGGCAGCGGGCGGAGCCATTGAACTTCCCGAATAGGATGACATGACCATGACCGATTCGTGTCCCCCGCCGGAATTCATGGCCCAGGCGCAGGACACCTGCTGGCCCATCTTCGGCGCCCCCGAGAAGGTGGCCAAGCTTCTCGCCGACTGGCCCCAGCGTTTCACGAGCCATCACCTGGCGAGCGTACTGACCATGGGGCTCGGCGATTACGAAGGCGGCCGGACCGAGATGGAACTGGCCTGGGGCTGGGCGGGCGACGAGGAGGAGGACTTCGTGTTCGGGCCCGACCAGTTCGACGGCAAGGAGACGGTCCCGACGGTGCTCGATCCGAAAGGTGAGAACATCTGGGTGGGCGAAGCAGTCTACGACATCATGCCCGACGGCCCGGTGAAGATTCAGCAGGTCGTGCGCGTGATCCGGCTCAAATCCGGCGGCCTCGTGGTGGTCAACCCGGTGGCGCTGACCGCCGACCTGCAGGAGCAGATCAACGTGCTGGGGCCGGTCGAGTTCCTAGTCACGCAGAATACGGTTCACTGCATGTTCATCGCGCCCTGACAGACCGCCTGGCCCCAAGCCAAGCTGATCGGCCCGCAGGCGCATAAGGAGTAGGCCGAGGTCCAGGGGCTCGCTTACGCGGGCTATCTCGGCGATGCGGCACCGTTCGCGCCCGGCGAGATCGAGCAGGTTCATTGCACTGGCCACGCGTTCTACGAGACCGCGCTTTACCACGCGCCGAGCAAGAGCCTGCTGCTGACCGACATGGTGCTTTCGGGCAAGGAGCCGCGCACCCGCTTCATCGATTTTTACTGCTGGCTGTGGGCCAGCACCGCGCCTTCAGCTGCCTCGCCTATCACCGGTTTCTGACCGAGGAAGCGGACGCGCTTCGCACCTCGCTCGATAAGGTGGCGGCGTGGGGCTTCGAGCAGATCCTAGGCGGCCACGGGCCGATAGAACGGGGGGATGCGAAAGCCAGACTCGCCACCGCCTGGGAGGCGATCTTCTCGTCGATTCAGCCAGCAGTCCCTGTGACGGCGCCGCCTAGGGCATCAGGGACAAGCTCGGCAGGGTCGCCTGGAAGCTCGCCCGCGCGGTGACCGCCGCGTGGGTTCGCTCGATGTTGGCGAAGCTGCCGACGAATTCTTCGGCGTCGGGCATCAACTTCGCCAAACCCAGGACGGCGTGCAGGTAGAGGTCGACCAGCGAAAGCGCATCGCCCGCGATCCAGTCGTGCCCCTCGAGCGCGGCGTCAGCGGCACCTACGTGATGGCGAACATCGCCCCTGGCGGCATCGATGACCGCGCGGTCGGGCGCGCCGTCGAGACCTTTGAGAAACAGGTAGAGCCCGATATAGCGGCCGCCAATATCGGCCATGAAGTAGTGCTGGAGCGCACTCATCCACTGGTCCATCACGGCGCGCTCGCGCAGCCCCGCGGGCTGCAGTGCCGGGCCGTCGAAGGCCGCTCCCAGGTAGCGGCAGATCGCGCCGCTCTCGTAGAGCACGAAATTTCTATGGCGCATGACCGGGATCTTGCCGAAGGGATGGAGCGCCCGGTATTCGGGGGTCTGGGGCTGTTCGAGGCCGGTGCTGGTGTCGAGTTCGTAGGCCGCCCCCTTCTCCGCGAAGGCGCAGCAGACGGCGCGGGCGTAGGGGCTCAGAAGGGCGCCCATGATCACGGGGCGGTCGGTGGTGATCATGGCGGACCTCCTTTCGCTCAGGGGCCGTCCACGATCGCGGGTAGTGATTTCGGCGTCAAGCCTGGAGGTCGGGCCAGCGGGTGGTGAGGGCTTTGCCGCAATCGTCGATCAGTGCATCGGGGAAGGCGCGGCCTTTCCCGGGCGTAGCGAGCGAGGAATCGCCGGTTGCGCTCATGGGGTTGTAAGCGGCCCCCGAGGCGGGGTCGTACGAGAAGCGCACCGGTGAGGGGAGCGCCGCATTGGGCGCGCCCACGCCAGTGGCGGGCACGGCGAGCTCCATGCGCACGGTTTCGGGCGCTAGGGCCAACATGCTCGAGGTTTCGTGCTCGTCGGCATGGCCACCGCCCTCTTGTTCAAGCAGGCCGTCAGGACCGTGGCCGAGGGTACGAAAATCGAGGATCTCGATCTGGAGCGCGGAATCGCCCTCGAACCGGGCGGCGGCGTCGCGGATGGGGCGCTCCTGGGAAGCGCCGCTGTTCAAGACCGCAACCCGGCTGACCCCCTGGCCCACAAAGCCCTCGACCAGATCGGCCAGGAGCGCGATGAAGGTTTCGCGGCCAAGGCTTTGACTCCCCGCGTAATCCGTAAAGACCGGGTAATGGCCGAAGTCGACCACGGGGGCGGCGAGAACTAGCAGCTCGCGGACCAGCGCCTCGGTATCGAGGGGCAGATGGGGGCCGTGTTCTTTCGCTGCCGCGCCGATGGGGAGGAGAACCGGCCAGCCGGCCGCGATCTTTTCCGCGGCTTGTGGCCAGCTTAGGGTTTCGAGGAACGCGCCGGCCCGCCAGGTTCCGGCTCGTCGGGTTCCGACTTGTCGGGGTCCGGCCCGCCGTGGGGTGTTTCGTCGGGGGGCCGGAGATTTCCGGTCAGGTGGAGATGGACGGTCTTGCGCAGCGCCATGATCGCGCGGCGCTCGATGCGCCGGCGCAGAAAGAAAAAGGCGAGGACGGTGACACCCGCCCAGATCGCGGCGCAGGTGGCATCGCCCATATCTTTGGCGCCGAACAGCGCAAGAATGAGAATGACGAGGAAGCCGGCGAGGACGGCAAACGGAAAGGCGAGCCAAGTGGCGCGCCGGCGCAGGCGGGCAAACGCTTCCTCGTTCCAATGGCCGTGCGCGCGGCGCGGCACGAGGAGCACGGCCAGAGGCCCCATCAGCTTATCCCTCTTCCTGGTTCGCGGAATCCGGCAGCATGATGCATTATCCGGTTAACCTGTGGCAATAACGCCCATCAATGCATGAATACGACCCATGCGTGTGTGGCGGCGAGCAACGGACGGAGAGAGCAACGGATGAGCGGCACGAAGGGGGCGGTGCGCCGGGTGGCGATGCGCGAGGGCGCGGCGATGCCCGCGCTGGGCCTGGGCACCTGGGAGATGGGGGTCGATGCCACAGCCAAGGCGGACGAGGTGGCAGCGCTGAAATACGGTCTCGACCTCGGCATGGACCTGATCGATACCGCGGAAATGTACGCCTCGGGCGGCGCGGAAGAGGTCGTGCGCGAGGCCATCAAGGGTCGGCGCGACGAGGTTTTCCTGGTCTCGAAGGTGCTGCCCGAGAACGCCAGCTTTGAAGGCACGTTAAACGCCTGCGAGAAGAGCCTGAAGCGGCTGGGCACGGACCGCCTCGATCTTTATCTGCTGCACTGGATCGGCAAGCACCCGGTGGCCGAGACCCTCGAAGCGCTCGACCGGCTCAGGCGCGACGGCAAGATCGTCCAATACGGGGTTTCGAACTTCGATCTCGACGCCTTACGCGAGGCGGAGGACACGCCGCTGGGGCGGCGCATGGTGACCAACCAGCTGCTCTACAACCTGGCCCACAGGACCATCGATTTCGAGCTGATGGACTGGTGCTGGGCGCGGGGCATCTCGATCATGGCCTATTCGCCGCTCAACCAGGCGAAGCTGGAGAGCAAGGCCGGGCTGAAAGAGGTGGCCAAGCGCCACGGCGTGACGCCCGAGACCATCGCGATCGCCTGGACGCTGCGCCACCCGGCTCTGGTCTCGATTCCGAAGGCAGTCAAGCGCGAACATATCGATACCAACCGCCAGGCCATCGAGATCAACCTCAGCGGGGACGACCTCGCAGCCCTCGACCGCGACTATCCGCCGCCCACGGAAGAGGGCGGGATCGAGATGGTGTGAGGACTAGTCCCCGATAGCGTGCCCACTTTTCGTTCTATCGTCCGTATGAGCTGCCTCGAATTGCACAAACGTGAATCCCTGTGCCTCCGATAAATAGGCACCGCACAAATTCGTGCTTTGAAAATTCGTGCCCGAAAACAACGCGCCCTTTAACGAGGCGTTGGTCATCGTTGCACCGCTGAGGCCAGCCCCTGAAAAATCAGCATGCGTCCCCTTGACCTCTTGCATTCTGGCATCGCAAAATTTGGCGTCTTTCAGAACTGCCCTGTTAAGGTTGACACCTGCAAAGTGCCCTCTATCACCGTTCGCTCGAAGAAATCTAGCCTCCTCTGCATCTGAACCTCCCAAAGTGGCACCCTCCATAAGACAACCGACGAAATTAGCCCCAAATAAATTACAAATCTGCCGGGGCCGGCGGATCGGGAGCGGTCGCGAGGCGGGCGCAGACACGGGCACCCGCTGCGCGCAGCCAGTGGAAGCCCGCCATCTGGCAGAGCACCGCGCCCGTGAAGAAGTAGATGCCGGGGTTGGTGTGGGCTTGGCCCAGCAGGCTGAGCTTGGTCGAGACGATGGCGATAGCGAGGACGAGAACCTCGAGCATGGACCATTTTCCCAGCGTGGCGATGACGGCGGCGGCTTTTCGTGCCCGTGCATTGTCGGCGGGCAGGCAAAACCACAGGAGCCCCGCGGAAAGCAACCGCCCGGCGGGCAGCAGGATGCCGAAGACGCCGAGCAAAACGAAGAGCAGGACCTCGCCCGCGTCAAACAGGGCGATCAGGCTGTCGAGGATGGAAAATTCTTTGCCGAAGAAGAATACGGTCTCGACGGTCATGAGGGGCAGAACCACGCCCACGGGCAGCAGCATCAGGGCGGCGAGCAAAGGGAGGGCCACGAAGCGGTCGGCACCGGTGGCGTTGGCGGCAATGGAGCGTAAGTGGATGAGCGCCATGGTCTATTCTACATGGCCGGGTCAGCGCCTTGGCGCAAGGACATTCGGGCCCAGAGCGGGCCCGGGGGGAGAACGCAGACGGGCTATTTCGATTTCAGCGGCAAGCGGGTGCTGGTAACGGGGGCGAGCCGGAGCATCGGCTGGGGCATCGCGATGGGCTTTGCGCGTACGGGCGCCGAGTTGATCGTGCTGGCCGACGACGAGGCGACCTTTGATGCCGCGAAAGCGAATGCGGGCGAAGCGGGCAAGCCGGTGGCAGCCCACGTCTGCGATATGTCCGAGCGCGCGCGGGTGGCCGAGGTGATGGCCGAAATCGGTGCGCTCGACGTGCTGGTCAACAACGCGGGCTTCGAGCGGCTGACCCCCGTGGACGAGCCGGGCGACGCGGGCGAGGCGACCTTTCGCAAGATCATCGAGATCAACGTGATGGGGACCTATTCCGCGACCCGCGAGGCGATCAAGACCATGGAGCGGGGTGCCAAGATCGTGGTTACCGCCTCGACCTTCGGCAAGACGGGCTATGCGGGCTTTACGAGATATTGCGCATCCAAGCACGCCAATATCGGCTTCATGCGCGCGCTCGCTCAGGAGCTGGGGCCGAAAGGGATCAACGTGAACGCGATCTGCCCCAACTGGGTGCGCGCGGAGGCCGCGATGCGATCTTCGCGGATCGACGCCGAGCGTACGGGGGGGCGAAGACGAGCTGATGGTGGAGGTCTATGGCCGCCAAGCCTTCCCCGGCCTGATGGAGCCCGAGGATATGATCCCGGGCTATTTTCTTCTGGCGTCGGACGACGCGAAGGACATCACGGGCCAAACTCTCCATATCGACCGCGGCAAAATCATGAGTTGAGCGAGGGGCTGCGGGGCTTACTCCGCTGCTTCGTCGCGCCCGGGAGCGGCAAGGGCGATCATGTCGTCCATGATCCCGGCCATCTCGTAATCCTTGGGCGTGAAAACCTTGGCGATGCCCGCCTCGATCAGGCGGGCCGCATCGTCCTCGGGGATGATGCCGCCGACGACCACGGGAATATCCGATAAGCCCGCCGCCTTCATGCGCGCGATGACGTCGAGTGCGAGGCCGAGATGGGAGCCCGAGAGCACCGAGAGGCCGACGAGGTGGGCTTTTTCGCTCTTCGCGCGCTCGACGATCTGCTCGGGCGTAAGCCGGATGCCGTCGTAGATGACGGTCATGCCGCATTCGGTCGCGGTGACCGCGATCTGCTCGGCGCCGTTGGAATGGCCGTCGAGGCCGGGCTTGCCGACGAGGATGGTGAGCGGGCGCCCCAAGCGCTTTTCAGCCGAAGTGACCTCTTCGCGAAGCTCGTTGTAGCGCCCCGCAAGCGGGCTGTTGCCGATCGCCTCGGAGAGGCGCACGCCCGAGACCCCGGTGGGCGCGCGGTATTCGCCGAAGATCTCGCGCAAGGCTTCGCCCCATTCGCCGGTGGTCACGCCCGCATGGGCGCAGGCGATGGAGGGCTCCATGACGTTGCGCCCCTCGGCGGCCGCGTTGGTCAGGCCCGCCAGCGCCTTCTTAACGGCCTCACCGTCGCGGGCCTCGCGCCAGGCGAGAAGCCGCGCGATCTGCTGCTCTTCCGCGCGCGGGTCGAGCGCGAGGAAGGCGTCCGCGCCCTCGGCGGTGAGCGGCGAAGGCGCGCTCTCGGTAAATTCATTGACCCCGACCACGACGTGTTCGCCCGACTCAATGCGCTTGACCCGCTTTGCGTTGGATTCGACGAGGCGGCGTTTCATGTAGCTCGATTCAATCGCCTCGAGCGCGCCGCCCATGGCTTCGATCTCCGCGAGCTCGGCGCGCGCGGCGTCCGCCAGCTCGGCGGTCTTGGCCTCAATCACGGGTGAGCCCGTGAAGATGTCTTCGAATTCGAGGAGGTCGGTCTCGTAAGCGACGATCTGCTGCAGGCGCAGGCTCCATTGCTGATCCCAGGGCCGGGGCAGGCCCATCGCCTCGTTCCAGGCGGGGAGCTGGACTGCACGGGCGCGGGCGTCCTTCGACAGCACCACGGCGAGCATCTCAATCAGGATGCGGTAGACGTTGTTCTCGGGCTGGGGCTCAGTCAGGCCGAGCGAGTTGACCTGGACGCCGTAGCGGAAGCGGCGGAACTTGGGGTCTTCGACCCCGTAGCGCAGCCTCGTGATCTCGTCCCACAGATCGACAAAGGCGCGCATCTTGCAGATCTCGGTGACCAGACGCACGCCCGCGTTCACGAAGAAGCTGATGCGCCCGACCAGGCGGGGAAAATCTTCGGCCAAGACGTCGCCGCGCGCCTTGACCGCGTCGAGCACGGCAATCGCGTTGGCCAGCGCGAAGGCAAGCTCCTCAACGGGCGTCGCGCCCGCCTCCTGGAGGTGGTAGGAGCAGATATTGACCGGGTTCCATTTGGGCACTTGCGCGGCGGTAAAGGCGATGACGTCGGTGGTGAGCTGCAAGCTGGGCTTGGGCGGATAGACGTGGGTGCCGCGCGAGAGATATTCCTTGATGATGTCGTTCTGCACCGTGCCCGAGAGCGCATCGCGCGCGATGCCCCGCTTCTCGGCGGCAGCTATGTAGAGCGCCATCAGCCAGGGAGCGGTGGCGTTGATCGTCATCGACGTGTTCATCTGGTCGAGGGGGATGCCCTCGAACAGGGTCTCCATGTCGCCGAGATGGCCGATCGGCACGCCGACCTTGCCGACCTCGCCCCGGGCGAGGGTGTGATCTGAATCGTAGCCGGTCTGGGTCGGCAGGTCGAAAGCGACCGAGAGCCCCGTCTGGCCGCGCGCGAGGTTGGTGCGATAGAGCGCGTTCGAGGCCGCCGCGGTGCTGTGCCCCGAGTAGGTGCGCATCAGCCAGGGCTTGTCGCGCGGGATCAGGCTGGGATCGGTCTCGCTCATGGCCGCCATATTACGGCATGACGAAAGATGCTGCATCGCAAAAAAATCTTGCAAACGGGAGCAAAGATTGGAAACCTCCCAGCTGCCAGAGAAATGCACTATTTGAGCCCCGAAGGGCGCACCGCCCGGCCAGTCAGGCTGGAGCGAACAAGGGAGAGTTCGGCCATGAGCGAATCCGCACAAACCGTGGAACTCGACGACGCGGGGCCGAAGAAGGACCTCTACGAGGTCGGCGAGATCCCGCCGCTGGGCCATGTGCCGGCCAAGATGCACGCCTGGACGATCCGGCGCGAGCGTCACGGCGAGCCTGAGGAGGCGATGCAGATCGAGATCGTCGAGACGCCCCCGATCGACGCCGACGAGGTGCTGATCATGGTGATGGCCGCGGGGGTGAACTACAACGGCGTGTGGGCCTCGCTGGGCAAGCCGATCTCGCCCTTCGACGTGCACAAGGCGGAGTATCATGTTGCGGGCTCGGACGCCTCGGGCATCGTCTGGGCGATCGGCCGGCGCGTGACCCGCTGGAAGGTCGGCGACGAGGTCGTGGTTCATTGCAACCAGGACGACGGCGACGACGAGGAGTGCAACGGCGGCGATCCCATGCTCTCGCCCTCGCAGCGGATCTGGGGCTACGAGACGCCCGACGGCTCGTTCGCTCAATTCGCGCGGGTCCAATCGCGCCAGCTCATGCCCCGCCCGCTGCATCTGACCTGGGAAGAGAGCGGCTGCTACACGCTAACGCTCGCGACCTCGTACCGCATGCTCTACGGCCACCGCCCGCACACGCTCAAACCCGGCCAGAACGTTCTGGTCTGGGGCGCCGCCGGGGGCATCGGCTCGATGGCGGTGCAGTTGGTCGCAACCGGCGGGGCCAACGCGCTGGCGGTGATCTCCGACGACGCCAAAGAAGAGTTTGTCCTCTCGCTGGGCGCCAAGGCGACGATCAACCGCTCGAAGTTCGACTGCTGGGGGCGCATGCCCGACGTCAACGACGCCGAGGCCTACGGCGCCTGGACCAAGAAATTGCGCGAATTCGGCCGCGCCATCTGGGACATCACGGGCAAGGGCGTCGACGTCGATATGGTGTTCGAGCATCCCGGCGAGCAGACCTTCCCGGTCAGCTGCATCGTGGTCAAGCGCGGCGGCATGGTGGTGTTTTGCGCCGGCACCACGGGCTACAATCTGACCATGGACGCGCGCTTCGTCTGGATGCGCCAGAAGCGAATCCAGGGCAGCCACTTCGCCAACCTGATGCAGGCGAGCCAGGCCAACCGGCTGATGATCGACCGCCGGATCGACCCCTGCATGTCGGAGGTCTTCAGCTGGAACGATATCCCGCGCGCCCATACCAAGATGATGAAGAACGAGCATTTGCCCGGTAACATGGCGGTGCTCATCCAGGCCAAGCGTCCGGGCCTGCGCACGCTAGAGGACGCCCGCGAGGCATAAGCGCCATGACCACCGCCGCCCTGCTCAGCACCGCCCGCGCGGGCCTCGACGTTGCCGAACGCATCGTCGATGCGGCACGTGCCAAAGCCACGGCGCGCTTCGCGCCCGAGGGCAAGATCGACGGTAGGGCGCTTGAAGAGGGCCAGTTCGCCGCCCACGGCATGGCCTGGCTTGCGACTTATGTCGAAACCCTGCGCCAGACGCTGGGCTGGGCCGAGCGGCTCGAGGCGGAAGGACAATTAGGCACGCTGGAGCAGGCGATCCTGAAGGCCGGCTTCGGCGAGTATCTCGCACAAATTTCCGGCGGCATCGCCATGAGCCAGGTCGAGATCGCGCGGCCCCGCGACCTGGGCCTCTCTGAGGCGGAGCTGGCGCCCCTGGCCGCCGAACCCATCACCGGGTTGATCGCCGAGGGTACCCGCGACGAAACCCTGCAGGCGATCGCGGATGCCATCGAGGACGGTCACCATTTCGGCGAGTCCGGCCTGTTCGACGATTTGCTAGATGCCATGCGCGAGCAGATGCACCGCTTCACCGAGGAGCGCATCCGGCCCAATGCACAAGCCTGGCACCGCGCCGACGTGCTGATCCCCATCGAGGTGATCGAGGAGATGGCTGAGCTCGGCGTGTTCGGCGTCACCATCGCGGAAGAGCATGGCGGGTTGGGACTCGGCAAGATCGCGATCTGCGTGGTCACCGAGGAGCTTTCGCGTGGCTGGCTCTCGGTCGGCTCCATCGGCACGAGAGCGGAGATCGCGGGTGAGCTGATCGCGCTCGCCGGTACGGACGCCCAGAAGAAAAAATGGCTGCCCGGCCTCGCCGCGGGCACGGTGCTGCCGACGGCCGTGTTCACCGAGCCTGGCACGGGATCGGACCTCGGCAGCCTCAAGACCCGGGCGGTCAGGGACGGCGAGGTCTATCGCATCACGGGCAACAAGACCTGGACCACCCACGGCGCGCGGAGCGACCTGATGACGCTGCTTGTCCGCACCGACGTTGGGGAAGCGGGCTACCGGGGGCTCTCGATGTTTCTCGCCGAAAAGCCGCGCGGCACGGACGCGGAACCCTTTCCCGCCGCGGCCATGAGCGGCACGGAAATCCCCGTTCTGGGCTATCGCGGCATGAAGGAATACGAGATCAGCTTCGATAACTTCGAAGTCGCCGCCGAGGGCCTGCTCGGGTCCGCGGAAGGTGCGGGCTTCAAGCAGCTCATGCAGACTTTCGAGGCGGCGCGCATCCAGACCGCGGCACGCGCCGTGGGCGTCGCCCAGAGCGCGCTCGAGATCGGCCTCGCCTACGCCAAGGACCGGGTCCAGTTCGGCAAACCGATCTACGCCTTCCCGCGGGTCTGGCGCAAGCTCGCCTGGATGGCCGCCGAGACCATGATGGCGCGTCAGCTGACCTATTTCGCGGCACGCGAGAAGGACGCCGGGAGACGCTCGGACATGGAAGCGGGCATGGCCAAGTTGCTTGCCGCCCGGGTCGCCTGGGCCGGCGCCGACGCAGCGGTGCAAATTCACGGCGGTAACGGCTATGCCGAGGAGTACGAGATCAGCCGGGTGCTTTGCGACGCGCGCATCCTCAACGTCTTCGAGGGCGCCGCCGAAATTCAGGCCCAGATCATCGCGCGGCGGCTGCTCGAGGCCGGCAACTGAGAGTTTGAAAGGAGCGGCGCCATGAGCGGCGTGCTCGAAATCATCATCTTCGTTCTGATTGGCGCCGTCTTCGTCGTCCTGGCCGCGGGAATCGTTTCCATGTGGCGGGGCGGCAAGCACAGCAACCTGTACATGCGTTGGCGGGTCGGGCTACAGGCGCTGGCCATTATTCTGCTCGTAATTTTGGTCTTTGTAGTCAAGAAATAGGCTGCGCCGGGGCAGCTTGCGGCCTCGTTGACAGCCCTGATGGCGCGACTTATGTTGCACCTGCGAGATGACCCGCCCCCGGGAGCACCGCGGGACGGGGCCCCGGCGACCCACCGGGGCCGTCTCGCAAACCGAACGAACACCATTACGGGACTGGAAGTGCCATGAAGGTTCTCGTCGCTGTAAAGCGCGTGATTGACTACAACGTCAAGGTCCGGGTCAAGGCCGACAACACGGGTGTCGAGCTTGCGAATGTCAAGATGTCGATGAACCCGTTCGACGAGATTTGCGTTGAGGAAGCCGTGCGCATGAAGGAGGCGGGTACGGCTGAGGAGGTCGTCGCCGTCTCGATCGGGGTGCCCCAGGCGCAGGAAACCATCCGCACCGCGCTCGCAATGGGCGCGGATCGGGGCATCCATGTCGAGGCCGAGCAGGGCATCGAGCCGCTCGCCGTGGCTAAGCTGTTCAAGGCAATCGTCGATAAGGAGCAGCCCGGTCTTGTGATCCTGGGCAAGCAGGCGATCGACGACGATTCGAGCCAGACCGGCCAGATGCTGGCCGCGCTACTGGGCTGGCCGCAAGCGACCTTCGTGTCGAAGCTGGAGCTGGCCGCCGGCGGGCTGACTGCAACCCGCGAGGTCGACGGCGGGCTCGAGACGATCAAGCTCGCCCTGCCGGCGATCGTGACCACCGACTTGCGGCTGAACGAGCCGCGCTACGCTACGCTGCCCAACATCATGAAGGCGAAGAAGAAGCCGCTCGATTCGATGTCGCCCGCCGATCTCGGCGTCGACGTGGGCGCACGCCTTACGGTGGTCAAGGTCGAGGACCCGCCGGCCCGCGACGCGGGCGTGAAGGTTGCCGACGTGGCCGAGCTTGTGGACAAACTCAAGAACGAAGCGAAGGTAATTTGATGGGCGTTCTGGTCATAGCGGAACACGACAACGCGGCGCTCAACGCGGCGACGCTGCATGCGGTTACGGCCGCGCAAGCGCTGGGTGGCGACATCACGGTGCTGGTCGCGGGCAGCGGCTCGGGCGCGGTAGCCGATGCAGCGGCCAAGGTCGCGGGCGTTGCAAATGTGCTGCACGCCGACGACGCCGCGCTCGCCAACGGGTTGGCCGAGAACGTCGCACCAGTGATCGCCAAGCTGGCGCCGGACTATTCGCATACGCTCGCCACCCACACCACGTTCGGGCGCAACGTCATGCCCCGCGCCGCCGCCCTGCTCGACGTACAGCAGATCTCGGATATCTCCGAGGTGGTCTCGCCGGATACCTTCGTGCGCCCAATCTATGCGGGTAACGCCATTGCGACGGTGCAAACGAGCGACGCGGTCAAGCTCGTCACCGTGCGCGCCACCGCCTTCGAGGCGGCCGCCGCGGAAGGCGGCTCGGCTTCGGTCAGCGCGGTAGAGGCTGCAGGCGACTCGGGGCTTTCGAGCTTCGTGGGCCAGGCGCTCTCGTCGAGTGAGCGGCCCGAGCTGACCAGCGCTCGGATCGTGATCTCGGGCGGTCGGGGCATGCAGAGCGGCGATAACTTCGCCCTGCTCGAGCAGATCGCGGACCTGCTCGGCGCTGCCGTCGGCGCCTCGCGCGCAGCGGTCGATGCGGGTTTCGCGCCGAACGACTACCAGGTCGGTCAGACCGGCAAGGTAGTTGCGCCCGACTGTTATATTGCGGTGGGCATTTCCGGCGCGATCCAGCATCTGGCCGGCATGAAGGACAGCAAGGTGATCGTGGCGATTAACAAGGACGAGGACGCGCCGATCTTCCAGGTCGCAGATTACGGCCTCGTCGCCGACCTGTTTCAAGCGGTCCCGGCCCTGGCCAAGGAACTCAAGAAGCAGGGCACGGCGTAAAGCCGAAAGGGAGGGCACGTGGCGATCAAGAAGATCGGAGTCATCGGCGCTGGACAGATGGGCAACGGCATCGCCCATATCTTCGGGCAGGCCGGATACAGCGTGGCGCTCCACGACGTCTCGAAGGAGCAACTCGACAAGGCGATGAAGAACATCGCCTACAACCTGAACCGGCAGGTCAAGAAGGGCACGACCACGGCGGCGGTGGAAAAATCGACGCTGGCGCGGATCAAGCCGACGACCAAGCTCGCCGACCTCTTCAAGGCGGACCTGGTCGTCGAATCGACCACCGAGGACGAAGCGCTGAAGAAGGAGATTTTCGGCAAGCTCGCGGGCAAGCTGAAGCCTGAAGCGCTGTTGGCGACCAACACCTCGTCGATCTCGGTAACCCGGCTTGCAGCCTCGACGGACCGACCGGAACAGTTCATCGGCATGCACTTCATGAACCCGGTGCCGGTGATGGAGCTGGTCGAACTGATCCGCGGCATCGCGACGGGCGAGGAAACCTATGCGACGGCGAAGCAGATCGTCCACGACCTGGGCAAGACCGCGGCGCCCGCGGAGGATTTTCCGGCCTTCATCGTGAACCGTATTTTGCTGCCGATGATCAACGAGGCGGTCTACGCACTCTATGAGGGCGTGGGCACGGTGGACTCGATCGACACGGCGATGAAGCTGGGCGCGCGCCACCCCATGGGGCCGCTCGAGCTCGCCGACTTCATCGGGCTGGACACCTGCCTCGCGGTCATGCAGGTGCTCTACGAAGGCCTCGCGGATACGAAGTACCGGCCCTGTCCGTTGCTCGTGAAGTATGTCGAGGCGGGCTGGCTCGGGCGCAAGGCGAACCGCGGCTTCTACGATTACGCGGGCGATACGCCGATCCCGACCCGATGAGGGTCCGGCCCAATGGGTGGGCCGAATCTTGATCGCCCGGCAAAAATCGGCATAGTGGGGCCTGCCTCGGAGCGGCCCGGCATGCCGATGAGAAAGCAGCCTGACATCCTCGAATTGGGAGGCGCACGATGAGCGCCAAGAGCACCACCCCCGCGGGCGGCCCCAGCGATCTGCTACGCGGCCGCTTCGGCGACGGGGTGGCCGACATCATGGAACGGATCAACGCGTCGATCGACGTGGACGCCCGGCTATACGCCGTCGACATCGAAGGCTCGACAGCGCACTGCCGCATGCTCGCTGCCCAAGGCATTATCAGCGCCGGGGACGGGCGCGTCATCGAAGACGGGCTGGCCCGGATCAAGGGCGAGATCGAGAGTGGCGAATTCGCCTTCTCGGCCCGGCTTGAAGACATTCATATGAACATCGAGGCACGCCTGGCCGAACTGATCGGCGCGCCCGCGGGACGGCTGCACACGGCGCGCTCGCGCAACGACCAGGTCGCAACCGATTTCCGGATGTGGGTGCGCGGCGCCCTCGATGCGCTCGACGCCGACGCGCAGGCGCTTCAGGGCGCGTTGATCGCGAAGGCGGATAGCCATACTGAGGCCATCATGCCGGGCTATACCCACCTGCAATCGGCCCAACCGGTGACGCTGGGCCATCACCTACTGGCCTATGTCGAGATGCTGGGCCGCGACCGGGGACGGTTTGGCGACGCCCGGACGCGGGGCAACGAATGCCCGCTGGGCGCCGGCGCATTGGCAGGGACCTCGTTTCCCATCGACCGGGAGGCCACGGCCGCGGCGCTCGGCTTCGACCGGCCGACGGCGAATTCGCTCGATTCGGTCTCGGATCGAGATTTTGCGCTGGAGGCCATGGCGGCGTTCGCCATTTGCGCCGTGCATCTCTCGCGCCTGGCCGAGGAGCTAGTCATCTGGTCGAGCGTCGAGTTCGGCTATATCAGGCTCTCGGACGCATTCACCACGGGCAGCTCGATCATGCCCCAAAAGCGTAACCCCGACGCCGCCGAATTGGTGCGGGGCAAGAGCGGGCGGATCATCGGCGACCTCACGGCACTGCTCGTCACGTTGAAGGGGCTCGCGCTGTCCTACGCAAAGGACATGCAGGAGGACAAGGAGCCGGTGTTCGACGCCGTCGATTCGCTGGCGCTGTGTCTTAAAGCGAGTACCGGCATGATCGCTGATATGACGGTCAAGGTCGAGGCGATGGCGGCGCGCGCAGGCACGGGCTATTCGACGGCGACGGATCTTGCGGACTGGCTGGTGCGCACGCTCAACATGCCGTTTCGCGAGGCTCACGGCGTGGTCGGACGCATCGTCAGCCTGGCGGAAGCGGAGGGGCAGGAGCTCGACGCCCTTAGCCTCGAGACGCTGCAATCGGTCGAGCCCCGGATTACGGATGGGGTGTTTGCCGTGCTCGGGCCGGAGCGTTCGGTGGCAAGCCGGACCAGCATCGGCGGCACCGCGCCCGCTCGGGTGCGCGAGGCGGCAGCCGCCGCGCGCAAGAGATATCTGTGATGGTCTTTATCGCCTTTTTTCTGAAGCGGCCGATGCTGCTGGTCGGCATCGTGCTGGCCATTGGGGTGCTGCTGTTCGCGTCTGGCTGCGGCAAGAAGGGCCAATTGGAGACGCCCGGCGACTACGAAGGCCTGCCGCCGCCCGAAGAACGGCCGAGCACGAATTACTGATGGATGCTTTCCCCTATAGCGCCGCCCATGGGGGCGAGCCGGAACTGTGTGTGGACGCCGTGCCACTCAGCGCCATCGCCGAAGCTGTGGGAACTCCGGTCTATTGCTATTCGCAGACCGCCATGAGGGAGCGCTACGCCTCCTTTGCGGGAGCATTCGCAGCGCTTGGGGCGCGCATCTGCTTCGCGGTGAAGGCCAACGCTAACCTTGCGGTGATCCGTACCTTCGCCGATGCAGGCGCAAGCGCCGACGTGGTCTCGGAAGGCGAGATGCGCCGTGCGCTCGCCGCGGGAATGACGCCCGAGGGGATTATCTTTTCCGGCGTGGGCAAGAGCGCCGACGAGATGGATGTGGCACTCGATGCGGGCATCGGACAGTTCAACGTCGAAAGCGAGCCCGAACTGCAACTGCTGAATATGGTGGCGTCGTCGAAGGGATTGCGCGCGCCCGTGGCACTCAGGGTCAATCCGGACGTGGCGGCGGATAGCCACGACAAGGTCTCGACCGGGCGCAAGCACGACAAGTTTGGGATTCCCTTCGAACGGACGGGCGCGCTCTATGGCGAGGCCGCCTCGCTACCTGGCATCGAGATGCTTGGGCTCGCCGTGCATATCGGCTCGCAAATCGTTCGCCTCGATCCGTTCGAGCAGGCGTTCGCGCGCATCGCCGAGCTCGTCTCGCAGCTCCGCGCCGAGGGTCAGACGGTGAGCCGACTTGACCTGGGCGGCGGGCTAGGTATCGCTTACGATGGGGAAACGCCGCCCACGCCGGCGGATTACGCCGCGCTTGTCGCGCGCCTGATCGGTGGGCTTGACCTCGAGCTCGCGATCGAGCCGGGCCGGGCGCTGGTCGGCCCCGCCGGCGTATTGCTGACCCGGGTGCTATACGTCAAGGAGACGGCAAAGACCTTCGTGATCGTCGACGCCGCGATGAACGACTTGCTGCGCCCAACGCTCTATAACGCCCACCATCCGGTGTGGCCGATTCGCCAACCGGGTTTGGAGGCACCGGCCATAACCGTGGACTTAGTCGGCCCGGTCTGCGAATCGGGCGATGTTTTCGCCCAGGACCGGGCAATGGCGCTGCCCGCGGCGGGCGACTTGCTGGCGATCGGGGCGGCGGGCGCGTACGGCGCGGTGATGGCATCAAGCTATAACGGACGGGCGCTGGTGCCAGAAGTGTTGGTCTCGGGCGACAGATTTTCCGTGGTGCGCACCCGGCCCGACTTCGATGCCATGATCGCGGGCGAGACGTTCGCACCCTGGCAGGGCTGAACGGGCCGCTAAGCGGCTAGCACGCCTCGGTTCGCCGCGCGACGACGGCACCGGTTTCATCGAGGGTGAAGAGCTTGGTGACGACCTCGTGAACCAGGGCCTCGAGATTGTGAGCCCGCTGTTCCTGATCGGCATAGCCGGCCATGAGGGCGATCTCAAGCGCCGGATAATCCCGGCCCACCTTGAGTGGCAGCGCGATGCCGTCGAGCCGGGGCATCACGGTATCGGTCAGCAGAAAATCGAAATCGCCGCCCTGAAGTTCATGGCGCGCTTCGGCGCCGTCTGCGATAGCGACGACCTCGTGGCCGGCCGCGTCCAGACCGCGGGCCAGGATTCTCCGCTAACTTTCCTCGTCATCGGCGACCAAGATGCGCGCCACGGCGCCTTAATCCTCCGTCACGAAGGACACCGACAGGCTTTCGGCCGCCGGGGGGTCTTTCAGCCGGGTCGAAAAGCGCGCCGTCTCGCCAGGCAACAGTTCGCTCTTGGCCGGGGGCACCGCCCAGACGCCAACCTCGGTGCCGTTGGCATCGGACAGCGTGATCCGGACCAGAGGCACGGCGCGAATATAGCTCGACGTATTGACCACCCGGCCTTCGACAGTGAGCAGGACGATGTCGTCCTCGATGACGCTGGTCGATTGCACGTCGATCAAATCGAGACCGAGGGATTCGGGTTGGACCGCGAAGCCCAGCACCTCGTAAAGGCGGCCAGCGGGCGGCCAGAGATCGACGATCGCCGAGCGCGCGCCGAGCCCACCGCCCACCACCAGGGCCACGAACAGAGCCAGCGCGACCCAGCCGACGCGGTTCACCCGGGCGCGCCGGGCGCGCAGCGCCGGAAGGTTCGAGCCCGGCAGAATGGGGCGAATTTCGCTCTCGGGGGTCGGAATATCGAGGCGCCGGGGCATGTCGTCGGGCGGCGTCTGACGCCAGCTGTGGCCGCAGGTTTTGCACCGCACCGTGCGCCCGGT
>Ga0302135_10000182_pt1 | contig 38281 bp, 36 predicted proteins | sample CBN3_surface_MG_FD_203119 | JGI IMG/M metagenome (GOLD analysis project Ga0302135, IMG submission 203119) | Marine microbial communities from Western Arctic Ocean, Canada - CBN3_32.1 | ecosystem: Environmental > Aquatic > Marine > Oceanic | place: Canada: Western Arctic Ocean | collected...
TCTGGCCACGTTGGATTGCACGACATGGACCCCGCCGAGGAGATACGGACAGCCGGGTCCAGGCTCCGAGGCACCCACCTCCACGACGTTGACTACAACGTGGAGGACGGCGACCATCGCGCACCCGAACACGGTGGCTTCGACTGGGGCAAAATCCGCGAGGCACTGATAGACATAGACTACCCGGGTCCCTGGACCTTCGAGGTCATCGTGCCCAACAACGATGAAACCCCCGATGAGCTGGCCCGAATCACCCGCGACTTCGCAGTCGGATGGGGAATAACAGACTAGCTATCCACTGGGTGAATCATCGGAGTAGCTGGATAAATATCCGATGATTCACCCAGCTACTCCGAGGGACCAATCAATTACTGCTTTTTACGAACATGCCCACGTCTGTTAGTACGCTCGCAATAGGTTGCACTTTCCAAGTCGGCGTTATCTGGACAACAATATTGCGCTATGATAACTTCTCGGCCAACTATTACTGACAACAAGGGGTGCGGGTTGTAGCTAGCGGGAGCGGCTTCATGCGCAGTAGATGGTTCCTCAGGTTCTCTCTCTCAGCTGTCACTGTATCCTTGCTCGCGTTCGCATTCGCCGGGGCTTCGGTCCTCGCGGATGGCTCTTGCGAGCCCGTCGGTCCCTCCGGCAGCGATGTCTGGAGCCTTGCCCCCTCCCATGCCTTCGAAACTGATCAGACCCTGTTCGTCGGTACCTTCCAGGGCAGCATGCTCAGATCCACCAACGGTGGTGATAGTTGGCACAGGATCAACTAAGAGTACCGAAACAGTTCGTTTCGCACACTGACCGTCTCCCCCGAGTTCGAGAGTGCCTCGACGCTGATAGAAGCAACACCAAGCCTCGCTCCCAGGGCAAGTCCCAACGTAGACTTCCCTGCACCTGGCGGGCCACCGATCAAATACACCTTCGTGTCAGTGTGTCCCAATTAGGATTCTCCTGAGAATCCGCACCATGAAGATGGATACCCGAGGCAGATATACCCCTCATAATGCGCCCTGCCGAACAAAAGGGGGCCGCGCCCTCCTTAGTTTGCCACCGGCCAGCCGAAGCTGATGAGCAGCTCCCGCAGCTCCGCGTTCTCCGCCTCGCTCAGGGCCTGAGACGGCGGGCGGGATGAGCCTATCGGGCGGCCCATCAGAGCCATCATGCCCTTCTTGGTCCGCGCCACGCCCCCGGAGTTGGCCTGGATCCTGCCATGGAACGCGCCCAGCGGCACATTCACGCTGTCATACAGCGCCTGCGCCTCATCGTATTGCCCGGTCGTGACCAGATCCCAGAACCGCAGGTCGTGGGGCGGATAGGCATCCGCCGTCTGGTTAATGTAACCCCGCGCTCCCAGCATGTGCCCCTTGATCGGGTTGCCGCTGTTCTCGATGATGCTCAGCCTGTCGGACATGTCGTACAGGTCTTCCATCTTCGCGCCGGAGCCTGGGCTCCACTTCACCGCTACGATGTTCTCGAAGTCCTGCATCCGCCTAAATGTCTCCGGCTCAACATTGCCATAGGGCATCCAGTGGGTGTTGTAGATCATGACCCCAATGTCGATCGCGTTGGACACGTCCTCGAAAAACCGCAGGATGTCGTCCTGCGTCGGATCATTGAAAATGGGCGGCGCAACCTGAACACCTACCGCACCAAGATCGGCGGCCCGCTTCGCGTCCTCGATGGTGCGCAGCGTGTCCTTGTAATGGATACCGCACATGACCGTAGCCTTATCCTTGGCTGCCTGCACCGTCGTCTTTAGCAGTGGTCCCCACTCGTCATCGCGCATGTGGGCTATCTCGCCCATAACCACCGCGACCTTGATCACCGCCTTGCCCTTGACCAACCCGGACTCCACCCACCATTCGGTGAGCTCCGCCATTCGGCCATAGTCAACCCTGAACCGATCGTCAAAGGGAGTAGGAACATTTGCGATCGGTCCCACTATCATCTCTCTAAGTTCGCTGTGATCCATGAACTTATCCTCCATAGCGTTCAGTCTGCCGAACTACTACGTCGTCTAGCCCTTCGTGCCTTTGAGTATCGCCTGGGCTTGCATTCGAACCCTGTCCTCGTGGCTCATTAGGGGACCCATCTGTTCCACGAACTCCGCAATCGTCTGCTCCACCGTCGCCTCCGAGGTATCGAGCACGATCCTGTTGCGTAGGAGCGAGTGGCCGACGTGGTAGTCGAACTCCTCGATCATCTCGTCGATGTGTTCATCCTTGAGGTGGGTGCGCTCATGAGGTTTGGTGCGCATTCGCTCACGGATCACCTCTGGGGTCGCCTTTAAGTAAACCAGCACAGTCTCAGGTGCCTTCTCCATGACCTCCATTTCGACGGCCCTCACGCCGCTCGACCGGTCTCCGTACTCGCCCTTCTTGCCAAAGCCATAGTAGCGCGGCGCAAATATGGCATCTTCGATGTGGAAACCGAGCAGGATGTGATCCGAGTCCCGGTAGAGCTGATCGCTCAAGTGGTATGCGAACTGGTACCGCGAGAACATCTCCTTGAGCTGTGGACCCAGTGACATGAACGTCGCCATATCCTCCTCGGAGATCTCGTCCCAGTGACCGAGCCACGGGAAAGTGAAGTGGTCGTGATACTCCACAATCCCCAGGGGACTTGGCTTCCCCATCACATCGTTGCGCCACTTGATAATCTCGTCGGCCAGGGTCGTTTTACCCGCGTACTCCATTCCTACGATAATCAGGTTCATATTTCTGCTCCTCAACCAGCGTTTGCCCCGTCCGCGCTTCAGCGCCGACGATGGTTCCAGAGATGATAGTCCTCAAACGCCCCACGTCAAGCCCTGATCTTGACCAATTTTCAATTACTGCCCAGGTTCTACGGCACTACAGCCCTCTGTCATGCTGAGGAGCCCCCCGACGAAGTATCTGGGGCGAGAGCCACGAACCCCAGGACGTGGGAACGGGACGTCGCTCCAGATACTTCGCGTCCGCTCAGAGTGACACGGGCAAGCCTGTTACCGTTCTTGTTCCCTCATCACCATACCCCCAAATGAAATACGGGCCTCCCCTGATCAGGGGAGGCCCGTATTTCCTAACTACGAAGTTTGTTGCTCTACTCCTCTTCGCCGAAGCGCCTGAACTCCTCCTTGGCCGAATCCGGCACACCCTCGGGGACCATGCCGCGCGCGACCTTAGCTCCCTGCACCGACTGCCGTATATGCTCGACGATCTCGGGGTTCGCCAGGGTCGTCGTATCGCCCACGTCCATGAAGTTGGAGATAGCGGCGATGACGCGGCGCATGATCTTGCCGGAGCGGGTCTTCGGCAGGTCCTCGCTGACCCACACAGCGCCAGGCGTCGCAATTGGCCCGATAATCTGCCTGATAGCGGCCCTGACGTCAGCCTCGACTGTATCGGGGTCATGCCCAGGTATCAGTGATACGTAGATCTCCGGGACGCGTCCCTTCAGTTCGTCGTAGGCCGGCACAGCCGCCGCCTCGCCCACCGACTCAACGGTCAGGGCAGCCGACTCAAGCTCCTTCGTACCCAGGCGGTGGCCGGCAACGTTGATCACGTCGTCGATCCTGCCCACGATACGGAAGTAGCCGTCCTCCGACCTCACGGCGCCGTCCCCCGTCATGTAGGGCCAGTCGCGCCAGTCTTTGCTGTTCGGGTCCTTGTTATACCTGGAGAAGTAGGTCTCGATAAACCTGTCCGGGTCTCCCCAGATAGTCTGCATGAATCCCGGCCACGGGTTCGTAATGCAGATGTTGCCGCCACGTCCAGCCTCCACCTCTTTGCCGTTCTCGTCCAGGATCACCGGATAAATACCCAGCGCACCCGGACCACAACTACCAGGCTTCATCGGCTGAAGACCCGGGAGCGTAGTACCTATGAATCCGCCAGTCTCGGTCTGCCACCAGGTATCGACAATGGCGGCCTCCCGCTTGCCCACGACCTCGTAGTACCACTTCCACACCTCCGGCTCAATGGGCTCACCCACCGTGGTCATGTGCTTGAAGTGGTAGTCGTACTTGGCGGGCTCGTCTGGACCGGCCTTGCGCAGCATCCTGATTGCGGTCGGCGCAGTATGGAAAATATTCACGCCAAGACGCTCGGAAATTCGCCACGGCCTGCCCGCATCCGGATAGTTTGGCACGCCTTCATACAAAACTCCGGTCGCGCCCACGGCCAGTGGCCCATACACAATGTACGAGTGGCCCGTGATCCATCCAATATCCGCCATACACCAGTACACATCTTCAGGGTGGATGTCCTGGTAGTATTTCGCCGTTCCGGCCGCGTAGGCCAGGTAGCCACCTGTGCTGTGCTGGCACCCCTTGGGCTTCGCCGTCGTCCCAGAGGTGTACATCAGGAACAGAGGCGCATCGGCGGCCATCGACAGAGGCTCAACACGTCGTCCCCTGTAGTCCTTCATAAGGTCGTCTACGTAATAATCTCGCCCATCAACCATGGGAGTAGCAGCTGACACCTTGCCGGGATAACGACGCCACACCAGCACCTTCTCAACATTGACGCCGCTCTCAGCCGCCTTGGCCACAGCCTCGTCGGCCTTCTCCTTGTGATCCAACAGCTTGCCTGAGCGCCAGTACGCATCCGTCGTAATCAGGACATGGCTCTCGGAGTCCACAATGCGCTCGCCACATGCCGTCCCGCTAAATCCGCCAAAGACCTGAGAATGAATAACGCCAATCCTCGCGCAGGCCAGCATCACTACCGGCAACTCCGGAGTCATCGGCATGTGGAGCGTCACGCGGTCACCCGACTTGAGCCCACAGAAGTCTTGCAGCAACGCCGCGAACTCGTTAACGCGGACATAGAGGTCCTGATAGGTGATTACCTGGTCAACCTCACCCTCGTCCTCGGGGACGAATATGAAGGCCGCCTTATTACGGTTCTTTTCAAGGTGGCGGTCGACGCAGTTATAGGACGCGTTGAGCTTCCCGCCCACGAACCAGTTCCAGAACGGAGGATTCGACGAGTCTAGCGTCGTATGCCAGGGCTCATCCCAATCCAAGAGGTCCCCATACTCACGGAAGGAGTCCGGGAACTTGTCCTGGGCGAAGCGCTCCAACACCGCTTCGTCCGTCATATTCGCCTGGGCGACAAAGCTCTCGGATGGGTGTATCCACTCCTCTTCTTGCCAATGAGAGGCAATATCAGCCTCTTCGGCCTCAGCCCTATCCTCAGTATCTGCCATCTGTGATCCCCTCCCAGACAAATTTGCAAATCACAAGCCGTCACCCATCAAAAGGCTAGCTTAGGTGAGAAGGATACCAGCACAATTTCACCGTTTCAACCGAAGTGCACCAATGGCAGGAAGCTAGGCATTGCAGTTCGCGTTTTTCGTGATCCACCGCCTCCCCGTAGGGGCGTGTCTATGACCCGACCTCTTCTCGGGCCAGGGCCGTGCTGGCCCAGTTGCCAAGACTGCGCTGGGTGCAGATGATCAGTGTCGGCCTGGGGGGGTGTTTTGACCCCTGAGGTTGTGACGTCAGACGTAACCGTTACCGCTATGAAGGGTCCCCGAGGTAATGCCATGGCCGAGCACGTGGCGATGTTCATACTGGCGCTGGCGAGGCGGCTGCAGGGGGCCGTTCGCGACCATGATCAACGCCGATGGGACTCGGAGGCGGGAACAAACCTCGCGAATCCATATTTGGAGTTGAGAGGCAAGACCGCCTTGGTCATGGACGTCGGCAGCATCGGCAGCGCGGTCGCACGGATATGCAATGGAGGCTTCCAGATGCGGGCGCTTGGACTAAGTCCCACCACGAGCGGAGATCCGCACGTCGACCGCTACATCGACCGCTCCGGCCTCCACGCAGCACTGGCCGAGGCCGACTTCGTGTGCCTCACGGTCGCCCTGGCCACAGAGACCGAAGGCATCATGGACGCGGATGCAATCGCAGCGATGAAACCAACGGCCTACCTCATCAACGTCGCCCGAGGGTCGGTGGTCGACGAGGCCGCGCTGGCAGATGCGTCGAGAGACGGACGGCATCGCCGGCGCCGCCCTCGACGTGTTGACGGAGCAGCCACCACCCCAGGACAATCCATTCTGGGACCTGCCATACGTGATCCTTACACCCCATCCTCCTCGCTAACTAACCGGTTCATGAGCGACTCCCTGGACTTCTACGCTGAGAACATCCGCCGGTTCGGCGACGGCGAGCCGCTTATGGGGATGGTGGACAAGGATGTTGGCTACTGACGGCGCAACCACGCCCGATTAAACGCTTGCTCCATTGAAACCCGCCGAGCCCTTTGCTATCGTATTTATAGCTACCTTGAAGTTTTCTTCACATTTCGTCGTTATTGTATGTAGAAGCTTCACATAGATCGGAGTGGAGTCGAGCTCGCTGGACCTATGGAAAGGACCCGTAAAAATGGGCAGCACAGTTTATTCATTGTAAAAGCGTTGTTCCGGCCTTACGGAGCGTCCGACTACGACAACCAGATAATTAGGAGTAAAGACTGGTTGCCGGAGGGGCAAGGCCCCTCCGGCAACGGTCAACTAGGGCAATGGTCGCATACTACCAAGAGTCCACACCCAACTACCTGCGCATAATTAAGTTCGCCGGCCTCGGCATCAGCCTGACACTGCTAACTGTAGTGGTGTTCTTTGCCTCGACGTTCCTGTGGCTCATGGTGTCCACAGTAGATGCCGCATCCTCCGCCGACGCGTTCCTCGAAACGCTAGGCGGACCCAATAACGCGCAATCCTATGCCCTTACCTCCGCTCGGTTCCAGGAGGAGCAAGACCCATCGCGCTTCGCCTCCGAATTGGAGGCGATCGGTTCCCTGAACTTTGAGCTGCTACCCGTGTGGCGTCGGACCATGCCGAACAATGGCGCAACGGGGCTAAAAGGCACCGTTCAGACCGAATCAGGCACGGCATTCCCGTTCGTCATCGAAATGGTGAACGAGGATGGTTGGAAGGTCAATGTCGTAACCAACCGCATGACCGGTGCAATCGGACCCGGCGCATGGTTCACGGGTATGCCGTCGGCCCCCCGGGTACTGCAGTTCGTGAAGGACACGATGGCTGACCTTGGCCCGGCGATAATGCAGGACGACTTCGTGGCCTTCGTCGATAGCCTACCTGATACGGTCATAGAAGAGGTCGCCAGCTCTTCTCTCAAAACCACATTCGATCAAATCGTCGGGCAAATCGACCTATCACGTATTGCTGACGTCGAGCCGGTGCTCGATCCGCCAGCATGGGAGCTGATCACCTCCTGCGGCTCCTTCGGCGGAAGCTGCTCAACGACAGGGGTGGGGACTCGTCTGATGGCAACGGGCTACTATTCGCTGGAACCCGAGCCCTTTCACTTCAAACTAATCTATGTCTACAACCATCCAGACTGGCTGATCGACTGCTCATTCGAACAGAATTGCGCGCTCTCCATAGGCTCGGGGGAGGGACGCTAAATGGCCACCATCGCTAGCGCACAAACAACCACACAATCCCTCGGACCAGAGGGGGTAGACTGGGAGCGCGTACACTTCACCGCCTCACTCGCGATTTTCGGGGCAATCGTCGGCGCCAGTACGATTCTGATTAACCTGCTCTCCCGCGCGATACCGCCGCAGGTCCCCGAACACCTGCCCTTCTCGCAATCTTTGTACTTCGGGGGCCTCAGCGGCCTGGTGAGCGTTCTGGTCGTCGTTCCCGCTGCATGGTTCATCTACGGCGGAAGGCCGACCTTCTCCAGCTATCGGGACCGTGGACCCCGCAGCCTGGTGAGGTGGCTAGGCTTCGGGTCGATGTATGGCGGCATACACATGCTGCTCCTCGGCGGGCTGTTCCTGCCGCAGGCAAACCTGTGGTTCAGCTTCATCAACGGCCAGGTCGATTTTCTACAGATGCTCTACACAGCATCGGACAACCTATTTACAGCACCCTACCTCTCGATCACCGTCGGGCTCCAGCTCCTGTTCACATCAATGCTGTCCATGTTGGTCTTCGGATTAGGAGCGTCACTCATCGACCGAATTAACGCGTCGGAGGACCCGAAGACGGCGCTGATCGGAGCCTGGACCGCCTCTATCATGCTCTCCATAGTACTCATCGCATTCTTGATGCTGGCCCCAGAAGAGACGATTTCATCCATCGGGAACCTCGCCCAGTAAGCATCAACCGCCGGCCATTCGCAGCACTCAACCGCTAACCGCAATGACCGACAAGCGGACAGAGGCCAAGGGCGGCCACCTACTCCCCAATCTGCTGCTGCTCGGCCGCGTCCTCCGAGGCCTCGGACTGGACGAGACGAGTCCTGGGTAGAGGGGAAGTGGTTCTGGTGATCTCGGACGGCTGGGATCGCGGAGAGCCGGACCTGCTAGAAGTCGAAGTGGCACGCCTCCAGCGAAGCTGCCACCGGCTCATCTGGCTCAACCCACTGCTCGGCGCACCAGACTACGAGCCCGCAACCCGGGGCATGCAAGCTAGGCTCCCCTACATCGACAACCTGCTGCCGGCCCACAACATGGCCAGCCTGGTCGACCTGGCACAACACCTGAGCACGCTCCCGAATCGTCGCGAAGCACGCCGTGATCAAGCAGTGATCCCAAAGAGCATCGCCGAAGGGGAGTCGGATACGCCAAAACCGTCCAAGCGCTCATCACACCGCGACGCCAATCCCTCGTTCAGGCACCCTCTGTGGGGTGGCGAAAACTAAACAACACTACGGCGCACGCATCATCAGCACCGCACTACCCTTCTTGCGCCTGCGGCCCTCCACTCGGAGTCTCTTGTCACGAGCTAGCAGCTTCGTAATCCTGGCGATTGCTGTGGAACCACCCGCCACTACGACACGTCCGCCCGATCTCACCTGCGACGCTGCATCCCCAATCAGCGCCTCCAGAACCTCGGGAGCGTCGCCGCCCCCAAGACGCACCGCGATCAGATCGATAGGCTGGTCATCATCGATCAGCACTCCAACCTGATGTGCAACCGAAATCCGCTCCTCGGGCAGCCCACTGTCAACTAGATTCTTTCTGGAATAACGCAACTCCAGGAGATCGCGCCCGGCCAGCACCACCTCATCCGGCTGGAACAACTTCAACAACGCCACCGGCACGTGCCCCTGTCCCGGATTAACGACCAGCGCCCGGCTCACACTCTCTTCGTGTTTCCCTTCCAAAGTGGCCGCCAAGAGTCCGGTTGTGAATGCCATGGTGTCGAACTCCGGCAATCCATAGGCCGTATCAACCAGATAGTCGTGCCCGCGAACCTTGACGGAGCCTTCACCTCGTTGATACACCTCAAGTCCATGCCATCCCGAATCCAACATATCAGGAGAGCTGCTGAGGAATCGATAGTGGAAAACAACGTGCCTTGCGCCCTCCTCCTTCAGCACAACCTCAACGTCCGGAGCGAGATTCAGCGTGCCCTCGACAGCTGCCGCAAGTGCGTCCACTACCACGATGGCCACCAGCCCGCCCGATGCAACGTGGCGTTCCGCCCCAAGCAACAGATGCTCGATCACAGGCGCCCCTGCCTTGCCGGGGATGTTGCACACCACAAGATCGAAGCCCGGATCCGCAACGTCGTCGAAACCAAGCGAGCCGTAAGCCTCGACACCCCCTAGCCCATTAAGAGCCGCGTTCTGGCGAGAATACTCAACCGCCAGCGCGTCCCGGTCCACCATATGCACATCAGAGTGCGACCCAACCGCCGCAAGGGCCAGTCCCAGAGGGCCATAGCCACATCCTAGGTCCAAAACCCGCTCGCCCTCAACGCGAGAAAGGGTCCTAAGAAGCAGCCGTGTACCCGCATCAGCCTGGAAGCTGCTGAACAGGTCCTGGGCCACCCTGAGCCGCAACGAGCGCCCCTCGTGCCGAAGATCAATCTCTTGTTTAAAATAAATATCCGCGTCCAAACCTACTTGCCTCCCATCACCGGTACTTCGCATTTACACCGACACCGCCAAAATCCATCGTCTCCTCAATTGCGTTGCTCGCAATCGGAGAGTACACCTGAACCGCTCTACTCCAGGATATAATTCCCCCAGGCTCTCTACGTCAAAACCACACTGCTGATAAAACCCCAATGCATCCGAATCGGTCTCCGCAATTAGCCATTCCAGTTTAAGCTCGTTGGATAGTTGGCGCAGCATACTCCGTCCGATTCCCTGATGCCTGCGCTCCAACATGACCGCAATGTGCCGCACAGTGGCACGACCGGGTTGGAGTATTTCTACGCCTATGCATCCAACCATATCGCTATCTAACTCATATCCCCTGAGCATCCAATTTGACTCAGATTGAAACTGACGGCACACCATTTCAAGCTTGACCGCTGTAGGGAAGCCGATGGAATGGGACAACAGCGATTGAACGGATGGGTCTAAGACCCTGGTGTCAATATCTAGCATCCCAAATGACCTAGAGACAATTCGTCACCTAAACCCCCCGCCTTCCAGCCCCTGACAAAGACGGCGACCACTGCCCCCCGCCACCCCAACCGTGTGCAGCACACTAAGCGCGCGCAGCGCCACCTACCCAGTTTACGCCGTTGAGGACCAGGCGCTGGAATGGTGCTGTCGTAAAGCTGAGGCCATCATGACCCAGTGTCGTGGCAAAGACACGACCATTGCCGTACTTGCGGGTCCATGCCATCGGCTGCGTCTCGCCGTCCAGATCCGCGCTCATGAAGACATCATTGCCGTCCCGCCAGTAACATCGTGGTACTCAGCCCAACCCTCCGGTGCACACCCGGAGATATGCAAACACACAAATCCCTTGCCACCACCGATGAAACTGGTCATGCCGACCTGCTCATCCACCGTAAGCGTAGTCCCCTCTCGCCGCAGCGTATTGAATACCAGCACGTCGAAATCACTCAGATCCTCAGACGCCAACACCGACGCGTCCTCGGCCAGAGTGACCTAGTGCCCAGCCTGTGTCAGAAAATCCATCAGCACCGGAGTGCTTTCGGCATAGGGGTGAGTCCCCCCTGAGATAACCAGCAGCTTCATGAGTGTCCCTCCGGCCTAGTGGTGTGAAATATCATGGGCATCGCTCAATTAACTACGTTTCCAGGAGCAAGAATCACAGCGAAATTGTCTTCTGACAAACCCACAGCCCAAATCCAGCACCTCACAAACAGTGCCCAAGCCCCACCCCCTAAAGCGTGCGCAGCACTCTGCGCTTGGCTTCCGCGTACACGTCTGGTGCAAGAGGCCCTCGAATCGTCGCCTCCACATTCTCTACCAAGTGATCGAGACTAGTCGTGCCCACAATCACCGTGTGGACATGTGGATGGCTAAGCGTGTATCGCAAGATGAACGACGAGCGACTCTCGCCATACTCCATGAGCTCGTCGAGCCCTCCACGCCGGAAACCCGCCCACCTGTCGGTCGTCCCAAGCCCCACATTCGGCTCACCCTGGGCTATGCCACCGCGTATAACGATACCAATTCCCGCCTCACCCGCCTTCGTGATCCACTCCTCATGCTCCGGCTCCAGGGCCGAATAAGGGATCTGGAACACGTCAAAAGCTCCCCACTCCAGGAAAGTTGGTAGATGGGGCAATGTCGTGGAGACACCAATAAAGCGCACCATGCCGCGAGAGCGCATCTCCTGCAGAGCCTCAACAAGCCCGCCTGCTTCAGCCTCTTCCACCGTCGGATTATGGAGCTGCATCACGTCGATACTATCCCTGCCGAGACGCTCCAGGCTCACCTCGACGCGGCGAATCAGGTTGTCCCGTGTCCATTCGTGCTTCGAATTGTCCTGGACGCCGTCCGACTCGGTGCAGCCGCACTTGGACGCCAGGTAAAACTCCGAATACCTGTGCGCAGCCAGCCGGCCGATCATCTCCTCGCTATCGACATAATCGTGGGCCGTGTCAATAAAATTGATCCCCGAATCAAGTACGCCATCGTAAAGTTCCCTCATCTGCTCCAAGGGCATTCTGGGCCGACTCGCCCCATGCAACGCCGTCCCAAACCCGAGACGTGTGACCTCAAGCCCCGTTCGGCCAAGAACCACGCTGGGAAGTTTTTCAGGCATAGCAAACCCTCCAATTTACAAGCGGATGATTCGGCTCGCATTGTAAATGGCACGCGGTCGAGGGACAACCGCTCGACGACCAGTCTGGCGCCCGTTCAAGGCGGTGTACAATGGCCAAAACCACAGACCCACCCGAACGCCGCACAACCATGGGGGAGCTTGAGCGCATCAAAGTCAAAAAGCCGCATGCGGCAAAAAGGCCAGAGAGTAAACCGCACGAACCACACCCCATGTAAACCAGGAGCGACCAATTACCACTGACGGCTTCAAGGTCCCTTCCGCAAACCTCGGCGCATTCTGCGATCCATCCACCCTCAGGTTCGAAACCACCGACGAGTTGTCGCCGCTCGAGGGTACCATCGGCCAGGAACGAGCCATCAGCGCCCTCGAGCTAGGTCTCGACATAAGCGAGCCCGGATTCAACATCTTCATCTCCGACCCCACCGGCTCCGGTCGCAACACGGCCATCCGTGCATACGTCGACCGCATAGCCACCGACAAGCCAAACCCACCCGACTGGGGCTACGTCCACAATTTCGACGACCCCCGGCCCAGCCCAAGGCCATCGATCTGCCCTGCGGTATGATGAGTATCCTTCGGCGTGACATGGAGGAACTCGTCGGCACCTGCAGGCGAGAGATCCCTCGCGCGTTCGAGAGCGACGACTACACTCACCGCGTGGAGGACGCCCGCGTTGCTGCGAAACCTGCAGGCCTATGACGACGACTTCAAGCGCTACTTCAAGGTGGCCGCGGAGTTCCACTCTCTGATAGAGCGCTCACCCGAGAACCTGATGAAGTACGCGTCCTTTGTGGCCGCACGCTGCCAGCAGAACGAGCTCCGCCCGTTTCACAGTGAGGCCGTCGCCCAGATCGTCGACCACTCCAGCCGCCTCGTGGAGCACCAGAATAAGCTGACCACGCGGTTCATGGACGTGTCGAAGATCGTTACCGAGTCCGACTTCTGGGCCGGCAAAGACAACGCAACGGTTGTCATGGGAAGTCACGTGAAAAGGCCATAGGCGAGGCCCTATCCCGCGCAGGCCTCACCGAGGACCTGCTCAGGTAGATGATCGAAGACGGCTCCATCCACATCGACACGGAGGGAGAGGTGTCGGCCAGACCAACGGACTCGTCGTTCTCGCCCTGGGCCGACCACGCCTTCGGCAAACCCAGCCGCATCACCGCACGGGTGTCCCTCGGACGCGGCCAACTCCTCAACATCGAGCGCGAGGTCCGCATGAGCGGGAGGATCCACGACAAAGGCTTCGCCATCCTAATCAGCTACATCCAGGGCAAATTCGGCCAGAGCAGGCCTCTGTCGCTACAGGCAAGCATTGGATTCGAGCAGTCCTACGGCGAAATCGACGGCGACAGCGCCTCCTCCACGGAGTTGTACACACTCCTGCCTCAACTCTCGGGCAAGCCCCTGGCCCAGGGTATCGCGGTCACCGGGTCCATAAATCAACACGGCGAGGTCCCGGCCATAGGGGGCGCGAACCAGAAGATCGAAGGCTTTTTCGACGTGTGCAAGGCCAATGGGATCACGGGCGAGCAAGGGGTTATGCCCCTCGTGACAACATGCAAAACCTGGCCCTGAGGGACGACGTTGTGGAGACTATCCAGGCAGGAAAGTTCACCATCTACGCCGTCGCAACCATCGACGAAGGCATAGCGGTGCTGACAGAGGTGGCTGCAGGGAAACTTCAATAATACGGCGCTTATCCAGAAGGCACGATCCACCGCCTGGTCGAAGAGCGGCTGGAGGAGATGGCGGAAATATCGCGAAACTTCGGCAAGGACAAGGACTCAGGAGACGAGGAAGAGGATTCGAAAGACGTGGACGAAGACTCGACCAAATAGCCTAGGGCATCAGCCGGTCGATGTTGATAGCCTCGTTACCACGGGTGGCCCGAACCCTGAGGGCCTCTCCCACCATGAGCATATCGAAGGTCAGCCAATCCACCTGGATGATCTCGTCTGCCACGAGAATGAAGTAGGTCCCGTCAGGCCGCGCCTCTTTCGATGTCAGGTTGCCTTCAAACCGCCGGTACGGCGGCACCGCATAGAGCACCCACGCGGTAATGTTTCTAAAACACCGCCCGAGCCACTTTCCGATCGCCAAGGGGCTCATTTGTGTCGTCCATCTCGAAATTGGCGCCTGCTTGACCAGCAACGCGAACTCCTCGTCGGTTGTAAAACCGCGTCGCGGCCCATAGATCACGCCTCTGGCCGGGCCATCTGCACTTGCACTCATATAAAATATACCGTCAGCCTCATATGATTCAATACACCTAAGGGCCTCCCTCCAGGCATTTTGGGCGCAACGGCGACGCTGAACACGCATAGGGGCGGAGTAAAAACATGGCGCTTTTAGCGGGCGCCGGAAGGGCAGGTCTGGGACCTGCCCTTCCGGCGGAACCCACAGAGCCGAGATAGCCATGGTGGCGAAGGTCCCACGATGGCGTAGAGGCAGGTCTGTGACCCACCTTACTTAGGCCCCCATGCGGCTACAGCAACGACTTCAGCGCAGCCTCGACCTCGGTGTAGGTCCCAAACCCCTCGAACCTGGCCGTCACAACCCCCTCGGAGTCGATGATGAACGTCCATTCAATGCTCGGCAGACGCCATTCTATGACCGCCGGAGACAGCTCCGAATTGGCCAGGTCGCCCTGGATCGCCTTAGGATTATCATAGAAATCTACGTGTACGAAATTAGCCTGGCCCTTGTACTCGTCCTTAAGTTGCTGCAGCACCTTCACCTGGGGACCGCAGACAGCGTTGGTACAGAACGCCGGACTGGCGAATACGATCACAGTCGGGATGCCACTCCCAACCGCATCCGCGATGGTTAGCTGGTACAGGTCCTCGTCTTGAAGGGAACCGGTCGTCAGATCCGACAGCGAGTCCACATCGTCTACGGTCTTGCTGATGCTCTTGACCGCAGCATTGCCAACATCTGGCGCCTCCGTCGTCTCCCCGACCTCGAAGAACAGATCGGCGTTGCTCACCGCCCCCTCTGAGCCGTCGATCTCGATTGTGACGCCCCATCGCCCTGCCCTATCAAAGACAAGTTCAGTCGCGAACAACCCACGATTGCCATATGGCCAGGGCTGGTACTTCGCGACGACAGACTCCTGATCTTCGCCCAGAGTTCCGTCTATCGGCGAATACCGTAAGACCACCTTCGCAGCCGACTCCGTGACAAACCCTTTGGACGAGGTGAGCACGAACCCGAACCGGTTGCTTCCAACCCCCAGGTCGCCTGTTCCCAAAATCGCCTGCAGCCCGTCAGCAGACCGTGGGCCGTACACCAGCGGCTCCCTGTCGGGCCGAATAGCCTCTTCAGGAGCTGTCTCGTAACTCGCCGACGATTGTGACGATGTGTAGGACGCAGTAGAGGCACCGTCCGCATCTTCGCCCGCCGAGCACGCCGCCGCCACGATCAGTATCGCCGTCGCAAATGGCAGAAAGAGCCGCATCCTCATCATCCCCACCTACTCCCCGTCTCCCGGCTCCAGGTATGAACCGAATGTATATGCGAACAGAGAAAACTTGTCAGAGTTCGAGCTGAGCGTCAGATCGTGAGACCCGAATTCCGATAGCTGCACCAGGTGGTACAGGTCGGACTTGTCGACCAATATATAGCTGTTGCCCTCGTCATCGAACCGGATATCGGCCCCGGCCTGCGACGGATCCAGAGGCCCTCCGTCGATCGTGACACGAACCTCGTAGGTCTCCCCGTCCTCCACAGAAACCACAACGTTTGCCTCGAGAGCCGCAAACGCGATGCCTACATAGTCCTCGTAGTCCTCGGTCTTGCGAGCGTGAATCAACTCTTCGAAACCGTTCACCCACAACCCTTCCAGATAGAGGAAATGGTTGACGTGGTCACCGGGATCGGAATAATCGATCTCCTGGTTCGGAGACTCAAAGTACTCCTGGTGCCTCACGTATGGCTCGGTATTACCGACGGCCAACGCGTTGTAGTTGCGATTGAAGCCCGCATACAGCTCTCTGGTCTGGTTTTCATAGGGGTCAGCGGACGCGCGAGACTGCTGATCTATGTCCCGCTCGAACTCGTCAGAGACCTCAATCGATGTCATCGAAGCCCCCGCCTCAGCCAATAGCTGCTGTATTTTCTCCTCGGTCTCGGCGTAGGAGCCCTCGCCAAAATGCGTGTACCGGATGTAACCGTCCTTGTCTATTAGATACTTCGCCGGCCAGAACTTGTTCTTGAACGCACGCCACGTGTCGTGGTCGTTGTCCTGCGCAATCGGCCACCCAAGGTCGTTGTCCAAAGCCGCCTGCACGACGTTCTCGCGTATCTTTTCGAATTCGAACTCAGGAGCATGTAGCCCGAGTATCACGAGCCCCTGGTCCGCGTACTTCTCGTGCCAGCTCCGCAATGCCGGAAACGTTCGGATGCAGTTGATGCACGTGTAGGTCCAGAAATCGATAAGGACAACATTGCCCCGCTGCTCTTCTAGGGTAAAGGGTTCGGAATTGATCCAACCCTGCAGCCCCACCAACTCGGCGGCCAGCACGTCTTCCGGGGCACGTCCCGACGGAAAGGCATCGGCGACGGGCTGACTCTCCTCGGAGGAGTCGCTCTGCGTTGCCACCTCTGTCGGAGTCGCAGTCTCGGAGGGTACATCGGTGAGAGACGGTTGCGTTTCCGAAGACGGCTCGCTCGTCGGTCGCGGAGGCGAAAGCGTCGGACGCGCGCTCGCCACATCTGTCGATTCTTGATCTGACGCAGGTTCAGCGCTGTCCCCACATACGACGGCCGCAAGGCTGGCGAGCACCGCCAACACCACGAGACCTACGGCAAACCTGCTTGATCTAATCATGAACACTCCTCTGCCTGGGGGCTGATGGCGTCCCGGTCTCTCGGCTACCGAAAGCCAAGTCTGGGGAATGTCTAGCAAATTGCGGGGAGGCGACGGGTCACAAAATTGTATCAGCGGCCATGAGCGGTCCCCTATTTACATATACGTTCGACGCGATGCATATGTTAGGGGGCAGAACCGAAATGCGATGTACTCGCAGGGCACCCGGAAACGCTCCCGTGTATTTGGATGCGTTTCCGGGCGAAGTAGGATGCAGGAGACGGAAAGGCAAGGTCTCAGTCCCGAGGGCGTGACCCTTTAAGTCGATCAACCAACACCCAGGCGCCTGGCAGCACCAGGGCCGCCGCAAGCAGCTTGACGACATCGCCGCCCATGAACGGATACAGGCCCCACTCAAGTGTTTGGCCGAAGTCGGACCCGAGTTTCCAGGCCAGCCAGGGAAGACCAACGGCGTAAACGGCAAGATTGCCAATTATCAGTGCCACCGGGAACTTCGACCGGAGCACCCAACCCCTCTCGGCCAGCAGGCCCACTAAGAACGCGGCCAGAACAAAACCTACTATGTACCCACCGGAGGGCAAATCCCAGACCCGCCCGGAGACGCCGGACCAGGGGAATAGCAGGTGAAAAGTTTTCTCTTTAAGAAATTCCGAGCTAGGGGCGAATACCGGAACGCTCGCCATGCCGATCACCATATAAACCAGCATACTCAGACCGCCTCGACGGCTCCCCAAGGCGCCGCCCGTAAGCAGAACGCCGAAAGTCTGGCCGGTGATCGGAACGACTGTAAACGGTAACCTGACCGAAAACTGAGCGCAGACCGCGACGAACAGGGCGAAGCCAACTATAATAGCCGCGTCCAACGCCAGGCGATTAGCCCGCGACTCCACTCCGATCCTGGGGATGACAACATCTATCAGAACTCTTGGGTTAGCGGTTGCCTGCATTGCCTACGCCTGGTCCCGAGGGTCTTTCGCTGGCCTGAAAATCGAATCCTCAGGGAAGTCGGGCGCGCTGCGCTTGCGGCGCAGTAGCCGCCTTCCTATGGCGCTCAGTGCAAGAACACCGGCCAGAGCCACCGGCGCACCCTTCAGGATGTCCCGGCGAGAGTATGTATGTTTCGGCTTAGGTTCGGTTGACATGCGTTCTGCAGCCCCCTGCATTCAAGTTGATACGTACTGAAAATCGTCCCCGTACGGCGCTCCATATTATATGCCACCGCCCACAGACCCCGCAACGAATCACCCAAAGCCCGAGACAACCCCACAAAGATCGATATTGAAGAACATTTATACTTATAGTGCTGAGGGACAAACCCACACGGGCCAGCGCCCTTCTTGCATCCCGGCCCATGCGCCCAAAACCAAGATCCAGGACCGTGGTTCCAGTTCGCCACGAACTCAGAACCAGTCTCACCATTCGCGCTGAGTTGATCTGTTCGCCATCAGCTGGCGCGAACCGTTTGTCCTGAGCTCGTCGAAGGACAGATCACCAACGCTACAGCCTGTTGCACGAGGCTCACCCTGGCCCTCGCGCCAACCGCGCCAGCTCGTAACCATGACATTGAAATCAATGCTAAATAGGTGTTGACGTTGACCATTCCATTCGAAGACCCACCAAATTTTCCTGCGGGAGAGTCCAGAGGGACCCAATCTCTGGCAAGGGGCGTGGGGGATGTGCCCCCACATGGAAATTCACCCGGTGAGGGCGGGAAGGCACAAGCAACCTGCTTCATCGGGATCCCCACCCAGCTACCAAATGAAACAAAATGCGACAGAATAAGAGAGAAATTCCAACCCCCAAAATCGGCTCACCCGACCTACCCCCTACCTCCTCAGGGTTCCCAACACTCCACGCCATAATAACCAGAGCCCAAGCCGCCGGAGGCGTACGCCTCCGATGCTATACTCATAGCGTCTCCATATTTCAACGGGGTGATCAAATTGACAGACCTGCAACCGAAACTCCTCCCGACAACCGTCATCGGAAGCCACGCCACGCCAAGCTGGCTCTGGACCGCCATCGGCGAAATGGACAAGGGCAACTACGGCCCAACCGACACCAAAGAAACATTCGACGACGCCGTGAACATGGCGATCCTTGACCAGGAGCACGCCGGCATCGACATCATCAGCGACGGCGAAATGCGCCGCTGGTACTTCGTGCAAAGCTTCTACAAACGCATGACCGGCATCGTCGAGGAGGCGCCACTGCGAACAGTCGGGCTCTACGGATACGACAGCCCACAGCGATACCGGGCAACCGAAAAGGTCACAATTCCAGAGGGACTGGGAATCGTCGAAGAGTACCTCTATGCCAAGGCCCACACCGACAAGCCAATAAAGGTCACATGTCCTGGGCCGCTGACACTCACCATGCACATACGGCCCGGAGAGGCCTACAAGTCGCGCCTCGACCTGGCATGGGATGTCGCCCAGGTCATCAACGCCGAGCTAAAAGCACTTGAGGCGGCCGGAGCGGAGTTCATCCAGCTCGACGAGCCATCCTTCGCCATCATCCCAGGCGAGTTGAACGAGTGGGTAAGCCTCTACAACTCCACCGTGCAAGGAATAAACGCCAAGCTGGCGCTTCACGTCTGCTTCGGCAACCTGGCCAGCAGGCCCAGGGGCAAGCGCGACTACGGCTGGATGTTCCCGGCCCTCCTCGAGACAAAAACGGACCAGCTTGTCCTGGAATTCGCAAACCGCGAGATGAAAGAAGCCGATCTCTGGGGAGATGCCGGAGACGACCGAGAACTGGGCGCCGGAGTGGTAGACGTAAAGTCCTTCTACGTCGAAAAACCCGAGGACGTAGCAGAGCGCATCCGCATGCTACTCAAGACCGTCGAGCCCGAAAAGCTCTACATCAGCCCCGACTGCGGCTTCTTCCAGCTCCCCCGCTGGATAACCTATCTAAAGCTACAAGCACTAGTAGCCGGCACCAAGATCGTAAGACAGGAGATGGGAGGCTAGGGACTGGGGGTTGGTCAAGGCGAGAGGGATTTGGGTAGCGCACGCATGTCCCTACTGCGGGTGTGCAGAGTGACGCAGCCCTTCTGCCGAGAGGCTGAGTGTGTCCCTGAAAAATCCTACCATTTTCTTTCTTTTTCTTGAGGCGTGGTTATCGGGTTTGGCCAGAGTAACCATACGACCGACCCGATTGACTAGCCCGCCGTAATTAGGTCCTTGTGGGCCCGGCCGCCCTGCATGATCATCAGCAGGTTGGACTTGTCCTCCATCAACGACATGTCCTCCAACGGGTTGCCGTCCACCACCAGCAGGTCCGCCAGCTTGCCAGGCTCCAGCGTGCCGATATCTGAATCCATCCGAGCGCACTCCGAAGCCGTCTTGGTGGCCGAGACCAGGGCCTGCATCGGCGTCATGCCAGCCTCCACCATCAGCCGCAGCTCCTCCAGATTCGAGCCGTGAGGCCCGACACCGGAGTCAGTGCCGAACGCGATTCTGACCCCCGATTCGAGAGCCATCTGGAACCCCGTGCGGTGGTCGGGTCCGATCTCCTGAATTTTGCGTAGCGACTGCGGGAGTACGGACCCCGGATACTGCTCGGCCTTGCGAACGACCCACAGCGACGCCACCAGCGTCGGCACGGCAAACGTGCCCCGCGCCTTCATCTCGGCGCAGATACTCTCGTCCACGTAGACCGCGTGCTCGATAGACTGGACCCCGGCCAGAACGGCGTTGCGAATGCCCTCGCGAGCCTGGGCATGGGCCGCACAGACCTTGCCGACCGCAGCGGCCTCGTACACCATCACCGCTATCTCTTCGCGGGTGAATTGGGTCGCACCGGGCTCGTCACTGGCAGATAGCACCCCGCCAGTGGAGCACAGTTTGATGAAGTCGGCGCCGGCCCTGAACATCGCCCGAGTCGCCTTGCGGACCTCAGCCTCACCGTCGCACACCCCGTTCGGCCACTCCACCGCGTTACCCAGGGGCAGCAGTGGTTGATTGATCCCGGACGGCAGCAGCGGGTCGGCATGGCCACCGGTCTGTGACAGGACGGCCACCGAGATACGCATCCTCGGAGAGGGGAACAGGCCTTGCTCAGCCGCCATCTTGAAACCCAGCGGAGTCCCGCCGGGGTCGCGAATTGAGGTCACTCCGGCGTCCAGCGTGGCCCTGGCATTTTGAGCCGCCTGGAAGGTCCGTAGCGTCATCGGCTCAAGCGCCTGATCGTGCATCGGCTTAACATCGACGAACAGGTGGGCGTGGCAGTCGATGATACCGGGCATGATCGTCTTGCCGGCCACGTCCACGACCTCAGCTCCGGACGGGAAAGAGTCCAGCGAACCAGCCTCGACTATACGACCGTCGTCGTCGACCACAACACTCGCATAGGGCACCGGATCAAGCCCGTTCCCATCGATCAGCAAGCCTCCGGTAATCACCTTCATTTTGTGACCTCCCTAGTCGAATACCAAACCTCTCCCAAGTGCGGATGCGAGTGTAGTTGGCGTACACAGGGCTGTCAACGAAGGCGACGGCGCACCGTTGACCGTCAGCGCTGGGCGAACCTATACTTTGTGACAAGCTAGCCCACGCACCTGAACCCCGGAGGAAGCATGAACGGCATCGATCTGCGATCTGACACGGTCACCCGGCCAACCCCCGAGATGCGCCGAGCCATGTACGACGCCGAGGTCGCCGATGGCGGCCTTGAAGGCGACCCTACGACCAAGAAGCTCGAAGAGCTGGCCGCTGAGCGGCTGGGCACTGAGGCCGCACTGCTGGTGGCCTCAGGGTCGATGGGCAATCTCGTCGCGGCCCTCGCACACTGTGCGCCCGGCGACGCTATGATCGTCGGGGAGCGCTCCCACATGGCCTGGAGCGCCGACCAGGGCAAAGGCCACAGCACCTACGGCCGGATCGGCGTGCGACGGCTGCCCGAGAACCCCGACGGGAAGCTCGGGATCGAGGACATAGGCCTGTCGATGGCGGCGGAGTCCGAGGGCGAAAGTCGGGTGGCGCTGGTGAACATGGAGAACACGCACAATCAATCCGACGGCACTCCCATCGACCCTGCGTGGACTGCATCCTTCGCCGAGGGGGTTCACGACCGCGGCGCAGTACTGCATATCGATGGCGCACGGCTCTTCAACGCCGCCGTAGCGCTGGATGTCCCGGCATCGGCCCTGGTTGCCGACGCCGACTCCGCCACGTTCTGCCTGTCGAAGGGGCTGGCATGCCCGATCGGCGGAATCGTAGCTGGTAGCAGTGATTACATCGCCGAAGTCCACAACCGGCGCAAGATCGTCGGCGGCGAGATGCGCCAGACCGGCGTCATCTCGGCTGCAGGCATCGTCGCCCTCAATTCCATGGTTGACCGTATGGCAGACGACCACGCTAACGCCCGGCGACTAGCCGAGGGCCTCGCCCAGATCAGTGGCATCAGCATCGAACCCGAACGCGTCACCACCAACATCCTGTACTTCAAGTTGTCCGACCGGACTCCCGAGGAGGTCGAGCAGAGTCTTGCGGAGGAGGGCGTGCACTGTTTCGCCCTTGACGGCCGCATCCGCATGGTCACCCATCACCACATCACCCCCGAGGACATAGAAACGGCGCTCGGAGCCGTCCAGCGAGTAATGCAATCGGATGCTGGTGCTGCGCACGCTTAGTGTGCTGCGCACGCCAATTGGGCGGAGGTCGGCTCTGCCCTACGCAAGTTGCCACGAGCGCCAGTAGGCCTGCCGCGCACGCTGGTGAGAGTTGTGTCTGATCTTGGCTACCTGATGGATGCTGATAATCTTGACCAGTCATTCGTCCCTTGAATCATATCTCCAGGGGGTGTGCAGAGGGGCACCGCCCCTGTGCCGGGAGTGTCCCTCACAAGATATACTTATTTTTTCTCTTCTCTTCGGATAAGGGCATAATGAGACAGACGCCGCCCACAAGGAGCAGTAGCAGTGACAACATCATCGGTCATCCTGGGTAGCGCTCGCACCCCTATCGGCAAGCTGGGAGGCGCGCTTTCGCGCGTCCCAGCGACACAGCTCGGATCAACGGCGATCCGAGCCGCCATGGATCGCGTCGGCATAGCCGACAACGACGTCGACTACGTCATCATGGGCAACGTGCTATCGGCTGGCCTGGGACAGGCCCCCGCCCGTCAAGCGTCCATTGGCGCTGGCCTCCCCGACACCTGCTCAGCGCTCACCGTGAACAAGGTATGCGCGTCCGGCCTCATGTCGGTCATTCTGGCCTCGCTGATGGTGCAATCCGGCGATGCCGACGTGGTCATCGCTGGTGGAATGGAGAGCATGAGTCGTGCGCCCCACGTCCTGCCCGGGAGCCGCATCGGCAAGAGGATCGGCGACTGGGAGATGGTCGACACCATGGTCCACGACGGCCTATGGTGCTGCTTCAACGATACTCATATGGGCAACCTCGCCGAGAGCACCGCTTCGGAGTTTGAGGTCACCAGACAGGAGCAGGATCAGTTCGCACTGGGTAGTCACCAAAGTGCGATTCGGGCCGCAGGCGACGGCTCTTTCACCAGCGAGATCGTTCCCGTCGAGGTCAAGACTCGCAAAGGCACAGTCACTGTCGCGGAGGACGAGGGGCCGCGTTCCGACACGTCGATTGAGGCCCTCACCAAACTATCTACCCCATTCGAGACCGGCGAAACCGTGACCTCCGGGAACTCCTCGCAGATATCCGACGGGGCTGCCGCAATAGTAGTCGCAAACCCTGAAAAGGCCCGCTCCCTCGGTCTCCAACCCATAGCAACTATCGAAGATCACACCTTCGTGGCCAACGAGCCTGCCCGGCTATTCGAGGCGCCCGCTCAGGCCATCCACAAGCTGCTGGGCCGTGGCAAAATGAATCTCTCGGATATCGACCTGATGGAGGTCAACGAGGCCTTCTCCTCTCAGATCCTCGCCAACGGCAAGGCCCTCGACTGGGACTGGGACAAAGTCAACGTCAACGGAGGCGCGGTCGCCCTGGGTCACCCGATAGGAGCCAGCGGCGCACGTATCCTGGTCACACTGCTGCACGCGCTCGAACACCGAGGGCTGGAGTCCGGTGTAGCAGCGCTCTGCCACGGCGGCGGCGGAGCAGTAGCCATGCGGGTCGGTGCTGCGCATGCTTTGTGAGGCGGGACCAGGCACTGCCTAACCTGCCGGGAAATAGTACACAATGAAAATACTGTTGGCCGGCGGGGCTGGCAATCTTGGCACGTAGACGGCCCCTTATCTGCAGCCACACCATGAGTTGAGGGTGCTCGACCTGCGGCCGCCCCGCGCCGAGGGTGTCGAGTACGTCGAGTGCTCGATTACAGACCCCGAAGCGCTGAAGCGGGCCCTGGATAGGGTCGACGTCTTCGTGAGCATGGTGATGCAGAACCCGACCGACCCACACTCGAATCTTGCGACCATCGACGACATCACCCGGAATTACCAGGTGAACACGCTCGGCCTCCGCCTGCTTTTGCAGACCGCCCACGAAATGGGCGTCGTATTCGGTGTATACAGCAGTACCTTTACAGTCCACGCCCGCAACCGCAACTGGTACTCGGGTGAGGAGGAAGTGCCGCTCGACAACCTCGGGGTCTATGGCTTCACCAAGGGCCTAGGCGAGCGCATCTGCCGATACTTTTGCCGCGAGTTCGGCATGTCCATCGCCGCCCTTCGCATCACCGACCCTCGCGACCGCGACGGTTGGGTTGAGGGCCGAAAGATCCCTGCGGAGGACCCTGGACACCTCTGGGTCACCGACGAGAGCGACCTGGCATCGTCCTACCTCGCCGCCATCGATTTCGTTAGGGGCAGGACGAGCCGGTTCGACGCATTCTTCATCGCCGGGGACGAGACAGGGCAAGAGGTCAACCTCGCCAAGGCAAACCAACTCCTTGGCTGGGCTCCAAAGGCCCATCTGCTGCCCTTAAATTAGTCGGCTCCCGCCGCGCTCGCTGTTGCCATCAGCCCTCACCCGTGCTAATAAGGTATTGCACGATGCGGTGCGCCTATTCGCCGCGTCCTGACTGGAGTGCCCTTGGCGATACCCTTCCTGTCGGTGGTCATCCCGGCCTACAACGAAGAGACACGTATCAGCGCCACGCTGAGCGCCGTCCTCGACTACCTCCGTGCACAGAAGTACACATGGGAGATCGTGGTCGTTGATGACGGCAGCGTCGACGCCACGTCCGCCTTCGTAAACTCGGTGGTCGACACAGACGATCGTGTTTGCCTGGAGCGAATTCCACACGGGGGCAAGGGCTGGGCGGTGAGGCACGGAATGCTGGCGGCGACGGGCGAACTGCGCTTCATGTGCGACGCTGACCTTGCCATGCCAATTCCACAGATCAGCCGCTTCATCGACCAGATGAGTGAAGGGTACGACCTGGTGATCGGGTCCCGAGAGGGCACCGGATCGAGGCGCTACGACGAGTCCGCATCTAGGCACTTTAGGGGGCGCATCTTCAACCTGGTCGTGCGTTTATTGGCGGTCCGGAGGTTTCAGGACACCCAGTGCGGGTTCAAATGCTTCAGAAGCACGGCGGCCGAGGGGCTTTTTGCCAGCCAGCGCACGACCGGATTCGGGTTCGACGTGGAGTTGCTCTACCTGGCGTCAAAGCGAGACCTAAGAGTCCTCGAAATGCCAATTGAGTGGCATCACCAAGAGGAGAGCACAGTACGCTTCGTAGATGCCTTCCTGATGCTACGGGACGTTATCATGGTTAGGCTAAGGGATGTGCGCGGCGACTACGGAAAATAGCAAATATCGAGCGAATCAAGACACGAAAAGTACTTGCGTGACATAGGGGCATGCGCTAGAATTCGCCGACTAAAAAGCATTGAGGTCGCCAGGCGACCTTGGGCTATCGGGTTCCAGAACACCCTGATAAGCGGTATACAGCAACAATGACTTCACCACAAATACAAGCCCAGAACAGACAAAAAGAGGATCAGGCCAAGAAGGCGATCGATCTCGCCATGCAGAGCCGCTGGTCAGATGCGGTCGAGGCAAACGAGGCCATCCTCGACGACTTCCCCGATGACCTGGAGACCTATAACAGGCTCGGGAAGGCGCTAACGGAGGCCGGTAGAATTCGAGACGCGAAGGCAGCCTTCGGACGCTCGCTGGAGTTATCGCCCAACAACCCAATCGCCCGCAAAAACCTGGACCGCCTACAGCAGCTAGACGACTCCGAACCCGTGGATATTATCCATGGCTGCGCCGCGGGAGACATGTTCATAGAAGAAATCGGCAAGACCACTGTTACGGCCCTGGTCAACCTGGCGGAGCCCAAGGTGCTCCTAAAAGAGCCGCCGGGTCGACAGGTGCAGCTGCAATCGAAGGGCGGTGTTCTCAAGGCAATTGGATTCGGAGGCGCGGCCCTTGGTCAGATAGAGCCAAGACTTACCGTAAGACTGGTCCGACTCATGAAGGGCGGCAACAGGTATGAGGCCGCTGTCAGAAGTGTCGGGGAAGAGGCGATTATGCTGATCGTCCGAGAAGTATACAAGCACCCGTCTCAATCCGGCGCCATGTCTTTCCCTCCGAAGGTAGTCCCGGCCCGTGGAATGATACTGTCGGGGTCCCAGGCATCATCCGATACGGCCGACGACGACACCTTAAAGGACTGGTCAAACGATGACACGGAGCCAGGGTACGATGACGCGTTCGCCCCGGTGATCCACCGCATAGTCGGAAACAATCCAGGGGACGACGACGCAAGCGGGAACGACTAGGCCGCGGCGCTAGCCCTCCACCTGGTCATCATGTCCCTCAGAGCCGATTTCCCTGGCGCGATAGTAGATACCCCATCGCTGCATCACCTCGTCAACAGCGGGGTTTTCCAACTGACCAAGCTGCCTGAAGAAGCCCGCCAGCGCGTGGGCGTGCAGCTTGTCGTCGGAGCAGACCCAGCTCGATTCTGCCGGTACGACATAGAGCATCCCGGACTGGTGCTCGCACTCCAGCGCAATCCGCTTACTGCCCGTCTCGCCCTTCACGGAGAGTTCATGTCCACTCATCAATGTCCCCCTGACGCGGTGATGTCCGGCAACGATGCCGCCCGGCGCGCGACAAATTATAGCAGGGCACCGCGAGACATCTCGACAGATGGCCGCCAACAGCGTGACAAACGTGATTGAGCAGGCAAAATCTGCGCGGGAGCGCCTGACGCCGTGGAGTCCGCGTGGAGCGCTACTGGGTGTGGCTATGGTGGCAGGTGGCTCGGCAGCGCTGCTCGCCGTGCTCGCCCTCGCGTTTCGTGGCACGGAGAACACCCTCAGCGACGCCCTCGTCCCAGTGGTTCTAGCGATACCACACCTGCTGATGGTTTCTGCTGTGTGGTATCTGGGCATCCGAAAACACCGGGTGCCGTGGAGCGTCGTCGGCTTCAGACCTCCTAAAGGACGGCTCGCATTGCTAATTCCCTGGCCGGCATTGCTGGGCAGCCTTGTGTTCAGCGGTATATACGTCGCTACCGTGACCGCTCTCGGCTTCGATTTCCTGGTCCCCACAGGGGTCCCCGTCGACATCCTGGGAGAGGGAGCCCGGAGACTGGTTACTATCGTCCTCATCGTACTCGCCGGCCCCCTGGTCGAGGAGCTGTTTTTCAGGGGCTTTGTTTTGGCCGCGCTCGTCGGTCCCCTGGGAAGATTCCGTGCCTCGGTCGTAGCTAGTATTCTGTTCGCGGCGGGCCACGTTGATCTCAGTGTCATGGTACCCTTCTTCGTGAGCGGTATGCTGTTGTCCTGGCTCTACCTGCGAACGCGATCAATATGGACGCCGTTTTTGGCCCATGCCGCCCAGAACCTGCTGGCGTTATGGATAATGGCCGCAACTTGAAGTTCAGTGATCACAAGCCATCTGGACAATCGGCAATAAAACATTTGTTGCCAGGGAGAGAAGAAAAAGAGAATAGGAGGGTTTTCTGAGGGACACCCTCAGGCTCCCGGCATAGGGGCTCTGCCCCTCTGCACACCCCGATAGCCAGTGAATCGGACACCACGCAAGAGGCACGATGACCAATAGACTCGACTTGACACTGCAAGAGGCCCGGAAGGCCGGCCGAACGATACTCGCCCCTTTCATGACGGTAGGCTATCCAGACCTCGACACGTCAATCGATATCGCTGAGGCAGCCTTGGAGTCGGGCGCAGACCTCATCGAGTTGGGTGTGCCTTTCAGCGATCCTCTCGCCGAAGGCCCCACTATCCAGATGAGCAGTCAACACGCCCTCGGACAGGGTATTACGCTGCACCGCTGCCTCGACGCCGTGCGTCGTCTTCGTGAACGGAACGCGAGCGCGCCCGTTATCCTGATGGGGTACTACAACCCATTTTTGAGGCCCGGTTTGGAGAGCTTCGTTGAGGAGGCTGCAGACGCCGGAGTTGACGGCCTCATCGTTCCAGACCTACCCCCTGAAGAGGCGGCCACCCTTCACGAGATATGCCAACGCCACGGAGTTCACCTGGTTCCACTGGTGGCGCCGACAAGTACCACGGACCGCATAAAACAGGCTTGTCAACACGCAGGCGGGTTTATATACTGCGTGAGCCTTACGGGGGTGACCGGTGCACGCGCCGGTCTACGAAAAGGGGTGGAAGGCTTGGTCAATAGGATCCGGAATCAGACAGACCTGCCTATCCTTGTCGGCTTCGGAATTTCGACCCCTGCCCACGTCAAGGAGATCGCCGGTTTCTCAGATGGGGCGGTGTTCGCCAGTGCATTGATAGACACAATCGCAGCCCTACCGAAAGCCGAAGCCGTACAAGCATCGCGCGAGTTCATAATAGCTATGCGGCAAGGTGCTGAGCACGCTAGGGCGACGGGACCGGATACTGATTGACCCAGGCCGACGCCGGGCGTCCGGGCCTTTGTTATCTCAGTCGTCGGAATAGAAGTATTAATAGAAGCGCGGGAGTGAGAGCAATGGGTCGGATGAGGGGCATCAGGGGGGCGACCACCGCCGACGAAAATACGTCAGAGGCGATCATCGAGGCCACTACTGAGCTTCTCAAGAGCCTTGTCGAGGCAAACGATGTACAATTGGACGACATCGTCGCAGTCCAATTCACATCCACGGCCGACCTGGATGCGGAGTTCCCGGCCCTCTCTGCCCGCAAGATTGGCTGGACCGATGTCGCGCTGCTCGGCAGCGTCGAAGTAGACGTAGTGGGCGCCACAAAAAAATGCATACGAGTCCTGCTTCTGGTTAACACGGACAAGTCCCCTCAGGATATCCAGTTCAGATACCTGAAGGGCGCCGCAAACCTGAGAAGCAGAGGCATGCCGGAGGTGTGAGCCTTGTCACTGCGGAGAAATAGATGGCCGAACGCCAACTCCCCAGTGCCAGGGTGGTGGTTTAGCAAGTCGGACGTTGCGCCGCTTTATTGGCGGCACAAAGGCCCGAACTGTGAACCACTCAACACTATCTTGGAGGCACGTCCCCATGACCACACAGAGCAATAACCTCAGAAACACCAACGTATCTAGCATAACGCCCCTCGCCCCGCCTTCTGAGTACTGGAAACGCTTCCCGTCGACCTTTGACATTGAAGCCCACGTTGCGAGATCCCGGGAGCAGATTGAGCAGATAGTCGACGGGACCGATGATCGCGTGATGCTGATCGTCGGTCCCTGTTCGATACACGACACAAAGGCGGGCCTCGAGTACGCCGGACGGATAAAGGAACTCTCAGACCGCGTGAAGGACCGGATTTTGGTCGTCATGCGAGTCTACTTCGAAAAGCCAAGGACGGCGCTCGGTTGGAAGGGGCTCATCAACGACCCCAATCTAAACGGCACCTACGATGTGTCCAACGGGCTGGCCATCGCTCGCGAGTTCCTGCTCAAGGTCAACGAGATTGGCCTGCCTACAGCTATCGAGTGGCTCGACCCATTCACTCCGCAGTACCTGGGAGACTTGGTGGCTTGGGGTGCTATTGGCGCCCGGACCACCGAGAGCCAGACCCACAGGCTTGTGGCCTCCGGGCTGAGCATGCCCATAGGCTTCAAGAACGGCACGGGGGGTTCGGTTCAGATCGCCGTGGACGGCATCGTCGCGGCACGCTCTGAGCACGTGTTTCTCGGCATCGACGACGAGGGCGCAGGCTCTATCGTCCACACTACCGGCAATCCCGCGTGCCACCTGATACTGCGCGGTGGCAAGGACGGGCCTAACTACGACCCGAAGTCGATCGCCTCTGCTATAGGCAACCTTTCTGACAGCGGACTCGAGCCGAACCTTGTGGTCGATTGCTCCCACGCGAATTCCAATAAGGACTACCGCGTGCAGCCGGTCGTCTTCCGGGACGTGATCGAGCAGAGAGTGACGGGAACCAGAGGCATCGTTGGCCTCATGCTCGAGAGCCACCTGTTTGAGGGAAGCCAGAGCCTAGGGGACGATCCCAGCGACCTCAAGTACGGGATGTCCATCACCGACGCGTGCTGCGGCTGGGATGAAACCGTAATGCTCGTCACAGAGGCCTACGAGCGCCTGGAAAGCTAGCACCGGCCGGCACCGGACAGGTGTCCCCCAGCAGCGCTGTCGCATGCCCTCCACATTCCGACATGAGCGAGGTCGCGCCTTATGACGGCCTTGCCTTCTGAAGGTCCAAGCAAGCGAAGAGTCCTACTCTTTGCGTCGGCCACCCACGCCTGGAGTGACCTGTTCTACGCGCTTATGATCGCGCTGCTGCCGCTGATGCAGACGGACCCGGACCTGCTGCTGTCCTACACAGACGTCGGGTTGGTCAAGACCGTCTACAGCGGGGCTTCCACAGCGTTGCAGATACCTGCCGGCTACCTTGCCGAGTCCGTCGGCGAGTTCTGGCTGCTCCTGGGCGGCAACATGTGGGTAGCAGCGGGACTCGTCGGGATGGCGCTGGCGCCCGGGTTCATGCTAATCCTGGCCATCACCCTGGTTTCGGGACTCGGAGGCGGCACTCAACATCCCCTAGCCACCAGCATGGTGTCCAGGTCCTACGACAACGACGGTCGTAGCACCGCCGTGGGCACGGTCAATTTCGCCGGCGACCTGGGCAAGATGGCGGCGCCCGCCGTCGCCCTCCTGGTGGCGATCAAGTACGGCTGGCGCGCCACGATGCAAATCGTCGGGCTGGGCGGCCTGGTCTTCATGACGATTGCCATGTTCTTGAGGCGCACCGTGGACCGAGGTAGGCCTAGTGCGAGTCTTGAGACGTTCCGCGAAGGCGGGCTCGAAAAGACGAACACCCGTGGTTTCCTGACACTTGGAGGCGTCGGATTCCTCGACTCGGCCACCCGTTCAGCAGCGCTCACCTTCCTGCCCTTCATAATGAAGGAAAAGGGCATGAGCGACCAGCAGACCCTCATCATGCTACTGTTCCTCCTGGCAGGAGGCGCCGTAGGCAAGTATGTCACCGGATGGCTAGGCGATCGCTGCGGCGCCATTCGACTGATCTGGGGCACCAAGGGGCTAACGGCAGCGTTGCTACTGGTAGCCTCTGCAACCCCAACCCTGGCAATGGCTCCGCTGATGTTCGTCCTGGGCATCGGACTCAACGGCACCTCATCGGTGCTCTACTCAACGGTTTCCAGTTTCGTCCCCACGCGCACCCGGTCACGAGCCTACGGCTACTACTACACGATCACCGCGACCGGCGAAACCATCGCGCCCATCATCTATGGTCGGGTCGCGGACCTGCTGAACATCAGACTCGCCGTCACAATTATGAGCGCCGTCACGGCAATGATCCTGCCCGCCAGCCTGGCCCTCCGAAAACCCCTGGAGGATGCGACGGGGTAAGGGGGCTAGGGGCTGGTCAAGAATCCAGCGTTTGCGGTTCATTCGCCGGCGAGGTTGCCCCGGGGACAAACCGACCCCGCCTCACTCAGCGCGCGCCACTCCGCGCTACACATAAAACGCCGCAGGCTGTAAAATAGCCTTACCAGTCGGAAATGGCCCCAACCGATGCGCCACCCATGAAAATCACAGAGCAGCTTCAATTGCACAGCCCTGCAGGGGACTCCGCAGTCACAATCGGAGTCTTCGACGGCGTCCATAGTGGGCACCGCCATCTGCTGTCTCGCCTGATATCAGAGGCGGATCGCCACAGGCTCACCTCCATCGTCATCACATTCGCAGACCACCCGCGTGGGGTGCTTCATCCCGACGTAGCGCCTAAGCTTCTGACCACGATCGACGAACGCGTCGCGCTCCTCAGGGAGACGGGTGCCGACCTGGTGATCCCGGTCTCATTCGACAAGGCGCTATCCACGCTGACCGCACGCGAGTTCGCGGTTCTTTTGAAGGAGCATGTTCACATGACCGGGCTCGTGGTGGGTCCCGACTTCGCCATGGGCCACAGGCGTGAGGGCGACGGGACGACGCTTGCGGCCCTGGGTCAGGAGATGGGATTTTTCGTAGAAATGATTGAACCACTCCGATCCGTAGAGGGGCCGGTCGTCAGAAGCACTTCGATCCGAGAGGCCATTGCGGAGGGCGACATGGCCCGCGCGGCAGTCATGCTTGGGCGCGAGTACTCACTGGCCGGCACCGTCGTCAAGGGCCATGGCCGCGGCAGCGGCCTGGGATTCGCTACTGCAAACCTAATCGTGCCCAAAGGCGCGATGGTGCCACGAGATGGCATATACGCCGCCTGGGCAATGGTCGACGGCGAGCGCTATATGGCCGCCACCAGTATCGGATTCAATCCGACGTTTGAAGGCAGCGGTCACTCGATAGAGGCACACCTGATGGAGTTTGAGGGCGACCTGTATGGCAGCGAGGTACGGCTCGATTTCGTGCGTCGACTGCGAGACGAATTGAAATTCGACACCGTCGAGGGGCTTCAGCGGCAGATCGACGACGACGTGGCCGAGACCAGGGCCGCGCTCGAAGCCATCCGGACGGGCAGCTCGTGGGTATCGTCGTAGGCGCCTGGCGACTGAACAACCCGGAGAAACAAAAACATATGGACGCTGCACAAAAAGAACGCCTCTTGAGTCGGGGCGTTGTCGAGATCATAGACGAGTCAGAATTCGTGAAACTCCTTGAATCGGACAGGCCGTTGCGGCTGAAGGTGGGCTTCGACCCCAGCGCTCCGGACCTGCACCTCGGGCACGCGGTCTTGCTCCGCAAGCTAAGGCAGCTCCAGGATCTCGGCCACCAGGTGGTCATCATCGTCGGCGACTGGACCGCTCAGATAGGCGACCCCAGCGGCCGGTCCGCGATGCGGCCGATGCTCACGGCGGCGCAGGTCCTTGAAAATGCCGAGTCATATCTGGAGCAGTTCTCCAAGATCGTCGACCGGGACAAGACCGAGATTCGCATGCAGAGCGAGTGGTTCGGGCCTTTCACACTGACCAACGTGTTCGAGCTTACAAGCAAATTCACCGTGGCCCAGTTCCTGGCCCGCGAGGATTTTTCTAAGCGCTTCAAGGCCAACCAGCCAATCGCCATCACCGAGCTTCTCTATCCACTGCTCCAGGGCTACGACTCAGTGGCGGTCGAGTCCGATGTGGAGTTCGGCGGCACAGACCAGAAATTCAACCTGCTCGTCGGCCGCGACATGCAACGGATGATGGACCAGCGGCCGCAACAATGTTTGCTCGTGCCCATCCTGGTCGGGACCGACGGCGTTCGCCGCATGGGCAAGAGCCTGGGCAACTACATCGGGATGAATGAGCCACCAAACGACATGTACGGAAAGGTAATGTCGCTCCCAGACGTGAGCGCCGATCCTGACCCCCAGGACGGCGAGACCGGAGAAGAACGGACCCGCAATACAGTCCTCGACTACTTCGACTACCTGACCGACGTACCGACCGCCGAACTGGCCGAGCTACGCGACGGTCTTGCGGCGGGCACCGTAAACCCGATGGAGCTGAAGAAGCGACTCGCAGACGAGCTGGTCGCGCAGTTCCACGATGCCGATTCCGCCCGCAGCGCACGGGACCACTTCGAACGAACCGTGCAGCGCAGGGAACTGCCCGAAGACATACCGATCTACGAGATCTCAGAGGCGCTGGACGGGAAACGAGTTAGCGACCTCCTGGTGAGTGCGGGCTTGGCGGAGAGCTCGAGCGCCGCAAAAAGGCTCATCGACCAGGGCGCCGTCAAAAAGGACGGCCAGCCACTAACAGCGAATGAGCCGGTAACGACAATCGTGGATTCTTCCATCGTGCAGGTGGGCCGGAGACACATGGTACGAGCTACCAGGCCCCCAAAGTTGGGCTAGGTCCCATGGTGCGCGATGGCGAGGGTCAGGATTGGATTGCGTCGTGGCATCGCCCAGACCTTCCTGCTCCTGATGGAGAGCGGCACGGCTCCTCTGGCATATGCTTCACCTCTGATGGCGACATCGTACTAGTGGGTTGGGGCTACATTCCTTGGGAATTTCCAGGCGGTCGGCCGGAAGGCGAAAAAGACTGGTGGGCGACGCTGGACAGGGAGGTTCTTGAGGAGGCCTGCTGCTCGGTGGAGGAAGCGACGCTACTGGGATTCGTCAGGATCAAATGTGTACGAGGTCCACAGAAGGGGCTGGTCCGCGTCAGATCCCTTTGGAAGGCAACGGTCTCAGTACATCCGTGGGTGCCCCAGCACGAGCATCACGCGCAGGCTGGTCGTGTCCTCAGATGAGGCATTGAAGCTGGTGGAATTTGGTCGTGGCCTTGGACCTATCTATCAAAGATGGTTCAACGACGCCACTCGTGATGAGATCACCACGTCCTGACAGATCGCGCCGGATAAAATGCCTTGAGCTAGTCAGGCAGCCGAACTCTTGGTGTCACATCGCCCCCCGTGCACTGTACAATAGAACTGTAGAAAAGACCGCGTCGGAGGCTAGAGATGAACCTGCGAATACCTGGTCCGATCCCCGTGCCCGAAGACATCCTCGCGACGATGGCAACCCCGATGATGAACCACCGAGGACCGCAGTTCAAGGATCTGCTGTATCGCGTCACCGACGGGGTCAAGCAGGTCTTCGACACCAAGAATGACCTCTACATCCTGACCTCCTCCGGCACCAGTGCGATGGAGGCCGCCATCGTAAACACCCTCTCGCCCGGGGACAAGGTGCTCAACCTCAGCATCGGCTCCTTTGGCGACCGGTTCGGTCAAATCGCAGAGATTTATGGTGCAACCGTCACAAAGCTCAACTTCCCCTGGGGTAGCGCGGTCGACATAGACGCACTACGGGACGTCCTGAAGGCAGAGCCAGGCATCGTGACCGTGATGGTCACCCATAACGAGACCTCGACCGGTGTCACCAACGATCTAGAGGCCATCGCCTCGGTCGTTAAGGGCGAGTTCGACAAGTTGTTGCTGGTGGACGGAATCAGCAGCGTGTGCTCGATTCCCCTGCAAACCGACGCCTGGGAATGCGACGTGGTCGCCACGGCCTCGCAGAAGGGGTGGATGCTGCCTCCGGGCCTGGCGTTCATCAGCTTCAGCGAAAGGGCATGGGAGGCGCACGCGTCGGCCAAGATGCCCAAGTTCTACCTGGACCTCGCCCAGTACCGTAGCTACTACGAAAAGGGCCAGCCGCCCTACACCCCAGCCATTTCGATCTTCTTCGCCCTGGACCTGGCGATACAACAGCTTCAGGAGGAGGGGATCGACGCCCTCTTTGCGCGTCATGCACGGATAGCCCAGATGACGCGCGAAGGCATCAAGGACCTTGGTCTCTCCCTATTCCCCGACGAGCAGTACGCATCGGACACAGTGACTGCGGCGTCCATCCCTGAGGGTGTTGTCGCCTCAGATCTCTTGCGGATTGTGAGAGAAGATCACGACGTGGTGCTAGGCGGTGGTCAAGGGCCGGTTGATGGCAAGATCTTCCGCATCGGACACATGGGCAAGACCACACCCGAAGACATTCGAGGGGTGTTGGATGCCCTGGCCGCCTCACTACCAAAGGTAGGATTCACCCCGGCAGGAACCGCGCACTAGGCTCGCTCTTCCCGGTTCTGTGTTCCCTTTGCCGCACGATGGGTGCGCGTCTGCTATCGTCCTCAATTACTAGCAGACGTGGGGAAACCTTGCGCAACGGGCTCAGGGGGCAAGCGCGATTCTTCGCTCCAGATCGCAGCGTAGTTCTTGGCTCATGGTGAGCCCACCGCACTGACGGCGGGGGGAGGGTATCCCCCTCTACACACCCCTTTCAACCCAGCACCAACACGTCTGCTGTGCGCATTTGTGGATGGGCCGTGACCCTTCGACGGGATCAGGGTGAGCGGAGCGAAGATATTTCGCTCCGGTGATCAGCGGGCGTGTTGCGACGCCTGACGGGTTCAAGCGTGCTGCGTCTCCTCCTCGTGGCCGTCGGGAGACTAGACCGCGGGAGAGGACTCCAGATCCGCAGTGGGGGTCGGGCCGTCGTCGGGCGCCGACGGCGGGTTGAACAGCCCTTTGATCACGTCCCCTTCGGCGGTCTCGTGTTCGAGCAGATACTTGGCCAACTGACCGAACTCGATCTTGTTGTTGGCGAGAACATCACTGGCCCTCTGGTAGGCTTCGCCCACGAGAGAGTACACCTCGTCGTCGATGGTCTCGGCGACCTTGTCGCTATAGTCTCTCTGCTCTGAGATTTCTCGGCCCAGGAAGACCATCTCTTCCCGCTTGCCAAAGGTTCTCGGGCCTAGTTTTTTGCTCATTCCGTAGCGTGTGACCATAGTGCGAGCCATATTGGTCGCACTTTCCAGGTCATTGCTCGCGCCGGTCGTGATCTCGCCCTCACCGAACTGGCTCAGCTCGGCAACCCTGCCGCCCATCGCCATGGCCATCATGTCCTTGAACTGGTTCATGGTCCAGTACCGCCTGTCCTCTTCTGGGAGAGACCGGGTATGACCGCCTGTTGCGCCGCGGGAAAGAATGGTCACCTTGGCAATCGGGTCTGCATGTTCCAGCACGTGGCCCACAATCGCATGCCCAGATTCGTGGTAGGCAGTGATCTCCTGCTCATGTTCGGTCGTGGTACGAGAGCGCCTGATCGGCCCCAGCATCACGCGGTCCACCGACTCGGCGAACTCGGAGGCGCCTATTTCTGTCTTGCTCCTGCGGGCTGCGAGAATGGCAGCCTCGTTGACCAGGTTATTGAGGTCGGCACCGCTGAAGCCAGTGGTTAGCTTCGAAATACTCTGCAGGTCCACATCGTCAGCGAGGGGTTTCCCCTTGGAGTGAACCTCCAGGATAGCCGTGCGGCCTTTGACATCAGGCAGGTCGAGGGTCACCCTTCGGTCGAACCGGCCCGGGCGCAGCAACGCGGGGTCAAGGATGTCGGGGCGGTTGGTTGATGCCAAGACGATGACGTTGTTGTTGGTATCGAATCCGTCCATTTCTACAAGAATCTGGTTAAGGGTCTGCTCGCGCTCGTCATGACCACCGCCAAGTCCAGCGCCGCGATGCCTACCAACGGCGTCGATCTCGTCAATGAATACGATACACGGGGCGTTGCGCTTGGCCTGCTCAAATAGGTCCCTGACACGCGACGCGCCAACTCCGACGAACATCTCAACAAACTCGCTACCGCTGATCGAGAAGAAGGGTACGCCTGCCTCGCCAGAAACGGCGCGGGCCAAAAGCGTCTTGCCCGTCCCCGGAGAGCCTACCAGGAGCACTCCGCGTGGAATTCGCGCACCAAGAGTCAAGAAACGATCCGGGTACTTGAGGAATTCGACGACCTCCTCAAGCTCTTCCTTGGCCTCATCCGCGCCCGCCACGTCCGCGAAGCTGACATTGGGCTGGTTGCCGACAAGCATCCGGGCGCGGCTGCGACCGAAGCTGAATGTCTGGTTACTGTTGCCCTGGGCCTGCCTCATCATGAACAGGAGAACCGCACCAAAGAAGACTAGAGGCAGGAAGTTGAGCAGTATCCCAAAGAGGCTGCCGAGGCCGGTGGACCCCTTCACGATGATGCTCATATTGCTGGCCACCGGGTCGACCCCGGAATTCTGCAGCATTTCGACCACGCTCAAGCCCGTCTCCTTGCGAGAGGTGAGGGTCTCCTGGCTGATCGTGATGACCGTGAGGCCGTCCCCGTGAACCTCTATCGTCTCGATCTGGCCGCGCTTGGCCATCGAGATTACCTCGTCAATCGGGACCTCGCGAGAGCCACTGACGTCTGAAAATAGCGTGAAAAGGATGGCGATTACAGCCACTACTATCAGAAGATAGATAAAGCCGTTGCGCATCCACCGTGAATTCATTGGTTCTCCACACGAATCATGACAGCTTGGCGACGCCGTCCTAGGCGGCGAGAATACTGCTCCATCATAACATGGCCCACCTGTACGTTGCCATTTGGCATGTGTCCGCACTACTCCCCTGGGCGCCAGAGGTCTGCGTGCCGGTCCCCGTCTGGGGTTCTCGAACGAGCAGACTCCCTCATTGTGTGTAACGCGCCAACAGCCCCATGGATTACACGACAACGCCACTCTCGACACTTTCGATGCCG
>Ga0302135_10000183_pt1 | contig 38278 bp, 35 predicted proteins | sample CBN3_surface_MG_FD_203119 | JGI IMG/M metagenome (GOLD analysis project Ga0302135, IMG submission 203119) | Marine microbial communities from Western Arctic Ocean, Canada - CBN3_32.1 | ecosystem: Environmental > Aquatic > Marine > Oceanic | place: Canada: Western Arctic Ocean | collected...
GTGCCGGAGTCTGTGTTCCCCAGCGCCGAAGAAAAGAATTACCGGATAACAGCGGCCCCAAAGTCGTGCCTTCCAAATTAACACCATGGCAGGCCGCACAATTGCTGCCAAAAGCTAGTGCGCCAGCCTCAGCCTGTGAGCTAAATGTAGCTGCTTCAACAGTTACTGCTGTGGGCGTTGAACTTTGTTCATTTCCACAAGTGACGAGGAGGGCTAGGGCCGTGGTGCTTAAAACAGTTCTTGTCATTTTCATTGTGTAAACCTAGTCAGGCAAACTAAACACATATAGTGCATTGCCATTGCGTGGATAAGTAATTTCTGGTGCTACCACACCAGGAACGGTTCTTGGACTACTGCCACCGAGCGCAGAATTTACGGCTATATATTGCTTGCCGTCGACAGAAAATGAAACCGGGTGACCTTGTACCGAAGTACCAAGTCGAGTCTCCCAGAGAATTTCGCCAGTGGAGACATCAAATGCTCTGAAGCGTCGGTCTAAATCCCCGACAAAAACCAGATTACCCGCAGTGGACATAGTGCCGGTATGGAAAGAGGCGCGCTGTTGATAGCTCCATACTTCTTCCAAGGTGTCCACATTGTAGGCACCCAATTTACCCAGATTGCCATCGGAGCCAGGCATTTCAAAAAACTTGCGGCTGGCAGCAAGACCACCACCACCTTGAACCAGTGCCACTTCACGGGCAGCATTCTCAAGACAAGTCTGGCTGAGCGGTGCAATCAGGGTTCCGGTTGGCTCATGATAAGTCATGGAGTGCCAGTCTTTACCACCAGTACTGCTGGGACAGGCTGAAGTCCACTCGTCCAGCCCGGCATTCTGGATGTCTTCACGATAAGTCACTTCACCTGTATCGGGATCAATGTTGGTGAAAGCATTCTGGAAAACAGTCTCAGTAAAGCCTAAAAACTCGCCAGTAACCCGATCGTTCTTCCAGAGAATGCCGTATTTGCCTAGGGAGAAAACGAATTTATCGTCACCACGGTTTACCAGCACCCGTTCGAATACTTCATCGAGATCCAGTGCTTCGGCAGGCACATGTTGGAAAAACCAGTCTAATTCACCTGAGTCAGTGTTAACGGCAACGGTTGAGTTAGTGAAAAGTCCAACGTCGTTAATGGTTAAGTGACGACTAACCGGCACCCAGGGTTTTTGTTGTGCCGTTCCCCAATAAGTAAGTTTTAAATCAGGATCGTAGCTTCCAGTAATCCAGGTTTCACCGCCAGCACGAAACATGTCGGTCAAATCCCCCCAGGTATCGCCACCGGGCTCGCCGGCTTTGGCGATAGTATCAAATTGCCACTCAAGCTCGCCGGTGTTGGCATCATGCGCGCTAATGTAGCAATCGTCTGCGATATAGCGAGCGCAGCCAGCCAAACCTAGAATGATCTTGCCGTCAGCGACGATGGGCCCGCTAGAGTTCTCAAATCCCTTACTCGAATCAGCAACTTCAGTTTCCCAAACCTGCTCGCCGGTTCGTGCATCGAGTGCGACCAATCGAGCGTCGGTGGTGGCCTGAATGATCTTGTCATTATAAATTGCAATGTTACGCATATCCTGGCGGTTGGCGGGCCCGGACCAATTCTCCCAAATCAGCTCACCAGTGGCACCGTCAAGCGCCTGGATGACATTCCCGGGGTTGATCATATAAACAATACCGTCATAGACCAGCGGCGCTGGCTCCGAGTCGCCATCGTGCATGCTCCACACCCATTCCAAGGTCATACCATTCACGTTGTCGGTATTAATCTGATCTAGCGGTGAGTAGCTGTGTGCGTAGTAGTTTCTGCGGTGCATGGGCCAGTCGCCCGGATCGGGATTTTCTAACATAGCGTTGGTAACCGGCACAAAATTTTCTACCGTCCCGGCTATGGTTACGCCCTGTGGGGACTCTGGTTCGCGGCGTTGCCGATTGGCAATGCTTGAAATATTCTCTGTGATAGTGAAGTCAGTATCTGCAGTGAGAGCGGTAATCGCACCATCGACGCCATTTACATTAAGAATATGGGCAACGATATTGAGATAATCACTGTTGCTGATGCCGTCATTACCACCAGGAGGCATATTGGTCTGGATGTTGTTTAACAGCAGTGCCGGAGTCTGTGTTCCCCAGCGCCGAAGAAAAGAATTACCGGATAACAGCGGCCCCAAAGTCGTGCCTTCCAAATTAACACCATGGCAGGCCGCACAATTGCTGCCAAAAGCTAGTGCGCCAGCGTCGGCTTGGGAGCTGAAGGTTACTGTATCTGCCGTTTCTGCCATCGGCGCTGCGCTCTGTTCACTTCCGCAGGCGACGAGGCCAACAATCGCAGCCAGGCTGAGAAGGACCTTTATTGTATTTCCAGAGTGGAACTTCATTCTGCTTACCTCGACTAATTATTGGCAAAAATCCAGCCGCGTAATTCGCCGGCAGGATTAGTTTCAGTATGAATTTGGACATAAAGCTCATTACTGCGCAATGCTTCCACCTGTTGATCTGTAAGTTCCAGCTCTCCAATGAGATTACCTGCTGTCACAGAGTCAACTTCAAGTCTGTGGGCAACGGGCCCAATTTGGGCTGGAGGCGCATTGTGGATGTGTGCCATGGTTGCCACTGAGTTCATACCAGCGAAGTTACCCTGAATGCTGAGCGTATTGCCACTGAGCGTGAGAATCACTTCGCCTTCGCCCGTTATGGTGCTAACAGTCTGGGGAGTTACTGGCATTGGGGACAGTCTGGCCCGGAATGAGTTGGAAGATTGTGCCAGGCTCGAAATATTAAGCAGAGCTACAATCAGGACAAAAAGTAGTGAAGGAACGCTAAAGCTTTTTTTCATAGTTACCTCTTAGTACAGCTGGTAGTCGAGAGTTTGAGTATTTTGAATTAAACAACACTTGATCAGTTACAGGCCCCCCAGCCTCGAATGGCTGCAGAGCGATTCCAGAATAGATTAGAGACGTAATCCGCATTATACGCAAAGTGATGGTTTAGCCAATGCGCAGTAGCAGTCTATTTACTCCGCTGCATTGATGCCCGAATAGCTCACCCCGGACAATAATGCCATTTCCCGGTATCATGTTGCCAGGTCTTCAATGCAGAATTGATTCAAACTGCTATGTCCACAAGCCCGCACTAGGCCCTGCTTTGCCTATCTGTTCAGCCGTAAATTGCTTGTGTGTCCCATCGCAAAACGGTGTGTTCGCCGAATGTTTGCACAGGCACAAATAGGCATCGCCATCTTCTTCGGCGATAAACTTTTGCGGGCGAAGTTCGGTGCTCTTGTGGCTGCCATCACAAAAAGGCTGGCTTTTCGAGAGCCCGCAAGCGCAGAAAAAATACTTCCCCCCTTTTTCGAGGGTGACTTTCCCCGGCTTATTATCTGCAATTACTGGATTGGTCATTAAAATGTTTCTTTATACTTGGAGTTTATAATTGACAAGGTTCGGGTTGCTGTCGGCAGTAAGGGGCGTGAGCCTGATCGTTACCTCCTACGCTTAAGGTAAGCAGTGTGATATTTTTCATTCCAGCTCCCTTTACGGTTTCTAGTTGACTTTAACACTGCATGGGCAGCGGAGTCACAGAAATTGACATCTGTGGCACATCTTGAGGATCTGATTTTGTGCGGAAGGTTTAATGTAATCGATAGTCCCGAAGTACAGTGGCTTTGCGAGACACTGGGAATAGCCTCATCTGGATTGCAAACCAATCGAGATATCGCTCCTGCGAGCAGGATCTCCATAATTTATGAGAGGCTAGGCGAAAGAAGGCTAGCAGAGGCTATCTGGTGGTTATTACTGGACCGAGACTCACTGAAGCCGAATTACAAATACAGCAGCTTCAATTCGCGATCAGACAAGCTTTATCAGAAAAACTCCATTAGTTTCAAACCCTATAGAACATCCCGTTGCATTATTCCTGCTAGCGCATTTGTGGAGGGGTTGGGCGACAAGCAGACTTATTACAAAATTGAATTGGAAGGTTCGGCTATTGCGTTTGGTGGCTTGTATCAGGAGTTCCTCGATAAAGAAACCGGAGAATCGGTATATTCAACGTCTATCATCACTCTGCCGCCATTGATCCCGCAGTGGGAGAAAATTCATCTAAAGTCATCTCCCTTAATGCTGCCATTCGAAGATAATGGATTGATGAATAAATGGCTCGATCCAGCTTTTTCGGGTGTAGATGAATTTGCCCATCTTTTGACAAATCGTCTGGAAAACTCATTGCGGGTGACTCAAATCGACAGACCGAGCAAATGGAATCCCATCGCAGACAGTTTTGTGATTTTGTAATCAGAGGTGTCTAAGCGCTTTAGATAGCCAGCCAAACAACCAACGCGCTGAGCGCAACAGCAACCTGGGTTGGGACATCAGTTATTGCAAAGATAACCGGATCTTCGTGAAGAACTTCGCGCCTTACGAGCAACCAGGCGCGTCCCATGATGCATAGCAGTAACGGACAAACCAAATACAGTAAGTTAGGGGAGCTATACAATACCAACGTGTCAGGGCTTCTAATATAAAAAACGAAGAGCAATACAGCAAACAGAGAGCTGCCAATACCCATGCCGGATAACAGATTGTAGTGTGAAACCGTATAACCTCGGCCCGCAACTATTTGTTCCCCGCTTGCTCTCAGGTTGTTGAGTTCTGTTACTCGCTTTACTAGTGCTAAACTGATGAACAGTAGAAGAGAAAAAGCGAGCAACCAAAAAGTAGTTGTTACCGCTATTGCGGCGGAACCGGCAACTACGCGAATGCAATACAGGGAGGCCAGGATTAATACATCCACCACAACCAGACGTTTGAGATAGAGGCTGTAACTCGCGGTGATGAGCCAATATATAGACAAGGTGACAATAAAATTTTCCGGTAGGCTAAGTGCGACAGTAAAAGCAAGCAGAAGGAATAGGGGGCTACCAAGCATCCCGAATATCAAAGACAAGTCGCCTGAGGCAAACGGACGCATATGTTTGCTCGGATGGCGTCTGTCATTGTTTAGGTCGAGTAAGTCATTGAGAAGATAAACACTGGAAGCGCACAAACTGAAACTGACAAAGGCGACAATTGATTGCAGCAACAAATTTGTCTCGTTAACCTGGTGTGACAGTATCAGTGGCAGGAATATCAGTAAATTCTTTAACCACTGATGGGGGCGTATAGCTCTAATGAAATGTTTCAGCGAGGGAGGTCGTTGATCGCTGACTTTGATTTCAGTGCCGGATCGATCTATTTTTGTTCTAAGGGATTCGCTGCAATTCACCAGGATGGCTTCTTTTGCTGCCGCCCAAATCGGCAGGTCTGGCTCTGAGTCACCGGCATAAGCAAAGCCGTGCGGGTTAGAAAATTCTTCAATCTGGTCTAATTTTTCTTTACCTTTCAGATTTAGAGTGGCGGAACTTCCTATAGCCTCGTCAAAAAAAGCCAGGTGATTTGCCACCTGAGTAACCAGTTTTTGATTAGATGCTGATATTAAAATTAGCTGCCTGCCCTCTGTTTTTTCTTGCGCAAGATACGTCACAAAATTTGCGTTGTAAGGAAGGACATCTACTTGAAGATCGACCCGTGTTGCGACTTGATGCTTCAGGTTAGCTCGACCACTCAATAACCAGAAAGGAGCTAATAAAATGTAAAAGAAATTTTTCTTAATCAAAAGCAAAAAAGACTCCAATAGCAGATTGCTCTGAATTAGAGTGCCATCCAGATCAACATAGAGGGGCAGCTTGTTTTTTGGGTTTTCCAAGGGCTTAAAGTTTTAGTCTTTTGAAAATGAACTCAGGAATGAGATTGACCACAAACAATATAAAGCGCCAGTACCTGGGAGCGTAGACTGTGTGTTTTTTCTTCCTGATACTATTCACAATGATAGCGGCTACTTCTTTGGGATTGGTCCATAGCAATCCTTTTTCAAATTGGGCCGTCATTGGTGTATCAACAAAGCCAGGCCGAATATCCACCACATGCACATTGCTGGGATACAGCTTACCCCGCAATCCTTGCAAATAAGTTGAGACTAAAGATTTAGCAGCACCATAGACATAATTCGGTTGTCTTCCCCGGTCACCAGCAACCGATGTTACTACCGCTATACAGCCCTTATTCTGTCCGACGAAATAATGAGACAGGATAGTGAGAAAAGAGATGACACTCATGCCATTGGTGTTTATTTCCTGCTGTGCGTGGGAGAAGTCGTCGGCGCACAAGTTTTGATCCGGAAGTGAGCCGTGGCAGATCAGTGCGATATCAATTCCTGACAAGAATTTTACAACCTCATCAATAGCGGCTCCATGCTTGCCAAAGTCGTTTACATCGAGCACTGCCGTACCAACTCGGTTTGCTCCCCGAATTATCAGATCTTCGACCATGGAATTTAATTTATCTCCATCGCGAGCAATCAGGAAAAGATTTAGTTTTTGCCTCGCGTATATCCTCGCCACTTCTTTGGCAATGGCGGAGGTTGCTCCAATTATTAAGATGTTTTTCATCGATTCCGTTTTTGTCCCGTTTGCGTATTTGCTTTCATAGCCCCAGCCTTTTCGACTGTAGCGAAGAAAAAATGCCATCTGGGTCTAGCTCATTTTTAATTGAGAGAAATTTATCCCAGTGGGCGTAGCCTTTTTTGAAAGTATGCTCGCTCATTCTTGCATCCTTGGCAAGATAGAGTCGACCTCCATAGTGTAGAATAATTTCATCTAATTGGTTCAGCAGCGGTAAGAGTGACTTTTTAAACTTGAAGTCGAGGGCCAGGGTATAGCCCTCCATAGGGAATGAAAGGTAATTTTTATTTGCCACGCCGAATTTTTTTAGTACGGATAAGAATGAGCCTTGACCTGAGGCCGTAACCTGATTCATTACCTCACCAATTCCAATTTTGGCCATGTTAGTGGGAATCACAAATTGATATTGAAGGAAGCCTTGACTACCGTATAGGCGGTTCCAGTTATTAATTCGATCCAATGGAAAGAAATAGGAATCATAATCAATATTCTTGTGCGATTCCTTTCCCTTTAGTTTGTAGTAAGCGCTATTAAACAGTCCAATACTTACTCGGTTCAACATAAAAGCAGGTGAGTTAAAGGGAATATTCAGTTTCAAATGCTTGCTTTCGGCGATCAGGTTTGAAGGTTTGTCGTTTGCAGTTTCGATATGGTTGCCAAGGAAGACAACTGATCGACCGGTCTGCTCGCCTTTGGCCATACAATCGAGCCAGGCTACCGAATACAGATTGTCCTGATGGCTCTCCAATTGTTCGAGACTTTCTTCTAGATTTGTGGTTGTAATGCAGCGTTGTGAGATTTGAAAGCTGGTAAGTTTTCTAAGCTGTAGTGATGCCTCCACTACGATCCCGGTCAACCCCATACCACCACAGGTGGCATAAAAATATTTTTTGTTTCTGGTTTTACTACAAGAAATTACTTCGCCCTGGGCTGTCAGTAGTTTGAAGCTTTTTAGATGCTCGCTAAAACACCCGTCGCAGTGATGATTCTTGCCATGAATGTCACTAGCGATGGCGCCACCAATCGAAACAAATTTTGTGCCAGGAACAACTGGCAGAAACCAGCCTTTGGGAACTATCACAGTCAATATTTGGTCAATGGTTAAGCCTGCGGCGCAATTCAATATGCCAGATTTTTCATCGAACGAAATAAAATTGTCTAAATATCTGCTTGAAATCACCGAGTCTGCAAGAGCGCTGTCACCATAACTTCTACCAGAACCGCGAACTATAGTCGGCGATTCCAATGCAGCAATTTGTTTGCACAATTCTTCCAGTCCGGCTGGCTCGGAATAATCAGCCAATTTTGAGGGATAACGTCCCCAGCCCTGAATTAACATCTACGAATCCTTTGCGACAAACACATAACGTTTGTCAAGACGGTATTTAATTAGATACCCAATGGCGAGCCCGATTATAGCGCCAGTATATCTGGCGCCTCGACTGCCGTAGAAGAAATCAAATCCCAATTCGAAACTCCAAAAGGTTGCCGTTGTGAACACACCGGTTATTGCGTAAAACACGAATTGGGTCATAGTCTGAGTTGCGCTGTCCGTTTTGTAATAAAAAATATAGTGCTTGTCGAGCAGGTACTTGCTGGTTAATCCGGTCAGTGTGCCTGCTACCATAGAAACCGCCAGCGCATAGTTGCCTTGATAAAGCGCCATACTGGATTCCTGGCTGATGAGATTAATCAAGGTAGCCAAGCCAGCAAACGCAATATACTTCATCGAAATAGACATAGTGTACCTAGTATAAACGATTGGCTGTCATCTGTAGTTGGTGGCTTATGGGTATTGCTTCAGAGAAGCCTGTGCCGTACACACTGGATTAGCACCACCTTTTGTCTCCGCAGCTTGCGCCCATCCGGGGTTCCTTCGCTCTGTCAGGAGCTCAAAAACCGATCTCCTTCCACTCCTTCAGTGCTACCTTTAATTACTGAGGCAAAAGGTGCTGCGAACCTAGCGCTTGCAGTTCCCACGTTACATGGTGCTATTTCGGTATTTGCAGGAACAATTAAGCGTGTCTTCAATGAATCGCTTCTCGCTGTGATTTATATTTGAGGTTATAATTTCGCGCTCTGATAGTCCTCCGAGCTGTATTAATGACTACAACCAACATACTTGAATTTGCCAAGCAACTGGCTAGGGAAACTGGCAAACAGATCCTGGCGGACCGGCAAGCGAATCTCACCACTTCTTTTAAAGCGGGAGAGGAGATGGTGACCAACGCAGATATCAATGCTGATCGATTGATTATGTCCCGAATTAAGGCCGCCTATCCAGAACATCATGTTCTCTCAGAGGAGGGTGCGCCTGACTTGAGTTTATTGAGAAGAGCAGATGAGTCTTTGTGGATAGTAGACCCGATAGATGGGACGGTTAATTTTGCTCATGGCCATAGCCAATCGGCGGTGTCGTTGGCCTATGTGGAAAACTCGCAATTAAGCTGCGGTGTAGTTTACAACCCGTTCACTGATGAGATGTTTTCCGCAGAAAAAGGCGGTGGCGCGTATCTCAATGGCGAGCCTATTGAAGTGGCTGGAGAGAGAGAATTGAGGAAGGCTGTAATTGCGACTGGTTTTCCCTATATTAAATCCAATTTGGGTCCTTTAATTCGTCGAGTGGAGAATGTCCTTACACAATGTGCAGACATCAGGCGCTTGGGCTCGGCGGCTCTGGATATTTGCTGGGTTGCTATGGGCAGATTGGATGGCTACTACGAAAGTCTCAGCGTCTGGGATTTCGCAGCAGCCCAGCTCATAGCCAAAGAGGCTGGAGCGCAGTATGGTCATTTTAGCCTGGTGCCAAAAGATATTGACCCACAGTTTTATGATCAAGATATCTTGATCGCAAATCCGGTTTTATATCCCAAGCTACTCAAAGTGCTACAGGAGGCGGAGCACCACTGAGTTTCTGCTTTGTATTTCTTAATCTAGGGAAAATACTACCAAGGTGGGATCCCCAGTCGGAGGCTGGACTGCAGGGTTATCTGCTCCCAGTAAGCTGGTAATAATACCGAACAAGGAGCCAGTATAACGGCTTGGCTGACCACTAACTATTGCCACATACTGTTTGCCGTCAACAGCATAGGTAATAGGGAATGACGATGGGAAATTGCTTAAGGAAGTTTGCCACAGGATTTGCCCTGTCTCCGCATCATAGGCCTTGAATGACTTATCTATATTGCCGCTAAACACAAGGCCACCACCGGTTGATAAAACAGGGGTGGATGGTGGTGTGAGTTCTCGGTGTTGCCAGGCCAACTCCATGGACTCCATGTTTATCGCCTGGAGTCGGCCGAACTGGCCGTCACTATCCTCACGTGGTGTTGGTGACGTTTCTATCCCGGTGGAGAGCAGGTTGCCGTCCGCCATCAGCCCAGCCATCATGCACATTTCCAGAACTGGCAGGTAGAGCATTTTGGTGTCGGGATTGTAGCCACCGGATAGCCAGTTACGTCCGCCCAGAACGAAAGGACATACCAGGTGATTGCTTTCTTTATTAGGGACTGAATCCGGGTTTATGGTTTTGTCCCCTGTTTCGGGGTCAATGGAAGTGACTATGTTTTGAATCCCCAGGTCCAGAGAATCCAAGTACTCACCTGTTGCCGCATCCAAGATGTCGTAAAGTGCAATCTTGCCAGCGGTGAAGACTACTTTGTGCTCGCGGCCGTTTATCTCCAACTCGTCCAACTGCCGTTCGAAAACCCAGTCAAGATCCAATTGACCATTCGGCATGTGCTGGAAGTACCAAACCAATTCACCAGTTTTGGGGCGCAATGCCAGGGTAGCATTGGTAAACAAGGCGTCGTTGCTGACCCCTTCAATGCCTAGATCCTCTAATAGTGGTGCAGTGTCATAGGTAGGTGCAGAACCGAAATACACAAGGTCCAGCTCGGCGTCATAACTGCCGGAGTTCCAAACCGAGCCTCCGCTGCGGCCCTCCAGCGGGAGATTGTTCCAGGTATTGCCACCAGGTCCGTCCGGAGCCGCCACAGTGTGGAAACGCCATTGCTCGACACCAGTCTCTATATCCAGCCCGACAATAAACCCGCCTGGAGACAAGCGCATGGCTGTAACGCCCTGGATGATCATGCCGCTAGCAACCATGGGCGCGCCACGTAACGCATAAAAGCTTCCCTGGGGGCTTGGGCTTGCGACTGGCGTCGCGATGGTCGACTCCCATTCAACCGTGCCAGTTCGTATATTCAACGCTACCAGGTCGAGATCATTGTGGGGAACAAAAACCTTGTCGTCAAACAATGCTATCCCCTGACGACGCCAATCATAGTTATTTGATTCATGTTGATAGCGCCAAAGCTCTTGCCCATTGCGGGCATCAAGCGCCAACAGAATATTATTGGTATCGGCAATGAACATCACACCGTCATGCACTAGAGGCGTAGTCATACTACCACCCTGAGACAGAGGGACGCTCCAGGCTTCTTCCAGCTCAGATACGTTGTCGCGATTAACCAGGTTTAAAGTACTGTGCCCACTTAGATCGTATCGGCTTCTCCACATCAGCCAATCACTTGCCGGAGGATCTTGCATCATCTGATCGTCAATAGGTCTGTACTCGTCAAGTACAGGATTTGAAATGCTATTCTGGGCGGAGGCGGAAGAAATTAACGCTAGTGTTAGCGCTGACAGCGTTATCAAGTAAAGATTTCTTATCATGTGGAGTTTCCGGAGTTTCGCTTACATTCGACGTCTAATTATTTTGTTATTCAATCAGCAAGCTGCAATTTACGCGATCTCAATCATAACTTAGACCAACCTCAGACTCGAGTACTGAGCCAAATTTTAGCTTCGAGGCGACAGGCACTGCCACTACACCGGCAGCAAGAAAAATGAATGCTAGTAATCGAAAATCCACCATTTTTTTTACTTCCTTGGTATAAGCACGAGGAGATTCATCTGCTAGCTGATAATTTACGCGTTGCGGCAAGCGGTGAATTTTTCTTGTACTTGTTGACTGTGTGGTCCCGAATTCGTAGAGTTGCAATGGGTCACTATTGCAGATTGTAGGTACTGCTTGCAGAAGACTTTCATATCCAGATCATTACCCCCTGATTAGTAACCATTCGGGCTTGGACGAATTAAATAAAGTTGTAAAATTGAGGAAAACACAGTGAAAAAAGTAAATTTACTTAACGCCTCCCTGTTGTCTCTGGCATTAATCCCTGCTTTAGGTAGTGCCGCCGACAGAGTAGGTGATTTTTCCCTATTGGATCAGGATGGCTATTTCCATAACATGAGTTGGTATGACGATCACACTGCCATCGCTTTTCTGGTTCAGGCAAATGATAGCCAAGCCACAAACGTGGCTATTGCTGGATTTAATGCGCTTAAAGGTAAATACGAAAGCCAGGGTGTCGAATTCATGATGATCAACCCGATGGGTAGATCAAACCGCGAAGCAGTTAAAGCCAAAGTCACTGACTATGGCGTAAACGTTCCCGTATTAATGGATGATGCTCAAGTAATCTCTGAATCTTTGGGTATAGTAAAGACTGGCGAGGTTTTACTGTTTAATCCCAAATCATTCATGGTTGAATATCAGGGGCCCGTCGCCGAATCCGAGAGCGCAATTCAAGAGTTGTTGGCCGGAGAGCCAGTTAGCAAACCCATAGTGGCGTCTACCGGTTCAGCGGTAACTTACAGCGCTGCCCAGATGCACGCACAGACCCCGGTTTCCTACGAGAAGGACGTGGCTCCAATCATTGCCGAACACTGCGCCAGCTGTCATAGAGAAGGTGGCATTGCGCCCTTCGCGATGGATAGTCATGCGGTGGTGCAAGGTTGGTCACCGATGATTCGGGAAGTATTAATGACCAAGCGCATGCCCCCCGGGCAGCTCGATGGCCATGTTGGTGAGTTTATTAATGACATGTTGATTACGTCTGAAGAAGTACAAAAGATAATTCACTGGGCAGAGGCTGGTTCGCCTAAAAACGGGACGTCAGACCCTCTGGCTGAGTTGACTTGGCCCGACACGAAATGGGCATTTGGTGAACCTGACTACATCATCAAGGTTCCACCTCAGTCTATTCCTGCCACTGGTGTTCTCGATTATAGGCACCTGTCAGTACCTTTGGCTATTGGAAAAGACAGGTGGGTTCGTGGCAGTCAATATGTGGCAGGTGACAGAACAGTGTTGCACCACACGTTAAATAGTATTGTCGAGCCAGGCGCAAGCCGGCGGGGTGGCTTTCTTGGTGGTGAAAAACCTAATCAGGCTAGTATATCCGCCTACATTCCGGGTGCTACGCCACGTTTAGAGCCAGAGAATACAGGTGGCTTGTTAAAGGCGGGCTCCATTCTTAACCTACAACTACACTATACCACCAGCGGCAAAGAGACCGTGGATGCCGGCGAAATTGGCCTCTGGTTCTACCCTGAAGGTGTAGTCCCGGAGAAGAGAATGTCAGGCCGATGTGCTTGTATCTTCACTCCAACGTGGACCAATATTCCGCCAAATGCTCCGAGTTTCGAGCAAACTGAAACTATTATTATTCCAAGGGACGCCCATATTTTCAGCATGCTGCCTCATATGCACTTCCGTGGTAAGTACATGCGATTCTATGCGGATTATCCAGATGGTACACAAGAGGAGCTGATCAATATTGCCAATTATAATTATAACTGGCAGTTGTCATACACCTACGATGAGCCAAAGTTTGTGCCAGCAGGTACTCGGGTTACGGTGGTAGGTGCATTCGATAACTCTGCTCAGAATCCGGCGAATCCAGATCCGGGCCGAGAAGTGCCATGGGGGCAGCAAAGCTGGGATGAGATGTTCTTTGGCGCAGTTCAGTGGCAATACGTGGACCAAGACGCCAACTAAGAGCCCAATTAGAAGCGCAATAAAAAAAGGCAGGTCACCCAACCTGCCTTTTTTATGGGCACTAATTTAGAGTATCTGAAAAATATCGTAGGCTACTTTGCCAGCTATTTGCTTATTCTTGCCAATACAGACAATGTGGTTTAGCCAGTCATATATTTCTGATGCGGTATTAAAAACCGGGCGTACTCTCCAATACAAACCATCGTCGCCCTGATTGACGATACCGGTGTAAGTCATGTAAATAAATTCGCCATCGTCGGTTTCCAATGTAATACGCACATCCAGGCTGGTGTGGCCTGCGACCTGGGTAATCCAGTCAGCACCGCCAGGGTGCACTGTTCCTCTTAATCTGGGACCGCCAAAAGTACCTCCGGTTATCGGTGCTATACGGGTATGTCCTGCATCAATCTGGGTATCGACATCCAGGGATAGCTCCAACAGGAATTCCGATTCAAGCTCACTTGCTGCCGTTTGGGCGGCTGCTAATTGGCTCCCGGCAAGGGATGTAGCTACAATCGCCGTTGCGCTTAGCTTAGTAAATTCTCGACGGGAAAAAGTTTTCTTTGATTTATTCATTGTTGCTCTCTCTATTTGGAAAAACAATAGTAGTGATATCCCCTTAGGGTGTCACAGTGTTTTGTGGTGCAAGACGCTTATCAAACCGCTTCAGTATTGTTGGCAGGTACAGCAGGTCGAGAACCAGGGCCAGCACTACGATGGGAACCAAAAGTTTGGCCGCCTGTTGAAAATAAAGCGTACTGGCTCCAATCAGTATCGTCGTGCCCAGCGCGAGAACTAGGGTGGTGATAGTAAGCGCTGGGCCTGCTGTATTAATGGCAAAATTGATTGACTCCTGTGTGTTCATTCCGGTTTGTCGGCTGTCCAGATAATGACTCAGGATATGCACGGTGTCATCCACCACCAACCCAATGCTTATGCTAAATAGCATCATAACAAAAGGGTCCAGTTGTCCTACAAGAAGTGCCCAAATACCGAAAACCATAGTTGCCGGAAGCAGGTTGGGAAGTACACTGAGGATTCCGTAGTGGATGCTCCTAAGACCGATAATCAGCGTTAGAGTAATCAGCAATAAACTGATTGAATAGCCTTGCAATAGTTCGATAGTTACCAATTCATCCATGCGGGCAAAAAGTAACAGACCACTGCCATGAATCAATGTTGATTCTGGGAATTGTTGGTTGAAGCGTTCGGTGATTCTTTCATCCAGATCGATAAGTTCTTGGTTTGACATGGGTGTCGCATTTATGAACAGGCTCAACGCGGAGAAATTATCATTGATAAAACCTAAGAGCGGGAAGTCTTCGGACTGCACAACTTCATAATTATTCAGATGTGTTGCGATAACATTAATGTTGTCAGGAATAACATAAAACGACTCGTCATCACTATTCTGAATTCTGTTCACGGTTTTGATAATGTCAATGATGCTGCCAATTGACTCGACATCAGACTGCTCTTCTAGCCAGTTATTGAATTCATCCATTCGAATTAAAAACTCGGGTTCAATAGCCCCATCAATAGCACCTGAATCGATACCATATCTGAGCGCTGGTCCCCGGTTCATCCGGGCGCTGACTTCATCGTAGTATTGAATAATATCGGAATCGCTGGCGATGAAATCCAGGCGATTAAAGTCTGTTTCATTCAGCGGCAGCAACATCAAAGTTATTAGGGCGAACGCCGTGAATGACCAGAACAATGCCCGGTCTTTTGTCGCCGTTGTTGTATTAACCCATTTTAGCAATCGATGCAGGGCCGGGAATTCCTCTTTTGGATCTCTGGAGCTGTTACCTGAGAAACGAACTAAAACCGCGGGCAGCAAAGTCAGGGTTAACACATAGGCGAAAACTATCCCGGTCGCGACGATCCGACCAAAATCCTGAATGGCAGGCGAGGAGGACATGTTCAGTGAAGAGAAGCCTATTGCCGTGGTTAAGGCGGCTAGGGTGATCGGTTGAAAATTGCAGGTAATGCTTTGTTTCATCGCAGTAATCGAATCGTGCCCGGCAAACAGTTTCTGTTTATAAATTGAAATAATATGCACGCTATTAGCTACCGAGATAATTACCACTACCAGCGGTGCAATGATGGAGATGTTGTTAAACGCCATGCTCAGGTAACCCAGTAAACCGATAGTGGCAACTATAGTGCAGGCAGTGTGACTTAGTATGCAGGCCCCCAATTTTATAGAACGAAAACAAACGCAAATCACCAGGACACAGGCAAGAATGACGAAGGGAAGCAGGCTGGTAAGATCGCTGACCATTGCCTGTTGACTCGACCGCTCCATTAAAACTTCACTGTTCACGTAAACGCCAACCTCCGAGTGTCTTTCTCTTAGGCTGGTTTGTACCGAGAGCGCCGCATCGGCGATAGCCATGCGTTGAGTGGCAGTAGTTGCATCCGAATCAAGAGTAATCAGGGCAAAGGTAATCATCGCGTTCTGTGATAGCAGATTGGCTGTTAGCATCCGATCGCTAATCGCGGTTTGTTCTAGCGACTTTAGCTCAGCATCTGTATAGAGATTCAGGGCTTTGGTAAATAGCCGTTGTTGAGCTTCCGGCGAATAGTAATCAACCAGGCTGGAGATCCGGCCTGCAAGCGGTATGTTAGTATAAATTTGATTCAGGTCATCTATGGCAGCCAACACATTGCTGCTGAATACAGATTCACTGCCTGGGGGGGTAAAGGCGAAGGTGACCTGTATAGGAGAAAGAAATTGCTCCTCCATTTGCTCCAGTTCATCCACATAGGGGTCGCTCTCAGTCAGCAGTGCTGAAAATGACGTGTCGAAACTGCTGCGAAATATTCCCGTTGCCAGAAAAATGCAGGCAATGGCACTTAATATGAACAGAAGCGTGCGCCGCTCGACTGTGAATGTTGCAACACGATTGGATAAGAGCGTTGTCACTTATGTACACCCTCCCGAAACATTCATTTATATTCCATGCAGTGCTTTATCCAGCTTTTCACGCCACGGCTCAGAAGCTTCTGTCGGTGCAAAATAAAATAGAATTTTCTGCTCCAGTTTCGATGAGGCGCTTCCAGCGGAACCAGCGATCCGCGCTGAAAAGCCTCCTGTAAAGTAATTCGAGATAAGCAACCCACTCCGAGGCCAGCTTCGATAGCACGTTTAATTCCCTCGTTGTGCTGAAGTTCCAATTTTAATTTGAGGTTGGACAGTATACCCGACATTGCACGGTCAAACGCCTGGCGGGTACCTGACCCTTCTTCCCGCACTACCCACTCCGCTTGTAAGAGATCAAGATCATCCAATTTGGATTTCTGCGCCAGAGCGTGATTTGGGGCACAAAACAGGGCAAGTTCATCATCGCGCCAAGATCGAATCTCGAGCTCTGGCTCTTGCAGCTCACCTTCTATCAAACCGATATCCAGTTCAAAATTTTTCACACGGTTCGCTATCGCGACCGTATTCTCTACGGTTAGCTCTACTCTCGAGCTAGGGTGTTCGGATAGGAAGTTGGCCATAATTCCAACGGCGAGGTAATTACCGATGGTTAGTGTCGCGCCAACTTTTAAATCACCAATGTCGGAGTGCTCGATAAGGTTTCGCTGCAACTCTTCCGCCTGGCTAATAAGTCCCGCCGCTTTAGAGCGCAATAAGATGCCTTGCTCATTTAGTTGTAGGCGCTTACCAATTCTGTCAAATAGCAGGATATCGAATCGTCGCTCCAGCTCCTTAAGGGCAGTACTGACTGCAGACTGCGACATAGCGAGTTCGCTGGCAGCACGAGTCACATTCTCATAGTGTGCGACTGCAAGGAATACCTGAATTTGTTTGAGTGTATAGTACATATATCGAATAAATAGATAATATATATAAAAATAATCAACTATACAGATATGTTAGTGTAGTCCTAAACTGCTGGCAATGGTTTTTTTGTGTATTTTGGCTTATCCGCAGTAGATCAATTCCAAAGCTTTCCCCAAGGAGGTTGCCGTGGCGTCCCTATCAATTCAAGAAGTTACCGATGTACACCATTGGAACGAATCTTTGTTCAGCTTTAAAACTACCCGGGACCGATCATTACGGTTCGAAAACGGTCATTTCGTCATGTTGGGTCTGCCAGTGGACGGTAAACCCCTGATGCGCGCTTATAGCATTGCCAGTGCCAATTATGAGGATGAGCTTGAGTTTTTGAGCATCAAGGTACCAGACGGTTCTCTGACTTCTCGGTTGCAGAATATTGCAGTCGGTGATCAAATTTATGTAAGTAGTAAGCCAACTGGCACCTTGATCGCTGACCACCTACTACCGGGGAAGCACCTTTACCTGGTTAGCACTGGGACTGGACTCGCGCCATTTCTCAGTATCATACAAGACACGACGGTCTATGAGCGATTCGATAAAATCATTCTTATCCATGGGGTCCGATCGGTTTCGGAACTGGCCTATGAGAAATTTATTACTCGAGAACTGCCTAGCAATGAATTTTTCGGTGAGGAAGTGCAGAACAAACTTGTCTATTACCCAACTGTAACGCGGGAACCATTCAGTAATCGGGGCAGAATTACTGAATTAATGATATCTGGAAAACTGTTCAGGGATATTGGTTTGCCACAAGCCAATCCTATGGATGACAGATTTATGATCTGCGGCAGTCCCGGCATGCTGGAGGATACCTGTAGTATTCTGAACGATTGGGGTTTCGCTGAATCTAGGCAGGGTATCAAGGCACACTATGTTATCGAGCGGGCTTTTGTTGAATAAAGCGCTATTGTCGATAGTATAAGTACCTAAAAAAAGGGGCCATTCAGTGCCCTTTTTTTTGCATTATTTGTTACCACTGGGCTGTAATCAGCCGGAGCAATATTTCCTGAAAATGTCCGAGTAGAGTATGCTTGACGGAAATTCGGGTTAGCCCTTAGTAAGCAATGCTACTAGCGGTGAAAATTGACGAAGCCAGAATCAAAAAGGATGACTTAATGCTTTCGCGAATTACCCAACTTTATACTCGACTGGTTTTTGGGCATCCCATTTGGACATTGCTCATACTGCTAGTGGCAGCAGGTATATTTGGTTCTCAAGTTGGAAATTTTCGCCTCGATGCATCGGCTGATTCCTTGTTGCTTGAGGGGGATAAAGACCTCGAGTACTCCCGCTTTATTGGTACGCGATACGGAACCAGCGATTCAGTAATAGTTGCTTACACTCCAGATGAAGACTTGTTTTCCCGTCCGGTATTGACACGACTACAGGCACTGAGCGGTGAGCTGTTAACGATAGATCATGTAGAGGGCGTAGACAGCATTCTTAACGTGCCGGTTTTCGTAGATACGCCGCTTATGGGTATTTCTGAAAATTATCTCACCGTGATGGACCCTGAGCTGGATCTGATCGCGGCCCGTGAAGAACTGGTATCCAGCCCTATTTTTAGTAATGCTGTTATTAGCTCGGATGGTCAGACGGCTGGCATGTTAGTTAGCTTTGCCCCGGACGAAAAGCTCCGAGGCCTGCTGCAACAAAGAATGATATTGCGAATTAAGGCGAGCGCGGAGGGCCTGAACGCCGAGGAAACAAGCGAGCTGCGTGCAGTGGAAGCAGAGTACGATGAATACACTGTGGAGACAGCGACGCGCCAATCTGAAACCATCGCTAGCATTCGCAACATACTCGAAAATTACCGTGATGATGCGCAAATTTACTTGGGTGGCGCACCCATGATTGCCGATGACCTGGTGACATTCGTACGCGCAGACTTAAGTAGTTTTAGCTTCGGCGTGTTGGCATTTATTATTATCGCGCTCGGTTTGATTTTTAGAAAACTACGATGGATATTTTTACCACTTGCCTGCTGTGCGGTAGCGGGTGTGATTATGGTAGGTATTCTCGGTTTTATGGATTGGCGAGTCACAGTGGTTTCATCTAACTTTATTTCACTACTACTAATTATCACCATTTCCTTGACGGTACATTTGACTGTGCGCTATCGAGAGCTCAGGGCGACACGCCATTTCAGTGAGCACGACAAACTGCTGCGACATTCAGTACTCAGTATGTTCAAACCCTGCCTCTACACTGCGTTAACCACCGCGGTAGCTTTTGGCTCTCTCATCGTTAGCGGTATTTCGCCAATTATTTCCTTTGGCTGGATGATGGTGATGGGCGTGTTGGCCGCACTGATTGTTGTGTTTACTTTGTTCCCGGCTGTCATGAGTTTATTAGAGGAAGATCAGTCTCAATTGTCATCCAATTTAAAATTGAATCTCACTTCTACCCTGGCAACTGCAACGGATAAACTCAAAGGCAAAGTGTTGCTTATCTACGGGTTTATCCTGATTGTGAGCGTGGTTGGTCTGGCACGGTTGCAAGTGGAAAATAGTTTTATTGATTATTTTCGTGAGAAAACAGAAATCTTCCAAGGCATGACGCTGTTTGATGAAAAACTCGGTGGCACGCTGTCGTTTGATTTAGTGGTGGATTTGCCAGAAGTTGAAGATGCTTCTGATGGCGGATTCGAAGATAGGTTTGGAGATTCAGGCGACGATGATGCGTATTGGTTTACAGCACCAAAAATGGATCTGGTAAAAGGCATTCACACTTATCTGGATGATGATCCCCAGACCGGAAAAGTGCTCTCGTTCGGTGGCGTAATTCAGTTGGCTGAAAAACTAAATAACTATGAACCCATCGATGGGTTTCTATGGTCGGTTCTTTATACACGGTTACCGGAAGCGCTTAAAGAGACGGTATTAACTCCATTTGTCTCAATCGAGAATAATCAGCTGCGCTTCAATGTCCGGGTGATAGAATCCGATCCAAATCTAAAAAGAAACGAATTACTACAGCGCATCGAGTACGGCGTTGAAAGTGAGTTCGGGTTTGAAGATTCCGAAGTGCAGGTCACCGGTATATTGGTCCTTTATAACAATGTATTGCAGAGCCTGTATGAGTCTCAAATCCTAACACTAGGCGTAGTCATGTTAGTCATCATGCTCATGTTTCTGGTGTTATTCAGGTCGGTAAAAATTGCCATAATTTGCATTATCCCAAATGCCATTGCGGCGGCTTTTGTTTTGGGCGTAATGGGTTGGTTGAACATTCCCCTGGACATCATGACCATCACCATCGCCTCGATCTCAGTTGGCATAGGCGTGGATAATACAATCCACTACATGCACCGGTTCAAACGAGAATTTCCTCGTTTCGGAAATTATCGCGATACTATGTTTTTTTGTCATAACAGTATCGGTCGTGCGATGTACTTTACTTCCATGACTATCGTGGCAGGTTTCTCAATTCTGGCGCTGTCGAATTTCATTCCGACAATTGTATTCGGTTTACTTACCAGCCTTGCCATGTTGGTTGCATTGGTTGGGTCGTTAACATTATTGCCTCAACTGCTTATTACTTTTCAGCCATTGGGATCGGAATCTCAAGTATCTTCATAACTGAAAGTTAGGAGAACACTGTGTAGAGCGCACTGGATTAGCACCACCTTTTGTCTCTGCAGCTTGCACCCTCCGGGGTTCCTTCACTCGGTCAGGAGCTCAAAAAACGATCTCCTTCCACTCCTTTAGTGCTATGCTTTAATTGCTGAGATAAAAGGTGCTGCGAACCCAGTGCTTGCAGTTCCCACGTTACAAAATGCTATATCGGCATCTATAAGAACAATTCCGCGTAATAGCCGAATGGCACATTCTGCAGAGGCAGGAGTGCTTGGCAGCCACTGAACCAATATTCAGCATCCTGCCAAGTCGTGACCCGCTTAAGCTGTCGATCAGTAGGTTTTAGTTGTAACTGGCAGGCTGAGTGTTTTATTCTGGTGCGCTTCGTAATTGCCGTACAGAGAAAGGCAATTGCCCGAACTGAAAGAGCTTAATCAAACAAGAGGCAGGCCCATGAGTATTAGTTCGTTAAAATTGAATCGATGGCTATTGTTGTTAGTTGTACCCGGCTTGCTGGCAGCGTGTTCTGAGCAGTCCAGTGAGACGGCCTCAGCTCCAATAACCGCTGGTACTCCTGAGCCCGCGCTTGCTGCGGCAGTGGGTGGGCCGGAGGATGAGCCGGAAGTCGATGCGGCCTTGTTAAGACGTCAGCCGACGAACCACTGGATTAATGAGCAGCCCATTGGGCAAGGGCAGGGACCTGCAACCACAGAAACTCTGGCTAGTGGAAATGCCGATCCTGAGCAGTGGCTACATTATGGGGGTGATTACCGTAATTTTCGTCATAGCCCGATTACCGAGCTAAACCCAGACAGTATTCAAAACTTGGAAGTGGCCTGGTCTTTCCCTACTGGCACAGATGGGCAGTTTGCCATGTCGCCTATTGTCTATGACGGCATTATGTATATGACCACCAGCTATAACCACCTGATGGCACTCAACGCGGAAACTGGCGAGCTGTACTGGCGCTACGACCACCCACAACCAGACGATCTAAGAATCTGCTGTGGACCGGCAAATCGCGGAGTCGCTATCAAAGACAATATGGTGGTGATGGGTACGCTGGATGCCCATCTGTTGGCATTTGATCGCTTTAGCGGTGAAATACTCTGGGATATTGAAATGATTGAGCACAGCATTGGTTTTAGCTCAACCGCTGCACCGCTGATTGTGAAGAACATGGCTATCATCGGTATTGGTGGTGGCGAGTATGGTGTGCGTGGTTTCTTCGATGCCTATGATCTGACAACTCAGGAGCGTGTATGGCGCGTTTATACCATTCCTGGTGAAGGGGAGCCTGGTAACGATACCTGGGCAGGGGATTCATGGAAAACCGGTGGTGCGCCTACCTGGTCTGTGGGCGCGTTTGATGCCGCTACCAACACCATCATGTGGACCACTGGTAATCCGGCCCCGGATTGGAATGGAGATGACAGAGCCGGTGATAATCTGTATTCGGATAGTGTGCTTGCGGTTGATGCAGATACCGGGGAATACAAATGGCACTTCCAGTTTACGCCGCACGATGTATGGGACTATGACGGCAACACGACTATTTTCCAGGCTGATATCACCTTTGAAGGCCAAGAGCGGCAGGCTTTGGTGCAAGCTAATCGAAATGGTTATTTCTATATTCTGGATCGTGTAACCGGCGAATTTCTCGCAGCAAAACCCTATGTAGAGCAAATGAATTGGGCCACGATCGATGAGAATGGCAGGCCTGAACCGGACCCGCTAGCCTATCCCCAGTCCAACCCGGATCATCGGGTCTGTCCTGGGTTGTCAGGAGGTATGAACGGAGCCTGGGCTGGCGCATTGAACCCTGAATTGGGCTTAGCCTTCATTCCTACAGTTGAAAATTGCATGATGTTCCGCAAAGGTATTTCCGTTTATGTAGAAGGGCAGACATATATGGGAGGTGGAGGGTTTGAGTCGGATGCCTCTAAAGGTGAAGACTACGGCCACATATCCGCTGTCGATATAAATACCGGTGAAGTCAAATGGCGTTATATGGATGCCAACCAGGTCAGAGCAGGTGTGGTAAGCACTGCCGGTGGCGTGGTGATTTCAGGTAGTCGTACTGGTAAAATATTTGGTCTGAATGCGGAAACAGGCGAAGAGCTATGGACCTTTAATGCTGGTGGCGGAATTCGCAGTCAGCCAATTGTCTATCAACAAAATGGTGAGACTTATCTTGCGGTGGGGTCGGGGGACCGAGCGAGTACTTCCGCTGTGCCAATGGGTGGGCAGTTATTTGTATTCAAACTTAGACAAGGACAATTCTAGTAGATTGTTTACGAACTCCTGTGATTGCTAATACGGCGTTAAAAAATTGCTTAAGCTGCTCACGTACAATATGTACGCTGCACGCTTGCGCAATTTTTTGCCTTGTCTTAGCTGCACACAGAAATTTGTAATTCAATCTACACCCTATTTAAGGGTGTTTGAAGTTATTGGGTTTAATTCGATGGAGAATTTTGAAATGAAGTTGTTATTGAGATTTGGTGTTTTGATTTGTGTGTTTGGACTTGGATTGATTGCCTGTAGTGACGGAGGGGGTGGCGAGCCAGCGGAGTTGACTGTTGTGCAGGGGTTTATGGCGGATCCTGTAGCGCTTGAACGTGGAGAAGCTTTGTTCGTGGGAACTTGTGCCGGGTATTGTCATACTCTGACACCCGAAGATACGGATGCCCTGTTTCTGTTCGATTGTGAGTGGAAACACGGTGGAGCGGATGAGGAAATTTTTAATACCGTAACAGTCGGCATTCCCGACACTCGGATGGTTGGCTTTGGTTCAAACTTCCCTCAGGGGGATGATGACCTTTGGAAAATAATTGCCTTCTTAAGAACTAACCAACAGCCTTGTGCATAATAAAAGGATTTAATTATGACGTTTAACTCTTCAGAAAAAGATGGTGATGAAGCGAAAGGTTCTGCAGCTGGAAACCTCGTAGCAGAGAAATTATTTAAGTCCCGGGCGGTCACCATATTTGGCGAAATTAATGACAAAATAGCTCGGGCTGTTACCGAAAAATTACTGGCTCTCGCCGCTGAAAGTGACGAGGAAATTTTTGTTTATATTAGTTCACCTGGTGGCCATGTCGAATCTGGCGACGTGATTTATGACATAATAAAATTCATCAAACCCGAAGTAAAAGTAATTGGCACAGGGTGGGTAGCTAGTGCAGCGACAACGATTTATTTGGCGGCAAAAAAAGAAAATAGATTTGCTTTACCCAACACCCGATTTTTAGTTCACCAACCCTCTGGCGGATCTCGGGGAGATGCTACGGATATCAAGATACAAGCAGAAGAAATAGTAAAAACCCGAACTCGTATTAATCAGCTGATTGCGGATGAAACCGGGCAGTCGCTGGACCGGGTCGCAAAAGATACGGATCGCGATTACTGGATGACCGTAGAGGAAGCAAGCGATTACGGTATTGTAAATAAAGTTGTGAGTTCTATCGTGGAAATTTAGTGCCTGGTTAAATTGATAATATTCAATTATTAAGGCTGATTTTTCGAAATAGTACTTGTCGATTATTTGCCAAGGCACACACAAGCATAAATTCTGGTATGCAGCTTTGGGCGGCTACTATCGCAGTTTCTTCATCAATAAGTTCTGCCTGAATGATCCCAGTGACACCGGCATACTCAACTTGCACCGTCACCAGATTGCCGACTAGCTTTCCATTAGAGCTTGTCCATTCGAATCCCAGTGATTCGATTTGTTTTACTTCCACTTCGTTGTCGAGAACGACTACATTGATACTGAAAAGAGTGCCTTCCGCAATCCAGTTGCCATTCCAGCTCGATTCAAAATTTTCCTGGGCAAGACCTGGTGAGTTGAAAAGCAATAAACTCAAAAGTAAAATCAATTTCGAATATTGATAACTCAAAATGTAACCCCCACACCAAAAAGCTGGCCATGATAGGCGACTATAAGCAAACACACTACACCGCCGGCTGCAGTGGCAATTACGTCCCAAATCAGCAAACTGGAAATGGAATTATTTTCTGTTACAACACCAACTTTGCCTAGGGCGAAGGTTTTAATTAGTGACCAGCAGGTAAAGCTGCCAAATAATAGTATCGAAGCCAAGTCGCCATTTGACCACAAATGAGCCAGACCCCAAATTGCAACCCCCAGCAACATGGGGTGATGTAAAGTTCTCTTCGTCACTGACATTGGTAAGTTGCTGGCAACGATGAAAATAATCGCTGGCAGCATCAGCAACAAACTGAGGTAACGCAGTTCATAGAAAGGCTGCCAGACCATAATGAAAGGGGCTATAGATTTACCCCAGATTATCAATCCGAGACCCGCAAGTATTACCAGCCTATAAATTGCCTTGTATGCATTTACTGAAGGCGCCGCATCGATAATGGCCTGGCGAATAGCCATTTCGCGGAATAAATGGGGGGTGAAAAATAGTGCCAGTCCGATGATTAATAGAAGCACAGATGTGTGACCAGCTTGCCAAGAGGAGTCACAGTGTAGCATGGGATTCGCCCAGCATGGGGGTGCTTGCCGGCAGAAGAGTGGGCGGTAGAAGTCACTTGACATTTAATTAATGAAACGTTTAAATAATTAAATACAGTTAGAGATCTGCCCAAATTTTAGCCAATTGATGGTGTAGAGATGACAGAGGCGACAAAGAAACGCGCGTTAGGTAGACCCTCCGGAGCCAGTAACGATCAAGTAAAGGACAACTTGCTGGATGCGGCGCGGCAATTATTTCTTAGCTTTGACTACCAAGGAGTCTCAGTAAGGCAGATAGCTGAATTGGCCGGGGTTAACCCGGCAATGGTCAAATATTATTTTGGCGATAAAAAGGGCCTGTACCTTGCTTTGGTTGAACAACTGTTTGTGCCGATGGAGGCAAAGTTGAGTGAGATGCGGGGGCAAGCCCAACCAAAGATTGCAGATTTCATTAAAAATTACACCGAACTGCTCGCCGAAAACCCCTGGTGGCCAAATTTTGTGGCGCGTGAGGTGCTCTTTCGTGAGGGGAATATGCGTGAAGCCGTTTTGCAAAAATTTAAAGCTACCATGGCCCCCAGCCTGATGCACGCCGTGCAGCAGGAAATTTCAAACGGCGATTTTCGGAAAGACTTACAACCAGAATTTACCTTGATAACACTGTTGAGCTTGTCCGTATTTCCTTTTTTGGCTAAACCAATAATAGAGAGCGTTTTAGATATCAAAATCGACAAAGCAACCGCTACCCGACTGGCTGAGCACAATACTGGATTATTTTTACATGGAGCAAAAGCGGGTGAGGAAGGAAGGGAGCAATCATGAGTAAACAAACGATTATTTGTGGAGCACTGCTTTTCGTGGTTACCGCCTGTGAGGAGGAAGTACTTACTGCAGTAGGACAACTGGAGTCAGACCGCATTGAATTGGTGGCCGAGTTTTCTGAGCCCATTGTTGCTATTGCTGGTTTGGAAGGCGATCAGCTGAGTCCTGGCGACTTAATTATAAGCCAGGATAGTAGTCGCGTTGCAATTCGTATTACAGAAGCCCAAGCAAACATCGCTCGAATTGAAGCGCTTCTGGCCGAGCAAGTTAGCGGTCCGAGACAACAACAAATAGACGCTGCAATAGCCAGTCTCAATGAAGCCAACATTGAAGAACAATTTGCTGACAGAGAGGTCGAGCGTATGGCCGGATTACGCGAGAGGAACCTGACTTCCATCGAGAGTATTGATCAGGCCGAAAAGGCGAAACAGTCGGCAGGCGCCCGAATTAAATTTGCCGAGGCTCGTCTGTCTGAGTTGCAGGCGGGTACCCGGGTTGAGCAAATTGAACAGACACAACACAGTATGCAACAAGCACAGGCGCAGCTGGCAAGTCTGGAGCTAGACCGGCAGCGCTTGTCGATCACGGCGCCAGTAAGTGCCATTATCGATTCTCTGCCATTTGAAGTCGGTGAACGCCCGAAAAAAGGCGATGTTGTCGCTGTGTTATTGAGCGGGGCGCAACCCTATGCCCGGATTTATATTCCCGAACAGTTAAGAGTCGGTATGGTGCCTGGTACAACAATACAAATCAGCGTTGATGGCTTGCCACAAATTCTAACTGGAAGGATAAGACGTATTGCATCCGAAGCCAGTTTTACGCCCTACTTTGCACTGACTGAACGGGATCGAGATCGTCTGAGCTACCTGGCGGAAGTCGCCTTGCCGGAGCTTCCGAATCGATTGCCAGATGGTGTCCCGGTGCAAGCAGTGTTTGGTGATGGTATTACCAATGAGTAATAGCCAGACTGCAATTACAGCCGATAGACTGACGCGAAAATTTGGTAGTTTAGTGGCGGTTGACGAAGTGGATCTGCGTATTCCAACGGGAAGCATTTATGGTTTTCTTGGGCCCAATGGTTCTGGCAAATCAACCACAATTCGAATGTTATGCGGCTTGTTAACTCCCACATCCGGTGAAGCTTCGGTTTTGGGCCTGAATGTGAGGCGGGAATCTGAAGCCCTAAAACAAAAAATAGGCTACATGACCCAGCGTTTTTCCTTGTATGAAGACTTAACAGTTAAAGAGAACCTTCAATTTGTAAGTGAGATTTATACCGTTGCGCGAAGTAAACGTAAACCGCGGGTAAATGAGCTAGTGGGGAAATTCAATCTGACGGCGCAGTTGAAGCAACGGGCAGGCACTTTAAGCGGCGGGCAGAAACAACGTCTGGCGCTGGCTGCTGCTACGCTGCACGAACCGAGTATTCTTTTACTTGATGAGCCAACCAGCGCAGTGGATCCTCAGAACAGGAGGGATTTCTGGGAAATTTTGTTCGAGCTTGCCGATAACGGAACGACAATTCTGGTTTCAACCCACTATATGGATGAAGCTGAGCGCTGCCACAGTTTAGCAATACTGGATAAAGGAGTGAAAGTTGCCGACGGAACACCCAAAGAACTGGGCGAAGGAATAGATTCAAACGTAATAGAAGTTGTTGCCTCCGACCCCAACAAAGCCAGGTTGTGTCTGGCTAATCAAGAAATAATAACCAGCATCACCCAATTAGGCATTAGGCTCAGAGTGCTCATTCCTAAAACCGTCACAGGCGCACTAGAGCTTGTGCAACAGAGTTTAGCACAACTGGATACGCAGGCCCGCGTAGAAGAAGTAACGCCTGGCCTTGAGGACGTGTTTGTAGCTGTAACTGATAGTAGACGACAAGCTCTGGGGAGCAGCTGAGCATGAAGTCTTTAACCCGAATATTTGCGGTATTGCGCAAGGAATTTCTGCAATTGAGTCGGGATCGACTCACCTTCGGCATGATCGTTGGTATACCGCTGATTCAGTTAATGATGTTTGGTTATGCCATTAATACGGATGTGCGTGGATTGTCAGCGGCTTATTCAGATCAGGCTGATACGCACCTATCACGTCAATTTGTGGCAGACATCGCAGCGTCCCAGGTCATAAATTTCAAACAGCGTGTCAATTCCCCTGAAGAACTGATGCAATTGATGGACTCGGGAAAGATATCGATCGGACTGGTTTTGCCAGAAGATTTTGATCGCCGCGTCATCGAAAGAGATCGTAAAGCAGTGCAGTTACTGGTAGATGGGACTGATCCAATAATCCTAGGTGTGGGCCGACAATTAACTGCGATTCCCATTCGCTTCGATACCCAAGCTAATGTTGCAGCACCAAATAATCTTATGGAGGTGCGAAACTTTTATAATCCAGAGCGACGTTCTGCTGTGAATATAGTGCCAGGTCTGGTTGGTGTGATTCTCACCATGACTATGGTGCTATTTACCGCAGTAGCCATAGTGCGAGAAAAAGAACGCGGAAATATGGAGCTTCTAATCAATACGCCGGTAAAGACGCTGGAATTGATGCTTGGAAAAATTGTGCCCTATATTGTTATTGGCTTGATACAGCTGGTTATAATTTTCGCCCTGGGATGGTATTTTTTCCAAGTGCCAATTAGAGGAAGTCAGTTTCATGTGTTCATGGCCGCACTGGTTTTTATCGCAACAAACCTTGCTCTGGGGCTGCTCATATCGACCTCTGCTAAGACACAGTTTCAGGCCATGCAGATGACATTCTTCTTTTTTCTGCCCTCGATTTTATTGTCTGGATTTATGTTTCCCTTTGATGGCATGCCGGCGCTGGCTCAAAACATCGCCGAAGTCCTACCCTTAACTCATTTCAATCGGCTGATTAGGGGCATCGTTCTGCGTGGCGCGAATATTGTGAGTATGTGGGAAGAGCTGGCGGCTTTGGGAGTTTTCATGACGGCTGCATTGACACTTGCCATCGCGCGTTTCAGCAAGCGGCTGGATTGAATTTTCTGGTTCAATGCAACGCACCGACTTGCTAGTCTAAAGTAGTTATTCAGCTGCCTGGCAACATTAAAATGTAGTTCTTCTGCTGAAGCATAGTTCCTCTGTTAATTTTGTGCCAGTAGTGTAGAAAGTATGAGGTCTTGGTTCTTTAGTGGTAGCTCTCTTATCCGCTGGCCGGTGAGGATATAGATCGCGTTAGTAACCGCTGCCGCAATGGGTGGTGTGGCGGGTTCGCCCAGTCCACCGAGCGCTTCACCGGATTCAACGATATGCACATCAATTTCAGGCGACTGGGCCAAACGTACCATATCGTAATCGGGGAAATTGTTTTGCGCCACACGCCCCCGCTCGATAGTGATCTCGCCATAAAGCGCCGCAGTCAAACCGAAGATGATGCCCGATTCAACTTGGGCCTCAGCAGTGTCCGGATTGATAGCGCGACCGCAGTCGATAGCACAGGTGACCTTATGCACGACTGGGTTGCCGTTATTATCAAGAGACACTTCCGCAATTTCCGCTACGATGCTGCCGAAGCTTTCCTGTACGGCAATTCCAAGTGCGTGCCCTTCTGGAAGATTCCTTCCATAACCTGCGCTCTCGGAGGCGACTTCAAGTACCTTACGATGCCGAGGGTGTTCAGCCAACATTTCCATTCGAAATTGATACGGGTTCTTGCCCGCGCGATGGGCCAATTCATCGATGAAGGATTCGGTAAAAAACGTCTGTTGTGAATGATCGACACTGCGCCACGCTGCCACGGGCACATGGGTATTACTATCTACGACTCGAATAGACTGATTGGGAATGGCATAGGGGATGTGAGACGCACCGGGAGTTTGCACCGGCCCGGTATAGTGGTTTTCCCATGCTGTCACATTGCCCTTCGCATCGAAGCTAGCCTTGAAATTACTGGCCACAGCAGGTCGATAATAATCTTGTTGCATATCGTCCTCCCGACTAAGCACTGTCTTTACTGGCACATCGAACTCTTTAGCGATCAAAGTGGCGTGATCGATAACATTCCAGGTAAATGGCAACCGGCGTCCGAAACCGCCACCAAGATAGCTATGGTGAAATGTCACATCGTCCTCTGGCAATCGAGCTACGGAGGCTACCCGAGCTTTTATGCCGAGTGCATCCTGCGTGCTTGTCCAAAGATCTGCCTTGCCATCGTGAAAATGTACTGTGCAATTCATCGGTTCCATGGTGGCATGTGCCAGGAAAGGCACGCGGTAGCTTGCCTCAATCACATCGGCAGAATTTGCAATCGCGCTGTCTGCATCACCCATTTCTAGATCTTTACTGCCTTTGCTTTCAGCCAGGTCGCGGTCAAATTGGGCATAGATATCTGCCTGCGAAACCTGGTCATTCTCGGACGACTCAAACTCAGCTTCTACCAGCTTCAATGCTGTCTTGGCTCGCCAATAGTTGTTGGCCACAACCGCAACTGAGTCTTCCAGTTCGATGACCCGCACCACACCTCGTTTAGCCAGTGCCGCGGCGGCGTCGACTGAAACCAGCTTGGTACCAAATACTGGTGCGAAACGAATTGCTGCAAATAACATATTCTCGCTATAGGCATCCAGACCATACTTCGCAGACCCATCGACTTTGGCTGGAATGTCATTTCTAGATATTGATTTACCCATTATGTTGAATTGGGATGGAACTTTTAGCATCGTGTTTTCTGGTGGTTCAAGTAGGGCCGCTTCTGCAGCCAGCTCGCCGTAGGAGAACGATTGTCCGCTGGCATTGTGGTGTACATGACTCAGTTGCGTAGTGCATTGATCCGCCGCTACTCCCCATCGTGCAGCTGCACATTGAATGAGCATTTGTCTGGCGGCTGCGCCAGCCGTTCGCATGCCAGATTCACCGGTATAACGCACTGAACCACTGCCGCCGGTCACTTGAAAATTCCCAATTTCAGCCACCTTGAAAGCGGAGGCTGCCACTAGTCCATCCAGAAAACCGGGCACACCGAATTCACCGGCAAAGCCCTTGATGATTTCGCCGTTGGCAAAAAGGTCTATTGCCGGTGCCTGCTCGATGTTAACCAGTTCCCAATTGGCATCCATTTCATCTGCGGCCATCATGGATAATGAGGTGTGTACACCCTGTCCCATTTCAGAATGGGGTACGTAGACCGTCACTTCATTGTTGGGGTCTATTTTTAACCAAGAGGTCACAAAGTGCTGGCCATTTTCGGCCATTTCCTCATTCGCTCTTCTATGCCGGCTGGGGCGCGTAGCTGAATAGCCAATCAAGACTCCACCACCCACTAATGCGGTAGTAGCCAGAAACCGACGTCGATTAATTTTCATTGTCATTCTCCTCTACGCGGTGAGTGATTTGATTGCTTTGCGAATTCTCGGATAAGAGCCGCAGCGACAGATGTTAGTAATGGATTGGTTGATTTCAGTATCGGAAGGTTTGGGGTTAGTGGCCAGCAGCGAAGAAACTGCCATGATCATGCCAGATTGACAATAACCGCACTGTGGCACCTGGTGATCAATCCAGGCCTGTTGTACAGCCATCAAATCAGGTGCCGATGGGCTCGAGCCAGCAGTGGCGCTGGCCAAACCTTCGATGGTGGTAATTTCTGTGCCTTCCACCGCACTGACTGGGGTAACGCAGCTACGGGTTGCAACTCCATTCACATGTACAGTACAGGCACCGCAGGCAGCAATACCACACCCAAATTTGGTTCCAGTCAATCCCAGCTCATCCCGGATTGCCCACAGCAGCGGCATTTCAGGTTCGATATTGAGCTGCTGCTGGGCGCCATTCACTTTGAATTTTGCCATTATACATCCCCCTTAAGAGAAGTTTGGTGACTCTATCTAACTTATTTGCGCATAGTATCAATTTCTTATTTAATAGTATCTTTGTTGTACGCTTAATATTAAACAATCCCCGAATATTTTGAGTTGGCCCGGTGCGAGTAACTTATGTTTTTTAATCAGTTTTTCATACGAATTATTTTTTGTTATAGCATCTTGCTGGGGTTGGCGCTTGGCCAGCCGCCTGAGGATACTCGTTTTTTGCTGTTCGAATCTGGGCCGGAGAAATGGCAGGGTGAACTTAAGACCGCGATTACTACCTACCAAAATGAATCGGATGTTTTACTCGATCTGGTTGCTGCGGTTCATATAGCCGACAGCGCTTATTTCGCGCAGCTCAACCAATATTTTAAAGACCGTGATGCGGTGCTTTATGAGTTAGTTGCTGACGAAGGTGTTCGGCCCTCACCAAACCGGATACTGCGTAGCGGGTCATCCGTGGGGTTTGTGCAACAGGCTCTGGCCAATTTCCTCGGTGTTTCATTCCAGCTGGAGTATATTGACTACTCACCGCGAAATTTTATCCATGCAGATTTAGATCCGGCCAGCCTAGCTGAAATTATGGAGGCTAAAGGCGAGAACTTTCTATCTATGTTCATTTCTCTGGCTTTATCGGAAATGGGCAATCAACAGATTGACTCAAGCGCCAGTGGTTCCTCTTCATCATTAAATTTACTCTCATTAATGGAAGCCTTCTCTGCTACTGATCAACGCAGTGCGTTTAAAACACTATTAGCAGCAGAATTAGCTAGAAGTGGCGGTTCGCTGGTTGATCCAAATTTGGGCAATCAATTAACGCTTCTGGGTGATCGTAATAGGGTTGCATTAAGGGTGCTGCGGGAAATCTTGCAGGATTCGACCCGGCAACGACTATCCATTTTCTACGGCGCTGCTCATATGCAAGGAATCGAGAAGGAAATCGTGGAACAGCTGGGGTTCACGCAAGTTAGTCAAAGGTGGATCACAGCCTGGGCTATTCCCTAAGAGTACCCATTACCCCCTACTCTAGTGGAGTGAATGCACTGATCTTAAATTATTAGACTAACTGATGCCGCTTGACGTTAATTTGAGTTGACTGGCGCTGGTTTTACCGGACAATAGACAGTACGTTTCAGATGAGGCGATCTGGGAAATTTTTCCGATTTAGGGGGTAAAGCTGATCGTATCGAGTTCAGGTGGTTAGGGTAGTCATTCGATGGGAATCAGTTTTAGTAAGTATTTGCAACCAAGGTGAGAAGATATGAAGAAAGTTATTAACGGTTTGATGGCACTGTGTTTGATTATACTAGTTGGCTGCGCAGGTGGAGTAAGTCCGGCAGTTGGTACCTGGGATCTTGCTTTGGCCACACCACTTGGGTCATTGCCAGCCGTTTTGGTAATGAGCGAAAATGGTGCCGGAAGCTTGTCTTCTGCGGAGCTGGGCTCAGCGCAAATTTCTGATATTGTCTTTGATGGCAATCTAGTCAGTTTTCCGCTTGATCTGGAGATACAAGAAGATGTTACTTTGTCGCTGCAATTCTCTGCAACAATAGCGGGCGATATGTTGGAAGGTGAAGCAACTAGTGATTTTGGGCCATTTGCTGTCACTGGAAGCCGTCAATAACCTGGCCCAAATTTAGAGTTTAACTCGACCGACCAGGTTTAAGTCTTTTAGATAATACTCATCCGTAAGCTTTGGTTTACCATTTCAAGACTCTGCTGTGCGTTCGGGCTTTGAGGATGCACTTGTAGCAGCGTTTCGAAGGCGTCTTTGGCTTTCTGCAACTCATTCCGTTGGATATAAACCAAACCAAGACCAGATAATGCACCGAAATGCCGGGGTTCGAGCGCCAAAGTGTGTTTGATATCATCAATTGAAGCATCGAGATCGCCCGCTAGGTAATAGAGGGTTGCACGTTTGTTCCAGGCTTCGGCATAGTCAGGGTAGGTCTTGATGATTTCACTATAGACCGCTAAAGCATCGCTATAATATTGCATGTTCATCCGCTGTGTTCCTACTAGCATCAATGCCTCGACATCGGCGTCTAAATGCTCCATCCAGATCTCCCAAATTTTGTTCTCAGTTGCCTGAATAATATTTACATCACCGGTTTGCCCAAGCACGCTGAATAACTCATCCAGGCGAGCGTCTGTTTGGTCAGCGAAGCTAATTGTTGGCGCGATGCATGTTAAACAAGCGATTAAAAAGTATTTTCTGTACATGATCGTAGTTTTCTCGAAAGCTTTTTGACAGTATAAATGCATGCCGACTGGTAGGCCAGAGATCATATGCCAATATACAGGGCTGTTCTAAATTACATCAAAAAATCTGTGACGATGCCCACGCCCAGTCTGAATGGTATTCAGCAGGAATGTATAAAGCTGGTCGAAATTTTTAAGCTGGCCGTCAATTCGACTAAAAAGATCCGATGGGCCGAAGGTGTCAAGGTTGTCGTAGCCCATCGCCCCGCTGAATTCTAGAAATGCATCAACAGTGACGTGGTGAAAGTTATGAGCTCGAGCGGATTTTTCTTCAACATCTATAGCTCTAGCTCTCGAAGGGTTTTGAGTTGCTATCCCGGTTTGACAGTTGTTGGTGTTACAATTTTTGGCCTGCACACAGCCCAGCACCAACATCATCGCCCTGGTCACATTCACCGGGTCCGCACCTAATAAGATTTTTTCCAGCATATATTTTAGATTTGCCAATACGGGATAGTTGCGACGCAAATTGCTCTTGCAGCATAATTTCTCGTGCGCTCCCAATAAAGAGTAACCTAGGAGTATAAGGAAGACAGAGAATTGCACCGGCTCATTGGCGAAGGACTGCAGCGAAACAACACATGAGGTACCAGCCTACAACCAAACTAGGCTCAGGGGCATGAACAGTAATACAATTGACCAGAGTAATTTAACAGCGGGTGTCATAGGCGCACCATATGAAGACTTTGATATTACTTATGTTTAATAATGCTAAAAATCCAAAACGAATGTTATGGCAGTCTCTGTGTCTGTCTTTTGACGCCCAACGGGCACTTCGGTTTGATGCTTCACGTTTACAGAAAATTTTAGCGACAGGTTGTCGAGTATTTTGGTTTCAATGCTACTCTCAGACCGGAATATGCTGGTTTTATCACCCGTTTCAGTACTTAAGTGTTGAACAAAATTAGCGTTTTGAGATATATTCCATTCATAATCGCTGGCTAAACGTAGCATGGGTTCGTCGAAACTATCTTCTTCTGAGCGCGATTGTCGCATACCCAATCCAAGGTTCAGCGTTATGGCCATGTTCGGCATATTAGTCAACAAGTTGCGACCATAGTTCAGCGAGATGTCAGATTGGCTGTCGTAGCCGCTGAAGCGGTCGTCATCATGAGCTATTCTGGTTAGTATGAAGCTGCTTTCAGTAAGCGAATAATTGGAATTAGCCACGTAGTAAACTCTTTGTGCTGCTAATTCACCGTCTTTTGAGGAACGAAAACCATCAACCGAGAAGCCATGTTCCCATGAGTTTCGCAGCCATGAGATATTCCCTTGAAACTGGATGTTTTCATCTTCTGTATTACCAGAGGTGAAGATGGCCCCTAATTCGATTTGTGTGTTAAGGCCATTTCCTTCTTGTGCAGTTACTTGCACAGTGATTGAGCAAAGAAAAACGCCTGCTATGCCTAGAACAAATTTTTTCATTACTAGATCCTACTTTACTATAAGGCGCGGTATTTTAACGACAGAGCTGGGAAATAGCTAATTAGTGCCTACCCCAGTTACGACAACACCACTGGAGTTGCTTTGCCAAGTAAGGTATAAGGCATTCAGAGACCGTTCGAGACCTCCGAATTATTCACTTTTTTAATTTCACATTTTTACCGGCCTAAGATTTTAGAGCATGAAAACCCTGTTTCTACTGCGGCACGCGAAATCCAGCTGGGATGACTCAGGGCTAAAAGACTTTGAGCGACCGCTTAGTGGTCGGGGCTTATCCGATGCGCCTGCTATGGGGGCTCGGTTTCTTGCTCGGGGAAAACTTGTTGATTGCATTATATCCAGTCCTGCAGTTAGGGCGAAGGCCACCGCGACACTATTTGCCGAAGCGATTGGCTTTCCGGTAGCGGATCTAACTAGTAATCCGGAATTGTATTTTGCTGGTGCGCCCATGTTTTTGAAGGCCAGCAGCCTCCTCGATGAGGATTTTGACTCGGCCATACTGGTGGGGCACAATCCTGCCATTACCGAGTTTGCCAATAACATGTCGGGTGCCAATATCGAAAATATTCCTACGTGTGGCTTGGTCGAATTAACACTGCCAATTGATAACTGGTCTGACGTAGTGTTGGCGTCAGCGACTTTGGTAAACTTTGATTATCCTAAAAACCTGGTTGATACATGAATATTTCAAAATGGGCTGCTTTTATATCACTGTTTTCACTTCTGATTGCCTGCGGAGAAACGGAACAACAGACAAGTTTTAGCGATACGGGTAGATGGTACACCGAGCAGCAATTAGACAATGGAGCTCAGATTTTTGGCACCAACTGTGCAGTTTGTCACGGTGACCAGGCTCAGGGGCTCGCTGTAGATTGGCAGTCACGGCAGGACGATGGGGCGTTCCCACCACCGCCACTAAATGGCTCCGCACACGCCTGGCATCACCCGGTATCAGTTCTCCTTGGGGTAATTGAAGCAGGTGGGGAAGATCTGGGGGGCAAGATGCCGGCTTTTGAATCTGTATTGAATCATGATGAGAAGATGGCGACGATTGCCTATTTTCAAAGTTTTTGGTCGGACGATATCTATCTAGACTGGGAAGATATGGGTGGGGAGAACTAGTCGGATGAATTGGCGCCGTAACAACATCGGATTAGCAGTATTCTTTACTGGCCTGTTTGGTACGTTGGTTCGAGATACATTGGCCCAAGATCAGTCTGGGGCACCCTGGGATTCGGTACTCTACAGCGACCACCCTCTGGTGGGCCGCATATGGAAAAGCGCCAGTAGTGCTTTTATTGATTCTACAGCTCTTTACCGTGAGATTGCTGATGGCAGGTATGTTTTGTTGGGAGAGAAGCACGATAATCCTGATCATCATCGATTACAGAAATTAATAGTCGATAAGTTAGCCGCCAACAAGGTGCTTTCACAGGTTGCTTTTGAAATGATGGACTCGAGCGTGCAGGCGCGTCTGGAGATTATCCAGACACAGGGCATTGGCTCTCTGGATGAGCTAAAGCAATACTTGGACTGGGATGAAGAAGGTTGGGACTGGTCGTTCTACGGGCCACTGCTTTTTGATGTTTTGCAAGCACGTATAGAGATCGATGCAGCTAATATCAGCAACGAAACAATGATGCTTGTTTACCGGGAGCCCTTAGCCGGCGAAATTGCGGAAGTGCTGGATACAACAATTGTGGATCAGCTCAATGCCGATATTGATGAAAGTCATTGCGGTCTACTGCCAGCTAGTCAGTTTCCGGCAATGGTAAGAGTTCAACAGGTCCGCGATCACCAAATGGCATTAGCTTTGACTTCAACAACAGGAGAGGGCATCAGCGTCCTTATCGCGGGTAATTACCACATCCGCCAGGACTTGGGGGTGCCGAATTATATTTTAGCGTTGGACTCAGCCATAGGCAGAGATGAAATTATTTCTGTGGCATTGCTGGAAGTAGCAAACGGAGAAGTAGATCCCGCAGTTTACATGGAATCCATATCAGGTCGGGGTGCGTTTGATTATATCTGGTTTACACCGGCTATTAGCGATGAGGATTATTGCGCCTCGCTGCAGTAGCTTTCACTTAAAATGTGGGGGCGAATACTTGCACTCACCTGGCAATCAAGACAAACTTGCTGTGACTCATCAGCGTAACTCGAAATATTTATAACCACAGATGTGAATATGAAATTGGAACAACTGCTTTTGCTGTTAGTAATACTTTCACCGGCTGCCCGCGGGGCCGAACTGGATCTTTCCAGTTTGGCCTATGACCGTGGGGGCGAATTCAATTTTGTTCGAGTGCAATTCGACACCTACTTTGGTAGGGGCTTTAGAGGTTATGGGGGCCCCTGGAGCGTAGATTTTCCTGATGCGGATTTGAACTTCCTTCGAGGGGTGTCCCGACTAACCAATATTCGGGTAATGAGCGATCCTATTGTCCTGCGGCTGGATGACAAGGAAATCTACGATTACCCTTTTCTTTATATGCTGGAGGTTGGCCAGGGCGGCGGCCTAGTAATGAATCCCAGCGAGATAGAAAATCTTCGTGAGTATTTGCTGCGAGGTGGGTTTCTGCTTATCGATGATTTTTGGGGAGTGCAACAGTGGGACAATTTCATCGGCGCATTTAGTCAGGTCTTTCCCGACCGCGAGATTGTCGAA
>Ga0302135_10000184_pt1 | contig 38222 bp, 25 predicted proteins | sample CBN3_surface_MG_FD_203119 | JGI IMG/M metagenome (GOLD analysis project Ga0302135, IMG submission 203119) | Marine microbial communities from Western Arctic Ocean, Canada - CBN3_32.1 | ecosystem: Environmental > Aquatic > Marine > Oceanic | place: Canada: Western Arctic Ocean | collected...
GCCGTCACTATGAATACCCATGCTTACAATCTTACCATCAGTACCTAGCGCCCAATCATGCATATGCTCAATCGCTGCATTGGCGGCTGATGCCGCACTGGACAGACCTCGCGCCTTGATAATCGCGGCACCACGTTGCTGAACAGTGGGAATAAAATCTTCTGTCAGCCATGTTTGATCAACCAGATCGGTGGCCGCCTGTCCATCGACAGTAGCGTGGTGGATATCCGGATATTGTGTCGCAGAATGATTTCCCCAAATGATCATGCTGTCGATATCTGTACTATGCTTTCCAGACTTATTCGCCAATTGCGCAATGGCTCGATTATGATCGAGTCTTGTCATAGCGGTGAACTGGCCTGGATTCAAGTCCGGGGCATTCCTGTAGGCAATTAAAGCGTTCGTATTCGCTGGATTGCCAACCACTAAAACCTTCACATCCCGACTGGCGTGATCATTGATTGCCTTGCCCTGCACTGAAAATATCTGTGCATTAGCTTCCAGCAAGTCTTTCCGCTCCATGCCCGGGCCGCGCGGTCTAGCACCCACTAACAGGCAAAAATCGGCGTCCTTAAAAGCGGCATTGGGATCGTCAGTAGCTACAATTCCTGCCACCAGCGGGAAAGCACAGTCTTCGATTTCCATTACAGTGCCTTTCAGAGCCTCCATTGCCGGTGTGATTTCAAGCAATTGCAGTATTAGCGGTTGGTCGGCTCCCAGCATTTCTCCAGCGGCGATCCTGAATAGTAGTGAATAACTAATTTGTCCTGCTGCTCCAGTTATGGCAACTCGTACGGGCGCTTTCATATCTGTTTTATATCCTGTTTGTTGGTTGAGTCATAAACCAAGATGAATTCGGTCGCGTAGTATAACAGGTCCTGACCAAGTTTTTCATGGGTGGATGGCTATGGGTGAAATTGACGTGCTGCCAACTCATACGCCTCACTCCCCATTATGATAAATAAACATGGCGTCTCCATAACTGAAAAACCTGTATTCATTTTTGATTGCTTCCTCATAAGCGCCAAGTAGCATATTTATATCTGAGAAAGCACTTACCAACATCATAAGGGTGGACTCTGGTAGGTGAAAATTGGTAATCATTGCATCTACTGCTCGAAATTTATAACCAGGATAAATAAAAATATCGGTTTCCCCCTGATACGGACATACCTCATTTTCTCCCATTGCCGATTCGAGGCTTCGAACCGTAGTGGTACCAACCGCAATTACTCGCCCACCTCTTTCCCGGCACGCGCTGATTTGATCACACAATGAACTCGTTACTTCGATAATTTCAGAATGCATCTTATGCTCAAGAATATTATCAACTCTTATGGATTGAAATGTGCCAGCTCCCACATGCAAAGTAACATATCCAAATTCAACTCCTCTGTCTGCCAACCGCTCCAATAACGCCTCATCGAAATGCAGACCTGCTGTGGGCGCAGCGACTGCCCCTTTGCGTTTGGCGTAGATGGTTTGATATCTCTCTCTGTCCATCGCCACATCGGAACGCTTTATATAGGGTGGTAAAGGTATGTGGCCTATCTCCTCCAGCACATCGGTCAATGAGTTTTGGCATTCAAACTGCACTTGAAAGAATTCTTTCTCTCTTTTAATAACAGTTGCAACCAGTGGCAGTGCAGAGCTCTGACTCGATTCAGGACCTGCATCGAACAGTAATCGAGTTCCGGGCTGAGGCGCTTTGCTCGCTTTAATTTGAACCAGTGCTGTATTGTTATCTAGCAAACGCTCAACCAACACTTCGACTTTTCCACCGGTTTGCTTAACCCCATACAGACGAGCTGGTATCACCCGAGTATCGTTGAAAACCAGCAAATCGTCCGGGTTAATCATATCTGTCAGATCACGGAAAATGCGATGTTGCATCGCGCCAGTAGTTGCATTGAGACACAATAACTTGCTTGCGCTGCGCTGTTCCGGAGGCTGACTGGCAATCAATTTATCTGGAAGCGTGTAACTGAAGTCGCTTAGCGGGATTGGTTTTGTCAAAATATCTTATCTCTTCTGCAATTGAACAAGTCGGGCCACCTGACTATAAATAGCGAGCTGTAAAAGCCTACACCATTGCGATCGCTAACGTTAATTTAAACCCCCTCACGATACATTGCACGGACAATCGTTGCTGCTATAATGCCTATCTGTTTTCATAGTACAGCATTAGTATAAGTGTCCTGAGGAAGCAGTTCGAGTCAAAACAAGAAATGCCAGCGTGGTGAAATTGGTAGACACGCCGGATTCAAAATCCGGTTCCTTCGCGGGAGTGGCGGTTCAAGTCCGCCCGCTGGTACCATTATTTAGAACAAGAGGGACTAAGTCCTTCTAAATCCTCCTACTATATCTCTATAGCCCAGTAGATACGGGCTATTACACCCCTCCATCTGCCCGAATTGTGGTGATGATCATGCTAGATAAAGACAAAGCCAAAGAATTTGCCGACCGTATAGCTGATATTAACCAACAGGTTCAAACGGGTGATGTTAATTTTGAGCAAGCCAGAGTAACTATCGAAACTTACAAGTGACTGGCATCTACCTACGATCCTTCAACTTACGGCAATGTTTCGTCATCAACGCCTGAGACTGACCTTAATGCTATGCACTTGGAAGCGATTAAGGCACTTTTAACTAGCTTGCAGCGATACCTGCCAACCTATATCTATAGTATCTTCTGGGTATGAATTTACCGCACTGCGCGTACGCGAGTATCATGAATTCAGCAATATAGCACCCTCATTTACTTCTTCGGCTATACGTTGGCTATATGGGCATCACAGCGGTTTGGGGCGAGCGGTGCAACTCGCCCAATGTGTTTAACTGTGATTATCTACTCACTATTTCCATTGCTTCTTCATCATCTACTACAGGAGCTATTGCAGACTCGCATAATTCGTTCCATCCATATGCGAATTCCATTACAAGAGTGGGGTCATCAGCTTCTACTAAAACTATACCCTTTCCAGTCGTGAGGTCGTGATATCTAGCAAGCTTTGTAGAACCAGGTAGGAACTGGGCATCAAGTTCAGCCAGCGTCATAGAAGCAAAAACTTCATATGCTTCTGGTTCGCATTTGAAATCAATCATGTATACAGCTGCTTGTGTGGCGTTACAAAACAACAACGTAATCGCAAGAACAATATATTTTTTCATCTTGAGGCTCCAATAGGTTTAATAAAAATTGATTATTACTTAGGTAGAGAAGAACTCTGTCTATAAGATAGCACCAAGAAACTTTGAATTTCCATAAAATGCCATAAAATCTGGGCTTATAAAACAGGCCTGTCTGGGGCTTATTCCTTGAAAGTCTATCTTAGTGTCTCTCTAGCTATACCTGCCAGCCTATATCTATAGTATCTTCTGGGTATGAACATGAAGAAACTAATCACTACAGCATTTCTAATGTCTCTAGCCAGTCTTTCTTATGGGCAGGACGCTAATAACGCTGAGCTAGCAGACAGACTTCTACAAGCATCTTTGGGCATGCCAAACGCAGAGTATTATATTGATATAAAGCTTTCTGTTGATTTAGATTATATAGAAATGTTAATTAAGCAAAAGTATAAATCTATCTAATTCTTTTGGAGTTTCGATTGATAAGACAATTAGCACGTGAAGTTTCGGTCGAAAAGGAAATTCCAGATGAACGGCCTTATGTTAGCAGAGTATAGAGCAGACCAAGCAGTGATTGTTGAGGTTCTGGCGGCTGTTGAAGAAGTGGTTAAACCTTTGTACATGTGCCTGCATAACTGTATGCAGCAAAAGGAGTTTGATGAGCGTAAGTGAAATAATAAGAGTCGCGGCCTTCAATTGCCATAATCAATGATTATGAAAAGTACGCCATGAACAGCAATTCAAGGAGGTCAAGCTAATGGTTAAAAGACTTGGTTTAGTGCTTCATTGGATAGGTTTTGTAGCGTTAGTATTTTTTATCGCTTTATTTCTATATGCGATAGCTATCTTTCACGGTGCAGGCGTTGTCGGTGAAGTTTTCCGGCTTTTGTTTGATTTTGACCAAAAAAGTCTTAGTCACTTGGAAGGTTGGTTTTTCTGGTCTTTTTGGCTTGCAGCAAGTCACTGGCCTATCAAGTTGATTATCACTGGCAATAAGTCTCTCTTCCCGTGGAACAAGCCAGTCATCGCCTGACTAGCGAAGAATTCTAGCCGCAACTATCGTACCCAGATTATAAAGTGAAATCCTGTAAGCGCAATAAAGCAAAATTTGATTATTGAATAGAAAATATTTTATTGACGGGTTCCCATTTTGCTTGCCTCCATCATTACATGGAATATCACGTGTTGTTCCATAACCCCTCGGACGAGATCGGAGCCTGGCCCTGCTGCATAAATTGCTACGTCTTCGCCGGCGTGAGTTTCACTATTCATAGGAACGAGAGCTTCTGGACGAAAGCTTTCATCAGTGGTATCTATTTGGCTAAGATCGCTGCGATTTACCGTTTGAGTCTGAAGTGAATGCGCGGCATCTGCGGTATCGTGTTCTGGTGGTTCATAATTTACTCTGCCGTTGGCATACCCCAAAGTAGTGTAGGGCAACTCGTCCGCCGCAAGTGTAGGTTCGGACCTGGGCTCTCCACTTGAGTCTGTGCCAACAACTTTGCCTAGTATAGGGTTGCCTCGCTTGGGATACCCTGCGATTGTAAAAACATGGCTATGGTCTGCAGTTACTATTATCAAGGTATCTTCAAGGTCGACCATTTCGTAGGCGGTCCTCACGGCGTCCGCTAATTCAATTGTATCGTGTAATGCTCTGTAGGGATTTGTTGCATGATGCGCATGATCTATCCGGCCAGCTTCCACATTTAAATAGAAGCCGTTTTCGTTTCGACTCAATATTTCGATAGCTTTCGCCGTCATTTCGCTCAAGGTTGGTTCACCTCCTAAGTCTTCTTCGATGTCGGGTGAATATTGCATGTGAGACGGGTTAAATAGACCGAGCAAATGATCAATGTTGTTTGGATTAATAGAATCGAATTCTTCTTTGTTCCATATATAAGCGCTGTTGTCATATTTTTCTGTCCACTCAAGGGTGAGGTTTCGATTATCTAGTCGCTCTCCTGGCTGGCCGTTTTCTGGATCGGCGTTTTCGATACGCGGTATGAAGCTGCGGCGGCCGCCGCCCAGAACTACTTCTAAACCATCACTTCCCGAGATATTTTCAGAAAACTCAATTAACTGCCTAGCAATGTCCGGGCAATCTCCCGCAGTTCGAAGTCTGCTCGAATCCCGATCATCCTCATGGTCGCGCTCCATACTATGTGCGTAATTTGCTGCAGGAGTGGCGTGGGTGATCCTTGCTGTACTGACCACGCCTGTCGACATTCCTTTAAGTTCAGCTTTTTCAAGAAACGTTTCAACTATGTTTCCATCGACTGTGCTACAGTCACCTCGACTCGCGTATTGATTAACACTAATCAGTCCACGGTCCGTTTTTACTCCGGTTACCATCGCTGTCATAGTACCTGCGGAATCTGGTACTTGTGCATTGGTGTTGTAAGTTTTAGCCAAAGCTACGTTGGGGAAGGTTTCGAAGAACAGCTCATTTTCTTCGCCGGTGTTTCCCTCCAACTGTCCTTCGAGGATCCTTGCCGCGGTTACAGTTGCAATTCCCATCCCGTCGCCTATAAATAATATTACATTTTTCGCAATAGGCTCTTCGCTTGATTCTCTCCTTAGAGATAAATTTCGCTCTACACGCTGCTGACCACTTTCATACCACTTTTCCGGTGTTTCTTGCCCTAACAGTGGTGCCTGTGTGTTCCATAAAAATAAGGTAAGAAGGATAAATATTTTGCGCAGGGTTCTCATATCGGTCTCATTTTATAGTTCTAGTTATTGGGAATTATGCTACATTAATTTCGTAGTACGATTATTACTATGTTAGCGATCAAAAAATATAGGAAAGTAATCATGATGAACATCCAAGTTTTCTATTGTGCCGCTTGAAATTATCGACCTCAAGCGGACCGTGTGTCAGCAGAGCTAGAAGCAATGAATCATGTTGAAGTCTCTTTAGTTCCGGGATCCGGTGGTATCTTTGATGTTTTGGTAGATGGCAAGTTGATTTTTTCCAAAAATAAAACTGGAAGGTTTCCAAACGAAGGAGAAATTTCAAAATTAGTCTAGTAAAAATCATTCTCCCTATATGTGATGTTTTGCGCCAACTAGGCTCATGAGCGCATTACTAACTAAGGCGATAGCGAGTAGAACGGCCATCAAAATAATCGTTGAGTTATAGAGGCTGCTTGTCGGGTCAACGGTGCCTACCGGAGCAATTTCAACAAGCCTCGAGATATTAACTGTATTAGATGCAACTAAGGCTTCTAGTTGATCAATTCCAGCCCCAAACTGCGCCTGAAAAATCGCTGGCTCCATCAGAGAGCGAAAATCCACTCCCCCAACGATTATCCCTTTTACTAAGCACCCAAAGTGCGGGCAGTGCGGGCATGGTACGATACTTTTCATTGTTTTGATCGTAGCGCTCGAAGGCCAACTCAAATATACACCGAATATACCGGCTAATGAAGCTAACGGGCTAGGTATGCTAGACTCTCCCACCAATTGAATAATAAAAGTAGGCCCCCTTCATGGGTAAGCTGTTAGAAGACTTAAAGAGGCGTATGACTTTTTAAATGGCGGTCGCTCTAGTCTACAACGCTTAACTGGTCGGGGCTATCCGCAATCGTTTTGCGTAACTCCCCTAGCGTACATAGAGAATCAGGGTGAGAACAAGCAATTTCTGCATTTTGTCTATTTAGAGTTTTAGAGGAGCGCTCTGGAGGTAAAACTATTGCCGACAATTACCAGGTAATTGCGATACCCATGAACTTATTAGCTCCACACCTTCACTATGAATAAGTGAACGACCCAGCTCTGGCATCATTTCATCAGGCGCCGTTGTGTCCATACGATAAATAAGAATTGACTCCTCCGGGGCGCCAGGGACAAGACCGTAGAGAAGATCGCCAGCACCACCCCCAGCTGCTACCGGAGGTTTACAAACCCCTAGATTGATCGACAGATCATGTGAGCCGTCTAGCAATAGTGCTGATGTATCGGCTGCTCCGTTAGGGTTATGGCAATGGCCGCAGTGGATATTTAAATAAGCCAGCGCTCTGGTATCTGTATCGAGACTCTCATCCATCCAAGACAAACTTTCTTCGATGTCAGGTAGTGTTTTCAACCACTTCTTTTTTTGTAAAATTTTTGTCTGCAAGAGTAAATTTGTATCATCTAGAGAAAAGGGTGCATTGAGTTGTGAAGCAATAGCACCGAGTGGGTGCATTTCGCCGTCTGGGTGTTCGGTAACATGACAGGCTGAGCATTGATTCTCATTAGGAACAAAATAAGTAAAATCTAAGGTTCCGGTATCACTTTTCAAGCTTATGTTTTTACTCGCGCCGGCGACACGCAGGAAAGCTTCCGTTTGTTCATCATTCCAAACATAAGGAAAGGCTGTCCAGCCATCAGTTCTTTTGACTAGTAGACGAGTTTCAACAATTAGATTATCTCGAAGATTAAGAGTTTTAAGTCCCAGATCAACTGCTTTAAGGGGTTCACCGTTTGCATTGAGTGGATAATAAAAAGTTTTACTAAGTATGGTGCCAACCGGATAGTCGAACTCCCCATCAACTAGAGTTGCTTGCTCGCCCCGCGGAAGCCAGAGAGTACGCAATTTATGTGCGTAATCTGTGAATAATTGGTTGGTTGGCCGAAATACAAGGCTAGCCTCTACTGGACTAAATTCCATGTTGGAAAGGTCAAACAGATTCCACTCAGACAGCCGCTGGGGTGTGCCCGAGTCATAGAAGACTGGGCTAGAGTCGGAGCAGGCGGTAATGCAGAGAGCAATAAAGATATAGGTTGCAATCAGGCGCCAAAACGACCCTATCATAGAGCCGAGCCTAGTGAGATAACGGAAAGGCCAGGTAATGAACAATTATGGATTGAGCCGTCAAATGTAGGTGCTGCAAAGCTGTTGCTAGCATCCAAATTTACAAAACCCGCACTATTGCTATCCCCTAAACAGAGGACTTGGTCTGCTGTTTTACCAGGCACTATAGTTCCATCCCAAACGATGTCTGGAATAGCCTGTCCATTCATAGCGGATTGTAGTAATTGCAGTGGTTCGGAATCGGGCTCGTTACCCCCACCATTGAATTCATTGTCATGAATATGGATTGATTCCGGAAAGGGATCATAATCTGGATCATCAAAAGGGCGTTCGGTGATGTAGTAGCTTACAATCAATATAGAAGTGGTGTCATTGTCAGTAAAGTTATTACCGAAGACCTCTATTTCATCGTTTGCCAAGATCATCATGCCAGTACCGGCAGGAACTTCACTAACAATATTGCCTTCTGGGGCAAAATTCGCGGTGTTATTTCCGAAAATTTGGTTATTAAAAACTCGTGTATTGCGACCACCTTGAACTGGTAAATTAGGTAAATCGAATATCAAGATTCCGCCGGTATTGTTAGTTGCGATGTTATTATAAACATCTGCAAATGTAGAATTCTCTATTTCGATTCCGGCAACATTATATTCGGCACGTGAATTTCTGACAATAATTTGTGAAGACTGACCGACATAAATTCCGGCATCGGAGGCCCCGATAACCACTACATCATCGATCAGAATATTATTGGATTGGACTGGATAGATTCCATATGCGCCATTCGTGCTTAGTGCGCCGCCAGTCCACTGCGTTCGAATTCTGCGTATGATGACGTTGTTGCTTTCATTAATTTTTAGAGCGTCTCCTGCTGTGTCTTCAATCGTCAGATCTTCGATGACAAAATCATCGGCCACGACGATAAGTCCTTCGGCACCTTGTGCTTGGTTTTTAAAAGATAAGATTGAGCTGTCTCTACCAGCACCTCTAATTGTGACTCCGGATACATTCAGAGAGAGGCTTCGAGTTAGTTCGTGTATTCCAGCTGGAATTTCGATGATCTCGCCGGGCTGGGCTTGAATTAGTTGTTGCTGTAATGACTCCTCGAAACTAATATTCGGTGCTGCTGGCTCATCTTGACCGCAGGCAACAAGAAGCGCAAAAAGACAACTTATTGAAATAATTCTAAGAGTATAATTTGTCATAATGTGTTCCTTTCCTCTAGCGGAGCCCTTAATGATTGGAACAAACACTTGAGTCTAAATAAATGGCAGTTGTTCTTCTGCTTTTACTAAGGATAGATAGAGAGTAGCAAGTGAGTATAAAGCCCAAGTAGAGAAGGAGTAAACGCTCCTAATTGAAAACCTTGGAGAAAAACCATGTTAAGAAACCTTGAGGAAGTGATATATTTTTGAACTTGAGTGATATTTACAAGCGCACCTGAGGCAATAACTAAAAGAAAGCCAAAAAGCCAACCTCAGTTGGTCTTTTAGTAGGTAAGTTAGTAGGTAGAATTGATTATTTAACCTAAATTATTGATTTTATTAATTTTTCGATACCGCCCGCTGGTACCACTTAGTTTTCCGAAGAAGATAACCTTCATCGGATTAAACCCTATAAAACAGTGTATCTCTGAACCCTCTTTGTCTCTTCCCAGTCCTCTAAGCAAAATTCCGATATGGGGTACGGGTATCCTCGGGAGATCGTAATATTAGATAATTACAGGATGACAAAGGAATTATGTTAATAAATCGAGATTAGCTGTTGAGCCTAGCGTAGATCAAAGGATAAAGGGGGTAGAGTGCTTTGATCAGTGTGTGATTGTAAAGAGTGCTGCACAGAGATGGAATCGGTCTCTACTGCGTATCTTTCCCGCCAAACGGAATATAGCCCCCTGTAGAGCGATTTTACTGCTACATTCCTGCTGTAGCTAAAACTGTCCCTGAAATCCAGGTTGTGTTAAATTACGCGGCTCATTTTTGAGCTCCGCCGAGCCAACTCTTTCGCTAGAGAGTCGGTTTCCCGAAAGCTCAGACAGCCAGGTGCGGAGCAGCTAAGGGCAAAATATGACTTCATATAAAATTGCGTTACTCGATGGTGACGGTATCGGTCCAGAAATAATGGCTGAGGCGGTGAAGGTTCTCGAGCTGGTTGGCGAGCGAAACAACATCAACTTCGAACTGACATACGGGAGTTTTGGTGCCTGCGCCTATTTTGAGCATGGCCATGCTTTTCCTGAGCAGACCAAAGCACTGTGCGATAGCGCTGACGCGATCTTGAAGGGACCAATTGGTCTTAGCCACGAGGAGTCCAAGAAGATACCTTTGGACATGCAACCAGAGCGCGGCGCGTTACTACCAATGCGAAGACGCTATAACACTTTCGCAAACTTCAGACCCGTGTTCCTGCCAAAGGGCCTTGCACATTTCTCACCGCTGAAACCTTCGATCATCGGGGAGGGTATCAATTTCATCATCATTCGGGAATTGGTAGGCGGTCTATACTTTGGCTCCAAAGAAACCGGCATAAATGAACATGGAAAACGTTTCGTTAAAGAGAGTTTAGAATACGATGAAGATCAGATAGCAAGAATCGCCCAGGTTGCCTTCGAAACCGCCATGAAACGCAAAAAGGTGCTCCACAATATTCACAAAAGTAACGTCTTAAAGTCCAGCGTACTCTGGAACGAGGTAATCGATGAAATAGGTCAGGACTACCCCGAGGTCGAAATTAAGCATATTTTGGTTGATGCGGCAGCAACTTACCTTTGCCTCAATCCCGGTCAATTTGATGTCATGGTTATGGAAAATATGTTCGGTGATATCTTAAGCGATCAGGCTGGTGGGATTTTGGGGTCACTCGGATTAATGCCTTCGGCTTGCATCGGCCCGGATAAGGCCTACTACGAACCCTCCCATGGGTCAGCGCCTGACATCGCAGGGCGGAGTATTGCCAACCCTTATTCTATGATTGGCTCGGTTGCTATGATGCTTGAAATGAGTTTCAAGATGGAGAAAGAGGCCAAAAATTGCTGGCATGCTATGCAGAGTGTTTTTTCTCAGGGTTACTCTACTCCCGATTTATCCAAACCCGGTGTGGATGTGAGGATGATCGACACTCAGAGCTTTGGGAATCTAGTGGTCAATGAACTGGCAAAACTGGAGTGCTAAGGGCCTTCTGATTTGGACATGGCATGAAGGCGAATATTTATCATCCTTAGTGTGGCCTTCACGGCAGCAAGCACCTGATTTGAATCAACGCCACGTGTCTTAAATTCACTATCGTGCGCATTCCAGGAAATAATACATTCTGTCAGTGCGTTGGTTTTGCCTCCACGTGGAATATGCACCTCGTAATCGGCGAGGGCTGGCATGGCAAAATCCTTCTCAGCAAGTATCTTCTCCACGGCGTTAAAAAATGCAGCAAAGCCGCCATTACCATAACCTGAACCTTGAAATTCCTCCCCATTGACCGCAACCCGAATACTGGCTGTGCTCTCCACATTCAAGCCGCTGCTGATATAACAATTCAATAGCTCGATGTGCTGGTATTCCTTACTTTCCATAACATCTGCAATGATAAAGGGTAAATCTTCTGGCGTAATCGACTGTTTATTATCACCGAGTTTAACGATTCTTGCCAATACCTTGGCCTGATCTTCCACTGACAGACTGATACCCAATTCTTCCAAATTATTTATCAGCGAGGCCTTGCCGCTCATTTTTCCAAGTGCGTAAACTCGCTTTCTCGCAAATCGTTCTGGGGTAAGTGCCGTTACATAGAGGTTACCCTTAAAGTCTCCATCGGCATGAATACCTGCCGTCTGGGTGAACACATCGGTGCCTACGATAGGTGTATTGGCGGAAATCCACTTACCGGAAAAATTTTCCACCATGCGGCTCAATAATCCTATTTGAGATTCGTCGATGGAATGCTCCATGCCCATTTTATCGCTCAATGCGACGGCAACTTCTGCCAGTGAAGCATTTCCGGCACGTTCACCTAAGCAGTTAATGGTGCAGTGGATATTATCTATACCTGCTCCAACGGCCGTTAATACATTGGCAGTAGCCAGGCCATAATCATTGTGGGGATGAAAATCAAATATTAATCCTGGAAACTGCTCTAGCATTTCACTGAGCGATTCATGAACCTCGCTTGGAGAAAGCACACCCAGCGTATCGGGTAGCATATAATGCACTATGCCAAGCTCCCGAGTCGCTGCTACCAGGCCAAGCACGTAATCCTTGCTATCACGGTAACCGTTGGACCAATCTTCAAGATACATATTCACCTGCAACCCCTGCTCTCTCGCGTAGGCTACGGTTCTGGTTATATCTTCGACGTGGGATTCAAGATTTTTTCCTAGTTGTTCACGGCAATGCTTTTCACTACCCTTTGCAAGCAAGTTTAATACCTTGCCACCTGCCTGCAAAATCCAGTCAGCGCTACGCTTGTAGTCTACAAAGCCAAGAACTTCCACTCGATCAGCAAAACCTTCCTCAGTAGCCCAGGTTGTTATTTGTGACACGGCCTGCTTTTCGCCTTCGGACACGCAGGCGGATGCGACTTCTATGCGATCCACACGCAGTGATTGCAGCAGAGCACGGGCAATATTCACCTTCTCATTCACTGAGAAAGAGACTCCCTGGGTTTGCTCCCCATCGCGCAGCGTTGTGTCTAACAAGCTGATATGGCGAGGATGGATCGGTGCGCTCATATGTAATTCCCTTTTAATTAGCCAAGAATGGGCTCATCGGCCAAGGCAGGGGCGCAGATTCTACCAAAAATGCACCTTGAATAAAGCATTACCTTTTGAAAAAACAGTTATTTGAAGGCGTATGACTGCCAGATTTAAAATTTGGCCTGATCAGTATATACTGCGCGCATTTTACCGCATTGAACAGAGAGCCATTAAATGCCGAATCAAATCTGGGTTACCAAAGTAGCTCGCACACGCAAGCTAAAGCCGGTTAAGCTACCCGATGTCGTAAATCGGCTAATCAAGCAAGTTAATCTGGAGTCTGAACCAAGGGAATTAACCCAGACTGCGCAAGGGCTATAAAGTCGAACATTGACTAAATCTGCAGACCAAGAGAATCTCAGCGACTTTCCCCGCGCCGGATTACTTCGGCGTTTGTCTGCTGTGCTCTATGATGGCTTTCTGGTTGTTGCCATCTGGATGCTAATCGGTTTCATAGTGCAGTTAATCGTTGGGCCGGATATCAATCAGTTGGTAGATGGTCAAGTGCAGACTAATCAGCTGTTGGACAACATTCTGTTTGTATTAATGATGGCCAGCAGCGCCAGCTTCTATATCGGCTTCTGGTCCAAAAGCGGGCAAACCCTGGGTATGCTGGCCTGGCGTATCAAACTTGTAAGTATAAACGGCAATCTAATTACACCAGTTCAGGGTGGAATCCGATACCTGACAGCCTGGCCCGCTTTTTTCCTATTAGGTCTGGGTTATCTGTGGCTACTCGTCGATAAAAATGGTGACGCCGCACACGACAAACTATCCCATACTAAAATCATACGCTTACCAAAGGATCACAGGCCATTTTAACTCAATGCTTCAGGCTCCCGTAATGCGGATGATAATCATTTGTCACCGCCCCCTTCCTTGAGAAGAGCCAGTGCTTTCTTTGCCATTGGTTTCAGATCAACACAGTTAGTTTCTGCATATTTAAAAATCTGTTGTTTCATCGAACGTGCCCAAAATCGCTTGATATGATCAGCGAGCTTGGTGGCAGCAACATCATCACTCTCACCAATCGCAATATTGTCTGCAATTTGATTTATCATTTGAATCAGATGTTCCAGTTCAGTGTTCGACATGTGTAGCTAACCTTCAATACATAGTTCTTAGTAAGCCTGGCAGGCTGTTGAAAATCCCTGCGTCGGCTAGGGCACCAACCGCTGGGGATTTGTATAGGCAATGTGGCGATTCTCACGGGAAAATCCAACCAAGGTAATGCCCGCCTGGTTAGCGATCTCTATAGCCAATGAAGTGGGAGCAGATATAGCTACCACTATGCCAATGTTTACCATGGCCGCCTTTTGTAAAATTTCATAGCTGGCGCGGCTGGACATTAATAAAAAGCCCGCATTACCCAGTAGTTGTTGTGGCCACAACAAACCAATCAATTTATCTAAGGCATTATGGCGTCCAACATCCTCACACACCTGCAATAAATTCCCGTTTGCATCACACCAGGCAGCCCCATGGATTGCTCCAGTTAAGCCCTGTAACGGCTGTTGATAGGTTAGCGCTCTGGTTGCTTGATCAATAACTACATGTGATATAAAAAAATCAGCAACTACTTTTGGCACCGGCAGACGAATTTGTTGCAAAGACTCTGCACCGCAAATCCCGCATCCAGTGCGACCTGACAGGCTGCGACGTTTGTTTTTTAATTTATTGAAGCACTGACTTGATATCGTCAAAGACACTTCGATCCCCGCCTCGCTCGGATCCACTTGTATCTGATAAACATCTTCAGCGGACTCAATAATTCCTTCGGTTAAACTGAAGCCCAGCGCAAACGCTTCAAGCTGCAGTGGGCTTGCCATCATCACGGCATGGGAAATACCGTTATATACCAAAGCCACTGCAATTTCTGTCGCTACATAATCGACAGAACTCCCGTTTTTTTGATCAGACCACAACTCCACAGCTTGCTTCACTGCAGCGTTCTCTACATCTTTGTTTCCCAGCTTCCCAGCGGCTATATTTTTTTTCGCTACGGCTTTCATATCAGTAATCGGCCTTATCCATCAACGAAATTTGCTGCTCAGAAAATATTTTATGCTTCGACTGCCAATCCGAAACGCCAGAAACCTTGCTTACTTGCACCGCGGTCACTTTGTATTCTGGGCAATTGGTAGCCCAATCGGAATTCTCAGTGGTGATGACATTGGCACCAGTTTCGGGGTGATGAAAAGTTGTATAGATAACCCCAGCTTGCACACGGTCCGTTAAATCTGCTCGCAGTACCGTTTTTCCTGCACGACTGGAGACCTGCGCCATGTCGCCATGATTAATACCACGATCTTCTGCATCGTGGGGATGAATTTCAAGTACATCTTCTGAGTGCCAATCGATATTTTCAGTACGACGAGTCTGTGTGCCGGCATTGTATTGAGACAAAGTACGTCCTGTTGTCAGCAACAGAGGGAATCGTTTAGTTACTTTCTCATCTGTAGCCACATATTCGGTGATGGCAAAAAAACCTTTGCCACGCACGAATTCATCCACATGCATAATCGGCGTTCCATTTGGTGCAGTTTTATTGCAGGGCCATTGCAATGATCCAGCTTGATCAAGCAGTTGGTAGCTCACTCCGCTGAAGGACGGGGTTAACTCTGCAATCTCGTCCATAATCTCGGACGGATGAGTGTAATTCATCTCATACCCGAGCGCGTTGGACAGAGCCATTGTGCCCTCCCAGTCAGCTTTACCACCCAGAGGAGCCATGACTTTGCGCACGGGAGATATTCTTCGTTCAGCGTTGGTGAAAGTGCCGTCTTTTTCCAAGAATGATGCGCCGGGTAAGAACACATGGGCAAACTTAGCTGTTTCATTCAGGAAAATATCCTGCACGATCAAACAGTCCAAACTACGTAACGCTTCTTCTACATGGTGCGTGTTAGGATCAGACTGCGCAATGTCCTCTCCCTGGCAATAAAGCCCTTTAAATGTGCCCGTGACCGCCGCATCAAACATGTTCGGAATCCGCAACCCTGGCTCAGCATCAATTTCCACTTTCCAGGCTTTTTCGAACAGGCCGCGGACTTTCGCGTCAGAGATATGCCGGTAACCCGGCAGTTCATGTGGAAACGACCCCATATCACAGGAACCCTGCACATTATTCTGACCACGTAGAGGGTTGACCCCAACTCCTTCACGCCCAATATTCCCCGTAAGCATCGCCAGATTAGCAATTCCCATTACCATGCTGGAGCCCTGACTGTGCTCCGTAACTCCCAAACCATAATAAATAGCGCCATTTACAGCCTGTGCGAAGAGTCTCGCCGCCTCACGTATGCTCTCAGCGGCGATGCCCGTAATAGATGCCATTGCCTCAGGTGAATTATGTGGCATCGAAATAAAATTTCTCCAGCGTTCATATGCATCCTGCTCACAACGCTCCGCAATGAAACTTTTGGCTTCCAGTCCTTCGGCAACAACTACATGAGCCAATGCATTGATCAGTGCTACGTTGGTTCCCGGCAATAAATCCAAATGGTGCTCGCAGAAGACATGTGGGCTTTTTACCAAATCGATTCGACGTGGATCAGCAATAATTAGCTGAGCCCCCTGCCGCAAGCGTTTCTTTAAACGCGACGCAAATACCGGGTGTGCATCGGTGGGATTGGCTCCGATTACCATGATTACGTCGGCTTTATCCACCGAGTCAAATGTTTGTGTTCCCGCCGATGCACCCAAAGTGGTTTTTAGACCATATCCAGTCGGGGAGTGACAAACCCGAGCACAAGTATCTACGTTGTTATTACCAAAAGCTGCACGCACCAGTTTTTGTACTAAATAAGTTTCCTCGTTAGTACAACGCGAAGACGTGATCCCACCAACGCTGTCTCTTCCATATCGTTTTTGGATTACGCGGATTCGTTCAGCAGCAAAAACAACCGCCTCATCCCAAGATACCTGTTGCCACTCTTCATCAATGCTGTTTCGAATCATCGGCTTGGTTACACGATCTCGATGGGTGGCGTAACCAAATGCAAAACGGCCTTTTACACAAGAGTGTCCGTGATTTGCCTGGCCCCCTTTAAACGGTACCATACGCACTACGCTATCGCCCTTCAGTTCAGCTTTGAACGCACAACCCACTCCACAGTATGCACAGGTAGTTAGCACACTGTGCTCTGGCAAGCCTTGCTCTATTACCGAATTTTCCATCAAAGTCGATGTGGGGCAGGCCTGTACACAAGCACCACATGCCACACATTCTGAATCCATAAAGTTTTCATTTTGCCCAGCTACTACTTTGGAATCGAAACCTCTCCCATCTATGGTCAATGCATAAGTGCCCTGCACCTCCTCACAAGCACGAACGCAGCGGGAGCAAACAATGCACTTGCTTGGATCGAAGGTGAAGTAAGAATGACTGCAATCTTTTTCCGCACTGAGATGATTCTCACCTTCGAATCCATATCGCACTTCGCGCAGACCTACCTCGCCTACGGTGTTCTGCAATTCGCAATCACCATTGGCAGGGCAAGTCAGACAATCGAGGGGGTGATCAGAGATGGTCAATTCCATTACGTTTCGTCGCAGCCTGGCTAACGCTTCAGTTTGGGTGCGAACTACCAGCCCTTCCTCTACAGCCGTGGTGCATGAAGCGGGCGAACCCTTTCGCCCTTCAATTTCCACAAGACATATACGGCAGGAGCCAAAGGCTTCCAGCGAGTCGGTTGCGCATAATTTTGGGATATTAATGTCTAGCGCAGCGGCGGCTCGCATAATTGACGTGCCTTGCGGCACCATCACTTGCTGACCATCAATGGTCAAGCTCACCAAACCAGCCGCTTCATCAGCGCCACCACGCGGGGTACCGTAGTCTTTATCAATGTCGGCAACCTGGCAGGCTTCATTGCTTTTAACGGGATCAAAAAACTGCAACATATGCTTCGCCTATTAGCCGATTGAAGATTTAGCGGAAAGCTCGAAGTCTTCCGCAAAAAAACGCAGGGCACTGCGCACAGGATAGGGGGTCATTCCCCCCATGGCACACAGCGAACCATGAACCATGGTATCGCATAAGTCCTTAAGTAAAATCGTGTTCTGTTGCGCATCTTCACCGGCACGGATTTTGTCGATCACTTCAACTCCTCGTACAGAACCAATACGACAGGGTGTACATTTACCACAAGACTCAATCGTACAAAATTCCATGGCAAAACGTGCCTGCACACTCATATCAACTGTATTGTCAAAAGCCACCACACCACCATGGCCAAGCATGGCATCGATCTCATTAAATGCCTCGTAATCAAGTGGCGTATTCCATTGACTCTCGGGCAAGTAGGCACCCAATGGGCCACCCACCTGGACTGCTTTCATCGGCTCACCGGTTCGCGTACCACCGCCAAAGTCCACTAATAACGTTTTCAATGAGCAACCAAATGCTAACTCTACCAAGCCGGCCTGTTTGATATTACCAGAGAGCTGAAACGGAAGCGTTCCAAGAGAACGACCCTGCCCGTAGCTTTGATAATGTTCAGCCCCCTTCGCCAAAATAATCGGTACCGTTGCCAGCGAGATGACATTATTAATCACCGATGGCTGGCCAAATAAACCTTTTATTGCAGGCAGCGGTGGCTTGGGCCTCACCTCCCCGCGTTTTCCTTCGATGCTTTCTAACATGGATGTTTCTTCGCCACAAATATAGGCACCTGCTCCCAATCGCACTTCCATATTAAAACATATATCACTGCCAGCAATATTATTGCCAAGCCACGCTTGTTCAATAGCGCTATCTATTGCCTTATTCAATACTTCGCAAGCTAACGGATATTCTTCGCGCAAATAGATATAACCCCTATCGGCTCCAACCGCGAGCCCGGCAATGACCATCCCTTCAATCAGGGAAAACGGATCGCTCTCCATCAACATACGATCAGCATAGTTGCCCGAATCACCTTCGTCGGCATTACACACAATATATTTTTGCGCCGAATCAACATCCAAAACGGTTTGCCATTTGATACCAGTTGGAAACGCAGCCCCGCCCCGCCCGCGTAACCCCGAGTCTGTGATGGTACTGACAATGGCCTGTGGTTTCATCAAGAGTGCTTTTTTTAGTCCAGCGAATCCACCCTGGCTGCAATAGTCCTCCACCGAATTGGGATCAACAACCCCTACTCGTGCAAACGTTAGACGCTGTTGATTTTTTAAATAATCGATGTCCTCGGTTAACCCTAGGCAAAGAGGATGACTCTCTCTCTCCTGTACGCTCTTTTCCCAACACTTCTCAGCCATGAATTTATTGATTTTTTCCGGCGTAACCGGGCCATAGGCAACCCTGCCCTGCTCGGTTTCAATCTCAATCATCGGTTCCAGCCAGTACAGACCGCGTGAGCCGTTGCGCACCATTTGTAACGGTAACTGGCTACTTTCAATCGCTTTTTGTATCGCGTCAGCAATCAGGTCGGCGCCTAGTGAACAGCTTGTAGTATCGCGAGGCACATAGATTTTAATCAGAGGTTTTGTCGTTTCTTGAGCGATTTTATCGAGCTGGCCCTCAACTTTCTTGGAGGCAGATAACAATCTTGACACAATACCATCGAAGCTGACCGGATCAACTTGCCCATAAACCTTATTACCTACACGTACTGCAGGCGAGCAGGCGCAATTACCCAAACAATACACAGGCAGAAGGGTAATCTCTCCATCGGGAGTGGTTTGTTGAAAATCTATTTGCAACGATTGCTTGGCATGGACTTCCAACTCGCGACCACCCATTGCCTGGCAAGATTCTGCGCGGCAAATTTGGATGCAATTACGGCCTGGCGGGGTGGTGCGAAAATAGTGATAAAAGCTAACTACACCGTGCACCTCGGCACGGGAAAGATTTAATGCACCTGCTATAACAGGCAAAACTTCCGGGGAAATATAGCCAAATTCATCCTGCACGGCATGTAGCAGCGGCAATAGTGCACCAGGTTTTTCCCGCAGTCTCTCGATAATGCGCTTGATCGCCTTGGTAGGCCCTGTCTGGGAGCTAGTTGCTGCGCTCATATAGATCCTGCTCTAGTCAGCTTCCGAATAATTATCATTTGTCACGGACCACCTAGCGGACTCTTTGCATGACATAGGCGCCGACGCCTAGGCAAAGTAGGATGGGTAGAATAACCGCGAGCAGCGGGCTGAATCCGAAGAGCAGGCTGGCTGGCTCCATCATTCGTTGCAAGATGGTGAATACCAGGCCAATACCGATTCCAACAAAGACTCGAAATCCCATGGTCGCTTCGCGTAAGGGACCGAAAACGAAGGATATTGCCATCAATACCAGTGCTGCTGTGGCAATCGGCTGTAGCAGTTTTTTCCAGAACGCCAGAAAGTAAGTCGCCGCATCTAGTCCTTCTGCTTCAAAAAATCGGGCAAAGCGATACAGGCCGGAAATCGATTGCCGATCTGGTTCAACTACCAAGACACTCAATAATTCAGGCGAAAGATCAATATGCCAGTCTTCCTGTAAATGATTCTGTGTAGTTAAATTCCCATGCCTAATTTCTGTCTCACGGATATTACTTAATTGCCAATAGCTTTCTGAGCGCTGCGCATCTGAAATATAATGAGCGGATTCTGCGAAACTACTGGCAGTTATTTGTCGACTGTCATCAACTTCGTAGCGGGTAACGCCGAAGAGGGATTCACCGCCTGGCGCGATAGCATTGATATGAATAAACTCATACCCAATCTTGCGCCAATTACCCTGCTCAGAATTAATCGTTCCCTCTCCGCTTTTCTGTAAGGCTTTATTGCTTTGAGCGACCTGTTCCAAGCTTGGAGAAATATACTCCCCAAGCACCAGGCTCAAAATCATCACCGCCAGGGTAGGTTTCATCACTGACCAGACTATCCGCCAGGTCTGCACACCTGCTGCCTGCATGACTACCAGTTCGTTATTTGAAGCCAATACGCCCAAGCCTATCAGTGCCCCACCTAATGCCGAAAAAGGAAGCAGCTCGTAAATGCTGGTTGGGGTGGTCTGAGCTACAAACCACATTGCATTTAGCATGGAATAATTCCCATCGCTGTCCGCCAATTCATTGGCCAAAGCCAACACCAGATTCACCGAGATGATCATGACCATCACAACGAGCGTAGAGAGCAGCACCGACTTCAAAATGTAACGATCGAGCAGCCTCATGATGAAGCCCTCCCCGGCAGCAAGTCACTTAAGCGTAATTGCTTGTAGACTGAAAATCCGATGCTTAAAAATAGCGCATGAACCCACCATAAGCCAATAGCTGGTGATAGGTTTTCATCAGCTACCATGTCCCCGGAGAAGCGAAGCAAGACATAGTAGCTTGCGTACAAAAGTGCTGCCGGTACCAGTTTGCTGTATTGCCCTTGTCTGGGCTCGACCCGACTAAGGGGAACAGCAATAAAAGTAATAATGGGAATGAGCAGAAATATGGAAATTCTCCATTGCAGTTCTGCCTGGTGCCCGGGATCTGACGAACCAATTAATTCACCGGTTCTCAACGCCTGCTCTTCTATAATGGCCTCGAAGCTGGTTGGTTCCGGCAGCAATATGGACTGCACATCGAATTGCGCTATTATGTAATCTGCAGTGCCAGGAATGCCATCATATTGGTACACATTTTCCAATCGCATAAAGCGGGCACCTGTTTCCGGGTCAATTTCCGGCCTGGCCGACTCTGCTAGAATGATTCTCAGCTGCGACCCCGTCCCGTCTTCTGTCTGAGCTCCCGTGGCAACAAATACGTTCTCCAGTTGTCGTCCCTCGCTGGAGTTTGCAGCAATTCGTTCGGCATAGGTAACCCGACTGCCATCTCCAAAGCTCTGGAACTGGCCTGCAACAATCAAATCTATCTCGGTCAACTGCGTCTGGCTTTGCTTCAGTTGTTCGGTATTTCTGATTCCCCAGGGCGCTAGCTGCAAACTAAGTATTCCAACCATTACCATGACGATTGCCGAGCTGCCAAATGTCATTAATAGTAGACGAAATTGACTCAGACCGCTGGAGGCTAATATAACCATTTCACTTTCGGCATACATTCGACCATAGGTCAGCAATATGCCCAAAAACAGGGCCAAGGGTAAGATAACCAGCAGAAATTCCGGTAGACGGTAGAGAATTAATAACAGCAACACATCTGAAGCCAGGTCCCCTGACACGGCTTGACCGAGGTACTGAATAAAACGGCTGGTGAGCGCCACAACCAGCACAATTAAGGCCACTGCTGCCATGATCTGAAGTATTTGCTTGCTGAGGTAGCGAAATATGATCAAAACGGAGCAAGAACCTTGGGCTAAGGAGGAGGTTCCGTCAGTTTACTTGAAATTGAGGGCATAAGTTAGCCCATTATAGTCAGGCGACGCGCGATTCGGGTAAGCCCACAAGGGACTTAAACACCTCCGGCACCGGTGCAATGGCATGCTTGTCAAAATCGAAAAATACGACGCCCATTTTTGCATTGCAAACTACTGTCTCCAGTGCACTGTTGGTTACTTGAAATCCGACATCGAAACCATAACGGTTAAATTTCCCAACACCGACATCAATAATTAGCAAATCATTGGCGAACGATTCAGACCGGTAATCGACAGCGAGGTCTGTCACCACCATCCCAAGACCATAAATATTTGCCTCGATAAGACCGAGACTGGCAAGAAACTGCAATCTTGCTTCATGGAGGATATTTACCATAGCCACGCTATCCAGATGCTTAGCATAATTGACGTCACTGATACCCACTATGCGCTCCATGCCGAACAGAAATCGTTCGGGGGTACTCACTTTGATCCTTGGCATATCGGCTCCATCAATAAATCATTTCAGCTGGTTAATAGGGTGTGACAATAAAATCCGGATTTGGTTCAAAATTGATGCAATTCCCTACCCCAAGTCAAATTATTTAATTTTATAGCCTTTATCTGGTCTGGATTTCGCTATGAAGTGGTCATCAATAGATGAATTCCTTCACCGATGAACCGCCTACTTCCCGGACTATTCCTAGTTGCTATTGCTTAAGTGCCTGAATATCTTTAGGATTATCCCATCGATATTAATGAAGAATATTTCACAATGAAGTACTTAATAAAAATCAGTTCTGCTGACAAAATAAACACCGATTGCGTGGCAGTCATTGTATGGAGCAAAGCGACACCCAGTGACGAAGCCAAGGCCATTGATGGGGCAAGCGGTAAGATTATCAGTAGGTTGCTGCGCTCCGGCGATTTCACTGGCAAACTGGGCGAAACTCAGATCCTGCACGGTGTTGATGGAATAAATGCCAAGCGGGTATTGCTACTCGGCGGCGGTGAAAGAAAGAAATTTAACGGCAAAAACGCGAGCAAACTACTACGAGTCGGGGCAAAAACGCTCTACAAGCTTAATACGGCTAGCGCACATTTTGCCTTATCCAGTGTGGTGGTTACGGATCGTGATTCGGCGTGGCTAGTGAGTCGTGTTGCCTGCGACAGTGAAGATGTCAGTTACCGTTACGACACCACTAAAAGTAAGAAAAACAAACCCTTATCAATCAAGGCAATTAGCGTAGCGCCGCCGACTGGGAGTCGCCGCAAAACTGCTGAATACGCACTCAAGCGCGGCCAGTCTATCGGCAAAGCGATCAACTGTGCCAAGCATCTCGGCAATCTACCTGGGAATATCTGCACACCGACCTATCTAGCTATACAAGCCCAAAATTTAGACAAGCGTCACCGCTCACTTACAACCAAGGTTTTAACTGAGAAACAGATGCAACGCATTGGTATGGGCGCGCTACTCTCTGTAAGTGCTGGTTCCGCTGAAGAAGCCAAGCTGATAGTGATTCACCACAAAGGTGCGCGTGCGGATAGCAGGCCACATGTACTGGTTGGCAAAGGCGTAACCTTTGATACCGGTGGAATCAGTCTGAAATCTGGAGGCGGCATGGACGAAATGAAATTCGACATGTGCGGTGCTGCCAGTGTCATTGCTGCTATGGGCTCGGTGGCAGAATTAAAAACACCTATCAATGTTATCGGCATTGTTGCAGCGGCTGAAAATATGCCTAGCAGTAAAGCCACAAAACCGGGTGACATCGTAACCAGCATGTCTGGCAAGACCATCGAAATACTTAATACAGATGCAGAAGGACGCCTAGTCCTATGTGACGCTCTAAGTTATGTGGAACGTTTTAAACCCAAAACCGTGGTAGATATTGCGACACTTACCGGCGCGGCGGTAGCCACCTTTGGCTCACATGTGACGGCGCTGCTTAGTAACAATGATGCATTGGCAAAGTCACTTCGCCAATGCGGTGAGCAAAGCCTGGACCCCGCTTGGCAATTGCCGCTATGGGATGAGTACCAAAGCATGCTAAACAGTAACTTTGCGGACATCGCCAATATTGGTGGACCAAGGGCGGGGACCATCACGGCAGCCTGCTTCCTTTCCCGATTTACTGAAAAATACCATTGGGCGCATCTGGATATTGCAGGCAGCGCCTGGCACTCTGGTGCACTGAAAGGTGCAACGGGAAGACCGGTTTCCTTATTGCTCGAGCACCTGCTTAGCCAAAAAGCTTAGCAGGTGAGCAGCAACGCCGGAAACTAGCTGCTATCCGTTGCTGGATTCAGCTGTCGCAAGGGGGCCCATAGACTGACGTTTTACCACAGTAACCGCATTATATTCAGATGGCAGACTCCGACAACATCTTCTCCTTCATGTATACTTTCCCCTTCTCAAAATCCAGTTACTTTTAATTTGGGTTACAGTACAAGCTGACTAGGAATTTGGAAAACAAGAACAGACCCATGGACAAGACTTATCAACCTCAGCAATTGGAAGAACGCTGGTATAAAACCTGGGAAGCAAACGGCTATTTTGCACCGCAAGGCGATGGAGTACCCTATTGCATAGTAATTCCCCCGCCCAATGTCACCGGTCGCCTGCATATGGGGCACGGTTTCCAGCACGCCATTATGGATGCACTGACTCGCTACCACAGAATGCTGGGTCACCAGGCACTTTGGCAGGTAGGTACAGACCACGCTGGCATTGCGACGCAAATGGTTGTTGAACGCCAATTGAGCGCTACCGGCACCAGTCGACAGGAATTGGGCCGTGCAGAGTTCATTAAGAAAATTTGGGACTGGAAAGAAACATCTGGTGACATCATTACTCAGCAATTGCGACGCCTCGGCTCCTCACTGGACTGGCCTCGGGAACGCTTTACCATGGATAAGGAGTTGTCATCTGTGGTTGAAAAGGTGTTCGTGGATCTTTACGATGAAGGCCTGATCTATCGCGGCAATCGGCTAGTAAACTGGGACCCTCAATTACATACCGCCATTTCAGACCTTGAAGTTGTCGCCGAAGAAGAAGACGGATCGTTGTGGCATTTTCGCTACCCGCTTGCCGACGGCGCAACCACGTCTGATGGCGACACCCATATTACTATTGCCACTACCCGGCCAGAAACCATGTTGGGGGACTCAGCCGTTGCGGTCCATCCTGATGATGTTAGATACCAAAATCTGATAGGCAAACTGGTGGACTTGCCACTTTGCAATCGTAAGATTCCTATTATTTGCGACGAATATGTAGACCAGGAATTTGGCACCGGCTGTGTCAAAATTACGCCCGCACATGATTTCAACGATTACGAGATCGGCCAGCGTCACGACCTGGAAATTATTAACATCCTCACCAATACTGCCAGCATCAATGAAGATGCTCCCAAGGCGTATCAAAGGCTGGATCGGTTCGAGGCGCGCAAAAAGATCGTAGCTGATATGGACGCGCTGGACCTGTTGGCTGAAATAGAGCCCCACAAACTGAAGGTCCCCCGCGGCGACCGCAGTGGCGTCATTATCGAACCCTACCTAACTAACCAGTGGTATGTGGCCGTGCAGTCGCTTGCAGATCCTGCCATCAAAGCGGTAGAAGACGGTGACATCAAGTTCGTACCCAAGAACTGGGAAAACACCTATTTTGCTTGGATGCGGAACATTCAGGATTGGTGTATCAGCCGGCAACTTTGGTGGGGACATCGCATTCCGGCCTGGTATGACGAAGCAGGAAACGTCTATGTAGGGCAAAGCGAAGCTGCTGTGCGAGAGAAGTACAAGTTGGCAGAAAGTCTGACGCTTGCACAAGATGAAGATGTTCTGGACACCTGGTTCTCCTCCGCTTTATGGACCTTCTCCACTCTGGGCTGGCCGGATAACACCGAGTATTTCGACCGCTTCCATCCCACCAATGTATTAGTCACAGGGTTTGACATCATCTTTTTCTGGGTCGCCCGAATGATCATGATGACTTTAAAATTCACTGGCGAGGTACCGTTTAAAGAAGTTTATATAACGGGCTTAGTGCGTGATGAACAGGGTCAGAAAATGTCAAAGTCAAAGGGCAATATACTTGACCCGATTGATCTGATCGATGGCATTGAGCTGGAACAGCTTCTCGACAAACGCACGGCTGATATGATGCAGCCTCAGCTAAAACAAAAAATAGAAAAGCACACTAGAGACTCTTTTCCCGAAGGCATTACTGGCTACGGCACAGATGCCCTGCGCTTCACTTTCTATTCCCTCGCGTCAACCGGCCGCGATATTAAGTTCGATCTTGGCAGGACGGAAGGCTATCGGAACTTTTGTAATAAAATATGGAACGCAGCCCGCTATGTGTTGATGAATTCTGAGGGTAAGCAAATTAATTTGACCCCGGATGTTTCACATATGAGCGTTGCGGACCGGTGGATACTCTCACGTATCGAACACACAACAAACGCTGTGCAGCACAATATGGAAATCTACCGCTTCGATCTGGTTTCGCAAACTCTGCACGAATTTTTCTGGAATGAATATTGTGACTGGTACGTGGAGCTCTCAAAGCCGGTAATATGGGATGAGGAAGCAAACCCTGAACAGGCCCAAGCCAGTCGCTTTGTCTTGATTAGTGTGTTGGAAAAAAGCCTGCGATTACTGCACCCGTTCATGCCTTTCATCAGCGAAGAAATTTGGCAGCGGGTCGCCCCGTTACTAAATATTACCGGCGACAGCATTATGGTGCAGCCTTACCCGACCTATACTGAGGACAGCATCAGTATGGAAGCCGAAGCCGATATTGACTGGATTAAAGGCGTGGTCATTGCAATTCGCAACATTCGTGGTGAGATGGACATCTCTCCAGGTAAAGCCATCGATGTGTTACTGCACAAGGGTAGCGATGCCGATCAAACCTGCCTGGAAAATTATCGGCTGTATCTTCAAAAACTTACAAAATTGAATTCGATTCGATGGCTGGCTGCTGACCAGACTCCACCAGCGGCAGCTACCCAGCTCTACAAAGAACTGGAAATCCTGGTTCCTCTGGCCGGACTCATTGATGCTAAGGCCGAGCAAGCCAGACTACAAAAAGAAATTGCAAAACTGGAAACCGGGCTCACTGTGGTCAGCAAGAAATTAAACAATCAAAAGTTTATCGCCAACGCCCCTGCAGCGGTAGTCAACAAAGAACGCAGCAAGGAAGCAGAGATGTCAGGCGCATTGACGGCGCTGCAAGAAAAACTGATCCAAATTCAGAATCTATAAGAGATGCCTGTAGCAATAGCGCTACCAGAGCAGCTCTGAATAATCGAAATTTTCATTGCTGTCTCATTTTTGCCTCTGCTTCAGGCAACCTGAACCGTTATGCTGAGTTATATTTCTCTTCAGTTAATCTCATCCACTGGCCAGGGAACGCCTGTGCGTACGGTGTTGAGTGGTTTCAGTCCCTGGAAGAGAAATTTTTGAATGCGCTTCCCTTCATAGGTTTCGGTAGTGTAAATATTCCCTTCAGAGTCTGTCACTATACTGTGAGTTCCAAAGAATAGTCCGGGTTGGCGCCCACCGTCACCATAATGGGTAAGCACTTCAAGGCTATCACGCTCCAGTATGTGCACTTTATGGTTGGCTCCATCAGAAACATATATAAACTCCTGATCATCGTCTCTGGAAAATGCTATGTCCCAGGTCGAACCAGAACCCATGGTTTCCGGCGCAACTAAACCTTCTTTAACAAATGTGCCATCGGGTCGGAATACCTGAATCCTGTCTGCACCGCGGTCACACACATAAATCAGGCCATCATTGGAAGGCTCAGCACAATGCACAGGCCCCACAAATTGTTGTGGGGGAGTTGCACCGGGTGTGTAGGTGATACGATCGTCTGAAGGCCGATTGCCATAGGCACCCCAGTAACGTTTGAAAGCTCCGGTGGAGACATCAACGACGGCAACGCGCTTGTTACCGTAACCATCGGCGACATAGGCTTCACCGGCATCTGCATCTATTGCAATTTCAGCAACTCGGCTGAAGTGCGTTTGACTGTTGCTGTCGATATCTTCACCAGGGAGACCTATTTCTCGCACGAATTGACCTTCACGGGTGAACACCAGCATATGGGAGTCTCCACCCCCGTTGCCTCCGATCCAGATATTACCGTTCGGCGCTACTTCTATGCCGTGATTAGATTCGGGCCAGGTATAACCAGCGCCCGGACCGCCCCAGGCGTTGATTAGATTGCCATCGATGTCGAATTCAATAATCGGTGGTGCGGCAGTACAACATTCGGAAATCCCCCCGGACAATCCGATTTCCTGACCTGTGAACATACTGTCCTGATCACGATGCACAATATAAAGGTGGTCTCGCTCGTCGACGGCAACACCAATAGCCCGTCCGAGAATCCAATGGTTTGGCAGTTGTTGTGGCCAATACGGATCTACTACAAATTGGGGGACGAGCCGGTCATTATTGGCTGCGCTGGATAAATTCTGGAGTTTATTTTGGCCTATGCCAAAGACAAGAAGAGTAACTGACAGAATTGTTAAAATTATCTTTGTTTTAGTTGTTTTCATAATATTATCTTGATTGGTCACTAATTTATAAACAAACTACACTTGAACGAGTTAGCTTACCACTTGTTGGGTACAAGGTGAATCGTTACTGGTGTTGTCAGTTCACAACAGAAACCCGGCTATTTTCAGCACTGCTGGGCAACAGAATATGTTGAAGTGGTTTGTTGAACTCTTTGCATTTATCCCGAATATTCAGGATAAGGGGAAAAAGTAGATTTAATTAGAGATAGCTTTTATTCTTTTATATACAACTTCTTATCCAACCCTTCCAGAACTATATAGCCATTCTCATCGCCCTGTTACAGGGAATCTCCGAGTAAAGTCACATTGAAAAGGCACTCTTGAACTTCAGGATATGGGGCTATATAGAGAATATAACAAGAGTTGCGGTAGTAAAGGAAAACTAACCCTCTTTAATTCCTGTTTACTTTATCTCACGATTGGCATTAGAATGAGAATCGTGAATATTTCCGTCTTACTGGAATCTTCAATTTAAATTTTAGTTCCTGCGAATTGTCAAATTAGCACCTGATTAAGTGCGTGGTCTCAATTGTCATAGTCCAATTATAGACTCTTAAATATTATAATATTTTATTGTAAATATTTGCACTTGAATAATAACTTTAATAATAAGCAAATTGGAGAGATTTTATGTTCTATTTAAGTAAGCGCGGGCGACTGCGCCATTTAGTTCATGCCTGTCTTGCCGTTTCACTCACCATCCCACTTGCAGTCCAGGCACAGGATAATAATCCGGATGACGTAGAGGAGGTTGTCGTTACCGGGTCCTACATTCGAAACAGTGCCTTCGCTGAAGACACCAACGTAAATACCGTTTCTCAGGCTGATTTATTCGAGTCTGGTGCAGCCAGTATGGCAAACTACATACGCGATCTCAGTTACACACAAAATACCAATACGGTAACCAATACTCTTGGTTCAGCTTCGGGTACACAGAGCGGCGTTGGCACTAGATTTAATTTACGCGGTTTGGGTGAGAATTCAACCTTGCAACTGGTCGACGGCGTTCGGGTTATTGACCAGTCAATTAACAGCTCTTTGCCGGATATCGCCATCGATCGGCTGGAAGTGGTGCTGGACGGGGGTTCGGCTACTTACGGGTCGGACGCGGTGGCTGGTGTGGTGAATATCATTCCCATCAAGGAATTCAGTGGTTTCAGAAGCCGTACTTACTACCAGAGGGACCAGGAGAGCGACTTTGAGGAAATGAATACCGCTATGTTATGGGGCAAGACTTTCAACAATGGCGTCAGCTATGTGGGCGCTTTTGATGCCCGCACCCGAACCTCATTGATGCAATTTGAACGCCCACGGGAATGGACAAAGGACAATGGCTCCTCATCCTCAGGTAATCCCGGTGTATGGCGAGAAGTAGTTGGTGCTGATGACGGCCTTAATCTGTTTGGTATTCATGGTGGTAGGCAGGTGACTCCGAGCCTGGTTGACCCGACTTGTGGAACCTTTAATGAAGGCTCACCGGGTCACGGCCAGGGTGCCTTCCCCACCCCAAGTGGCGTATTGACTAATAGGGGTACCATCTGCCGTTTTGAGTACTCCGGGGCACAGGAATATGGTCCAGAGGAAACTCTTTATAACGCGTACAACACCCTATCCTGGGAGCCTACGGACTGGCTGAATTTAAACCTGACTCTTAAGAATTCTGTGCGGCTCAACGACAGTCGAGCTTCTCCCTCTACGGCGACTTCTTCTAATAATCGGGCTGTATTACTAATTCGGGCCGACCATCCCGCTAACCCCTTTGGGGTCGATGTAGGACCCCGTAGCTGGCGTATGATTACCTTTATGGAGGATAAGGGTGGTCGCAACACAAATTTTAGCCACTCACGCACCCCGGAAGCTACAACCGGCAATAACCAGTTAATGCTGCGCGCAGAGTATGATCTTACTGATACCTGGACAGGTTACAGTTATTATTCAGCAGCAGAACAAAAGGTCAATGTAAACCGTGAAACTCCCCACCTGGGTAGAATGCAACTGGCGTTTGCAGGTCAGGGCGGCGCTACCGGCGATCAATACTGGAATCCTTTCGGCACTGCCGATTCACGTGCACCCGGTTATATCCAAGGTGTCACCGATAACCCACCCGGCCTGATCGACTGGATCAATCAATCCAGCACCGGAGACAGGTCGCGGGACTTTCTGGATATCTTTGAAACTGCGGCTACTGGCGATATTTTTGAGCTGCCAGCAGGAACGGTACGAATGGCTGCCGGATTCCAATGGCGTGACGTAGAGGAGCGCGATTTTGCTGGCCCCCTGTCGGCCATAGGTCACAATTACAATGTCTCGGTGATTTCAACGTTTGATGCAGATACACGGTTCTTCAGTGAAGCCAAGGCTGTATTCGTCGAGTTTGAGGTGCCAGTATTGGAGACGGTGGATTTGCAATTGGCGGCACGCCATGAGGAATTCACTACTTTCGGATTGGCTGCCACCACACCCAAGATAGCGGTACGTTGGGAGGCACTGCCAACACTGGCCCTGCGTGCCTCTTGGGGTGAAAGCTTCCTGGCACCTACGCCAACCCAGTCACGCCCTTTCATTAGGGATGAGAACTGTGCCGAGATTTACTCTGGCACTGACAAGTTCCTGGACGTACCCATGACGGGGGGTACTCGCTGTGAATCGGGCAACCCCAGCCTGGCGCCAGAAACCTCTGAAATTCGGAATATTGGTTTCACCTGGCAACCTACCGGTGATCTGGACGGACTGGAAATCAGTGTGGACTATCAGGAAATTGAGTACGAAGACCGCATTCGTACCCTCACTGAACAGGACACCGTGGCTTTCACCTTCCAGAATTTTCTGAACTCCGCGGGTATTACAGAAGATTCCTATGACGCGACTCCGGGCTCATCATCCCGCGCAGCCGCCACAGCCTGGTTTGCAGCTAATCCTGACTCAGGTGGTAGTGTGGTACGTTTGCCGGACGAGAGTGTAGACCGTGTGTTCCGTCAGTCACAGAATATCAGCTCGGTCTTTATCGACTTGGTTGATACCAAGGTCAGTTACAGTATGGGGACCGATAATTGGGGTACTTTTAATGCCACTTTATCCACATCCTTTTTCCTGACCTACGAGTATCAAGGTCAGTTCGGCGGTATAGTGGACGCATTGGGAAATCAAAATGGTGGTACCGGTATCGTACCTCCCATTCCTGAGTTCAAGTCAAACCTGAGAATTAACTGGTTCATGGACAATCAGAGTGCCTCAATTTCGGCTAATCACTGGGATGATGTGAAATTCGATGGTAGGGTATACGACAATTATAGTGATGGATGGATCGCTCCTAACACTATAGAAGCGGAGACTCGCGTAAACGCACAATATGCCATCGTCCTTGAAGACTATTTCAACAGTGAATTTACTGTCAGCGCTGGCATAACCAACCTCTTTGACCGAAGGCCTCAACGACTGCCTATTCTGGGTGGTTTTGAGTCTCGACTGTCAACCCCATGGGGTCGGCAGTTCTGGATGTCAATCGACTGGACTCCTGGCGGCTAAGCCATAAAGTCTTAAACCAGCCGGGTGCTAATGGATTAGCCTCCGGCGGTTATCATAACCTGAATGGGAGAACTCTTTGGTTCTCCCATTTTTTATATGCAAATTTCTTCTATAAACTCGAGTGGAAAATATAGCCACCATTAATCCAGAGGACGACTCAAGCTCGACGCCGGCAGACCACTGGCAAACACTTTCACGGGTAGTTGAGAAGCTTGGTGGATTTTACGTAACGCTACTGAATGGACTTCAAGCACGCAACTCTTTAGGCATACTAAAAACAATACTTTCCTCCACCCCCTCAAGCTCCTCCGGCGTTTGGTGACAGATATTCCGCAGCTGCTCCACCACCTGCTGCACAAGTATCTCAGGTGCCGAAGCCCCAGCAGTAACCCCAAATCGGGATTTATTTTCAAACCAGGCCGGCTCTAAATCATCCACGCTATCAATCAAAAAAGCATCACAACCAATTCGTTCCGCCAATTCCTTTAAGCGATTGGAATTCGAGCTATTAGGCGATCCGACTACCAACAACAAATCACACTCCAACGCCATCTGCTTCACTGCATCCTGACGATTCTGTGTCGCATAACAGATATCTTTTTTTCGCGGCCCCTGTATAGAGGGGAAACGCCTGCGCAGCGCATCAATCACTTTGGAGGTATCATCCATGGAAAGCGTAGTCTGAGTAACGTAGGAAAGTTTATCTGGGTCTGACACCTGTAATTTTTTAACATCATCCGCTGATTCGACCAGGTATATTTTCCCACCCGTACTGTTATCGTATTGACCCATAGTGCCTTCAACTTCGGGATGAAATTGATGACCGATCAAAACACATTCCCTACCTTCTTCACTGAACTTTATAACTTCAAGGTGAACTTTAGTCACTAGGGGACAAGTAGCATCTAACACTTTAAAACCCTTCTCCGTGGCCTCTTTTTTCACTACTTGTGAGACACCGTGAGCGCTGAAAACCACGATCGAAGACCTTCCCCTTTCATCCAGAAAAGGAATGTCTGATAACTCGTCTACAAAAATAGCGCCGCGCTTACGCAGCTTTTCTACTACGAACTTATTGTGCACTACTTCATGTCGCACGTAGACCGGCTCACCAAAAAGATCCATCGCCCGATTCACAATATCGATGGCACGATCAACCCCAGCGCAAAATCCACGAGGATTTGCCAATTTGATTGATGCAACTTTTCTAGGCTTTGATTGACTACTCATTTCTATCAGAGTTTAACCTCAACAGCCTCCACATCAGGCGAAATTACAGAAATAATGGAGGCGCAAAATACAATGGTTTTACCAGCCAACGGATGGTTGAAATCCACTGTAACTGTTTGATCGGTAATCGACTGCACAACTCCGGGCAGATCGAAACCAGCAGCGTCCTTAAATGAAATCATTAATCCCACCTCGACCGGCAACAAGCTATCACTCAGTATATTCTTAAATTTTTCGGAAGAAAAATACTGCACATTCTTAGTATTAATCTCACCGAAGGCTTGACCGGGAGATAATAAGGCCTTGGTAGACTCACCGGCTTTCATCCCTATCAACACCTGCTCAAAACCAGGCAGCATATTCCCATCACCTATTTTTAGTGAAGCCGGCGAAGCGTCAAAATTTGAATCTATCTCTTCACCATTATCCAGCGCCAGAGAAAAATGCAGATTGATACTGCAGCCCGCGCTTATGGAAATTTCGGAATCGATACTCATTCTTTACCGAACAATGCGATTATAATCCAAAATGAATTATACAAACTGTCTCTTCTCGCCAGCGCCAGAGATATTTTCAACACAGCGATTACAAATTTCCGGGTGAGAAGAATTCATCCAGATATTTTCTAGATGATGCCAACATCGCGCGCATTTTGTGTGCCCAGATGCTGAGACTTCTAACTTCAAGCCATTTAAATCCGTACTGACCGCAGAAAATTTTGCGTTAACCAGCGGCAATAATGACACCTTAGAAACAATGAAGGCAAAGCGCAATTCAGATAAAATCCGCGCCAGTAACTCAGTGAGCTCCTCATCGCAATAGAGAACCACTTCTGCACTTAAACTGGAACCAACTACTTTTTCGGAACGTTTATTTTCCAACTCCTTATTCACAGCCGTTTTAACTGCCATAAGCCTTAGCCAGAATTGATCCGGAAAATCTATAGATTCAGGTAATTCGTCGACCGCTTGATCGAAATCTGACAGAAAAATTGATTCTGCTCGCTCGCCGGGAATGTTTTGCCAAATCTCGTCTGCTGTAAAACTCAAAATAGGTGCCATTAATCTGCTAAACATCTCCACAATATGGTACATCGCTGTTTGCGCCGAACGCCTCGCATTACCATTAGTTTGCGTTGTATAGACCCGATCTTTAATCACGTCCAGATAAAAACCACCGAGTTCAGTCACACAAAATCCATGTAATTTTTGATAAATAATTAAAAAATTATAGTCGTGATAATAAGCGATAACCTCTTTCTGCAACTGCTGACAACGGTGCACAATCCACGCATCCAAAGCCAACAATTCATCCTGCAAAACCAGATCGGTCGATGGATCAAAATCATTCAAATTGGAAAGCATGAATCGGGCAGTGTTACGAATACGTCGATAGGAATCAGCAACGCGTTTAAATATTTCATCGGATACAGCCATCTCGCCGCGATAATCGGTCGCCGCTACCCAGAGCCGCAGTATATCCGCGCCATGCTGCTTGTAAATTTGTTGCGGTGCAACCGTGTTGCCCAACGACTTTGACATTTTTTTGCCTTCTGCATCCACAAAAAAACCATGGGTTAACACCTCTTTATACGGCGCAGTACCATTCATCGCTATTGCTGTTTTGAGAGAAGATTGAAACCAGCCTCTATGCTGATCAGAGCCTTCAAGATAAAGATCCGCAGGATAGCCCAACTCTTCTCTTTGCTGCATCACTGTGTAATGGGTAACACCAGAATCAAACCAGACATCAAGGGTATCCCCTACCTTCTCGTAAAGTGATGCCTCATCTCCCAGCAACTCCTCTGGCTCCAATTGAAACCAGGCTTCTATGCCTTCCTTTTCGATTCGCTGAGCTACCTGTTCTATTAGCTCCGCCATTTTCGGATGTAAGGCTTGGGTTTCCTTATGCACAAACAGCGTGATAGGAACGCCCCAAGTTCGTTGCCTGGAAACACACCAATCCGGGCTCCCCTTTAACATCAGCTCGATACGGGCCTCGCCCCATTCCGGTATCCATTTGATTTGTTTTACAGCTGCCAGCGCCGATCCGAGCAGGTCTTGTTCTGACATACTTATAAACCACTGTGGTGTCGCCCGATAAATAAGCGGCGTCTTGGTACGCCAGCAGTGTGCATAGCTGTGCGTGATGGTATCAACTGCTATCAACGCGTCCTTCGCCTTAAGCAAATCAATCACCTGTTCATCCACTTTATAAACATGGGCACCATTAAATTCACCGGCAGCGGCTATAAATACACCATTTTCATCCACCAGGTTTAGTGTGCCCAAGCCATAAGTCTGACCCACATTAAAGTCATCCACACCATGGTCAGGTGCTGTATGAACGGCCCCAGTGCCAACCTCAGTAGTGACATGTTCGCCGAGTATTACCGGGACCTTGCGATCGAAAAATGGGTGTTGTAGCTTTTGATTTTCCAGTTCCACACCCATGGTAACCGCGAGAATTTCGTGACTCTCACAGCCGTAGCGCTGCATGACATCCTCAACCATTGCACTGGCCAACAGGATTATTTCAGTCCCCGTACCAAGATCGCACCGAACCAACGCATAGTTCAATTCTCCATGCAAACAAACCGCCTGATTGGAAGGGAGTGTCCAGGGGGTAGTTGTCCAGATTACTACTGAAAGCGGATCTGTCACTCCAACCGCTTTTTCAACGCCAAAACGTGACAAAAAATCTGCAGCATCATCTACTTTAAAACGCACATCGATAGCAAAAGAGGTTTTATCCTTATATTCAACCTCAGCCTCGGCTAAAGCCGAAGCGCCAACGACACTCCAGTAGACCGGCTTGTACCCCTTAACCAGATGACCGCCTGCAACAATTTTGCCTAGCGCTCGCACGATATTCGCTTCGGTTTCGAAGTTCATTGTCAGGTATGGATTATTCCAATCGCCAAACACGCCCAAACGTATAAATTCTTGTTTTTGGATTTCGACTTGTGTGGCAGCGTACTCACGACAAGCTTTGCGAAACTCTGCATGGCTAATCTTTGTGCCTGCCTTTCCCTTCTTCTTTTCTACATTGTGTTCAATCGGCAATCCATGACAATCCCAGCCCGGAACGTAGGGTGCATCGAAGCCGCTCAGCTGTTTCGCTTTAATAACAATGTCTTTGAGTGTTTTATTGATTGCGTGACCCAAATGTAAAGCGCCGTTTGCATAGGGGGGACCATCGTGCAAAATAAACTTTGGCTTACCACTGTTTTTTTCACAAATGCGTTGGTACAGCCCCATATCCTGCCATTTCTGTAGCATTTCTGGCTCACGTTGAGCCAGGCTTGCCTTCATGGGAAACGCCGTATTTGGCAAATTTAATGTATCTTTGTAGTCGCTCATTAGGGTTTCATTTTTACTAGATTAATTTTCAAACTGTTTATGCTATACCACTGCTCAGTTATGTGTTCTCATACTTGATTATGCAAATAAAGTTCTGACTTTTTGCACATCCAATCCTATTTGTTGTTTCAATTCGTCTAAATTATCAAACTTTTCTTCCTCTCTAACTTTGTGTCTGAATATCACTTCTATTGATTTACCATACACATCTGTCTGAAAATCTAGCAGATGGGCCTCCAACAATGCATTGCCATTATCCGATACGGTAGGACGATAACCAATATTAACGGCTGCCTTGTATAATTCGCCGTTTAGCTTTACTTCACAGGCATAAATGCCAGTGAATGGAGGGTGGCGCCTATGTAAATTCACATTACAGGTCGGGAAGCCTAAACCTTTGCCTAACTGTTGCCCTTTTACCACTTCCCCTTTCATCGAATAGGGTCGTCCCAACAAGAGTTCAACAAGTTTGAAATTACTTTTTAATAGCTGTTCCCTTATTAATGTACTGCTTATGCGCTGGCCATTTCTCTCATAAGCTGATGTTTCGATAACTTCAAAACCGTTTTCGGCACCTTTAGCTTGCAGTAAACCATAATCACCCTGACGCTTATGTCCAAACCGAAAATCATTCCCTATGACTAGCGCAGCAAGGCCCAGCCCTTCCACCAGAATTTCCTTTATATAGCTCTCCGCACTCAGTTGACTTAGTGCCTCATCGAACTTCAGTTGGTAAACATAATCAATTCCCAAGCTCTCTAGCAACTCAAGCTTCTCCTTCATTGTTGTCAATCTGGCAGGGCAGTTTGCGTCTGCGGTAGCAAAATATTCCTCAGGGTGGGGCTCGAACAAGATCACCAGGGCTGGCAAATTGAGTTGTTCTGCTTTTTGCTTGAGTTGATCAAGGATTAGCTGGTGCCCTAGGTGTACGCCATCAAATTTGCCGATGGTGGCAACACACCCTTGTTGGATTCTACTAAATCGATTGATATCTTGAATTACGATCATTGCTAAACCGGCACCTGCGGCCAAAAGCGAGGAATTATACTCTTTTCTCCAGCAGCTGTGCAGAGTCCCTGTGTTATTTGTGGCTGGCTGTGCAGGGCTCCAAATTCAAGTAATGACCTCTGAGCCCCAGCAATTGGCGCTGTCAGGAATCTGGCAATGATCAACAGTAGAGACTATGTCGAAATTAGCATAAAGAGCCATTTCACTTGTGTCTAGCTGTCTAAGAGAAAACCCCTTGCCGAATTTATTTTCTTTGCCAGATAATCTGAACCGCCTCTATCCGGATGTAATTTCTGCATTAGTTGTCGATAGGCATCAGCAATTTTTTTAGCATCGACAGGATCTGTCAAACCCAATATCTCCAGAGCCAGCGGCCGAGTCAATTGCGAATCATCAAGTTGCGGTGCTACCGAGAATTGACCTGTCTGTTCGCCCGGCACATCTCGCCAATCAGTATGGTTGCGATCGAGATATGCTATAAGCACCTGCGCCGAATCAGCATCGCCTTGGCACTGCGTATAAAGTTCCAATAAC
>Ga0302135_10000185_pt1 | contig 38219 bp, 32 predicted proteins | sample CBN3_surface_MG_FD_203119 | JGI IMG/M metagenome (GOLD analysis project Ga0302135, IMG submission 203119) | Marine microbial communities from Western Arctic Ocean, Canada - CBN3_32.1 | ecosystem: Environmental > Aquatic > Marine > Oceanic | place: Canada: Western Arctic Ocean | collected...
TCTTGGTCATGCCCTGGGCGAAGCCGTTCAGGCGATCCTGGGTCTTGTACCAGTCATAGTCGGTTGCCCAGTACTGGCAGAACTCCCGTGCATAGGCGAGCGGCACTCCCTGGCTCCAGTCATCCGGCGTCTCGGCGTCCGGCCACCGGGTAGCACTCAGCCGCTCACGCAGCGTGTCAATCTCCGCCTGGGGAATATCTATTTGAAATTCGTTGATCCCGGTCATCAGGCAACCCTCCTTGCGTCATCCATGCGTTATGCATATCTCATGCATACCTCACGCATACATGTGGCGTGAGAGTATCTGAAACGCGGCACAACGTGAAAGGCTCAGGGGCTCAGAGCGGTCAGTCGACAACGTTAGTCGATGACTTCTTCGAGCAACTCAACCGTGCCGCCCGCTTCAAACACAGGATTGCCGGGCAGAAGTTGCCGAATGTCATCCATCGTCTCTGCTACCGCGTCGGCAGCACCAAGACCAATAGCCCGGTCAGGACTGCGCGCAGCGTCCATGCTTGTTCCGGATTCATATCGTTGACCGATACAATGGACCCGGGGCCGCTCATTCAGCATCACTGAGGTACAGACCATGGCGACGATCCATCCGGAACTATCTGACGAGTTGCAGGCATTCATTCGTGCGCAGCACATGTTCTTCATCTCAACCGCACCACTGGCCGCCGACGGGTTGGTCAACGCCTCGCCCAAGGGGCTCGACACCTTGCGGATTCTGGATCGCCTGACGCTCGCCTACCTCGACCTGACCGGCAGTGGCGCAGAGACCATCGCGCATCTCCGCGAGAACGGGCGCTTCGCGCTCATGTTCTGCTCGTTTGCCAACAAACCGTTAATTCTACGGATTCACGGCACTGGCGAAGTGATCGAGAGCCATGACCCTGCGTTTGAAACGATGATCGATCTCTTTCCGCGACGCGCGGGTACGCGGGCAATAATCAAACTCACAGCGCGCCGAATTGCAGACTCGTGCGGCTGGGGCGTCCCGGTCATGGACTTCACGCGAGAGCGCGACACCTACGGTGCCTACATCGACAAACTGGACGCAGGCGCGATCCAGGCGGGCCAGCGCGCGACCAACCTCGCGAGCCTCGATGGATTACCGGCGCTGTCGGAACCAACCCGCGAAGACGCGATCGGGTACGAGCCGATCTGAACGCGACCATTAGCCGTGCCGGGACCGCGCGAGTGCGTAACCGCACGCGTCCAATCGGTGCCCCACAGGCACCCTGTATCAGCAGGTGCTTTGTCAGCAAAAAGGAGAAACCCGGGAATGACTGCCACGCTCGATTGGTACGGATGCGCCACATTTCGATTGACCATCAACGGCAAGAAAATCTTTCTGGATGCCTACATCGATCGCGCAAAGGGCGCGGTCGGAACCGGCCTCAAGGCAGATGATATCGATGCGTGCGACTGGATTTTGGTCGGCCACAGTCATTTCGATCACCTCTGGGGTGCCGAGCGCATCGCCCGTCAAACAGGCTGCACCGTCATCGGCAGCTACGAGTCTGTGCGCATCCTGCATGAGGAAGGCATTCCACTGTCCCAACTGATGCCGGTCGCGGGTGGTGAAACCGTCGACCTCGGTGACGGTGTGCTCGTACGTCCCTATCCAAGTCAACACTCGTGCGTCTGGAGTCACAGCCAGATGCAGGACGCCGGCGACGTTTGTATCGGCGATCTGGGGGTGACCCACCAGGAGCGCCTGGGTCGCCTTGCCGAACTCGGCAAGTATTTCGGCGGTCTCGACGACGACATCCGCCGACACCTCGAAATCAGCAATCAGGAAGCCCGGGGTGACGGCGGCGCCCTGGTCTTCGTCATCGACACACCGGAAGGTTCGCTCTTCTATCAGGATACGTCAGGCCATTGGTCCGGCATCCTTGAAAACCTGCGTCCCGATGTGGCGATCATCGCCGCCGCCGGGCGCGGCAACATCAATGGCGAACCCATCCAGGGCTCACTGGCCGAGTTCGTTGCGCAGCAAGCGGATCTCCTAAAGCCACGCCGGGTCATCCTTAGTCATCACGACAACTGGTTGCCCGGGTTCTCAATTGACACAGACGTGGGGCCAATCCGCGAGGAAATCGGTCGCGTGCTGCCCGACTGCGAACTATTGGAACTCGGCTACCTGGACGGCACTGGCGTCTGGTGATCAGGCGGTCGTAATGCCGATGGAATCACGGCGTGGGCTCGACGCGTCGCCTGCACCGGGCACGCGGTTGTAGATTGCAACCAGGTAGGGTGAAGGTTTGTGATAGCCGGTACGCAGTCGCTCGAAGCGTTCCATCGTCACCAGCATATGCACCATCTTGTCCAGCTTGAAGTGCCGCCAGCCATCACGAACCGTGCCGGTGGCCAGTTGGAAGCCTCGCAATATCTCCTCACCGTCCTCAGCAATGCCGTAAACATACGGCTCAACCCTTCGATCGGTATCGTCGTAGGTGAAAGTGATGACCTGTCGGCTGGAGATGGCACCAGAGACCAATTCGTTCATCCATGAACTCTCTGGCTTGATTCTGACGAAGATACATACGCTGATTGCATGGCCAATACAAAAACGATGAGACGACCCGGGGCATGCCTCGCGCATCACAAATTACCTGGACATCGTTTGAGATTGTGGCGGGTCATCGTCGTGCGGGCATGGTGAAAACTCTACCGGCGATGTCTCTGTGACGCGGCTTCCGTCGTCACGCAGGACGTCGACGTCAATGCTGCTTTTCGCTTTCGACAACGTGATGTGCATCCGCTCAGAATACAAAATATCGCCGGGCCCGTCGTCAGGCGTCGTCTCCCTGAACACCGCGGTCGCCAGTGGCTTAGCCTTCACGCGTGCTATCTGTTCGAGTGGTAAAGTGGCTGCGTTTATTGGCACCCGCCCTCCTCTCCCGAGCCCTCCTCGCCCGAGGAATAAGGAATTCACGGCATGCCTTCGGCTCGACACAACTCTTGAGCAGTTCCCTTTCCCAATGAAGCTCTATTCATGAAGTTGGGTGTCTGCAACGTTATGCAACAACATTAGCGGGGGTGGCATGACGGGAAAATCTTCTTCAAGCGGCGCGCGCGCCGCCGGCAAGGTCGCACTGGTGACTGGTGGGGCATCCGGCATCGGTCACGCCACCGCGACGCTGCTTGCAAGCGAGGGCGCTGACGTGTGGATCGGGGACATCAACGCCAACGCCGGCAACGACGTCGCCACGGCTATCGGCGCCCGCTTCATTGAACTGGATGTCACAAGCGAAGCGTCGTGGAGCAGCGCTGCGTCCGCAATCCAAAGCGCCCACTGCCGACTCGACATTCTGATCAACAATGCCGGCATCTCTCCCCATGACGACGTGGAGAGCTTCGAGCTGGATGCATGGCGCAGGATTCATCAGATCGTCGTGGAGAGTATGGCCATTGGCTGCCACACCTGCCTGCCGCTGTTGAAGGAATCGGCGGCGGCGGCGATCGTCAACCTGTCATCGGTCGCGGGCCTGATGGGCTCGACCAATTACCTGTCCTATGGTGCGGCCAAGGCCGGGGTGCACAATCTGTCGAAGTCCATTGCCATGTACTGCGCCAGCAAGCGTTACCCAATTCGCTGCAACTCGGTGCATCCGGGGTCAATCGACACACCGATTCTCGATGCTGACAAAGCGCTGCATGGTGAGCTTGCGATAACGATGCGCGAGAAGACGATCCCCCTTCGACGTCTGGGGCAAGCCTCGGAAGTTGCCAGCGGTATCTTCTTTCTCGCGTCAGACGAGGCGAGCTTCATCACGGGTACCGAACTCGTGATCGATGGCGGCTTCACGGCCCGGTGAAGCGCCACTAACCAGAGAACGGGGGAACCAGAAAAGTGGATCCTAAAGCTGTCGTCGCCTATGTCGAGCCACTCTCGGTTACGGCAGGTGATACGTTGCGCGTGATGGTGAGTTGCTCGCAAGCGAAGTATCACGCAGACCTCGTGAAACTCATCTGCGGCGACGACCGCCCCCGCGGCACGGGTTTTGCCGAGGCAACAGTCGTCGCTGATTTCGCAGGAACCTATGACGGACGCGAGCAACCGCTCAACTGCGGGTCATACGCCGAATTGCGCGACTTACCTGCGTTCCTGGCGCTCACTTTTCGCTGCGACGTATTTCCAACGACACCCGCGCTGCCGAACCAATCCATCGTCTCCGGTCCCGGTTTTGACCTCAGCATCAATGACGCCCATCTGATGCTCACAGCCCGAGACAATACATTACGCCTAAACCTGCCGATGAAGGCGTCGCGCTGGCACGAGATTCACGTGGCAAGCGATGGCGCGACGACGCGCCTCAAATGCATCGCACATGGCCTGGGAGTGTCCGAACCCGCGCAGGCTCACGTCGAGGCACACGGCCACTTTGGGGTTTCGACCGAGGCTGGAAACTGGTATCTCGCCGCCCTGCAGGGTCGCCCGGGCTTCAACGGGCGAATCGAAGCGCCCGCCTTCGGCACCGGCGAGGCTGCGGTCATCTGGGACTTCAGCGTCGACATGGCAGCGTCCACCTTGCGCGCGTCCACCGGCCACGTTGCCGAATTCATGCAACACCCGGCACGAGCCGTCAAAGGCAGGCGCTGGGACGGCAGCACCCAGCGGTGGGGGGACGACCCTGCTCAATATGCGGCGGTGCACTTCCACGATGACGACCTGACCGACGCAAAGTGGCAAGCGGATATCGAGTGGCGCATCCCCACCGACCTGCCAAGCGGCGTCTACGCCGTGCGGCTGACACCGCAAGACGGCGACGCTGACGACGCAGGTGCAAGCGAGGACCACGCGGTGTTTTTCGTGCGCCCGGCCCCCGGCGCACGCCGGGCCGACGTGGTGTACCTCGCTTCCACCGCCTCCTACATGGCCTACGCCAACCAGCACGATTCGCTCTTTCGCAACCGCAATCGCAGCGAGGCCTGGTATCTTACGCACCCGGAGGTTGGCAAGTCGCTCTATGAATATCATAGCGATGGTAGTGGCGTTATGTACTCATCACGCAAGCGGCCCATTCTCAACCTGAAGCCGCGCACACTGACCTGGTCGTTCAACGCCGATACCAATGTCACCGCGTGGCTCGAAAACGAAGATCTACCATTCGATGTGGTGACGGATGAGGACCTTCACCGCGAGGGCGCGGCGATTCTGTCTGGATATCGCGTAGTCGTCACGGGCACGCATCCCGAGTACTACTCAACCCGCATGTCCGATTCCCTACAGGCGTTTCTGTCGGCGGGAGGACGGCTCATGTACATGGGCGGCAACGGCTTTTACTGGCGAATCGCCTTTGATCCATCCGACCCCGCCGTTATTGAAGTCCGCCGTGCCGAGGGTGGCACGCGCATGTGGATGGCGGAACCCGGCGAGTACTACCACGCGTTCACTGGCGAATACGGCGGTCTCTGGCGCCGGCTTGGTCGACCGCCCAACCAACTGGTTGGCATCGGCTTCGCCGCTCAGGGGTTTGACGGCGGCACCTACTACCGGTTGCAGCCCGACGCCGACGACCCCCGTGCGGCGTTCGTCATGGCTGGCATCAATCAGGAGCAGGTTCTGGGCGACTACGGCACCCAGGGCGGCGGCGCTGCGGGCGAAGAAATTGATCGCTGGGATCCTTCGCTTGGCTCGCCCGCTCATGCGCTCGTTCTCGCGAGTTCCGAGGACCACCGACCCGGCATGATGCGAACCATCGAAGAGTTTCATGCGACGGAATCGCCACGCTCGGATCATCCCAAAGTTCGTGCTGACATCGTCTTCTTTGAGACCCCGTCCGGCGGGGCGGTTTTCTCTACGGGCTCCATCTCATTTGCGGGCGCTTTGTCCCACGACGGCTACGACAACGATGTGGCCCGCATGTGCCGGAATGTGCTGACGCGTTTCGCCAGTGCGGAAGCGTTTGACTATCCGGGCTGACATATTCGAGAGGGGCCTCCGCCCCTCTCGCGCTCTCCCCCAACAGGCTTGGCCGGTGGGGCTCAGAGCTGTTTGTTACGAGAGGGGGCTCTGGCCACTCCACGACCATCATCGCGGCGAGACGTGACGTCAGCTGATCTTTAGGCGCGTGACGAGGCTGGGCAATACGTCGTTGACGTCCGCCCACAGTTTGAGATCGAAGTCCGGGTCGCCCCGACAGGTTCCCCGATTAATTGCGGCGACGGGTTTGCCGAGGCGCTTGGCTTCGCGACAGAATCGATAGCCGGAAAACACCTGAAGGGAGCTTCCTGCGACCAGTACCGCACTCGCTTCTTGAAGGGCCGCCATTGCCATGTCAACGCGGTCTTTTGGGACACCGCCGCCATAGAAGACAACGTTAGGCTTTAGGATTCCGGCGCAATCGTCACAGGCCGGAACAACCACATCTCCGATACGGATGTCTGACAGATCAGCATCCCCGTCGGGTGCCTGCTGGGCTGCCTCGCGTGCGAGGCCCGGATTGGCAGCGAGGAGCGTCCTCTGAAAGTCGTCGCGACGCGATCTTGCTCTACAGCCTGTACAGATAATCTGATCGATGCGGCCATGCAGGTCAACTACTTGCTTGCCGCCCGCACGCTGCTGCAGTCGGTCGACGTTCTGAGTCACGATGAGTTTGATGAAGCCCGCGGCTTCTAACGCCGCGAGGGCGCGGTGACCGGCGTTGGGTTGCGCATCGCGCATCAGCGGGAAGCCTGCCATCGAACGCGCCCAATAGCGCTGCCGCACCGCGTGGCGGGTCATGAAGTCGTTGTGCAGGATGCGCCGCCGCGACCGCCATTCGCCCCGTTCGTCACGATAGGCCGGAATCCCCGAGGCTGTGCTGAGACCCGCGCCCGTCAGCACCAGGAGCGGCGAATGGGCGCGGACAAATGCGGTCAAGTCGGCCAGTTGAGCTTCGATCATTGCCAGCATGACGCAATTGAAGCATCACTTCGACCGCCAATCACCCTGATTTTGCGATTTCAGCATGATCCTGGCCGGTCGGCGAGCAAGGTAGTCCACCGACCATTCCGCGACCACTAGCCTCGGACGATCGGGGCAGACAGGCGCACCCCCCGAGGCGTACAGTCCAGCGAGCCTGTCTCAAACGTTGACCCCACCGCTCAACGACGGCCTGCCAACGATCTCGACACATCGGCGCGCGGTCAAGTTGTCTGCTGAATGAAGCACAATCTGCGCGTCCTGCCTGGCAACTCACCTCACGGAGTAACCATGAAAATCAGCGTATACATCTTGTTATTCAGTCTCTTCTGGGGTCAGGCACTCGCGGTGCAAACCGCGACCTGGAACGAGTTCACCGCGGACAAGACAAAATTCTCGCCCATGGGTAACTACGGCGTCAACGTCAGGGCCGTGATAGGCGTCCAGGGTGTCGGAAGCGCCCAACCGACCTAGCGGTGCTTTCGCGAAAGAGACAAGAAAACCTGGGTAGAATACGGCAACAAGAACGCCCAGCCGATTCATACGCTGCGCTTCGAGAATCGCGACGACGGGTCAGTGTATCTGTATGACCGCAAGCGCAAGGCGAAGATCCAGATCGATCTGTTTCAGGAAAAGATCTACTACAGCGGCCGCAAGAACAAGGAATGCGGGTCTACTACCAAGTCTACATGCCGCTCACCGAACGGAGCGCCGAGGTTGACTGCTACAGAACGTTAGACCGCAAAATCGCCTGGGACGCGTCCGGCAACAAGCGTTGGAAACCTCAGGATATCCGGGCACTTTGCTACAAGACCGAGAATGCCGTGGCGACGGCCGACTGTTTCGAAAACATCTTCGCCCAAAGCGGCAACACCGTAGACAGCATTTACGCCTGCCAGTCAGAAGCGGCCCAGATAGCGCGCAGCAATGCGGCGTATCGGCAACAGGTCAAAGCCTCGGAAAAGGCGATGTTGACCCAACTTGTCAGCAACTGGCGCTCTCAACAGGCAGGTGAGAAGGCAGCATCAGCGCGCGCCAGGACCACGACCCGCCATCACTCGGCGGAAAAGACCCGCCTTATGGCGGACGCCGCGGCGCGTGAAAAACTGTTCGCCAATGCGCGCGACCTGCTTGCCACCCTCAATGAAGCGCAGATCACCGCGCCACAGTTGGCGATTGTAGACCTTGCCCACGACCTTGAAGCCGACGGTCTCGGCAGTCTGAATGCCCGGCCACCGGCGCAACACGCCACCGCAGATGACTCAGGTGACTGGAACAGGCAGGTGGACACACGCCTCGCCAACGAGACCGCCACGACCGTGCGTTTTCGTTACCACTACCTGATGTCGACCGGCCCGTGGCAGGCCGTGTTGCCCGGAACCGCCGGGCACTTCCAGGCGATGGATTACGACGATCGCGGACGGTACCTGCAGACGGTCGACGTGGAGTACCAGGCGCCGCAAGCCTGGTAACCCCTCACGCAATTCAAAAAGACAGGTCATGACCTGTCTTTTTGCGTTACGGGCGGTGGCGCTGACCCCAGCACCTGGAAGTTGATCGCACACTGACATGCACTGGGTCAGTCTCTCGCGGCTGCCCACCAGCAGGTTGCTGAAAAGCAGCCTGCCGTTAGTGGCGAGCGCTATCTATGGCACACTAATAGCGAGTTAATAGCTAGTTGGTAGCGAGCTAGTGCGAGTTACCAGGTATCCACGTATGGGCGTTTTTTGACCGTCCGCGGCGGCGTCGGCGGCAGACTCTTCAATCCCCTGGCCACCCAGGCACGGGTGCCCTCAGGGTCAACCACGTACTTGGCGCCCGAGTTGATCGCCCGTGCTGTCTCGTAGCTATCTGCGACCCGCCGGTCATAGGCGGCCTTGCGCTCATCGGCGTCTTCCATCGCGGCCAGTTCCCGACGGGCAGAAAGCTTGACCGCGCCTTCAATGTTCATACCCGCGAATTCCGCCGTCGGCCACGCAATCGTGAATAGCGGAATGAACGCCGCGCCACCGATCATCGCCTGTACACCAAGACCGTAGGCCTTGCGCACCATGACGCCAAACATCGGCGTGGAACAATTCGCGCCGATATTGAACAGACGCACGGCGTGGCGAACAAGCGCCTCGCGCTCGTGGTCGGGCCCGACCATGATGCCGGGGCAGTCCATCAACACCACGATCGGTATGTCGAACGCGTCGCACAACTGGAAGAAGCGCGCAGCCTTGTCTGCCCCCGGACTGTCGATGGCACCAGCGAGATGCGCCGGGTTGTTGGCAACCACCCCGAGCGGCCGGCCCTCTACACGGATAAACGAAGTAATGACGCCAATGCCGAACCCACGCCGGATCTCGAGTACTGAGTCCTCGTCCGCCAACGTGTCAATAATGTCGCGCATCTCGTAGGTACGGACCCGATTCTCAGGAATGACGTGACGCATCCGGCGCTGATCCGGTGCTACCCAGTCAGACACCGGCCCCTGGAAGTACGAAAGATATTTCCTGGCCGTCGCCACCGCCGCCGCGTCATCCGCGACCAGAATGTCGACGCTGCCGTTCGCTTCCTGAATCGACATCGCACCCAGGTCTGCCACCGTATAACTGCCCTGCCCGCTCGCCTCGACGACAGATGGACCCGTCATGCCGATGGTTGAGTCCTCGGTCGCAATAATGACATCACAACACGCGAGCAGCGTCGCGTTGCCGGCGAAGCAATCACCGGTGTTAACGCCAACGAGGGGCACGAGGCCACTCAATTTCGCAAAGTCTGTGAACACACTCGCGTCCATCCCAACCCCGGCGCCGATCGCCCCGGCAACGTCGCCATAGGGCCTGCCCTCGCCTTCTGAGAAGAGCACGAGCGGCACCCGCCAGTCGTGCGCGAGTTCGTGGACTTGCTCCTGCCGGTAGTGGCCGTGGGTATAAGTCGCCATCACGTAGTTGCTGTGGACGACCGCGACCCGCGCACTGGCTTCGCCGACGATGTCCGCGTTGACCGTTCCCATCCCCATAATCGTGCCGCCCGCCGCCGACCCTGCTGCTGGCGGCCCAAACTCGCGGAAGGAACCATCATCGATGAGATCATCGAGATTTTCGCGCGGGCTGCGTCGTCCCTTGCCGTGGAGCGCCGCCACGGCCTGCTGTTGGCTCCCATCGTGATTCCGCTCGATGCGATCGTTTACCTCCTGAAGATCACCGCGAATCAGGTCAAGCTCCGCCCCCGCGTCGGCCACGATCGCGCCGCCTTCGACCTCCATCGCATTGATAAATACGACCGGATAACCCTCGCGAACGACATCGCCCACCGACATCGACACCGCACAGACGACACCGGTCTGGTCAGCTTTGATGTCATGCTGCAACTTCATCGCCTCAACGACGGCAACCGGCTGGCCGATTCGCACCTCGTCGCCGATGCCAACGCCAATTTCGACGATGGTCCCCTGCATCGGCGACACGAGGCCCACCGAGCCATCCGGGCCGACCGGCCCAACCTCCATGTCCGCCTCTTCGACGCTCTTGAGGACCAGACCTCCGACGGGCTCGACAAAGCGGCGTGCTGCCGACCTCCCCGCAAGTTGCTGCATCTGCTCATCGACAAACCGGGTATGCACCTCGCCATTGGCAAAATCGTCGTGCGCCAGGATGCTCTGCAGGAAGGCGATGTTCGTATCGATGCCCTCGATCCGGAATTCGGCGAGCGCGCGCGACGTGCGGACAATGGCATCAGCAAAGTTAGCGGAAGGTGAGTGACCGATAACCTTTGCGAGCAGAGAATCAAAAAGCAGACTGGTCTGATAACCGCTGTAACCAAAACCGTCGGTGCGCACACCGGGACCGCTCGGTGCCTCGTAGGCGCTGAGTGTGCCGGCAGAGGGACGAATGGTGCCATCTTCGCCAATGGCCTCCATACAGACGCGCGCCTGGATCGCGTAACCGCGCGGCCGCGCCACATCTGGCTGGTCCAGCCCAAGATCCGCAAGCGACGCGCCCATGGCCAACCGCAGTTGCGTCTTCACAATGTCGACGCCTGTTACCTGTTCGGTCACCGTGTGCTCTACCTGCAACCGCGCGTTGGCTTCGATGAACGCGAAGGGCTGCTGGCTGCCGGCTCTTCCGTCCACCAGGAATTCAAATGTGCCCGCGTTGGTGTAACCCACACTGCCAGCAAGCCGCACCGCTGCGTCGATGATCTGATCGCGTAATCCGACATCAAGTGCAGGCGCAGGCGCTACCTCGATGATCTTCTGAAAATGGCGTTGAACACTACACTCGCGTTCACCGAGATGGGCGATCGCGCCACTGTCGTCGCCGAGAATCTGCACCTCAACGTGCCGCGCCTGACCAACGAACTCCTCGACGTACAGATCACCGTTGCCGAAGGCAGCAACCGCTTCAGCCCGACAACGTTCAAACGTCGCTGCCACGTCATCTGCCGCATCCACCATGCGCGAACCACGGCCACCGCCGCCGGCAACCGCCTTGATCATCATGCTGCCCCCGGCGCCTTCAGCATGCAGGGCATCGAAGAACGCACGCGCTTGCGCCACCGAAACCGCATGGTCGATCCCCCTGACGATGGGCACGCCCGCGGCCGTCGCTGCCGCCCGCGCGCGCGCCTTGTCGCCAAACAAATCGAGCATCTCCGCGCTGGGGCCGATGTAGGTCACGCCCGCTTCGTCGCAACGGCGGGCCAGGGCCGCGTTCTCTGCCAGAAAGCCGTAACCAGGGTGCAGTGCATCACAGCCTGACTCTTTGGCGACCGCGACAATCTGCTCGATGTCGAGATAAGCGGCTGTTCCCACCCCCGAGAGCGCCACTGCCTCATCGGCCTTCCCGGTGTGCAGCGAACCCGCATCATCTTCCGGATACACAGCAACGGTGGGGATGCCCAATTCTGCGGCTGCGCGCATCAACCGGATGGCGATTTCTCCGCGATTTGCTACCAGCAACTTCATCTGGATTCCTCTACCACGTGTCAATGTTCGGTCGTTTCTTTCCGGCCCGGGGCTGCACCTCGGGAACGCTGCGTAACCCATGCGCGATCCACGCCCGCGTGTCTGCCGGGTCGATGACATCATCGACACCATAGTTGGTGCCCCCGGAATTCACCGCCCGGGCCTTGTCGACATGCATGTCAATCAAGCGTTCGTGGATGGCCTGCCGCTCACCCTCGTCCTCCACAGCAGCCAACTCTTCGCCAAAGGCGAGTTCAACGTGTCCGTCAATCGTCACATCGGCGAACTCGGCGGTTGGCCAGGCGACGGTGAAGAACGCTTCCAGCGAACTGCCGCCGCACATCGCCCGGACGCCCATCCCATACGCTTTGCGCACAACCACGCCGAACATCGGCGTCGTCAGATTGGCACCTGTTACAAAGAGACGCGCGCAGTGCCGCAGCAATGCAGTGCGTTCATACGCGGGGCCGGGCATGATTCCGGGACAATCCATCAGTGACAGCACTGGCAAATCAAACGTGTCGCACAGTTGCAGGAAGCGCGCGCCCTTGTCCGACCCGTCACTGTCTATGGCACCGGAGAGATGATGCGGGTTGTTGGCGATGAGACCCATCGGACGACCCTCCACGCGGATGAACGCTATGATCATGCCGACGCCAAACGCCTCGCGAATCTCGAGGACAGAGTCCTCATCTGCAAGGGTGCCGATGACCTCGCGCATGTCGTACAACTCGGATCGATTCTCCGGCACGATGTCGCGCAGGCGGCCTTGGTCCGGCGTCTCCCACTGATCGGTCGCACCTTGAAAATAGGAGAGATATTTCCGGGCCGTCTCGATCGCTGCTGCATCGTCCTTGACCAGGATGTCCACCACGCCGTTCGGCACCTGGAAGGACATGGGCCCCACTTCCTCGGGGGTGTAGATGCCGAGACCACCACCCTCAATCATGGCCGGGCCGCCGAGGCCGATGGTTGAATTCTCGGCCGCGATGATCACGTCGCAGGACGCAAGCATGACGGTGTTGCCCGCAAAGCAGCGACCGGAATTGATTCCCACCAGCGGTACAAGTCCGCTCAGTTCACACAGTTTGGTAAAGGTGTAAGAGTCTACGGGTGGGCCGCCACCACCCCGACCCGCGATGTCCACCGAGGATGCTGCGGCGCGCTGCCCGTCGTCATCGCCCCGGCGCAGCCCAGCCTCGGCCGCGATGTCCACACGCTCTTCTCGCTCGCCGCCGCTGATCCCGGGTCTGCCGCCCCCGCCCTCTGCAAAGAGCACGAGCGGAAGGCGGAAGCGACCAGCAAGGTCGTAAATTCGGTCCTGTTTGTAGTGCCCGCGACCACCTTGCGTACCCGCCACGACCATGTAGTCATAGTGAACCACGGTCGCCCGCGAACGCTCGGGGCCAAACAGGTCGCCGTTGATGTTGCCGACCCCCATGACGAGACCATCAGCTTGTGTCGTCTCGCGCAGCCACTTCTGCTTTTGCCAACTGCCTGCCGTAACGAGCGGCCCATACTCACGGAACGTGCCATCCATGAGATGCGCAATATTCTCGGCCGGGCTCCGCTGGTCCTTGGCGTGCCGCCTGGCAATCTTTTCCGCCCGATATTCGTCCCGTATATAGGATCGGCGTTCATGCACCTCTGCGAGATCGCCGCGTACCTCTTCCTGGTCCGATGGTTCATCTGCTTGCGCCGGTCGCGGCGTTACGTCCGCATCCAGGACCATCGCAATGACATCGCCCGCGCTAACGGCATCGCCCGCCGCGACCGTCACGGCCTGAACAACACAACCGCGGTCGGCCGCCACCGCATGATGCAGTTCCAGCGACTCAACGGTAACGATGGTCGTACCGGGCGCTACGCTCATCCCCTTGTCAACATGCACCGACAGGACCTTGCCCGGGACGGTCGCAACGATATTGTACGGCCCCTCCGGCACACCACTGTCGTCGTCTTCAGATTTGACCTGGGCATCATGGTTGAAAAGTGCCAGCGGATCTGACGAGTCAGCGACCCGCGCGCCCGCAAATCCTGCGGCGGCCGATGCCGTGCCACCCGCCGGCGCAACGAATCGACGAGCGGCAGACGCGCCCGCAAGATTCTGCATTTCATCGTCAACAAAACGGGTGTGAATACGCCCCATGGCAAAGTCCTTGTGGGCAAGAATAGTCTGAAGGAAAGCGATATTGGTCTCGATACCTTCGACCCGGAACTCGGCAAGCGCCCGTGAGGTGCGCGCAATGGCGTCCCCAAAGTCCGGCGAGGAAGAGTGGCCGACGACCTTGGCGAGCAGGGAATCGAACAGCAGGCTGGTCTGATAACCCCCATATCCGAAACCATCTGTGCGCACACCCGGTCCACTCGGCGCCTCGTAGGCGCTGATCGTGCCGACCGATGGCCTGATCGTGCCATCCGCGCTGATCGCCTCCATACACACCCGCGCCTGAATTGCATAGCCACGCGGCTCTGCGACGTGCGGCTGGTCGAGTCCGAGGTCCGCAATCGTTGCGCCCTCAGCGATGCGCAACTGCGCCTTGACGATGTCGACCCCGGTGACTTCCTCGGTCACCGTATGCTCGACCTGCAGTCGCGCATTGGCCTCGATGAAAGCGAAGGGCTGCTCGCCGCTGCCGCTTGCATCAACCAGGAACTCAAAAGTCCCCGCATTGGTGTAACCAACATCGCTTGCCAGGCGCACCGCTGCAGCAATGATCTGATCACGTAGATCAGTTGCGAGCCCCGGCGCGGGCGCCACCTCGATGATCTTTTGGAAGTGCCGTTGAACGCTGCATTCACGTTCGCCAAGATGCGCGATGGTGCCGCTGGCATCGCCCAGAATCTGCACCTCCACGTGGCGCGCGTGGGCAATGAACTCCTCGACGTAGAGACCACCATTGCCGAAGGCAGCCTCCGCCTCCGCCCGACACCATTCGTAGGTGGCTGCCACCTGATCCCGGCTCTCCACCATGCGCGAACCGCGACCACCGCCACCGGCGATCGCCTTGATCATCATGCTGCGGCCACCGCCAAGCTGATCAAAAAACGCGCCTGCCTCGTCGACCGTCACAGCCTGATCCAGCCCCCTCACGATCGGCACCCCGGCCGCCGCCGCCGCCGCCCGGGCGCGGGCCTTGTCGCCGAACAATTCAAGCATTTCTGGCTGTGGCCCGATGTAGGTTAATCCGGCACGCGCGCAGCTATGGGCGAGCTCAGCGTTTTCTGCCAGAAATCCATAGCCGGGATGCAGAGCGTCACAGCCTGTCTCTTTGGCGACCGCGACGATCTGTTCGATGTCCAGATAGGCCGCAGTTCCCGAGCCGCGCAGTGCGACCGCTTCGTCTGCTTTGCCGGTGTGCAGCGAACCTGCATCATCATCGGGATAAATCGCCACGGTGGGAATGCCCAACTCGGCCGCCGCCCGCATCAGCCGGATGGCAATCTCTCCCCGATTCGCTACCAACAGTTTCATCTGGTTTTGGTCTCTTTTTATCTACTAGCTATTGTCTATTTCGGTAACGCGTCGCATCTTCTTGCGGGGCCCAGTATCTCATCGATCGCGCTCGCGAAGTTCGCAGCAACGGACGGGTTATGGCGACGCGGTGCGCCAAATGCAGCGGGCCTTCCCGGTTACGACCGGCGCGGGTCGCAGGACGAACCTGAAGCACAATCTCCCGCGAGCACTAACGACCAGAATCAGCGGATCGCGCAGCCACGGTAATCGTCGCTGACGATGTCGTCACACTCCTGCCGGTAGACACCGACCCCGCCTATGTAGGGCATCAGCACCCGGGTTTTTCCTGGCACGTTGGACCCCATGTACCAGGAGTTGGCGAGAGGAAATAGTGTCGCATCACCGGCCTCGGTGTTGTGCGTCACCCAGTCGTCTTCCGCCTCGACAGTCGCCTCGATCACCGTCTTGCCCGCTTCACGCATGTGAGTCATGCAGTCGCCGATCCAGTCCACATGTTGCTCGATCGACACCATCATGTTGGAGAAGACCGACGGGCTGGTCGGACCCGTAATGGTGAAGAGGTTGGGAAAGCCTGCCACCATCAGCCCGAGGTAGGTGCGCGGTCCATGCGTCCACTTTTGCTTCAGGGTCACGCCCTCGCGGCCCTCAATGTCCACCGCGACGAGGGCACCTGTCATGGCGTCGAAACCGGTTGCGAACACGATCGCGTCGAACTCGAACTCAGCCTGCTCCGTGCGTATGCCTTTCTCGGTTACCTCAGCAATCGGTGTGCGTCGTAGGTTCACGAGTTCCACGTCGTCGCGATTGAACGTGGCGTAGTAGTTCGTGTCCAGGCACGGACGCTTGGTGCCCATCGGATGGTCAAACGGACAGAGATCTTCTGCGACCTGCGGATCATCAACCGTCTCGCGAATCTTGTCGCGGATGAACTCGCACGCCGTGTCATTCGCGGCCTTGTCCGTTATCAGATCATCGAAGCTGAGCAACATGCCGACGAGGCTGCCCGCCTCCCAACCGGCTTCGTAGCGCCGATGCCGCTCCTCGGCCGAGACGGCCAGCGCAGATTGCGTGGGTTCATCCACGGGTATCCCGAAACCAGAAGTACGCGCGGCTTCACGGTGAGCCGGGTAGTCCACTTTCATGGAATCCTGTTCGCCGTCGCGCAGCGGACGGTTATGGGCCGGCAGACTGAAGTTGGGCGTGCGCTGAAACACGGTCAGCTGCGACGCCTGCTCGGCGAGGACCGGAATCGACTGGATCGCCGACGAACCGGTGCCGATGACCGCAACCCGTTTGCCGGTGAAGTCGACCCCCTCGTGTGGCCAGTGACCAGTGTGGTAGGTCGCGCCAGCGAAGGTCTCGATACCGTTGACCTCGGGCAACTTGGAGTGGGACAGGCAACCGGTCGCCATGATGTAGTACCGGGCATCGACGGTGTCGCCCGTGGTTGTAGACACGGACCAGCGTTGCCCGGCGTCGTCCCATTTCGCTGACGTGACCCCCGTTTCAAAGCGGATGTCCCGGCGCAGGTCAAACCGGTCTGCGACATGATTGGCGTAGCGCAGGATCTCGGGCTGCGTTGGATATCGCTCGGTCCAGTTCCACGCCTGCTCGAGTTCGGATGAGAAGGAGTACGAATAAACAAGACTCTCGACATCGCAGCGGGCACCCGGGTAGCGGTTCCAATACCAGGTGCCACCCACACCCGCCGCGCGGTCCACGATAACCGCGGAAAAGCCGGCTTCTCTGAGGCGGTGCAGCATATACAGCCCCGCGAACCCAGCCCCTACAATGACCGCATCGTACTCGGTATTTTCTCCGCTCATCGTCTGCTCCTCGGGTTGATTACGTCAGGTTTAAGTCGCGTTCAGGTTGCGTCTAAGTCGCGTCTCGCCACATCTTGCCACGGTCGCGAACCGGATCGAGCAGCGACCACTCGCCCTGCTCGAGTTCATAGCCCTTCGGGAAGGGAGGCCGGGCCTCCATGCCCAGCGACTCCATCACGCGGGCGTCGCGGTAATAGCACTGCACCGTTATGCTCGTCACCGCCCTTATGAATGGGGCTGAGCTCTGCTTGAATTCATCGACGATCGCCATGCGCACGTCAAGGTCGAGGGTGGGGAAAGCCCCGCCATGGATATCCTGGCCGTGGGCATCGAGCGCAGCAAGGCCCGCTTTGACGGCCTCGGCATGTGCTCTCGCCGTCCCCAGAATGTCGGCCAGAATCAACACGTCGTCTGCACCCGGAATCGCATATTTCTCGCTCGCGGGAATCATCATCCCCACCAGCGCTGACAGGGTTTCTGCCTCGCCGTCGGTAAACGGGTTGTCACTTGCAATGGCACTCATAGAGCACGTCCTCTCTTCACAATTCTCTCCAGACCAGTCTCGACCAGCAGCGCTTCAGCAACACTTCAGCAAGAGGGCTAGTCGAACAAATTCGCGAGCCGTTTCTTCATCTGATCGGCGATATAGAGCGCGAGCGTCTGAATCGTATGGGTTGGGTTGACGCCGGCGGAGGTGACGAAAATGCTCCCATCGATGATGAAGAGATTCCTGACGTCGTGGCTGCGTCCCCATTCGTTGACCACTGACCGGGACGGGACGGTGCCCATGCGCGCGGTTCCCATGAGGTGCCAGCCACCGCCAGCAATCGGCGATTCAACCATGATCTCTTTCGCCCCCGCAGCGCGCAGAACCTCGCTGCCGCGCTCTGCGCCAAACGCCAACATGCGCCGGCTGTTCTCGGACAGGGTGTAATCGATCCGCGGTGCAGGAATGCCGTCCCCGTCCTTAAGCTCCGGGTCCAGCGTGACGGTATTGTGTTCCTCCGGCAGATCCTCACAGATGCAGGACATGCCAAGAACATGATTGAACATACTGCGGTAGGCATCGTGGTGGCCCTCGCCCCAGGGGATGCGCCCGGACATCACGCCGCCAAGCGCGGTTCCGACCACCCGGTTGCCGCGATGCATCTCCATGGTGAAGCCACGGACAAAGTCGCGATCGTGACCTGTTTCGTAGAACTCCTGGCTCCAGAGACAAAGCGGCGGCCCCTTGTAGCCATCCATCTCGTCATCGAAAACCCCCTGTATGTTCGCATAAGGGTGAAACATCAGGTTCTTGCCAACGAGACCGCTGCTGTTGGCAAGGCCATCCGGAAACGCGGTCGACGTTGAGTTGAGCAGTATGCGCGGGGTGCCGACACCGTTGCAGGCCATGACGACGACCTCGGCTCCCTGAAACTGCTCGTCGCCGTTTTCGTCGTAGTAGATGACGCCAGAGGCCATACCCGCGTCGTTCAGCGTTATCTCACGCACCCGACACCGCGTGCGAACCTCGACGCCGGCGCGGATGGCATGCGGCCAGTAGGTAACGTCGGTGCTCGCTTTCGCCCCCTGCGCACAACCGCTGCCGCAAGCGCCAAGGTTGATGCACCGCGCGCGACCATCGTAGTCAGTCGTCGCTATCGCGGTATCAGATGGCCACCAGTGCCAGCCCTTCTCGTTGAATGCCTTGCCGAAGACCTCGCCCGAATGGCCCATTGGCAAGGGCGGCATCACTGACTGCTTGGCGGGATAAGCCGTGTCGCCGGCGAGACCGGATACCCCCATCATGCGCTCGTTCTCGGCGTAGAAGCCCTCGAGGGCCTCGTAGTCGAGCGGCCAGTCATCGCCAACGCCGTCCAGAGACTTGATGCGAAAGTCGGACGGGTGAAAGCGCGGGAAGTGGCCCGCGTAGAGAATCGTACCGCCACCCACGCCGTTGAAATTAGCGACCGCAATGGGCGAGTTGTCATCGTTGATTGGATAGTCCGTATCGCGCTTGCGCCGATTCGGACTGATACTAAAATCCGTAAAACTGCGGGCTTCCCAGTCGGTACCAGTACTCGGATACTCCGCCGGATTCATCCAGTCACCCTGTTCCAGGCAAAGGATGTGCATGCGCGTGTCAGCAAGGCTCCATGCCATCGCAGCCCCTGACGCGCCCGCACCAATGATCAAGACATCTACCGGATCGTTAACCACAGGAGCTCCTCTTTCTCGTCTCGTTCATTGTGGTCCCCGGGCGTCCGGCAACCAATTGCGGAAGTCAGTCCATGGTCGGCGCGGCGCCGCCGATGGGCGTTGCAAGTTCTGCCTCGGTCACAAGCGCAACGCCATGGTGCCGCTCGCCACTCGCATCCGTCCAGAATGGAATCTCATTGTTCTCACATTTGTCGAGCAACGTCACGCGTTCCATCAACCGTTCATGCGGCCAGAAGTCCGCCACAGCATAGTGCTGGCAGCTTCTGTTGTCCCACATCGCAACCGACCCGTCCCGCCACTGGAACCGGCAGGCGACCTCGGGGGTTGAATACATTTTGGCGTACAACTGGGCGAGCAGCCGGGATGATTCAGCCGGCTCCAGGCCGCAGATCGAGTTCGTGAACGTGGGGTTAATGTACAGCGCTTTTCGGCCTGTCTCCGGGTGGGTCCGGCATATCGGATGCTCGGCCTCGGCTCTGCCTGCGCGTCCGTGGATCGCGTTGCGGCCCTCAAGAAACTCCTTGAGTACCGGACTCAGGTTGTCCCACAGTGCAAACGCATCGACAAACATGGTGTCGCCCCCGACAGGTGGTGATTTGCGTGACAGCAAGATGGAACCGAGAGGCGGGCGGGTCGACCAGGTGACATCCGAATGCCAGTTCGACGCTGCGAAAGGATGCGCCTCGTCCGCATGCAACCGCAGGATCTCGGGGTAATCGTCCGACGTGTTGCCGACCGAGAGTGCCTGTTGCCGACCGAACGCGAGGCCGATGTCAGCGAAGCACCGGGCAAACGCCATGTGCTCCTCCCGACTTATGTGCCCCTGATCGTGGAAGAAAACGACCTTGCGCGCCAGAAACAACCGCCGGACCTGCTCGACCTGGGCACCCGTCGGCTTCGCCATGTCGATGCCGCGAACGACGACCCCGATACCCGGCGATACCGGCTCGATCTGCAAACCCGCAGCAACGAGCGACTCGTCAGACCGGGAGCACGCCTCGTCACTGGCGCGCAACGTCACCGCAACTTCAGCGGCATAGTCTTTGTCCACACTCATGCGGCGCGCGTCGGCACCAGCCCGGCTCGCGGGGCTCTCATGGGGGTGTCCGTGCCACGTATCAGCCCGCCCGCCAACCCAACCATCAGTACGCAATTGCGCCCCACTTTTTTGGTCGGGACGACGGGGCTTGTTCATTCCGCGGGGTTCAAAGAGGTTGTTCATGATCAGTACCGGATCCAGAAACTCGCCGTCACAGTAGCGCAATTGCACCGTGTATAGAAACGCCCACGGCGCGCCTTGGCAGTGGCGAGGACGCCATACAGATGGCGCTAGCCCTCAGCACACTGGAACATTGCGATCACAGCACCGAATCGCACGCTCATCGGGCGAATGCCGCATACTCGTCGGCCAGGCCGCGCAACCACGCGGCACCCCGTCCACAACTCGAAGCTACACAATGGCCAGCGGGAGCGGAGCAACAGAATGAAAGTACTCGTCATGGGAGGCACCCGTTTCAACGGGCTCGCGCTGGTGCACGAACTCGTCAGGTGCGGCCATGAGGTGACGATGTTCAATCGCGGCGCATCAGCTGCCGAAGTACCGGCAAGCGTCCGCCGCCTGTACGGCGACCGGCACGATCACGATGCGATGCAAGCGTCGCTCGGCACCACGTCATGGGACTGCGTGCAGGACATCAGCGCGTACACCCTTGAAGACGTGCAGGGCGTCACCCGGGTTCTTCACGGACGCATGGGGCACTACGTATTCGCGAGCTCCACCGTGACCTACGCCCAGAGTAACTTCCCGCCGATCACGGAAGATCATCCGTCTGACCGCGGCGCGCTCCAATCAACCTATGGCATGAACAAGCTATTGTGCGAAGACTCAATCTTCGAACTGCACCGGACGGCAGACCTGCCGATCACCATAGCGGCGTTCTCGATGGTGTTCGGGCCCAACAACATCATTGCCGACCGCGAGCAGCGAATGTTCTCGCGCATTCTGCAAGACCGCCCCGTCCTCATTCCCGGTGATGGCACCACGCTCGGACAGGTCGGGCACGTCGATGACCAGGCGCGGGCCCTTTGCATGCTGATGGGAAACCCGCACACCTTCGGCAGAAAGTACAACCTGACAGGCAACGACTTCTACACCGACGAGGGGTATGTCGATACGTGCGCGAGAGTCCTCGGTCGATCACCTGAAAAAGTGTTCGTGCCGCCCAACGTCATGGATACGCTGCATGCTCGTGACCCGATGTGTTCGCGCTATCTGGTCCAGCGCGTCGCACCCAACTTGCGCCCGTGGAACGACAGCGCACTGTTCAGCATCGATCGGTTGCGCACCGATATCGGCTGGGAACCGCGATACTCGTTTGAAACAGCCGTCGAACAGACGTACGCGTGGTATGTCGATTCCGGGATGCGTGACACCCGTGAATTCGACTTCGCGCCCGAGGACGCGCTTCTCGCAGAATTGGGACGGGTTTGACGTTACGCTCGACGCTTGGTTCTTGCAGGGTGCTGACAGGAACCAGGGAACCTCTGAATTAGTCATCGAGTATGGCATACTGATGCTAACGATCGCATGAGTGGAAAGGAAGGAAGCAGAAGTCGTGCGCCGAGATCGAATACGGCAACAAAAAGAAGAGACCCATCGCGAGATCTTTCTGAAGCGAAATGGATGCGTTGATCCCCACATGAATGTTGGAGTCCTTCGCCTGATTGCCGAGAAAAAAAAGGGAAACGACGTGAACAAACGCAGGAAACCCGATTCGACCTCAAAAAATCAGAGACGTAACAACGATGACACTAAACTGGTGCCAGATTGCTCATAGCTCAGAGGTTCCCTAGCAAACCGACTCCCAAGAATTGTCAGGATGACAGTTTTGGGACAGGAACCCAGCTATCGATATTCACTAAGCCGTTCGATGATGAGATCGACGTGCTCGTCACGTAGTTCCCGCGGATCAATCAGCAGGTAGCCCGCGTCCAGATGATGATTCCGGGTGCGAATGGAGGGATCGCCGGCAACCAGGAAGCTGACGAGCGCGTGCACATCTTGGGCGTGAACTGCAATGCGCGAGAACGGCCGGCCTGCCTCGTCGGGGACCTCCCCGATGCGCAGGGCGGAAAGACCTGAGGTCGCGGCCAGCAAGAGCTCATTTCTTGCCGCATAGGTGGCCAGTCGATCCTCTTCGCTGTCTGCTGTGTACTCGTCGAGGGCTCGCGCCAGACCCGCAATTGCTTCCTTACCGACCTTCATCGTGCGCGCGATACCCACGCCCTGCTGTTCACAGTGCTCGATCAGGTCAGCGCGACCGACGATGAAGCCACTCGTTGGCCCGGCGAACGCCTTGCCTCCCGAGTAGATGACGAGGTCAGCGCCAGCATCGATGTATCGCCCCAGATCATCCTCGGCAGCGGCATCGACGATCAGAGGCACCCCGTGCTGTTTGCAGTGACTAACGCAATCATCGAGGGAAATCTGGTTGGTTTGCACCGCATGGTGAGATTGCACGTATAGCATTGCAGTGCTGTCACCCTCGCCAAGGGCCGAGGCAAGTTCTCTGCCGCGCGCCTGGTTCGCATCACCCACCAGGCGCGGGCGGCCACCGCCCAGACGGATCATTTGCTCAACCGGCGCGCCGAAGTTGACACTGTGCCCGGCCTGCAGGAGCACAGGATGGGTGCCTTCGGTCTGCGGCAGCAATCGGACCCGCCCCGGGTCGCCACGCGTGACCAACGCTGCAATGCTGATCGCAATGCCGGCCGCCGCGCCACTTGTGATGCACGCGGCTTGCGCCCCGCAGACTTCTGCAATGCGCGCTGACACCTCCGCGCGATAGTCGGCGAGATCGACATGGGCTTGCGCCGCATCCCGCTGGGCGGCGGCCACGCCATCGGACTGCGCGGAACCGCCGAGCGCCGTCAACTTGCCCGCTGCGTTGATCACGTGCGCACTCAACGCATCCTCCCGACCCGATGCGTCTCGCCCCTCACAGTTCTTCGGCCCGCTCAAACACCTTCCCCGCCACCATGACGCTCACAGGCTCGATCCAGTGGCGCGAGACCCGCACCTCCCCGCTCGCATCTTCCATGGCCACGGCCTTGTCAGTTTCCCGAAAGATGGTGATGTTGGCAGCCGTGCCTGGCAGGAGGCTACCGAAACCAAAGCGGTCGAGCCCAAGCACGCGCGCCGGGGTGACCGCGACGGCCGTGACCACCTCTGCCAGCGTCAGCCCCAGGGCCCGAAACTTGCTCATTGTTCGCGCGAGCGACACCACGTAGCGATCAATGTTGCCCCGGTGCAGATCAGAACTGATCGTGTGCACCGGCATGCCCTGCTCAAGCACACGTTCACAGGTGGCATAGGAGAACGACGACCTGCCGTGCGCAATGTCGACCCAAACGCCGCGCTCTACCGCCGCCCGGAACTGGGCGATGACCTCGCCGCCAAAACCAAGCACGCCCCCCGCCTTACCGTGATAGGCGTGTGTAACGATGTCACCCGGCCGCAGCAGATCGAGCACATCGTCAACCAACGGTGGGGCATTGCCGATGTGAACCATAAGCGGCGTACCAGCGAGTTCAGCGGCTTTGCGGCCTATTTTCACCGCCTCGATACCCATCAGGCCGGTGTGGGTCGCTGACGCCAGCACCTTGACGCCGAGCACCCAGTCCGGATTCTCGGCGATGGCGCGGACCGTGCCATCAAGCGCGATTAAGTCCGGCCTCGCTGCATGGCCGCCCTCGCTGCCGGGCATGCCCGGCGAACCGATATTGCAAAGCGCGAACGCGCGCGTGTCCTCCTTGTCGATAACATGGCGGCCGAAATCCCCGATCAGCTGCGACCCGGCACTGCCGGTATCGACAACGCAGCTCACCCCTTGCCTGACGCCAATGCGATCAGCATGCAGTCGCTGGCTCGCCGAGTCCGGGTGGCTAAATACATGGCAGTGCATGTCGATAAAGCCCGGCGCCACGTACAGACCTGCCGCGTCAATGACCGCGTCGTCAGCCACTGTCTCGCCGCGGCCAACCCAGTCGATGACGCCATCCGTCACGCGCAGATCGGCTGGCGCAAATGCACCCCCTGGGGTCAGAACCTGGCCATTGGTGATCAATGTCGACGACACGCTCTCCTCCTAACTGGTTATCAAAAACCGGGTTGCTCTAATGCCTGGTTGCTGAACGTGTTCACGATCAGCACCGGTTAGTCCGGCAACGCATCCGCCGCCGCCTGCCAGGTCGCCCGCAGTTCTCCGTATCGAGCCACGCGCCGGTCATCCGGCTCAACAATACCGGATGTCTTGACCATCTGCCCCACCGCTCGCGCCAGCGTTGGCTGGTACCCGAGCGCAACCGAGGCGAATATCGCGGCTCCCCGCCCTTCCGATGCAACGTCTGTGAGCATGAGCGGGTGCCCGGTGAGGTCGGCCAGCATCTGCACCCACGGCCCGCTCGCGGCCGCTGACCCCGTGACTGCGACCCGACCAGGGTCACCAAGCCAGTCCCTTAGCTGATCGAAATTGGCAGCGATCGCATAGCTGACCCCCTCAAGCACCGCCTGGTAGAGGTGTCTGCGGTCATGACCGAGGCCGAGGCCGTGGAATCCGGCCCTTACGCCCGGCCGAGGCCGAGGCGACATCTGTCCCGCCAAGTAAGGGAAGAACAGAACCCCGTCACTGCCTGGCGGCTGCTCCCCCGCCCACGCGTCCAGTTCAGCAAAGAGTACCCGTCGATTCGACCGATCAGCAAACGCCTGATCGAGCAGCCAATCGAGCGCACGCCCGGACATCAGTGTCGTCGTGCCGACGACGTGCAGGTCCGGCGGCATCCCGTAGAAGCGCTTGACGTGGGCCCCTGGCACTGATGGCACAACACTGCGTACGACCCCGTGTGTACCAAGCGTCAACGAAAATGCGTCGGGTCCGAGGACGCCGGCACCGACATTGGCGCAAATACCATCATGGGCCCCGAGCACAACCGGCGTTCCGGTCGTGATGCCGAGTTCTTTTGCCGCACTCACACTGACCTCGCCAACGACCTGCCACGGCAGAGCAACCTCGGGCAACTGCGCGACATCAATGTCCCGTGACCGCAGGACCGGTGCCGGCCAGGTCAGCGCGTCGGGGCCGCTTGACGGGTCGGTGACACACCGCCCACACAGCCGGTAAACCAGATAGTCCTTGGCGTAGAGACATCGCTCGTCGTTCCCGCCTGTCCGACGCCGGCGATACAGCAGCTTCGCAAGCAATGTTGCGCCGTACAAAGAAAGATCCGGAAAGTCCGCTCGAAGGTCCGCCAGTTCCGCACTATGGCGCTGGTCCGACCACGGCTCCTGGACGATATCACCGTGCCGATCGATGAAGATCCCTGCCCCGGCACGTCCGGACACGGCAATCGCGACAACGGTGACCTTATCTGCCGACACCAGACCCGTCGCAAGCGTGCAGGCAGACTGCCACCATTCTGACGCCATCTGATGCCGGCCCGCAGAATCCGTTAGCTCACGGTTGCGCGCATCGTGCTGGGCCACCAGACGGCCGCCCTGATCGAAGAGCGCAACTTTCTGTCGCGATGTGCCCTGATCGATGGTCAGGATCACAGGCGTGGGTGCGCTGCCTGCCACTACACGCGTGGCCACGAATCTGCATGCAATCTTCGTCCCACTGCTTGCCTGCGTCTCCGGTCGCACTCCTGGTCACACTTTCTGGTCATGGGCCTCGCAGTTTATGGTCATGGATTCTGGCGTGGTAAGGTCAAAGCAATCCCCCCACCGACGCACACAATGGCACAGGAGTCAGACGAGGACGATGTTACTTGCGGATGACAGCGTTGCCGAATTCCGCGACAAGGGTTACCTCGTTGTGCCCGACGTCGTGCCAATCGATCTCTGCCGGCGCGTCGTCGACCTGATCGCACGCCATTGCAGCATCGAAGCCGCAACCGGACTGCCCCTCGGGGAAGACCCGGCTGCACCGCAATCCGGGCATGGCATTGTCCCGATTCATCACGGGCAAGCTTTGTGGGATGTGCGCCAGCATCCGCACGTGCACCGCGTCTTCTCCAGTTTGTACGGACGTGAAGACCTGTGGGTGACCATGGACCGGGTCAGTTGCAAGCCGCCGGGACTGGGCGACGCGTGGCACCTTGAGCCGCTACACTGGGACTGTGACCCTTGGCAGTTTGATGGCATGAGCATTCAGGGCCTCGTATGCCTGACCGACACGACTCAGATACAGGGCGCTTTTTGCTGTGTGCCAGACATCTACCGCAACCTTGCGTCCTACTTGGACGCGCATGCGGGTCATGCTGATCGACGCCGTCCGCTCGCAGAACCGGATGACATTAAGTCGATCGGTGGACCAGCCGGCAGTCTGATCCTGTGGAATCGGCTGATGCCCCACTCGAGCGGAGTGAATCTGAGCAATGATCCGCGCTATGTGCAGTACCTTGCGATGCAGCCTGTGGGCGACCAACAAGCACGAGACCAGCGCGTGCGCGAATGGCGGCAATGCCTGCCGCCCGACTGGGCGATCAAACAACAGGTACTGAGTCAGAAAATCCCGGAACCCGGGCTGCCAGCTGACCTGACAATACTCGGACGCAAACTCGTCGGCGTTGATGACTGGGGGTAGCACGTTGCTGTCCCCCCTGTGTGTTAACCTGAGTCCATACAAAGTCTGTGTGGGCTGACACGGATTTCAGGGCCATGATCGCGGGAACTAACCGATGCCTAAGCCAGGTTCTGAACGACCAGATGCACAGGTCACACCAGCAGCTTCACTCGAAAAACGAACCAGACGGCGGTTCACGCCAGAGTACAAGCTGAGCATCATCGCTGAAGCCGCTGCCTGTCAACACGGAGAACTCGGCGCGATTGTCGCTGTGCACTCCGCATTGACCGGAGTTGACTACACCTTGGCCACGGAGACGTGAGCGGGAGGAAAAACAAGCTTGCTCAACAGGCGGATGTTCCGATCGATGCGTCTGGAACCGCAGACCACTTCGCCACGACCGACGACACGGACCTTCTGCTGGTCACCACCTGCACCGCTCAGGCACTCACATCGGGCGGAACCGTGACCGTTAACGCCGTCAAGCACGAAATCCAGACAGCCACGTAGGCGGGCTTCATGTCCCAGATTACTTCTGAGCGAATCAGGGTGGAACTGACCGAAGATGTGAAGCTCTTGAGTGGCCAGTACCGCGAAGGCGACACGATTTCCCTACCTCGGGTGAAGCGAAGGTCGTGTGTGAAGGCGGATGGGGAATCTCTACCGACCGGGAGTTCGAGACCGGCGATAGGAAGTTCATGTGCTCTTCTGCTGCAACTACGAACGGGTCTACAGCATGACGAGCGGCGACGACTGCGCCACGTTCGCGGATCCGGTGGACGTGCCCCCGTCTTCGAGACCTTCCGTGACCGCTACCCCTGACGTGTCATCGCCGTCGGTCCCGGTCACGGTATACAAATCGCCTCCGGCCGATTCGTCGTCCCGGTATGGATGTCAGACGGCACGAGCACAGAATTCGGCCCGGGACGCCTCGGCCACCGGACCTCGCAGGTCGCCGTCGTCGTCAGCGACGATCACGGCCGCTCCTGGCGCGCCGGTGACTTCGTCGTCCACAACGAAACACGCTTTCGGCATCCCAACGAGACCTGTCTCGTCGAACTCGCGGACCGACGGGTGCTCGCCAACATTCGCGCCGAGTCGACAACCCACCGACGGCTCATCTCCGTGAGCGCAGATGGCGCCAGAGACTGGACCGAGCCGCACTTCGACAACCAACTACTCGAACCGATCTGTTTCGCGGGGCTATGCCGCTTCGAGGACGCGGGTGGGCACGATCTCGCTTTCTCCAACCCCGGCGTGCTCGAAAGAACGATGCCCGGTGGCCCGGGGAGCCGGGGCATCGGCCCCGAGGAGCGCGGCCGGCCATTCGACCGCAAGTACCTGACGCTTCGCGTCAGCCGTGACGACGGGGCGTCATGGCCAGTATCGAGGGTGCTGGAGGCGGGACCCGCCGGCTACTCAGATCTGACCGCGCTGTCTGACGGGTCCCAGGCCGAATGGTCGCGGTCCAGGGATGCAACCACCACGCCTACCCTACGGTCATCGAATCGATCAGTCAGGAACGAACACAGGGCGAGAACCTGCGACCGTGACCCGCCACATCCGTCGCGGCTCACCTTCGGGTCGGTTGTTCACCGGATAATGCTGCGCCGCACGGTTGTCCCACATCACCACATCGCCCGGTCGCCAGCGGTGCACATAGCAAAACTCGGGACGGTGAGCATGGGTCGTCAGAAAGTTAAGCAGCCCTTCACTCTCGCGCTTTGTCATGTGGGCGAATCGCCGCGTGAACTCGTGATTCACAAAGAGCGCACGGCGTCCGGTCTCCGGATGTGTGCGCACAACCGGATGAGTCGCATCCTCCTCCGGCCTCGCATGTGAACTTGCGTCGTGGACGGCAGAGACGCTCTGCAACATCGTCTGCATGCCGGACGACAGCGTTGCATAGGCCGCATACTGATTGGCAAATGCAGTCTCGCCGCCACGAGACGGCAACTCCTGGGACGCCAGAATGGAAAGGGCAGGAGGCGTTTCATCAAACGTTGCATCCGAATGCCAACGTCCCTCACCGAGCCCTTCACGCATGTTGATGGGGAGTATCTCTGTCTTTCCTTCCATGCCCGGCGCATGGGGAAACGGGTAGAGGTCGCCGAAGCGCCGCGCGAATGCCACCTGCGCATCCGCAGACAAACGCTGATCGGGGAAAACAAGGACCAGGAACTCAAGGAATGCCACGCGCACGGCATCGAAGGTGACATCATCGAGGCTGGCGAGATCGACCTCGACCTCCGCACCAATCTGACCGGCAAGTGGCGTTACTCTGATCGCTCCACTCGCCTCGCTTACGGCGTCACTCATGATCGCTCCGGCAACATTATCTGACCGAACGCTACTCCCGGCCCGAACGGACTGCAAGGCAACACGTGATCAATCGGAGGCCAGATAGCGGCTCTGCAGGTGCGCTCGAAACGGCGCGACGGTCAATGGTTGCCCGGTCGCCGCGGTCAGCAGCTCATCAAAATTCAGACGGCGGCCCTGGCTGTGAATATTGGCACGCAGCCATGCGAGCAGTGCCGTGAAATCGCCCTCCGCGATGTTGCTCATGACATCAGGCAGGGCCCTGCGCACGGCCGCAAAGAGTTGTGCCGCGGTCATCGCGCCGAGCGAATAAGTAGGAAAGTAGCCGATGAGTCCAGCCTGCCAGTGCACATCCTGCAGGCAGCCATCCGCGTAATTGCCCTGCGTGTCGAGCCCGAGGTACGCCTGCATTTTCTCATCCCAGGCTTCTGGCAAGTGATCGACGGTGAGCGAGCCGCCGATCAGGGCGCGTTCGATCTCGAAGCGCAAGATGACGTGCAGCGGATAGGTGACCTCGTCTGCATCAACGCGGATGAAGCCCCGTTCAACGCGCGTGCATAGCCGGTAAAGGTTCTCGGACGACCAGACGGGATCGGTGCTTGCACCCCCAAGGAAGATAGCGTGGGCCGACGGCGTCATGTGCTGCATGAACTCTCGCGTGCGACATGCCTGCATCTCCATCAAGAGCGACTGACTCTCATGGGTCGCCATGCTAAGTGCCTCGCCCACGGGCTGGCCGCGCCATTCAACGGGTAGACCCTGTTCATACATAGCGTGCCCGGTTTCATGCAGCACTGCCATCAATGACTCGGCAAAACTGTCAGTACGATATCGCGTGGTGATTCGAACGTCGTCGGGCACGCCACCGCAAAACGGATGATGGCTCACATCCAGGCGTCCCCGATCAAAGTCAAAGCCCAGGGTCTTCATCATGGCGAGGCCCAGTTGACGCTGGGATTCCTCAGAGAACTCGCCCGTAATCGGCGTTGCGGGCAGCGACTTCTGCGCATCGATGATCTCGCCCACCATCTCCGGGAGAAAACCCTTCAGCTCACCGAACACCCCGGCCACGCGCGCCGCGCGCATGCCAGGCTCGTAGGTGTCGAGCAGCGCATCGTATGGATCAAGCCCGTTTGCCGCCGCGCGCATCGCCGCCTCCTCGCGGGTGAGTCCAATCACGGTTTCCAGCAACGGCGCCATGGTCGCCCAGTCATTGGCAGCGCGGGCAACCCGCCAGGCTTGTTCACAGCGGGCGGTCGCGAGGGACTTCGCCCGAACGAGGTCTGCGGTCACGGCGGTCGCCGCATCGAAGCTGCGCCGGATCTCCCGCAAATTGGCCGTCTGCCACGCCGAGAGATCATTCAGCCCGTCGCTTTCGTCCAGCCATTCGCCGACACATGGATCTGTCAGCATTTCGTGAACCACGACACTCAGCGTCGCCATGGCGTCGCCGCGGGATTCGCCGCCGCCAACCGGCATCATCGCCGCTTCATCCCAACTCACGATGGCGCCGACGTGCTGCAGGTCACCCAGGCGCCGAAAGTGTTTCTCAAGATTCTCGTATGCGGTCATTGATTGCATCCAACTGTCAGTCCTGGGGTCCCGGTACGCGAGATGTCTGGGTCCGATCCCGGCACCCGCTCTCACGACGTCTCATTCCGCTCCATTTCGCACGCATTGCGCCTCAGCCGGCGGGGTGTTCAGAAATCCAGCAGCGTGGCGTACCGGTCCCGGTGAAAAGCCTGGTTGCCATAAGTTGCCTCGAGCACGCGCGCGCGCTTCAGGTAGAACCCGGCGTCAAACTCGTCCGTCATGCCGATGCCGCCGTGCACCTGAATCAGCTCATTGGACATGCTGTGCAGAAATTCGCCCGCGCGGCATTTCGATAGGGCGACCAGCCGAGCCACATCGTCTGATTCTGCGTCGATGGCCTGCAATGCGGCTTCCACGCACGAGCGAGCGAGTTCCATCCGGGTAAAAAGATCCGCAGCGCGGTGGCCGAGCGCCTGGAAGGAGCCGATTACCTGACCGAATTGTACGCGCGTCTTAAGGTATTCAAGCGTCATATCAAACGCCTGGCTTGCCGTGCCAAGCATTTCGGCCGCGACGCCTGCGCGGGCCCGATCAAGAATCGATGCGAGCGGTACGGACCCCGCATCCACGTCACCCAATACGTGGTCCGCGGCAACGCTTGCATCGTCAAAGGTGATCTCCGCATAGCCCCGGCTGTCCATCGTCGCTATCGGCTGCCGACTGACGCCGGGCGTGCCCGCAGGAACCCATAGCAATGTGATACCACATTCGTTACCGGCCGCTCCCGACGTCCGTGCAACTACCACGAAGTCTGTTGCCGCCATGCCCTCCGGCACATGCACCTTGCGCCCGCTCAAACGATAACGGTCGCCATGCCTCGTCGCCGAGAGCGAAGTACCCGCAGGCGCGTGACGCGGGCGCTCGTCCACGGCCAGGGACACGATAGTCTTGCCGCCGACGATGCCGGGCAGCAACGCTTGCTTTTGCGCATCGCTGCCGGCCACCAACACGGCTGAGGCACCAACGAGCGCCGACGCCAGAAGCGGCGACGCCGTCAACTGGCGCCCCGTCTCCTCAAGGACGAGTCCGAAGGTGAGAAATCCAAGTGCCGAACCGCCGTATTGTTCCGGGACAAGGATGCCGGTCCAGCCGAGGTCGATCATCCCTTCCCACGTAGCCGAGGCATAACCCGTCTCACCGCCCGCATCGCGCATCTCGCGAAACTTGCGTACTGGCGCCTGTTCGCTCACCCAGGACTTCGCCTGATCGCGTATCAATACCTGCTCTTCTGTCAGTGCCGCCATCTGGCTCCACTCCGCATAAATTTGATCAATGTCGGCGAGCAGCAGACCCGTGATCTGCCAGCCGCCCACAGGGAGATTACTGTGTGATGAAATCAGCCCTTTTGGGTTGTTTCGGGCAGACCGAGGATGTTCTTGGAGATGATGTTGCGCTGCACCTCAGACGAACCGCCGTAGATCGACATCGCCTTGCCCGACAACCAACCCCGCACGCTCGCGAGTTCATCCCCGCTAAAACCTGGGCCCTCCCAGCCGACGCCCTGACTACCCATCACCTCAAGCATCAGTTCGGCCCGCGTCTGCGCGACCAGAGTCGCGGAATTTTTCATGATCGACGCTGCGGCTGTCACTTCAACATTGCCGCGTGCCTCTGCGCCAATCCGCGCCTGCGTGAGGCCGTGGGCCTCCGCATCCATCAGGTGACTGGCGAGTCGCGTCCGTAAATCGGCATCATCCAGTAGCCCATTGTCGTCAACACCGACATAACGTTTGGCGACGTCCTGAGGCGTTTCAACCGGGCCGGCGGCGGCTCGGCCGCCACCCGTCTGGCTTTGCCGCTCGTGTTGCAACAAGCGCTTTATGACCGACCAGCCTTCGTTGACCTTGCCAAGCAAATCAGCCTTCTCGGCGCGCGCGTCCTCAAAGAACGTCTCACAAAAAGGCGACGCACCGGCAATCAGCTTGATCGGACGTGCCCTGACGCCGGGCTGATCCATCGGCAGCATCACGAAACTGATGCCGTCACGTTTACTCGCATCTGCGTTGGTGCGAACCAGCGCGCCGCACCAATGGGACCGATCCGCGCCCGACGTCCATATTTTTTGTCCATTGAGCACCCAGTTGTCACCGTCGTCGACCGCTCGGGTCGTCAGCGAAGCGAGGTCAGAACCCGCGCCGGGTTCTGACAAGCCAAGACACCAGCGCACTTCCCCGCTGGCGATTCCAGGTAGGTGCTTTGCCTTCTGATCGTCTGTTCCGTACTCCAGCACGGTCGGCCCAACCATGGTGACGCCCATGCCCGAGAGCATGGAGATTGGATTCACCGCATCAGCGCGAGCCAATTCGTCATTGACCACCCTCGCTTGCGGATGGCTAAGCCCCGCACCGCCGTATTCAACGGGCCAGGTGGGTGCACCGTAGCCCTTCGCCGCCAGCCGCTCCTGCCACCTGCGAGCATGACCCGTCAGGACATCACCAGCCGCTTGAAAAAAGTTAATAGACGACTCGCGCAGTTCCGCAGGATAGGCATCCGCAATCCATGCGCGCACGTCAGTGCGAAAGTCGGCCAGTTCGTCTGTCATGTTGCTCTCCGGTTGTAAGAAGCGCGATTCTATCGACTCGTCCCATCCGCAGCCAGACCATCGAGAAGCGACCCGCGCCTCAAATGAGCAGAAAAATGACCAGCAAACTGTCCGGAAAAGACAGGCCAAAAAACGTATGGATGCAACGCAAGGCCGCGACAGCGACCGATGGACATGACCGGGTATCGCCCCCATTGAGCCTTGAGTTTCAGTGTGGCTAACGCACTATCCGGCCAGATCGAGCAGAATGATGCACCAACGTTCGCTCGTTCTCATTCACAATTGGCAGTTGGAGCTTTCGCAGTTGGAGGACTGGTAGTAGGAGCCTTGATGGACGCGCGCCTCATCATCGACATGCAAGTCACCCTCGCGGCGAGCGCTCACGACATCGAGTTCGTTGTGCCAAGGACGCGGCACCCGATCGACCATTGCCGTGCGATCGATGTTCCAGTGATCTATGTTCAGCACAATCACGCGACGTTTGCGCCAATGAAGAGGGGCGAACCAGGATGGCAACTGCTGCCTGAACTCGGCGCACTTGCAGACGACGGCCACATCGAGAAAGAAGCCTGTGATGCGTTCTACGGCACCCGTCTCGATGAGCACTTGCAGGCGCACGCGGCAGACAGGCTGATTGTCACCGGCGTGTAGACGGAATATTGCGTTGACACCACTGTCCGCGCGGCCGTCTCACGAAACTCCAACGTAGTTGTCATCAGCGATTGCCACACAACAGGCGATGGCGCTCTGAGCGTCGCAGACATTATCCGCCACACCAACGAGACGCTTGGCAAGCTCGTCCACCCAACCGCGCGGGTGCAGGTTGCCAGTACGGATGACTGGTGCCGCGAGGCCGCGGTGCGGGATGAACAGCCCGAGCGTTGAGCGGATTCTCGAACTCGAAGACGCGCGGCAACCGCTTGCTTGCCTAAAGGGATAGGATTAGTCACAAATGACACGCTGCGGTTGAACACCTGCCCGCATTGGGCAGCGAATTGCCTGACCAGTCGGAGGATGGACCCACCAGTCAGCGGAGATCGAGATGCCGGTAATTGCACGCAACATACTCGCAGTTATTGCAGGATTCGTCATCGGCAGCCTCGTCAATATGGGCATAGTTACGCTTGGTTCCGTTCTGGTTCCTCCGCCCGACGGTGTCGACATTATGGACAGCGCATCGGTCGCCGCGTCGTTGCATCTGTTCGAAACCAAGCACTTCGTCTCTCCGTTTCTCGCTCATGCGTTGGGCACCCTCGCGGGCGCTGTCGTTGGCTTTGTCATCGCCCGCAAGCACGCCGTCGTCGTGAGTTGGATCGTAGCCGCGCTGTTCCTTGCCGGCGGTATCGCCAGCACCTTCACGATCCCGGCCCCCGTGGGATTCATCGCTACCGATCTGCTCATCGCCTATCTGCCCATGGCTTATCTCGGCAGCCTGATCGGCCGATCCCTGACGGAGCGGACGACCGCCGCTTCGGGCTCCGATGACCATGACCATGATAATGACAGTGAGGACGCCGAGGCCGATGACGCTTAGCATCGTCCGGCTGGGAAGCGCGCGAAAGAGGAACGAGGGCCTCAGGATTGGCACAGTGCGTCGCCCGCCACGCGGCATCGCCAGGTCGGAGTACACCCGTCGCAACATCTATGACGTCTGGTTCCCCAACCTCGCGCCCAGCGAGTCGTTGCTGAAAGAGTTTTTCCCCGTCACTGATGACCAGATCTGGAAGGCTTTCAACCGTCGCTTCCTGCGCGAAATGAAAGCGCCCGGGCCGACCCGAGACCTCGACCTGCTGGCCGCGCTGTCACACACCACAAACTTTTCTGTCGGCTGCTATTGCGAGGAAGAATCAACCTGCCATCGCTCCCTGCTTCGAGAGCTTCTAGACGCGCGGGATGCCAGCCTTCAATAAGATGAAGTCCGAAACCGCGAGCCATGACAACTCAAATGAGCAGCTCAATCGGATGGTGGCGGACCCAGCTTGATCTCATCGGCAGCCGCATCACCGAACAGCATCCCGTGCCGCGCCACGACGTGATCCCAAATGTCGGCAACCGACTGGTAAAGACCAAAGTGCTGTTCGAGTGCGGTCTCCAGTTCGCCCGCGCTGTTCAACAGGGTGCGCTCGCCGTCAACGGTGAGGACCTGCCCTACCAGCGACGAAATGCCATCGTCTCTTACCTGCTGGCAGATGAGGTTTTGGCGGAACATTGACTGCTCATCCACTTGCAGCGCGGTGCACGTCTCACTTAGCGTCGCTTCGTCTGCATACGGGGCCAGAAATCCGCCGTGTTCAGGATGGTATCTGAAGTCAAACGACGGCGGCATGGCGCCATCGTGATTGTGGACACGCATGATCCCTGGCTCGACGTCCTCGAGCCGGAATGCCCGATGTCCCTGCTTCTGCGATCCCGCCTGCAGGAGCAAGGGTGCAACCGGTCCGTCGCCCAAACCCGCGTCTGCAAGCACGTGGGCATCATCGATATTGACCCGGAGCACGAGGTGATTCCCGAACGCTGCGTCGCCCATGCGTTCGCGCATGACACCGCCAATCTGGCGCGTGACATCAAATCCGAGTTCCTTAAGCGCCCAGCCAAGCAGCCCGTTCATTTCGTAGCACCAACCGCCCCTGCCGCGGGTGACCATCTTGTCGAAAAGGTGTGCAGGTTCCTGATCAACCGGAATCTGTTTCACAACATCCAGATTCTCATACGGAATCGTCAGCACATGGCAGCGATGCACGTCGCGCAGGACCGACATCGTGGGTGCCCGATCGCCCTCATAGCCGATTCGTTGCAGGTAAGCACTAATGTCCATAACGCAGGTCGCTCCGCTCGTGTCTCTTATCTCGAAGCTCATATCTCGAAGCCCATATTCGTAAGAGATGGTTGATGGGAATGACTTGAGCCGCAATTGAGCGCCAGAAAAAGAAGGGCAACGATGGCAAGACAACCACTTTCATGGGCTGACTTCGGTCTTGCGGCCCTGGTCGTCAGATGCCATCCGTTTTCCGGCTCAGAAAATCCGGATGAAGTTGCTGCGAAGGCGGTTGTTCACCACGTTGTTAAAGATTGACCCGAATGTGTAGCGAAGCCGCACTCCGGCACTCGTCTTCAAATCCGTGTCCAGCGCGCGCCGACCCAGGAGCACATCCTCATCCGACACGCCGCCCGCGGGCAAATAGAACTGGTCAGCCACATACGACGCTTCTGCCCATAACCCAAGCGTCAGGCCGCGCAGGATGCGGTAGTCGATACGACCATCAAGCGAGACACGATATAGATCCAGGTCATCGAGAAACTGGGTAGAGCGCAGGTTCACCGAGATGTCGCCCCAGCGACGGTCGAGGTCGTACTCTACATAGAGGCCGTGGTTCGCTTTGCGCTCCTCAGTACGCCCGAGAATCGTCGGCTCTTCAAACGCGTACCACGTGTGCCCGACAAAATAGCCGTAGCGAAGCTCGCGCACCGACGACTCGGAATACGGGTACCTGTTGTACTCGACCGCTAGGCCGATACGTTGGCCGCGGTCCAGATTTCGAAACGTCGATTCCTCTCGATGCGCGCCAGCGCCAACACCCCAATGTTCACCGATAGACTTGACCGCGTAAAAGCCGGTCGCGTTCCGTCGGCTGAGATCTTCAAGCGTCGAACCATCATCAAACTCGAACGTTCGGACCCTGCGATCCAGCGTGTGGTAGCCGCGCAAGCGTAACGCAGGTGTCGTGCGACTGGCGAAGAGACGCAGGTCCGTTTCCAGTTCATCCTGACGCTTCTCGCTGTCAACCTCGACCTTGACCTCGGTCGAGAAAACCCAGTGATCCCATGGATCGTCCACTGCGGCCACCGAGCCGGCGTCACCGTTCGCGGATGTCGCAGGCTCCTCGTACTCGAGATGGAGTCCGCTCGCGAGCGGCGTGCGCAGCACGAATGGCGCGAGACCAAACTCAAACGTGCGTGCAAGGGCTCGACGACGTTCGTCCTGAGTTTCCGTGTTACTGCTAGTCAGTTTGAGATTGGACTCGACACCTGCAACGTCAGACAGGCCGTGAAACGCGAGCGTGTACTCAACGCCACCTCCGGCATTCTCCGACGTCACCAGCACGTGTACCTGGGCATCCTCGCGTACCCGCACGTAGTTCACATACGGGATTTCCCGGCGAAAGAAGGTCATGTCGCAGCGAGTATGACAATCCATGAAGACCCGCAATGCGGACGCAGATGGTTGCGCAAAAGTCGGCGAAGAGAGCGGAACGATCAACAGCAAAGACACCCAGAGGGCCCGCCGCAGGCGACATGCAACGATGAGAAGAGGGACGGCGCGCATCATGTCCAGGTGATGGGATGGGTGGCGCGGGATGTTACGGGATTTCAGGGTCCATTGAAATTCCGGGGGCATGAACAGGCGTCGTCGCGCCCGTCGCCAGCCCCATTGGATGACCTCTATTTGATATCTCAACGCGCCCGCATGGATGCTGACCCATGATCAACTCGCAATGTTGAGTGATCGCCCGTTAGAAAAAGTTGACATGCGAACGTATTATCAACCTTTGATCAGATCAGGGGCTCGTCACACACTCCTCCCTCACCCTCGATAAACAAGCGGCACCCGGCGCTTCGATACCGACCTTCTCGTCACTGCTCTCCCGGGCTCTCATCGCCTTTACTATCGAATTCGACAACACCTTTGGGCAGCGGCTCATCGGACCGACTGGCCTGCGCTTCAAGACCTGGCAGCAAAGCCCACACCGGATGTGCCTGGTCTCGATG
>Ga0302135_10000186_pt1 | contig 38058 bp, 35 predicted proteins | sample CBN3_surface_MG_FD_203119 | JGI IMG/M metagenome (GOLD analysis project Ga0302135, IMG submission 203119) | Marine microbial communities from Western Arctic Ocean, Canada - CBN3_32.1 | ecosystem: Environmental > Aquatic > Marine > Oceanic | place: Canada: Western Arctic Ocean | collected...
TCGAGAACCTGATTAACTTGGACAAGTTGCTGGGCAAGAAGTTTGAACTGTGGGCCTTGCCCCTCAAACTCAAAGGCGGAGACGGCGCTGCCACCAGGGCCGTTGCCCGTATCCTCTAGCCTTACATCTAAATGACCACTAGATGACCACGCCCAATGTCAGGCCGATCTTGCTGGCCACCGGCAACAGTGACAAACAGCAGGTGTTCCGAACCCTTCTTGGTGGTTTGCCATTTAGCCCGGTCACACCGGCAGAACTTGGCGTCTCGACATCAACCCAAGAAAACGGCGACACCCATCAGGACATTGCCATTGAAAAAGCAATTGCCTGGTCAGAGGCAGGCTCCATGCTGGCCATCGCCTCTGATGGTGGACTGCTCATCCCCAGTTTGGGTCCGTCATGGCAGAGCCGCCACACCCGCAGGTTCGCTGGTTCTGATATCTCTGACTCCCAACGCGTTGATGCCCTGCTGGAACTGATGCAGCCTTTCACAGGAGTCGACAGAAACGCCTCTTGGGCGGAAGCGGTCGCAATTGCCTACAAAGGGCGCCTATTGGCCTCCTGGGAACTCCAGGGAGCCACTGGTGAGATAGCTCAGGCAAAACCAACAGGCTCCATTCCGGAGTTTTGGGTCTTCACCATCTGGAATTTTCCCCAACTGGGCAAGACTTACAACGAATTAACCGCCGAAGAGCTGCTGTCCCTCAACGACCATTGGAGCCAATTTGGCCGTTTGGTACCTAGAATCTTTGAGTCGATATTTGTTCCACCAATGGATTAGCCCGATGCCTTTGGGATACAATTTGCGTGCCTGGCCTAAAACGCCATCAACGGGAGACAGTGACCTTTTTGACGACCACCGATAAATCATCAAATAAGCCCTCGGATAAACCGGCTGGCGAGTACAAAGCTCCCGAGTCCATTGAAGATGTTCAAATGCTGCTACGGGATCAGGTCTACATATCTGACCGCTCCTTGGCAGTTCCTATATTCTTGGCCCTAAAATTGCAGCGGCCCCTGTTTTTAGAGGGCGAAGCTGGCGTTGGCAAGACCGAGATCGCCCGCGCCCTGGCTGCCGGGTTGAACACCAAGCTAATCAGACTCCAATGCTACGAAGGCTTGGACATCAACCAGTCTGTCTACGAGTGGAACCACGCCCGCCAGATACTGGAGGTTCGCCTGATGGAAGCGTCTGGCGACGTTGACCGGGATTCGGCTAACGCAGACCTCTACAGCGAGCGGTTCCTGATTAAACGCCCGCTGCTCCAGGCCATTGACGAGGCCGAAGAGCGACCGCCGGTGCTCCTGATTGACGAGCTTGATCGCTCTGACGAAGAATTTGAAGGGTTCCTGCTAGAACTGCTGGCCGACTATCAGATCACCATCCCGGAGTTGGGCACTTTCAAGGCTGCCCATCCGCCCATAGTGATCATCACATCCAACCGCACCCGAGAAATTCACGACGCCCTGAAGCGCCGCTGTCTCTACGCCTGGGTTGACTACCCTGATTACCAGAAAGAACTGCAAATCATCTCTGCCAGACTTCCGGACGCACCCAAGAGGCTGGCCGAACAGGTCACCGCTTTCATCCAGGAGATGCGTGAGACCGAGCTATTCAAGATTCCGGGCATCACCGAAACCCTGGACTGGCTGTCGGCGCTCTTAGCCTTGAACCAAACTGAACTAGACCCGGCAGTGATCGACGACACCCTGGGCATGATGCTCAAGTACCAGGACGACATAGAATCGGTCAAGGGCGAACCCGTCCGCGCCATGCTGGAACGCTCCAAGAACCGCGGCCCCCGTCGAGGCGGCCGTGGCCGCGGTTAAGGGGTTTTAGATGGCGGATAGAATTCCGGGTCCAATCCCAATCCTCCCCAATGATGCCGGTGAAGATGGCCACATACTGCATAGCCTCACGCTCTTTGGCGAGATGCTGCGTAGGGTAGGGCTGGAGATCGGATCCGGAAACATGCTGGACTTGGTCCGCTCCACAGAGCACGTATCCATTGGTCGGCGCGGTGAGTTCTTCCAGGCAGCCCGCAGCATCCTGGTGCACCGCAAGCAGGACTTACCCATTTTTGACGAGGCTTTCCAGGTGTTCTGGCGCAAGCCTTCTGATCGCACCACCACCATGGATCTACGCTCGTTGGGAGAACAGAAACGCTTCAAGAAACCTCAGATTTCGACCGGTCGCGATGACGAAGCAGAGGGCGATATTTTTTTGGAAGGGGATCCCGATGACGACTCGGTCCAGAATGTGGATTTGAGCCGCACCTACAGTGCGGTTGAGGTATTCCGACAGAAGGATTTCTCTGAATTCACTGCTATGGAGATGACCGAAGCCCGCCACATGATGGGCAACCTGACCTGGGATTTGGGACACCGCCGCACCCGGCGAGTGGCCCCCGGGCGGTCTGGCCCCTTGGACCTCAGACGGACCATGCGGCAGAGCTTGAAATACAACGGCGAGTTCTTGGACCTGGCCCACCGGACACCCAAGGAAAAACCGCGCTCTCTGGTGCTGATCTGCGATGTAAGCGGCTCCATGGAACGCTACACCCGTATGCTCTTGCAGTTCATACACACCATCTCCGGTGATTTCGACCAGCTTGAAGCGTTCTTGTTCGCCACACGACTTACGCGTATCACCAGGAGCCTGAAGTACCGCAGCATTGACCAGTCCATTGATGAAGTTTCCAAGGCGGTGCCCGACTGGGCTGGTGGAACACGTATCGGCGACGCAGTTAAAACCTTCAATTACCAATGGCTGCGGCGGGTGATAAGGGGCCAGGCAGTGGTGCTGATAATCTCCGACGGCTGGGACCGGGGCGACCCGGAATTACTGGCCAAAGAAACGTCCCGCTTACAACGCAGTTGCCACCGGCTAATCTGGCTGAACCCACTCCTGGGTTCGCCCACCTACCAGCCCCTAACCCAGGGCATGAAGGCTGCGCTGCCGTTCGTGGACGACTTCCTACCAGTCAATAACCTAAACAGCCTGGATTCGCTCTCGCAGCACTTGAGTAGTTTGGGGCCGGACCGGCAATTGGGTCAGCCCTACCGAGCGCCTGCTCCTGAAGAACCTGAGCTGGAACCGGTGGCTGAAGACCGGCCCATTGACCGGCTGAGCCTGCCGTCGTTCCAACATCCCTTGTGGGGCAAACGACGCTAGTCTAGGCGATAAGTTTGGGTGGTTGTCGCCACACAGTCGCTCGCAAAAGCAAGACCACACCAAACGAAAAACCGGCCAGAGCCCCGCCGGCCACGGCGTCCAAGATAAAGTGGTTGCCCGTGAGGGTGATGGCGAAGAAAGTCAGAAATGGGTACAGCAACCCAACCAGGCGATATTTTCCAGGAAACGACCGCCAGAACAACACACCCAGGATCACCGTCCAGCTAAAGTGCAGGCTGGGCATTGCGGCTGAGATGTTGTAGAAGGTGGCCATGTCTTCGCTGCCGTAGAACTTTGGCCCAAACTCTTGAATCGAGTCCACCAGGTCAACGCCGGGAATGGCGAACGGCGAGGCCACCGGGAAGGTCATGAATATAAGCAGCGCCCCGGCCAGGTTGATGAAGACCACCGTACGGTAGAAGTTATAGTCGCTGCGGCTTTTGATGAACAAGACAAAAGCGGCCAGGAAGATTACCGGCCAGTAGGTGATGATGTACACCCAGTTCATGGTCACCACCAGGGCTTTCACGTTCTCCACAGCCCAGCTCTGCCAGCCCGGCTCCCACAAAAAACCCAGGTCATTCTGCAATGAAACCACACGCTCGCCATTAACCAGCCCCACAGCGCGGGTGTCAGCGTGCACCAGGCCCCTGGTGAGCAGATAGCCTACGTAGGCTCCTACGTAGAGGGCAATCTCCGTAAATGCCGCCCGGTTGTCTCTGATGGCAGAATTCATATCATTATCAATAAGGTCACCCGGGGGATGCCGAAGGAAGCGTTTGACGATAAACCACGCCTTACCGCACCAATGTCATCCTGAGCGAATCCGAAGGATCTGTCATACTACGCCGTAACCGACACTCCACTGGGGCTGTAACTCCGCCTGCTACATGCTACTTGGCAGATTCTTCCCCCGCCTCCCGGCGGACTCAGAATAGCAGGCTCTGGACAAGGGTGTAGAGTTCGGGCCATATCAACTCAGTCTTTTAATACAGAGTTCCCTTTCAATACTGCTCAATCGGCCGCCGACGGTAGTTTGTCGGTAGCAGAGGTTTGCCCCAATCTGGCCCGCGCCCATGAGAATACAACAGGCACATAGAGCCGCCGACGAATGCCAATCTCCATGGTCAAGAACGAGGCAATGATCAGCAGGCCGCCGCCAACGGCATCCATGATGTAGTGGTTGCCGGTGATCGTGATGGCGAACAGTGTCAGCGTGGGGTAGATAACGCCAAATACCTTAATCAGATTGTTATTAGTGCGCAGGAATATGATCCCAAACATCACCGTCCAGCCAAAGTGCAAGCTGGGCATCGCAGCGTAAGCGTTGTAGTAGTTGGTGAGTTCGCGGCTGGCGTATCCAGATGGGCCAAAGGCGTTGATCGAGTCCACAAAATGCTCCGCGATCATCCGAGGCGGTGCCAGCGGGAACAGCATGAACCCAATCAGCGCAATGATGAAGCTGAGCAAGACCACGTTACGGTAGTACTTGTACCGGTCACGGTCGGTGAAATACAGGACAATCGCAGCCGTCAGGACGATGGGGAAAAAGGTGACTATATAGGCCCAGTTGAAGAAGATGACCAGGGATTGGGCGCTTTCAATGGTCCAAGCCTGCCAGACCGGCTCCCAGAAAAAACCAACCTTCTGCTCAAATTCTATGACTCGCCAGGCGTTGGCCAGAGCCGTGCCTTGAAAATCGTCAAATACCAGGGCTCGGGAGTACATGTAGACGAAATACGCGCCCACAACCAGGGCCACCTCCCTCAAATGAGGGAGCCATGCCTTGGAAATCGGAATCTGGGGCAGGTAGTTTTTAGTTGTAGCCATTATCAGGCTCCATACGATGACCCCCGTTGTTCAGGTGAGGTGGACAGTCCACGCCACTTAAATCTTGCGTCTCATCTAGCTTTGATGCATCCACACTAAAGAAATTTCTCTTAGAAGAACTTTTGTCGATAGATGTAATATCAATTAAATCGTGGCCGAGAATCCTAGGGGTGTCCAGATGCAATTGGCCCTTGCGTCAGACAGGTTATTCTGACTTGGCTTTTTCTATTTTATCGCCAGGGTGTCCCATTCCGTTTTCCACGACACCCGATTCATCCGTCTTCACCGCTCCATTTTTGGTGGCGGGCCTAGACCCGTTAATCTGCAGGACCACCGGCTCTTGATGGAGGTCTACTGGCCCTCTCCACTGAGCAGCGGCACTGCCCTGGTAGACACTACAATCCAAGCAACCAACCCACTCGCCGGGCACGAACTTGTCGTTGAACAAGCTCCGCGCCGTGGTGTAACTGGAGTTGTTCCAAACTTCTTTGACAGACGACAGGTTGAGGTCGCCAAAGTCCTCGGTTTTATCGGTGAGGTAGCAGCACGGAACAAACCCACCATCCCAGCTGATCACTGCGGTCCGCCACAAACTCCAGCAGACTTGGCCATCTTCGGAGTACGGTTTATAAAATGGGTCTTTCCGTAGGTATTCCGGGTGCTCACGGGGCAACCAGCGTTCTGCCTCGGCCGTATCGTCTTCACCGTGGGGGAAGTCCACTTTCTTGAACACCAGAGAGTCCACGCCCAACTGAGTTGCCAGGACTTTAGCCTCTTCCAGTTGGTGTTCGTTCTGCTTCATGACGATTATTTGCCACTCGATGTATGGCGTTTTTGAGCCCCGCTCCTTTTTTTCTCGTCCAGTAGCTTCAGGTTATCCAATACGCGATCCAGGTGACCGGTCACTCTGTAGACCTCATAAACATCTTGAGTGACCCCGTCCAAAGAGACGATCATCACGTCCAGCCCAGACTTGATCACCTGCTCAGCCATTTCCAGAGTCAGCGGCTTGTTCAGGTTGGAACTGATGATTGTGGCAATCTTCTGCTTGTGGGCATAGGCGATGTATTCGTGGATTCGCTGGTTCAGGAAGGGCTCGCCCCAGCTATACAGGGTGAGCCACAGACAGGAGTGTTTAATCTGGTCGACCATCGAGGTGAATAGGTCATAGTCCGTCACGCCCTGGTCTCAGTGGATGGTGCCTTTTCTGGTGTGGCTAAGAGGACATTTTAGTTGGCTGATGTTGGTGGTATCGATCTCCCACTCGTAGGGAGAACCCCAAATCACCCGTTTGGCAAACCTAAGCTGTATCTCAATCCGGGCCAAGTTGAAAAACTTGCGCCAACTGAAATATTTGGTCGCCAGCCAATAGCGGTTATCCCGGCGGCCATCAGCCACCGACTCGATCACGCCGCCGTTGACTTGAAACCAACGCTCGCCAGCGTAGATCACCGCTTTAAGAAACCCGAAGAATGGGTTATATCGTGTCATCGGTATTTCAATTTAAAGTTACGAATAAGCAGCCGCTTTAGAACGTCCTCTGCCTACTAACGATTAATACAGTGACTAAGTCCGGTGCCGAGTCATTACAATCATAATACTCTTGGCATGAATCACCCATCAATCGGTCTTTCGTATGAAAAGCTTCGCAGCGAAGGTTCCCTATCTAGTTCTGATTTAATCCGACCAGGCCAAAATTGACTCGGTTCTAACCGTGAGAGTATCCTTGTCAGACCCTTGTAGGCTCCAATCACGGACTCTACCGAACAGCTTTTTAGATGTAACCGATATTAAAAACGGTTCACCAAATAATCAGCAGAAATAACCCAAACAACCGGGCGATTCCCAGGTTGTTTGGAACAGGAGCCCACATTGAGCGACACCAATAGCAACACCAAGCAGGTATTTTCTCCAGCACAACGGTCTTTGCTGGCCGACGTCCTCAACCGAATCATCCCCCCCAAAGATAAGCTGCCCGGTGCCGGCAATCTGGGAATAGCGACTTTCATTGAAGGCGTTGCTGCGGCAAACGCGGGCTTTACGCGGATGTTCAACGAGGGTTTGGCCAGCATCACGGTGGCGGCAGGACAGCTTTCGTCCGAAGGATTTGGCAGTCTCTCTGACACAGCCAAGGATGAACTACTCAGGTCTGTTGAAACTGCCCACCCGGCATTTTTCGACCAGTTGGTGCTCCAGACCTACAACGGTTATTACACCAACACAGAGGTGTTCGACGCTATTGGCTACAAACTACCAACGCCACCCACCGCAGGTGCCACTCCTGAACTGCTAGACGTATCGCTACTGGATCAACAGCGCAAGAGAGAGCCCTTCTGGAAGAAGGTCTAAAAGGGTTAGGATTAAACCAGGCCATTTAAAAAAGTTTCAACTGGTCAATCCAGTATCGGAACCCCAGCCTTTTACCCGGTTTACCGGGTCATTTAAATGGAGGCAGCCATGCCCCGAGAAGATTTCGACCTAAAACTGAATCAGCTACAACAAGAAGTGGAGACACTAGCCCAGATTGTGGGCAAGTCTATCAACCGGGCCGTTGACGCGCTGAAACGGCGCGACTTGGTAGCTTCTCAAGAAGTGGTCAACGACGACGATTACATTGACCAGAAACGGTTTGAAATCGAAGACCGCTGTGTGGACATGATTGCCACTCAGCAGCCAATGGCCGGCGACCTAAGGGCCATTATTGCGTTGCTGCACATTGTGGTGGAACTGGAGCGGATGGGCGATTACGCCGAAGGTATCGCCAAAATAAGCCTGTCCATGGGAGATGCCCCACCCTTAAAGCCGTTGATCGACATTCCCCGGATGGCTGAAAAGGCCACCACCATGCTGAACGACAGCATAGATGCTCTGCTGAACCGAGACATGGTGAAAGCCAATGCTGTCTGTCAGGCTGACGACGAGGTCGACGACCTCTATGACCAGGTATACCGGGAATTACTGACGTTCATGATTGGGGACCCGGACACGATTCAGAGGGCAACGTATCTGCTGTGGGTTGCCCATGACCTGGAACGCATTGCCGACCGAGCAACCAACATTGCGGAACGGGTGATTTTCTTAGTCACCGGTAAGCTGGTTGAGATTAACGTTTCCCGTTACTGATCGCAACTGATTGTCACTAGGGATTCGGTCGTTAGCCCGGTTTAGGCGGCAAAGGCAAATTGCATCTGCAACTGGCCTTTGGGTGCCATATTCTCTTGGACCTTGGCCCGCTCGGGCAGGTTCCATTGACGTCTCACACGGTCAAAGGTCTCCATTACGCTCTTAGTGTACAACTGTGGCGCGTAGGTATTGTTGTTCACAAAGAGTCGGTTATAGGCGGAAACCAGGTGTGGGTAGGACTCTTTCAGCAGGGGAATGAACCACGCTTTGGCACCAGGTTTAAGATTCAGCACATTGGCGCTCAGATACTGGGCCTTGTGGTCATAGGCTGCTTCCGCCACCGCTTGCATGTTCGCTTCATCATCGGAGATACCGGGTAGTAGCGGGGCCATATTCACACCGGCCGACACACCGTTCTCCACCAGGTATTGCATGGCTTCCAACCTAGCTTCTGGCCGTGGAGTGCCCGGCTCCATAGTGCGCCAGACTTTCTCATTGATTGTCCCGATGCTGAAGTTAACGTGAACGTCGGCCACTTGGCTGAGTTCAGCCAAAATATCGACGTCACGGCGTACCAGAACGCCCTTGGTGGTGATGGTCACCGGGTTGTGGAAGTCCTGCAGAACCTTCAGCAGGCGGCGGGTGATTTTATACTCGGCTTCGGCGGGCTCGTAGGGGTCTGAGGCAGTGCCGATGGCAATGCTTTCATTGCGCCAACTGCGGCGTTGTAGTTCTTTACGTAGGACCTCGGGGGCGTTCACCTTGGCAAAGACCTTAGTATCAAAGTCCTTGCCAGAGTCCATGCCCAAAAACTCGTGGGTGGGTCGGGCGTAGCAGTAGGTACAAGCGTGGCGACAACCTCGATAGGGGTTCATGGTCCATTTAAAAGGAAACCGTGGCACGTCAATCTTATTGAGTAGAGTCTTGCAGTAGATCTCTTGAACGTCGGCTCCGGCCATTGCCCCTCCCTGTCACTCAACAAATAAATAGAACAAACTAGAACATTAATTCTAATTATACGCTCCGGCGATTTTCTAAGACAAGCCGCCAGCGTCAGGGGAGGGTTTGGCGCGCCGTTTAGTCTCGGGTTTACCGCTTGTAGACGGCAGCGACGCCGGAACGGTCGCAGTTTAGCTTGCGACTGAGGTGCAGGCCTTCAAGGATGAACTCCACGGCAGAGGCGATGACCTCTGGTCGTTCGTCGTCGGTCAGTTTTTTGACCGCTTGGGCCAGGCCGTCAATGTTCTTGACCATATCCGCGTAGTCCACGCCCGGTTTTTCGCTGCCGGTCTCGGCTCGGTTGCCCAGATCAAAGGCGGTGACAATCGCATCAAGTTCATCGACTTCGAAATAGGTGGTAAAGGTGCGCAGCACGGCGCGGCGGGTCAGGTCATCGGTCAAGCGTGATTCGCGGCCTTCTTCAAAGGTCTCAAGCTCAATCTTCCCGGCGAACGATGCGACAATGAATGACAGGTCGCTGACTCTTGGGCAGGCCCATTCTTCGCTGTTTCGGATGCTACGACGCACCGCGTTACCCAGCAGTGTTTCAAAATTGGCGATGGTCACCCGAACGCTGACCCCGGAGCGTTGGTTGATCTCACTACTTGACCGGGCCTGAGTGGTAATCTCTGCCAGCGTCTCTTTCATGTAATCAGGAATCACCAATTTGTCCTCTTCGGGGAACTTGGTGCGCTCCTGGTCCATGATGGCTATCTCGTCTTTGGCGTCCAGCGGGTAGTGGGTGTGTATTTGAGAGCCGTAGCGGTCCTTGAGGGGAGTCACGATTCGGCCACGGTTGGTGTAGTCCTCAGGGTTGGCGGTCGAGACCACAAACACGTCCAAAGGTAACCGAACCCGGTAGCCCTTGATTTGCACGTCCCGTTCTTCCATCAGGTTGAACAGCCCCACTTGAATTCTTTCCGCCAAGTCTGGTAGTTCATTGATGCAGAAGATACCCCGGTTGGTGCGGGGCACCAGTCCGTAGTGGATTGCCATTTCATCGGACAAATAATGTCCTTCGGCAATTTTAATCGGGTCGATCTCACCGATGAGGTCTGCAATGGAAATATCGGGTGTGGCCAGTTTCTCGGAGTATCGGTCGTCCCTCGATAGCCATTCCAGGGGAGTTTTATCGCCCAACTCAGCCACCTTGTCGCGACAGGGTCGGCAAATTGGGTCGTAGGGGTTGTCGTTGATCTCGCACTCGGCGATTTTAGGGATCTCTTCATCCATCAGATTGGTCATACTGCGGATAATCCTAGACTTGGCCTGGCCGCGCTCGCCCAACAGGATGATGTCCTGTCCGGCCAGGATGGCGTTCTCCAGTTGGGGGATAACTGTATTTTCAAAACCAACGATACCAGGGAAGACAACCTCTTCCGCTCGTATCTTGGCTATTAGGTTCTTTCTCAGTTCCTCGCGAACGGGTAGGACTTCATAATTGCTCTTGCGGAGAGCGCCGATTGTCTGGGGACGTTTTGCCTTAGGCATGAGCACCCCTTTATCATCAGTGAAATTAATTGTTGGACGCACGATAAATGAGCCCAATTTGGCCAGTCGCACGTATTATCAATGAGATAACAGTGAGCGTGCTGACCGGTTTCAAGTTATCACACCTTGGCCTATAATTTAACGATGAGCCAATGCTCCTTTAGAGTGTGACCATGTTCCATAGATTAATGTTTCCGCTTTTGTATTTCCTAGCCCCGCGCATGCTGCCCAAACTCATCAAGTTTGCGGTCTTAGTCTGGCGCTTGACCTTTGACAAACGCGTCTCCATCTTCCTGCGCATGCTGGTCCCATTGGCCATCGTCTACGTAATCTCGCCCGTAGACCTAATCAGGGATCGTGTTCCCATAATTGGCCGGTTTGATGATCTGATCGTCGTTGGTCTGGCCTTGTTATTCCTCACCAAACTAGCTTCTCCGGCTATCGTTGACGAGCACATGGGTGTTGAACCCAAATCCGATCGCCCCGAAGACGAAGACCCCGAAAGTGTGGTCGATGGCAAGAGCAGGTTGATTGACGACGAGTAACTCCCTCCGTATTGTTCCCTCCTCTGGAATGGGGCTCTACGTCCACGTGCCTTTTTGCAAGACCAAGTGCCCCTACTGCGATTTCAATACCTACCAGGGAATCGAGAACTTAATCGAGCCGTTCCTACCGGCCATCACCTCTGAAATCACCTGCTGGGGCGATGCATTGGGCCACCCGCCGGTAAAGTCGGTCTTCTTCGGCGGTGGCACTCCTTCCTACCTGCCCCAGGGCTATATAGAGCAGATTCTGGCGGCCATCCAGTCATCGTTCCAGGTCGACCCCAAAGCAGAGATATCAATCGAGGCCAACCCAGGAGACTTGGACGAAGCCGGCTGTGCCGGGATTCTCAAGCAAGGGGTCAACAGACTGAGCATTGGCGTCCAAAGCCTGGATAACCACCTATTGAACCTGCTGGGCCGCCGTCACCAGGCATCCGAGGCGGTTGAGGCGTTCCAATCCGCCCGCAAAGCCGGGTTCGACAATGTGAACCTTGATCTGATGTACGGTCTGCCCAACCAGTCAATGGAGCAGTGGCGTCAAACCCTCAGTTCGTTGATTGAGTTAACACCAGAGCACATATCTCTGTACGCCTTGACCATAGAAGAGGGCACGCCCATGCACCGGTGGGCCGCAGAAGGGAAAATTCCCGAGCCAGATTCAGATATGGCCGCAGACATGTACCAACACGCCCGCGAGGCTCTGGCCACTGCCGGCTACCACCACTATGAGATATCCAACTGGTCGCTGCCCGACCGGGCCTGCGAGCATAACTTGGTTTATTGGGAGAACGGGCCGTACTTGGGCGTAGGCCCTGGCGCACATTCTCGTCTGGGTGAGTACCGGTTCTGGACCGTATTGTCGCCGCGAGACTACAACACTAAGGCCGCAAATTGGGCCGACTCGGGCGGCCAACCCTTGGACGAGTTCGTTGAGACCGCGCTACAAGGCATCCCAACCCTGGGCGGCTGGGAACACCTCAGCCTGGAAACCACCTGCTCCGAGACCATGTTTTTGGGCCTGCGATTGCTTGACGGCCTGAACTTAACTGAAGCGTCCGAAATAGCCGGAACAGACCTGGCCAAAAAGTTCCAAACAGCCATCCAAGAATGCCTTAATCTGGGTCTACTAGAACAAGATGGCGACTGCCTAAAACTCACCAAACAGACCTACCTACTAGCCAACCAAGCGTTCACCCGGTTCTTGGAGTAGGGTGGCGTCTTTGACCGCTATTCGATTTCAGGCTCGGATGCTATCCTGTATCCATTCCTGTTAGAGGCGTTCAGTCATGTACGTAATAGGCACTGCCGGGCACGTGGACCACGGCAAGTCTACCCTGGTTAAAGCGCTCACCGACATCGACCCAGACCGATTTCCCGAGGAAAAAGCTCGGGAAATGACCATTGATCTTGGCTTTGCCTGGATGACTCTCCCCAGCGGCCGAGAGGTCAGCATTGTTGACGTCCCAGGCCACGAACGATTCATCAAGAACATGCTGGCCGGCGTCGGCGCCATCGATCTGGCCTTGCTGATTGTGGCCGCCGATGAAAGCGTCATGCCCCAGACCAGAGAACACCTGGCAATCCTGAACATCCTTCAAATCACCCGCGGCCTGGTCGTAATCACCAAGACTGACCTAGTTGACGAAGAGATGGTGGAACTGGTCAAGGCCGAGGTTGAAGACGCACTGGAAGGCACTTCCTTTGAGGGTTGTCCTATGGTCGGTGTCTCGGCCTACTCCGGCGACGGCATGGACGAACTGAAAGCCACCATGGATTCCATCTTAGACAAGACAGAAGTCAGGAAAGACTTGGGTCGTCCCCGCCTCCCCATTGACCGATGCTTCACCATTTCCGGGTTTGGCACTGTAGTCACCGGCACTCTCATCGACGGAACGCTTACCGTGGGCCAGGAAGTCGAACTGGCCGGATCCGGTCAGAAAGCCAGGGTCCGGGGTCTCCAGAGCCACAAGACCAAAGTCGACGCAACCGACCCTGGTGTGCGGTTGGCAGTGAACCTCTCCGGCCTTTCCAAGGACGAGGTCGAACGCGGCGAGATCCTGACGATTCCAGGCTGGCTCAAGCCCACCTACCGCTTGGATGCACGCCTGCGTATGGTCAAGAACGCTCCCAACCCGCTGAAGCACAATCAAGGCGTTACTTTTCATCTGTTCACCAGCGAGGCCTCGGCCCGGGTCAGACTCCTGGATGCCGACCGGTTAGACGCCGGAGAAGAAGGCTGGGTCCAACTACTCCTCTCCGACCCGCTCCCGGTTGTGAAGGGCGACTTCTTTGTTATCCGTTCCGCAGAGAATACTCTGGGCGGTGGCCAGATAGTTGATCCCAACCCGCGAAGACGATACAAACGCTTTGACGATGATGTCATTGAGCGCATGATGACCCTTGACCAGGGTACCGGCGGCGACATCATCATCAGCGTCGCGGAGCAGTGGGGCCCTTGTGACATGACCACCCTTTCCCAACGCACTAACCTGCCCAGAGAGGAAGTTTCGCAACGGGTCAGCCAACTGACTGAAGACGGCCATATCGTAACGCTCGGTGATTTCGGCACCGACTCAGAAGCGGTGGTTTATTCAGCCCAGGGTTGGGACATTCTCAAGAGTAAAGTCGCCTCTGCGCTCCAGCTCTTTCACACCCAATACCCCCTGAGACAAGGCGTCCCAGCCCAGGAGATACGCAGTCGTCTGGATTTGTCCCAACCGGTCTACCAACGTGCACTAATACGCCTGGTAGATGAAAACATCGTGGTTGACGAACGGCAATCGCTGCGGCTCCCGGACCACGAAATCACCCTGACTGAAAAGATGGAAGAAGAGGCGGCGGCTTACTTGAACGCGCTGCAGAAAGACCCTTATTCTCCTCCCGCCGATGCCAAAGTCAGCCAAGAATTGCTGTCAGTGCTCATCGACCAGGGCAAGGTTGTGCGAGTCGCCGACGGCGTGATCTTCGCGGCGTCAGCCTATAAAGAAATGACCGACCGAATCGTCGAACACCTCAAGGCTCAGGGCAGTATCACGGTGGCCGATGCCCGGACCATGTTCGACAGCAGCCGCAAATATATCCTGCCGCTGATGGAACACTTGGACCAACAGCAAATCACCCGCCGCAACGGCGACGAACGGGTCCTCAGGTAATCTCGGTTGGTTAGCAACAAAGAACAGTTAGCCCAAAGGGAAAAATAATTTGGGACTGGACATGGGACAAACGGTCCTCCAACTGGACCAATTCACCCAGTCGGTACGTGGGGCCAGCCAAGCGAGAGAACAGCGGCTCACGGCCCTGATAAACTCTGCGTCCGGCATCGACCCCGACACCGCCGCCGAAAAAACGGCAGACACCAAACAGCGCCCCTACCTGGCGGCTGAAGTTGAAGAATCATTACTTGGCGCTTACCCGCCTCCACCACCACTGAAAGACTGGATAGTAGCGGCCGTGGACGGTTCCCATATCGACGTTGACCGGCATTTGCCGGTGGCCTGCTATCTGCTGAATTTTGGCGGCTGCGTGCTGACCTACGGCTCCAACCCCGACGCCACACTTTTCAGCGAGCCGCACCTAGCCACCACTCAGGAAGAGCTATACATCACAGACCCGGCCAACTCCACCGGCGAGGAGATGATCAGCGGCGGGCTGCTGGGCCTGGTGCGCACCGTAAAAGAACTCGAAACCCTAGCCAACACCGTCGAAGAATGCCATCCGGACCTGCCGGTTTTGGGCTTGGTCGACGGTTCTCTGGTTATGTGGCCTCTGTCTGGTCAGGCGTACCGCCCTTACATAACTGATGCCATTGTTGGCGATGGGTTGCTGCCAGTGATGAACCGACTGGAAAAGCTGGCTGAGACCCGCCCCGTGGCGCTGGCTGCCTATGTGTCTTTCCCAAGAAGCACCGAGGCTGTGAACGCGGTCCGCTGCTCCCTTTGCCCCCATGACGTTACTGTCTGCACCCAGTCCTGCAACAACCGCCGTTCCACTCAGCAGCCCTGCAACGGTGCCAACGAGTTTCTAGACCGAGACCTGTTCCAGCGGCTACTTGAGCCTGGCTGGCGTTCCCCGGTCTACAAGACCAATTCCTCGGTCTCCAGGGAGTCCTACAACGAAGCCAACAAGATCTACTTCTTTTATATCAACGCGGGAGAAGAGATTGGCCGAGTTGAGATCCCCAAATGGGTGGCCAAGAACGAGACTCTGCTGTCTCTCGCCCACGGGCTAGTCTGGGACCAATGCCAGCGTGGCCAGGGGTACCCAGTAGCCATCTCCGAGTCCCACGAACAGGCCGTGGTCAGCGCCGGAGACCGCCGCGTATTCAGGCGGATGCTGGCCGACTCACTAGAACGCCAAGGCCTCTCCGCCGCCACCTCCCAAAAAGACCGATCCAAACGCTCACCTTGGGTTTAGGACAATAACTATCCCCTTTTGAATAAAATTCAAATTAAGACGCAATGTCCCTTCTCCCTCCGGGAGGGTTAGGTTCGACAAAGTTGAGACTCTCGACAAGGTCGGAGATGGGGGCCACATTCCGCTTTAGACTAACTTCAATATTTGAAACCTGCTTAAGATCTGTCATTCTGAGGAGAGAAGCGACGAAGAATCTTCCAAGTAATAATTTGGCAGACCCTTCGCTTCGCTCAGGGTGACATTTGAGCGGCTCAGTTCAATCGAGACCCAAACCGCTCCGTTTATCAACCAATCAATGGAGACCCAATTATGATCACAACCAGACTCTGCACTCTGCTCGGAATAGACTTTCCTATCATCAGCGCACCGATGACCGGCACTGCGACTGCTGACCTAGCATCAGCCGTGTCAAAAACTGGCGGTTTTGGGATGATTGGTGCGGCCTTGAATCCAGACCCTAGCTGGCTCAAAGAGCAGATACAGGCCGTCAGGGAAAAGACCGACCTGCCTTTTGGAGTCGGTTTTATTTCCTCGGCCTCCGGCATTGAAAAAAACATTGAGGCCGCATTGGACGCCAAAGTCTCCGCGGTGGGTTGTTCCTTCGCCGACCCAACTCCGTTCATTGAACAAGCCAAAGATGCCGGTGTGATGGCCTTTGCCCAGGTACAGTCACTGGCCGACGCCAAAAAGGCTGTAGCCGCCGGTGCAGATGTGATCATTGCCCAAGGCAGCGAGGCCGGTGGGCACACCAGCTACATGGGGACTCTCTCATTCGTGCGTGCCGTGGTTAAGATTGCCGGGGAAATACCAGTGGTAGCCGCCGGTGGCATCGCGGATGGCCCAGGTCTCGCCGCCGCTCTGATGCTGGGCGCAGAGGGTGTTTGGCTGGGTACTAGGTTCGTTGCCAGCCTGGAGTGGGCTGGGCCGGAGTGGGCCAAAGGCCAAGTTGTCATCGCTGACGCCGACGCCACGATTCAGACCAAAGTCTATGACCTAGTTTCCGATGCGCCATTCCCGATGACTGTGGGCGACCGGGTGATTGCCAATACCTTCACCGACACCTGGCACGGGCGGGAAGCCGCAATGATGGAGCGGCAAAGCGAGCTTAGGGAACAGATTGCCACTGCCGCCGCTGCTGAAGACGCCACCACCGCACCGGTGAGAGCGGGTGCTGCGTCAGGCCTGATTCGCTCCGTGGAGCCAGCGTCCTACATCATCCGCGAGATAATGTCCCAAGCCGAAGACATTCTCAAAAACCGGTCAAAGACGCTGCTGGGCGGTTAGGGCTGGCCTACTCCCAAGTAATCTGTCAGATCAGAAACTCGCTTGAAGTCACCCACAGTTTTGAGAAAGTCTTCCAGACTGGCTGAGGTGTCATTGACTTCTTGAAGTTGGTCGCCGATGGGGCTGACTGAGCCGGCGCCGGTGGCGTAAGAGCCGTGGAAGGCGAAAAAGGCCTGGTTGATCTTGCGGATGAAGTAGCCGTTTTCCTCGAGGAATTGCCTTCGGTCTTCCATGTACGATTCGGCTTCCTCGATCTGATCTTCAGCCAAAAACTCTTCTGCCTTGATGCGCGTTTCCCGCATCTCTTCTGTGAAGTCGAATTCTCCAGGGTCTGGCGGGGTGGTTGAAGGTTCTGGCTCTCGGTTGACCACCTTTCCGGTCATGGCGGTGAACGCACGGTCGCCGATAATCTCGCCGCCGATACTCGCTGCAGTCTCGTTCAGGGTGGTCATCTCTGCGTTGTCCCAGAAATGCTGGCCCAACGGCTGAAAGAAGAACCAATGGTGCAGCCACTCATGGGCGGTAATGATCAGGGCATCATGAAGGGAGCCCGTCGCCGATACTACGCTGGGGTAGGTGGCAACTCCGCCGGTACTCACAATTAAGGCCGACACATCGTCTTCGCGGAGGATTACGTCTTCCAATTCGCCTCGCAACGAGCCCGACAATCCAGGTTTCAGCAGCGTGGAGTTAATCTGGGCAATACGGTCTCTGGGCGAGATGATCAGCACCGCCGGAGATGCCGCGTACACAACGTCCACCGGAGGGAATATCACCCCAATACGAGAGACGAACCCCTCTTGGGCAAGAACTGAACTAATCTCAGATTCCATCGTCTCTTCAACGTCGGGCTGCATGTCGCTGCGCCGTTGTTCCAGCAGCCGAATTTGTTCCGCGTTGTCAGACGTAGATTCCCTTTCTAGGGCTCTAATCTGAGAGCGCAGGTCGAAGAACTCCTGAGCTTGGGCGATTCGAACTTCCCGAGACGGCTCCGAGTTCCAGGGAAGTATGTCCTGCAACTTGTGCGCCCATTTGTCGAAGAAATGCTCCACTTCCCAGCTGAGCAGACTGTACTTATGCGGCCCAACGGCAACATCGCTGGGCGAAGGACTATCACTACCCTGAACCGCGCCAAGCAGCACTAGGGTAACGAGAGAGACCATAAAAATCCGTTTGACTAAAGTAAACACGTTTATATTCGCCCAAAGGGTCAAAACCCGGCTGCGCCGGTTAGGCTAGGACTCGGTAGCGGTAGCTGGACTCCATCAGGTCTCCCTCTTCAAAGCGGCTGAAACGCAGGGGGGAGATATCCACGGATTTTGCTGCGCCCTCCACAATCAGTTCAGCCATCGTGACTCCGATCATGGGCGCGAGCTTAAAACCGTGGCCGCTGAAGCCAACTGCGCAATAAAGGCCCTCAATTCCTGGGACTGCGTCCAAAATAGGATGCCAGTCTGGGGTGGTCGTGAACAACCCCGACCAACCTCCCCGGAAGTAGGCATCAGACATGGCCGGTATACGGAGAGCCAACCGGCCCAGAGCCTCGGCCATCACATCCATGTCCACGCCTTGGTTGTAGGTCTCTAGATCGACCTCGTCCTCCGGGCCAAACCCCATCATCGTCAGCGCGCTGCCGTCGGGCCGGAACGAAAACGACTGGGCTATATCGCCAACCGTGGGGTGCATGGGCAGCTTGTCCACCGGGCGGGTCAATGACGCCACCTGATGACGCACCGGCACCAATGGCACATCCACTCCCATATTGCCCAGCACTTGCTTGGACCAAGGCCCAGCAGCCACCACGGCAACCGGAGTTTCCACTCGGCCCTCCGCAGTGACTACTGCTTTGACTCGTCCGCCTTCAACTTCAATGGCAGTAGCCGGGTTGCGGAGGGATATCTCTGCCCCCATTTCTTTGGCCCGCGCACCGTAAGACGTGGTCACCATGTAGGGATCGGCATACCCGGACTTTGGTTCCCAGGCCATGAACTCGTCGTCACTCACAGAAACCATGGGCGCGATATCTCGAAGGTCCGCGGCAGTCACACGCATGGTGTCGATGCCAAGTCCGTATTGCATGGACACGTTCCGGGCCAAACCGACGCTGTCTTCAGCGGTCACCACCACCAGGTAGCCAGTCTCAACGAAGCCCGACTCTCCGCCCACGACTTCTTTGAAGTTGTTGAAGATTCCCAGGCTCTCCCAGGCCATGATGGCTGTGACCGGGTTGGAATAATGCATCCGACAGATTGCCTGGGAGCGACCGGTTGAACCGGAACCAAGGACATCCTTCTCCAGCAGCAACGTATCCGTCACGCCCAACCTTCCCAGGTTAAACAGTAAACTGGCGCCGATAACACCGCCGCCCACAATTACCACATCAGCCGTAGATTTCATGCGTGTCCTTTCATTGGAAATACCAAATCGAAATTATTTTCCATCTTTAAGCAGTGGTAGTTGGCCTGCTTGTGTTGCCGCTTTTTGGAAGACTTCTAGGGAAACCGGCCTGTAAACCCGTGAACGGGTCTTGCCTTCAGTGGTAAGCAGTCCTCTTTGGACCAGGTTCGCCAGATCACGGGAAGCCGTGACTGGCGACACACCCGTTATTTCCAAGTACTGACCCCGTGTGATATGTCCTGTTCGAATTGCATATATATAGCCATCAACCTGCCTAGTGTGCAAGCCAGTCTCTTCTCCGAATTCATGGAATCGTTCCATCATGCGGTGCCAGTCGGTCGTGTTTGCTACAAGCATGTTTGACGCCGCCTCCAAGACAGTCGTCGTAAACTCGAGCCATTGGGTGAAATCATATTCTGCGGAAAAACTTGTTCCTAAGGATCCATGGATGGCCGAAAAATACTCATCACGTAGGTTGAACAACTCAATCTCAGTATTTAGTAATTTCTTGAATCCGAACTCAGTCCTTTGAAGAATCAGCGTTTCTAGGCCTCTCGCCGTTCTTCCATTGCCATCCCAAAATGGGTGAATTGCGACGAAGTGTAGGTGCGCGATGCCAGCCTTAACCACCGGACTGATGTCATCCTCATCGTTTCTTAGCCACAGGGCAAACGACCTCATTAGCCCAGGCACGTCCCCTTGGTCGGGCGGTTGATAATCGCCAACCGAGTTTGCACCTTTTCGATATACCCCAGGTGCCAGCATGGTTGAAGCATTGGCTATGAAGTATCGATTGAGCTGCCGGATCACTAGCTCATCAACTGGAATATCCGTCTGATCACTCAGATAGTCGATGAATTCATATGCCTGTAGCGCGTTGATATTGTCTTGCTCATCAGGATTATCGGACCGGTTCAATGATCGGCTATCTAGTTGCGCAACCGCCTGTTCATCAAGTTCAGCACCTTCTATCTTCGTTGTGCCAACCGCGCGACCTACTCTCACCTCTCTACTTAGCCACGCCTCATGCTTAGGCATGAGTAGCACGTTTTCAATCAACCACTGGTTGTTTTCGATGTTTGCGAGGTGGGTTTTAATAGTTGGGGTGATTCTATAATTTGGCTGAAATATACTATGATTCATTTCAGTTTAAACCGTTCATTAATTTCATTATGACTTGAATGATAGTATCACAAGCTCTTCATTGTATCACCCGGACAATGCGGAGGGCCATAATCATAAAGGCATAGCCATCACCGACTTTAGAATTCTGTGCTTGATTGTTGACAGAGATTTTTCGCGAGAGTAGACTCTAATGCAATGCTAAAGGTGAACGGTAACCCCTGCGCCTCTTGTTGTCCCTGTATTTATTACATAGGGATCAGGTAACCTTCGCCGTTTAACGAACAACACGACTAGGAACCCTTTGAGCCCACCGATATTTGATTGGTGGGTTTTTTATTTGCCCAAAACTTTGGAGGACACGTTGACTAGCAATACCTCGACCGGACAAGAAAAGACACTAGAAGCCATTTATAACGAAAGCTTGGATCTATCCAAGAAATCTTCGGGCATTATCCCCTTCATGGATGATGAGATTGTGCGGTTGGAGGAGGAGTCGGCGAAGTTTGTGGCGGGTGAACTGGAGAACGCACAATTCACCCCCTTCCGTTTGAAGCAGGGTATTTACGGCCAACGCCAGGCCGACGTACAGATGATACGGATCAAGCTTCCCGGCGGCATCTTAACCACAGAAGCCATGGAAACTCTGGGCGTCTTCACGGAAAAGTATGCTCCCCTAGGCAAAGGCCACATCACCACCAGGGAAAACTTCCAGTTCCATCACGTCCCATTGGCTGAATGCCCGGATGCCCTGCGTCTGCTCGGTGCGGCTGGCATGAGCACTCGTGAGGCTTGCGGTAACGTGGTGCGTAACGTAGTTGGCGCTCCCACATCCGGGGTCTGCACCTCGGAGATCTTCGACCCGACGCCTTACTTGGCGGCGTTCGTCCGGTTCTCAGTACGCCATCCCATCACCCAGGCGTTCCCTCGTAAGTTCAAAAGCGCATTCACCGGCTGCGACGACCACGACCACGTTGCCGCCGCCATCCAAGACCTAACCTACGTCTCCCAGATCAAAATGGTTGACGGCGTAGAGAAGCGAGGCTTCAAGGTATTCGTCGCTGGTGGCACGTCCATCATGCCTCGGTTGGCCCAGCCTCTATACGACTTCCTACCTGAGGAAGACATCCTCCGGTTGGCTCTAGCATTGTTCACCGTCTTCAACAACGCCGAAATGCTTCGCAAGAACCGCATGATGGCCCGCTTGAAGGTTTTGGTAGACCGGATTGGCCTGGAAGAATTCAAGATCCTGGTCGAAGCCGAACTGAAAAACATTGGACCAATCGATCCCAAGCCCTACATGGATGTTGACGAGCTCATGACGGAGACTCCTCCGGCATTGGCCCCCAACTCCACCAATGGCCACGACCACGGCCCAGACTATGCCAAGTGGTACAACACCAACGTTGAAGCCCAGAAGCAAGAGGGCTACTACGTGGCGCACGTGAAGCCAGAACGCGGTAATCTCTCCGCTTCCCAGTTCCACGCACTGGCCACCATCATGGCCAAGTACACCGGTGGCCGAGCGCGGGTCAGCCAGGAACAGAACCTGCTCCTGCGTTTCATCCCGGAGCATATGCTCCACGACGTGTTCGACGAACTGACCAAGATTGGCCTAGCAGAATCCGATGCCAATTCCATCAGCAACGTGGTCTCATGCCCCGGCACTGATAGCTGCAAACTCGGTATCACGTCATCCATGGGTTTGGCCGGCGCCCTTAAAGAAGAGATTGATAGCTGGAAGGATCTCACTTCCGATGAAGGCGTGAACGACATCCGCGTCAAGATGAGCGGCTGCCCCAACGGTTGCGGCCTGCACCACATCGCCAACATCGGTTTCCACGGTGCGGCCACCAAGGGACCGGACGGCCAGCAGATTCCTGCTTACGAGATGTTCTTGGGCGGAAACTACGGCGACGTCAACGTCCAGGACTCCCGCATCGGCACGCGGATTCCCCGGATCAAGATTCCGGCCAAGTCCGTTCCCGGCGTACTGAAACAGGTTGTTACCTACTACAAGGACAACCGCTCAGACGGCGAGAAGTTCAACCAGTTCTTGGACCGCGTTGGACTGGAAGAAGTGACCGAAGTTGCCCAGAACGCCGAGCAAGCCATCGCCAACGCCACCCCCGGCTCCGACCTGTACATTGACTGGGAACGCACCAACATCTACAAGTTGGAACGGGGCGAGGGGGAGTGCGCAGTATAGGGCGCTACTGATTTGGCAGCTTCAAGTCCCGCAACCTTAGAAGGTAAAACAATCGCTTACGTCGAGGCCCGCATGCTCTCAGAAATGGGGACCTTGATTGAGCGTAACGGCGGGGTGCCATACCCCGCCCCAGTGCTCCAGGAGATTCACCTTGGCGAAACGGCCGAGGTGAGAACCCTGGTGGACGATATCTGCTCGGGCACTGTTCAAGTGATGGTGTTTCAGACTGGAGTGGGGACCAAAGCGCTCTTCGACAGTGCCGCGTCCCAAGGCCGGGAAGACGAGATGCTAGAGGCCTTGACGACCGCTACTGTTATTGCCCGCAGCCCCAAACCGGCCGCGATTCTGCGCCGCAACAAGGTGCATATTGACCACATGCCGCCGGAGCCGTTTACATCTGCTGATCTCTTGGTGGAGATTGACGGCCTAGACCTATCCGGCAAGAATGTGGCGATACAAGCCTACGGAGGGCCCAACTCTCAACTGACCCAGGCACTGGAAAAGCGCGGCGCTACTGTGCGTGAGGTCTCGCTCTACAAGTGGGGTCTTCCTGAGGATGTAACACCGGTTCTGGGCCTAATCGACGCCTTAGAAAGCGGACAAATAGACGCCCTGGCATTCACCAGCCAGATTCAGATTGGCAATTTATTGTCGATTGCCGCCAACGCCGGTAGAGAAGCTTCACTGCGGAACATCTTGGCTGAAGGGCCGGGAGTGGTGGCTTCTGTTGGCCCAGTTTGTACCAAACGAATGCTGGAAGCTGGCTTCCGAGTGGATGTGGAACCAGACCACCCCCACATGGGCAGTCTCATACTGGCGCTGGCCCAACGCCTCAACCCAGAAAGCGCAAAGTCAGATTAACTCCACCATGTTAAGTCTGGATAACCGCGAATAAAAAAAGGGCGTCCCGATTAATCGGGACGCCCTTTTTTTATTCAATTAAATCCCAGTCTGGTCAATCCCAATCTGGATTTAGCTCTTGAACCAGCGTTTAAACCGGTCCCAAGGGGACTCACCTACGTCTTCGACTGATTCCCCGCGCCACCTTTTTTCAATGTTGATACTCCGGGGGGTGATGAAAAACAGCAGGTAGCCAAAGACCAGCAGAGCCAGTCCCACCCAAATCAGCAAAGGATTAAACAGAGCGGCCAGAATGACCACAGCAAGGCCCACCAGCAGAATTTTGCCTGGGGTTATGGTGGGCCAGCGTCCTTTGCTGGGGGAGTAGGATACTTCTGGCTTATTGGCCTCAGCAGCTCTCCGCACCGCCCTAGAGCGATCCTCTAAGGGCTTTTCCGACTCGGCGCGCGGCTGGTCTGGTGCCGCTTCGCCTGCGTTCTTGAGAATCTCTTCAATTTCTTTTTCGTACTTGTCTTGCATAATTGATAGGTGCGTAATTAGAGGTTCTATCGCTGCATTTAGAAACTTGCACCGCACGCTGTTGCTACTGGAGCCGCTCACTCCAAAATCCCGCAGTCACTACACCACACTCTCTCTTAAGCTCAATTGTCACCCAAAATTATCCAAAAAACAACCACTCACAACGAGCAATCGATTAAGCCTGGTCAGACACAATCGCTAGACATCAATCTGACGATTTATTCCCTTCCTGAGTTGTTTCATAACGCCCGCTCCGACCAGTCACCATAAAAATCACCCTTTCGGCAATGTTGGTCGCCCGGTCGGCGATGCGTTCCAAGTCGTGGGCAACCCACAGGAAATGGGTTGAAGCCTCAATGGTCTTGGGATGCTCACCCATATCCAGGAATATCTGACGACAAACCCCGTCATACAGTTCATCTACTTCGTCGTCAGAGTCCCAAACGTTGTTGGCCAGGTCTGTATCGCGGTCAACCAATGACTTTAGGCTTCTTTTCAACATCGTCACGCCTGCGGTAGCCATCAGTGGCAGTTGTTTAGGCAACTCCATTGGCACGTCATCGCCAATGATCATGCAAATCTTGCCAATGCCCTCTGCGTAATCGCCCATGCGCTCCAACTCAACTGCGATATGGAGCACCGCCAGCAGGGTTCGTAGATCAATTGCCAGAGGCTGTTGAGTGGCAATGAGGTTGATGCATTTTTCTTCTAGGTCGAAGCGCTTTTCGTCGATCAGATCGTCTTCGGCCACAACCTCGTAGGCCATGGTCAAATCTCGACGCTCCAAGGCGTCCATGGACTTTAGGATGGCCTTTTCAACAATCTCTCCAAGCTCCACCAATTCGGCTTGTAGTTCTTCAAGACTCCGGTCAAAATCTGCTCTAACCATAACCCCCCCTCAGCCTACCTGAATGCTCCGCTCCTGATTTCTTGGCAAAATCTGCTCTAACCATAAAGACTACTTGGCCTACCCAAACCTGCCGGTTATATAGGCTTCAGTTCGCTCATCTTCAGGGTTGGTGAATATCTGACGACTCTCCCCAAACTCCACCATGAACCCCACTCGTGCTTCTTCCACCATCAGGAAGGCCGTGTAGTGAGACACGCGAGCCGCCTGCTGCATGTTGTGCGTAACTATGATAATCGAATAGTCCTCAGACAATTCACGCATGAGTTCTTCAATAGCCAGCGTGGCGATTGGGTCAAGGGCCGAGCAGGGCTCGTCCATTAGAATCACCCTGGGTTCCACTGCCAGGGCCCTGGCAATGCAGAGCCGCTGCTGCTGGCCGCCGGAAAGAGCCAGAGCGCTGGTATTGAGCCGGTCTTTAACTTCATCCCAGATGGCCGCGCGGACCAGAGACCGCTCAACAAGCTCATCCATATCGCCCTTGAAACCGTTGATGCGGGGGCCAAAGGCTACATTGTCATAGATGGACTTGGGGAATGGGTTGGGTCGCTGGAACACCATCCCAATCAGGTAGCGAATCTCTGTCGGATCAACGCCGTGGCCGTACAGATCAAGGCCGTCAAACATCACCTGGCCTTCCACTCTGGCCGAGGGTATCAGGTCGTTCATGCGGTTGAAGCAGCGCAGGAGGGTACTCTTGCCGCAGCCAGACGGTCCAATGATCGCCGTTATGCGGTTGCGCGCCACGTCCAGATTAACGTCAGTCACCACTTTCTTGGTGTCGTAGTAAACGCTAAGTCCACGGGTCTGAAGAATTGGATCCTGGTCTAGCAATCTATTTCTATCCTCATGGCGTTTCGGCAGTCCGAATCAGGTCTTGCATTCGTCTTCTATTCTCGCAGCGTGTAAGCGCTACTGACCAAGTCTTGCGACTGGTCAGCTTTCCGATTTGTTTTGGAACTTATTGCGGAGAATCACCGCGCCTGCATTCATCACCAGGAGTATCACCAGCAACACGATTATACCGGCCGCAGCAGCCTCTTGGAATCCTTCCTGTGGGCGGGACGTCCAGTTGAATATCTGAATCGGAAGCACCGTAAACCTGCTTAGCGGGCTGTCCGGCGTGAACGGCACAAAGGTCAACGCTCCCATGGCGATGAGCGGCGCTGTTTCACCAATGGCCCGGCTTACCGCCAGAATCACTCCGGTCAATATTCCAGGGAATGCCTGGGGAATTACCATGTGCCAGATGACCTGCCACCTGGTGGCGCCCAAACCATAGGCGGCCTCCCTGAGTGACGGCGGCACCGCGCGCACCGCCTCACCGGACGCCACAATGACAATCGGCAGCACGAGTAGGCCCAGGGTGAAACCACCGGCCAACACGCTCTTGCCCAAGTGCATGCTGTGAACGAATATCTGCAGTCCCAAGATTCCGTAGACGATGGACGGCACACCAGCCAGGTTGGCGATATTGATCTTGGCGATTCTGGCAAATTTACTGCGCGCCGCGTATTCCTCCAGGTAGACCGCCGTGGCGACCCCCAGGATGAACGAGACTGCTCCAGCCACCGTCACCACGTAGATGCTGCCCAAGATGGCAGCCTTGATGCCGGCCTGGTCTGGGTGTCGCGACGCAAAGCTGGTCAGGAAGCTCCAGCTGATGCCGGTCACGCCCTGAATGAACAGATATACCAGCAGCACTCCCAGCATACTCAATGCTATGCCAACGGAAAGCAGACACAGCCCGTAGAAAGCACGTCCCATCCACTTGCGACGGGCCCGTTTCCTCTGAAAGTCTGACTGGGAGATAACGGCCATTACTCGTACTCCTCCCGGAACCGGCTAACCACGAACTGGCTCAATAGGTTCATCACCAGAGTGATGACAAACAACAGCAGAGCCACCGCAAAGATGGTTTTAAATTCTATTGACCCTGCCGGTGCGTCACCCTGACTGACCTGGACAATGTATGCGGTCATGGTTTCGATTGGAACAAACGGGTTGAGTGTAAAAGTCGGGTTCTGCCCGGCTGCAATCGTCACAATCATGGTTTCGCCGATGGCCCTGGAAACCGCCAAGATGAAAGCCGACACGATTCCGGAAAGGGCCGCAGGAACCACCACCAGCGTGGAAACTTCCAGCTTGGTTGAGCCCAGGGCGTAGGCTCCCTCACGCAGGGTCCTGGGCACCGCCCGCATGGCATCTTCACTGAGGCTGGAAACCATGGGCAGGATCATTATTCCCATAACTATGGAGGCGCTCAAGGCGTTGAAGACTGATATATCGCCGGAGATAGACCGCAGTATGGGAGTCACAAACAGCAACGCAAAATACCCGTAGACCACTGTAGGAATCCCGGCCAGCACTTCCAGTATCGGTTTGACCACTTTTCGCACGCCGTTAGGAGCGTACTCGCTCAGATAGATGGCGCTGAGCAGACCCAGAGGCAACGCCACCACCATCGCCATCACCGCCGTCAATGTTGTCCCTGCCACCAACGCCAGCACGCCAAACTGCTTTGATGAGAATAGCGGCGTCCAACGAGTGCCGGTGAGGAATTCAAAGACAGAAACGTCAGCGAAGAATGTGATCGCCTCAAATAGAAGGACGGCCACAATTCCGATGGTAATCAGCACCGAGAGAAAAGTAGAAAGGAAAAGCAGCACGGCTATGGCCCGTTCAGTGACCATCCGTTTCCACGTGGAACGGGCGCCCTGTCCCAAAGGCGGGCCCACCGGGTTTCTACCCAAAGCTAATCTCGCTTTCCATTAGTAAGCCCACCTAGTAAGCACACCACTTCTTATTGATTACCAAAGAGCACCTCTTCCACAGTCCCCCTTTGAGGGTTCTCGCCCCCAAAGATTGAGCCGGTCAACCCGCGTTCAAACCGATCCGTAATCAGAGCATGAACCGACTCTGGGAAAGCCACAAATCCTAGGTCTCGCAGCAATCCCGCCCGTTCATAGCTCACGTAATAGTTCACAAAGTCTTTAACATCCAGCTTGGCCCAGGACTCTTTACTTACGTAAATGAAAAGGGGCCGCGACAACGGTACGTAGCTGCCGTCATTGATTGACTCATCCGTTGGGAAAATGCAGCCGTCGCCGCTATCAACGGCCACCATCTTGAGGATATCCCGGTTCTCTACAAAGTATGAGTACCCAAAATAACCCAGGCTGCCCTGGTCTCCGGCTATTCCCCGTACCAGAACATTGTCACGTTCGCTGGAGGTGAAATCTCCTCTGGATGCTTGGGCCTCGCCATTTATGGTCTCCGTAAAGTAGTCAAAGGTCCCGGAGTCCACACCCGGACCGTAAAGTTGAAGCTTCTGGTCGGGCCACTCCGGGCGTATCTGATTCCAACGTTTGATTTCGCCCTCTGATTCCGGAGACCACATGGTGTGCAGTTCTTCTATGGTTATGCATTTGACAAAGTTATTGTCGGGGTTCACCCCAATGGTCAACCCATCAATGGCCACGGGAAGCTCGATGAACTCAACCCCGGCTTCGGCGCATTTTTGTTCTTCGCTGGCCTTGATAGGCCGAGAGGCGTTGTTGATATCTATGTCGCCGGCGCAAAACTTCTTGAAACCTCCGCCCGTGCCTGATATGCCAATAACCAGCCGGGCCGACCCACCAATGGATTCGCCCCAGTCTTCGACCATCGCCTCAGTGATGGGAAAGACCGTACTGGAGCCGTCGATATCGGTAGTCCCCGCACCACAAGCGACTAGAAGGCCCATGGCGCAAAAAAAAGCCGTCCCCCAGGCTTTCCAGCCCAGAGAACGGCTTAAAATACAGTTCCTTGTTTTCATTCAGGCCAAATTATAAGACCGTCCAATGGGCGGCGCAATAGGGTTTGAGAGCAATTTCACAATCCATTTTTCGGGCCATTTCTCGGGCCATTTGTTCGCCCATCTGTTCAGTCCGTTTTAGAAGGCCAAAATCGCGAACCAATTTCTGCCGCACCTTGTATACTTGTAGCTACCAGACGCCTGAATTTTCCTGCCTGCCAGCAATCATGTCTGGAAAACCACCAATGCCGTTTCGAGGTATTAACTTGAGTAAGAAACTTGAACTAAGCGTCGTGGACCAATCGCCGGTGCGTGTCGGCGAGTCTGCGGGCCAGGCGCTCCGAGACACCATCGCCCTGGCGGTGGAAGTCGAGAAAATGGGCTACCAGCGCTACTGGTTGGCCGAGCACCACAGCGCCCCCAACTACGCCGGCACCAGCCCGGAAATTCTCATTGGCCAGGTGGCCGCCCACACCAACAGCATCAGGGTTGGCAGTGGCGGGGTTATGCTCTCCCACTACAGCGCCCTAAAAGTAGCGGAAAACTTTCGCTTATTGGGTGCCCTCTATCCAGGCCGCATCGACTTAGGCATTGGCCGCGCGCCGGGCAGCGACCAGATTACGGCGGCCGCTCTGTCCTTTCCCGGTCAACCCAAGGAGATCCGCCACTTCCCCAGGCAGGTGGTGGACCTACTCGGCTTCTTGAACAACGACTTGGAAGATAGCCATTTTTTCTCCAGCATCAGCGCCGGGCCAGGGGAACCTGAAGTGCCGGACGTTTGGCTGCTGGGCTCCCGGTACGAAAGCGCGAACATGGCCGCCCAACTGGGGCTGCCCTTTGCCTACGCCCATTTCTTTGGAATTGCCGTGGATGAAGGGCCGGCAGTAGTGGAAAACTATCGCAAAAACTTCCAACCGTCTGCGGCCTTCCCTGAGCCCAAGGTCAACGTGGGCGTGCATGTGGTCTGCTCAGAAACTGAGGAAGAAGCGCTGAGGTTGTCGGCCTGCCGCAACCTGTCCAGATTGCTGAATATCACCGGCAGAGCGGCAGGTATTCCATCTCCGGAATTTGCTGCCAACTACGTGTACCAGGCCGACGAAGCAGCGTACGTGAAGCAATACGCGAGTGTTTGCGTAGACGGAACCCCGGAGCAGGTCAAAGAAGGGCTGGAAGAAATTTCAGAGTGGTATCAGACGCCAGACCTGAGCATAGTAACCATCACCCACCACCTGGCCGACCGGGTGCATTCCTATGAACTGGTAGCAGATGTTTGTGGGCTGACGCCGCTGGAGTAGGCGGCGATTGCGACGAACTGCATGGCTCCTGGCGGGTAGCGGAAATCCCCCTAAATCCCCCTTTCGTAAAGAGGCATCGAGGGAGATTTAGTTCGGGGCTAGCGCGTTGATTACGTGCATGTGGGACGTTTTGTTGTCGCCGACGGCAAATGGCGCTATGACTGGGAGTTGTAGTCCGGCGGCGCGGCGTTTTTCTAGGGCGGCGCGGCATTCTTCAACCGTCCCCACGATAGCCACTTGGTCTTGCATCTCTTCGGTGATGGAGTCGGCAGCCTTTGCGAGGTTGCCCTCCGCCAGAGCGGCGGCAGCGGCGGACATCTCTTTATCAAACCCGGTCTGGGCGAAGAAGTTGCGATAGAAGGGGTTGCTGGCGTACCTGGCGACTTGTACTCGCAACGAGTCCCTGGACGCTGAGACGTCATCGCCAACAGCCACTCGCACGTACCCGGCAATGTCGATCTCCGACATGTCGCGTCCCGCTTTGTCGGCGCCCCGTTTGATGTGCGTGATGGCCTCTTGCAGGTAGTCCACTGCCGTCCAGTTCATCAGCACGCCGTCACACAACTCGCCAACCATCTCCAGCATCTGAGGGCCAAGGGCAGCAATATAGATCGGAACTTTCTGCTTGGGAGTGGCCGCGCCCATCGACGCGCCGGTGACGTTGAACAGCTTGCCGGAGAAATTGACCTCTTCTCCGGATAGCAGGCTCTTGATGATTTGGATCGTCTCCCGCATGCGGGTCATGGGTTGCTTGAAGGGGATACCGTCCCGGCTCTCCACCGTTGGCGCGTGACCAACCCCCAACCCCAGCATGAACCGTCCGTTGGAGACGGCAGCCATCCCAGCCGCGCCCATGGCCGTGTTGGTTGGTGTGCGGGCGAAGATGGGCAGGATGCCAGTGCCCAGCATCACCTTTTCTGTCTTCATTGCAATGGTGGCCAATGAGGTCAGCGAGTCCCTTCCGCCGCCTTCCGGCACCCACACTGCCTCAAAGCCGTTCTTCTCAGCTTGAGTCGAGAGCTCCTGATAGTCCTGAGGGCTCAGGGTCGGGTCATTTTCCAGTCGCACACCAAAGCGGGCCATAATTGCTCCTAATGAAGGGGGTTTTAACGAGAAGGGTTTTAGACGCCGAGTTGTGTTGCCAGGTCCCTGAAGTCGTTGCAGACAAAGTCGAAAGACGGGTCAGGCGTGGTATCAACCTTGCCGTTGATTCCGCGCTCCATAGGACGCTTCACAAAGGCGGTTCGCAGACCCTGTTTGGCGGCAGCCAGCAGATCACCCTGGTGGGCGGCGCACATCATCACCTGCTCTGGCTTGAGATGCAGCAGTTCCACTCCAGTCAGGTAGGTCTTGGCGTCGGGTTTGTAGGCGTGGGCCAGCTCTGCACCCAGGATGGTGTCCCAGGGCAGGTTGGCGTACTTGGCCATGTCCACCATCAGGGCAATGTTGCCGTTGGACATGGTTGCCAGGATGAACTTGGCCTTGAGTCTGGTCAGACCGGGAGGGGAGTCCGGCCACGGATCGAGTCTATGCCAGGCCAGGTTCAAGTCGGCCTTGGCTTCTTCGCTGACCCCGGTGATGCCGAAATCGTTCAGCAGTTCATCAAGACCCATTCGGTGCAGCGAATCCAGTTCGGTCCAGGGCAGTTCTCCGGTGCGCACCTTGTCCATGAACGGCCTATATTTGGCCCGCCAACTCTCGGCAAAATCCACCCAGTCGGCGGTGATGCCGTTGGCCTTGCCAAAATTCTCTGCGTGGCGGGTGACTGAAGTGTGCCAGTCCACAACCGTGCCAAATACGTCAAAAACCAGTGCCTTGATGTTCAATGCGTCCGCTGCCATTCCGCACTCTCCTGGGTTACTTGGGATTATTGATTGCCTATTTTGACCTGAGCTAATCGGGGTTATTGACTACCTATTTTTAATAATATCGCCGCCAGTTCATCGGCGTGGGTAATCATGGTGTCATGTCCGGAGGCCACGGGGTAAACGCCCCATCCGGCCTGCCTGGCTCGTTCGGCAACCGAGTCAAAACCCGACTCGCCGCCACCAATAAAGTTTTTGGGTATTTTCGCTGCTTGTGGGTTGCCAATATGCACCGGGCTGGCCATGGCAGTGGCTGGCTGGGGGCAGACGTTAGCCAAAGTCCAGGCCGCGTCGTCGGGGTCACTAATGCCCCATCGCCGCTCAATCTCTTCAGCCGAGGTTGGAGCCGGCAGGAATCCATCGCCATTATCGATGAGGTCCTGCACCCAAGCGGTAAACTCCGGCCCGCGCACCGGGATTAGTTGATCCACCATGGACTCACCATCTGAAGGTGTTACGCCGTTGACATAGACCATATGGGAGATGCGTTCCGAGCACACTTCAGCCACACCGGTGATAACCATCCCAGCGTAGGCGTGGCCCACCAGCACGACATCTTCGAGCCCTTCGTAAGCCATCATCTGCACAATGTCTTGGATATGCACATCCAGGGTGATATCCGAAGGGTTGAGGTGGTTGTTCAGGTGCGCACGTTCGCCCATGCCCGTGAGGGTGGGCGCAAATACTTCCGCCCCGGCGGCACGTAGCAGCGGGGCGGTTTTCTTCCAGCACCATCCGCCGTGCCAAGCGCCGTGGACCAGAACGTAGGTTGTCATGTGGAGCCTCCGACGCTTGTCATGCGGACATGCGTGGGTACGGGCCTGCGGGGTTAGGTAAACCTTGGGTTAGTTAAGTGCGTCGACCTGACGTTGTACTTCGTCATAGTCCGGCTCAACACCAGGGTTCTCACCGACCCACTTGAACTTCACCACGCCATCTTTGTCGATGACAAACACGGCCCGTTCTGAGGCTGTGTAGCCCTCCATACCGGCGAAGTTCGGTAGAGAAACACCGTAGGCTGCGCCAACCTCGCGTTGGTAGTCGCTGAGCAAGGGGAAATTCAGGTTGTTGGCATCAGAAAATGCTTTCTGGGCGAAGATGCCATCAACGCTTATGCCAAGCACTTGGGCATTCATGGAATTGAAGGAGTCGAACCGGTCACGGAAGGTACACATCTCGGTGGTACACACGCCGGTGAAGGCTCCAGGATAAAAGGCCAAGACAACGTTCTTGCCCTTGGAATCGCTGAGTTTGGTCGGCTGTTTTGCGCTATCGAACAATGTGAAATCGGGGGCTTTTTGTCCTACTTCTACTGCCATGGTCAGTCCTCCTAAGAGAGTAAAGGTCTCACCGTTTCAGTCTCGTTTTTCGGCCTATTTCTTGGGCGCTAGAGACCTCTACGGAGATGGTTCAATCCTGCCCGACCGTCGGGCCGAGGATATGTTAACACAGCCCTTCTCGCTCAGGCGCAAATCGTGCCTATGGTACAATTTCTTATCGAAACTGGCTCCCAGCTAACCAGATTCACCAGGCCCGTAGTCTATTAGCGTTTATAACCCAAGCGCAGACGGAGAGTGCAGCAGGCATGTATTTCGACTCACGGCGATCAACGATCTTAGCTACCAACGGCATGGTGGCCACCAGCCAACCCCTGGCGGCCGTAACCGGTCTCCGCATCCTGATGGAGGGTGGCAACGCCGTTGATGCAGCCATCGCTGCCGCCGCCGCGCTAAATGTTGTGGAGCCCATGTCCACCGGAGTGGGCGGCGATATGTTTGCCCTGGTTTGGGACAACAAAAAAAAGACGGTCAGCGCTCTGAATGGGAGTGGCCGTGCTCCGGCCGCCGCCAGCATTGACGAACTGACCAGCAATGGTCTGAAGGCCATGCCCGACACTGGGGTCTACTCAGTGGCCACACCCGGCACGGTAGACGGCTGGCAGACGCTGCTGGATGACTGCGGCTCCATGCCCATGAGCAAGGTGCTGGCCCCGGCCATCAACTACGCTGAGAACGGCTTCCCAGTCTCCGACATCATCGCCTTCCAGTGGCAGCAACAACTTGGCAAACTGTCCGCCTTTCCGTCGGGCATGGAGATGCTGCCTAACGGCGGCACACCGCAACACGGCGATTTTGTAAAACTACCTACCCTGGCAGCCACTCTCAGGGCCATAGCCGAGGGTGGACGCGACGCTTTCTATAAGGGAGCCATCGCCGAGAAGACCTCAGCATTCGTTCAGGAACACGGCGGTTGGTTGTCGGTGGACGATATGGCCGCCCACACCTCAGATTGGGACGAACCCATCTCCACAACCTACCGTGGAGTTACCTGCTGGGAATGCCCACCCAACGGCCAGGGCATCGCCGCTTTGGGCGCTCTGAACATCGCAGAAGGCTTCGACATCCGAGGCATGGGTGCTCAATCGGCCGACGCCTACCATCACCTCATCGAATCCATGCGCCTGGGCTTCGCCGATGCATTCCAGTACGTGGCCGACCCTCGCAAGGTCAACGTACCTATCGAAGAATTGACCTCCAAGAGTTTTGCCGATTCACGCCGGGCTTTAGTAACGTCCAGCCGGGCCATGACATCTGTGCCTTACGGCCAGGTGTTGCCAGGCTCAGACACTGTTTACATCAGCGTTGTGGACAGCGAGGGTAACGCCTGCTCTTTCATAAACAGCGTGTTCTCCAACTTTGGTTCCGGCATGGTGGTCCCCGGCACCGGCATAGTCTTGCACAACCGGGCCTCGCTGTTCTCGCTGGACCCGAATCACGCCAACCACCTGGCCCCAGGCAAGCGGCCCTTCAACACGATCATCCCTGGCATGACTACGATTGGTGATGAACTGCATTCGTCCTACGGGATGATGGGCGCGTTCATGCAGCCCCAGGGCCACTTACAACTGATTAGCAATATGGTTGACCACGACATGGACCCACAGAAAGCCATCAACGCACTGCGGTTCATGGTCGGCAACGACAATGTCATCCTGGAAGAAGGCCTGGACCCGGCCGTGGCCCAAGACCTAAAATCACGGGGTCACAATGTGGGAATGATTAACGGGTATAATCGGGTATCCATTGGCGGGGCCCAGATGATTCAACGCGACCCGGAGACCGGAGTGCTCCGCGGCGGCTCAGAACCCCGCAAGGACGGCTGCGCCGTAGGCTACTAGGGCCGCGTAGCGGCATTTCCATTTAAAACGACTTATACTCGGGTTCAAATACATAGGAGCGGGCAGATGACACAGCCGAAACCGGATCCAGGGTTCTACCAGAAATACTTCCGGGACATTGATGTGGTCCACGATCTGCAGACCAAGCCCGAGGATCGGGAGTGGCTGCTTTCCACTCCGCCGGACGACGTAAAACAGACTGACATTGTCCTCTACCTCGGCTGCAACGTGCTCCGGACAACCCACCTGATTCGCACTGTCACAGACATCTTCAAGAAGATGGGTGTCAGCTTTGCATCGGTAGGCGGCAAGACCTACTGCTGCGGAATTCAGCACTTCCAGCGCGGCGATGAAAAAGCTGGCCGCTCCGTAGCCGCCACCACTGCCGCCAACTTCCAGAAGTTCAACCCGCAGCAGGTGGTCATGTGGTGTCCGTCCTGCATCTACTTCTATGACGACATCATGGACATGCGCGGCAAGAGTTTCGACTTCAACCACGTGGCCGAGTTCCTGGTGGACAACCTGGACAAGCTGGACTTCAAACCCCAACCAGAGACCACCGTAGCCTTGCACTACCACACTGGACGCGAACAGGGCGACGCCGAGGCCCGAAGTGCCCAACTACTGCTGTCCAAGCTGCCTGGTGTGAACCTGATTGACATCGGCACCGACATTAAATTTGGCCGGCATTGCACACCGGCTACTATCGAGAAGATGGAGCCAGGTGCCTGGGAGGCCATGTCCAGCAGCTTCGTTGAAAAGGCCGTCGAAATGGGCGCCGACACTTACAGCACCCTCTACCACGGCTGCCAGCGCAACATGTGCCGCTACGAGGCGGACTATCCGGTGAGGGTAGAACACTACCTGACTCTGGTGGGTCGGGCTCTGGACATCGAGCACGAGGACATCCACAAAAAGCACGTCCTATCCGGCGATGTTGACGCCATCATGGAAGAGACCAGCCCCTGTGCCATGGCCAACGGCATTTCTCCCGAGGAAGCCCGCCTCACTATTGAAAAGAATTACGCCAAGCGCTAAGCGCTAAGCTTGCCGTAAAACCAGCCCCGCACCGAAAATCAACTTAGGAGTCGCAATCATGGATTTTGGATTATTTGATACCTGGAACGCCATATACGCCGGTGACAAAGTCCCTTGGGACCCCGATTATGCCGGCGGAGAAATGCTCGAGTCAGAGGCTTACGACAAGAACTTCGAGCTAGTTGATCTAGTGGAGTCGGCTGGTTGGGACTATATTTGGCTCGGCGGAGGCCACTTTTCCACGCAAGCGAGCATGGATCCTCAGGTTCTCATGCTGTCAGCTGTCATAGCCGCACGCACGAAAAATATCAAAATCGGATCGTCGATCCATCGCCCCTTGATGAAGCTGGCTGCAGAGGAACTATCGGAGAGAGCCCTGCCTCATGAACGATACTCCTTCGATAATCTGATGCTGGACGATCCTTTTCAGACTGCGGAGCAGATATCCATAATCGACCAGGTCAGCAAGGGCCGATTCATCTACGGTGCGGGAGCGCGGTCTCGCGGCTCTGACGAACGCCGGGACTACTTCTATGAGTTCTTAGATGTCATGAAACAACTCTGGACAGAGGACCATTTCTCCGGCTTCGAGGGGAAGTACTACAACTACCCGCCATTCTACGAACCATACCTCTCTATACCCAAGCCCTACCAGAAGCCTTATCCTGCCATGCTCATGCCCGTGGATAGTTCGGCAAGTTTCGTCCCTATGGGCACCATGGGTTACAAGATTGCCATCGGCGCCGGAAGCTCCACCCACAATCTCCGGGGGACTACCGTCCAACTAGAAGACGTCGCAAGCTACCGGAAGGCCTGGAAGGACGCTGGACATGAAGGCGAACCGACCACTGTGGTCCGAATACCCACTCTGTTGGCCGACACGAAAGAGGAGGCCGAACGCTTGAGTGAAGAACTCATGGTCCTAGCCAGACGCTATTTTAACGGACGAATCGGTATCGGAAGTACCGACGCTGGCTCCGCCAGTCCTGACACGACCGCGGAGGTCAACTTGTTTGGGACCGCGGAAGATGTTGTCGAAAAGATAGAAGTGCTCCGGGATCAATACAGCACCGATGAAATAATGTTCGAGGTCAACTGGACATCTTCAGTCCCCCGCGATGTTGTAACGAACACCGTGCGAATCCTCAGTGACAAGGTTATACCGAAGTTCAAATAGCCCCAAAAGGCTTGTAACGAATCTCCATCCAGGAGTAATAACACCTAGTATTTAGAGATAATCACTTATAAAATCGCCGGCCCTCTAAGGAACCGGCGGTTTTATTTGCATTGAGAGGTAACTTTGTCTGCGAAGAGCTTCATGGACTCAACCACATTGGAATGCTCCATAGTACCGAAAGAGAAAGACGCTCTCAAGTAACCGATACAGAGGTCGACCGGAAAACTCGATATATTTTCTACGCGTTGTTCCGAGGTTACGAAGTACAAATTGTTCACCAGTTCCGACGGGTAGGTAGGCGGGTGTTCAGTGCGTACCGGTTTCCAATAGGCAAGATCAGATCGGGAGCAGAGAAGAAAGAATAGCGAGAGATCAGAAGCTTAAAGGTTGATTGCGAGTCAAGAAAAAGGAGTTGAGTTCAAGGAATTTGGACGATCCGGTTAAATTTTCTCAATCTCAGACTGGTAGAAACAGTTGGACCAGCGAAGGCGTCTTTTCTGGAAATTGACTTAGCCGATTATTCTACAAGCTCAGGAAGAACTGATTATTGCGGAATGCATTTCGTGAGGATCCAATATCCATCTAAATCAACAGTTATGAGGCGTTACTCTTCCCGGGGCATCTTTTCCGCGGTGTCTCTACGGTCATTTGACTCCTCCAATCCGCCTCCAGAAAGTACCGGTTCCGGGCGTTCTGATGTGCTGATGCTGCCGTCGCTGAAGATGACTCCATCTTCACAGTAAGCCTCAATTCTTCCGCCTCCGAATTGCTGCTGGTAGAGGTTCGCGTACATACCGCCATTCGCCAGCAACTGGTCATGAGTCCCGTGTTCAA